>Ga0265798_10002784_pt1 | contig 25394 bp, 23 predicted proteins | sample P3T30metagenome_FD_192430 | JGI IMG/M metagenome (GOLD analysis project Ga0265798, IMG submission 192430) | Plant litter microbial communities from East Loma Ridge, Irvine, California - P3 T30 | ecosystem: Environmental > Terrestrial > Plant litter > Unclassified | place: USA: California...
CGCGGCACCTCTCTCATCTCCGAGATGAAGTGGCCAGGACTACCAGCAGCACCATCGCTCTCACTGCTCGTCCCGACGGAATGCTTCTTATCGGCCTGAGAAGGTACCGGGCTTAGAAAAACGGCTGCAGCTCCGGAAGTGGCAGGTCGTCCTAACGAGCGATGCGCTGCCCGGAACCACCGCCTAGCGTCAACCGCATGCGCTCACTTCCCACTATTTCTCTAGCGCTGCTGACCGCGCTCGTGCTTTCGGGGTGCTCGCCGATGTTCGAGGCCCTGAACGGCAAAGAGGTGCTTCGAGAAGAGACCTGGACACGCTCCGACGGAGCGGATTGCATGACCCAGTGGACTCTCGTCGTGACAAGCGGCCTCGACACCGAGGACGGACCGATCGGCGACGTCCGCGATGCATTCGCTAACGCCGAACCCTCGGTCGAGCAGGTCGACGCCGCGACGCGGGAAGCCGTCGAGGGCACGCGCGACGAGTCCGGAATGTCGAGCGAGGCTGCGACTCTGGGCGCTGAAGCTGCAGGTCTAGCGGAAGCTCTGCACGCATCGGCGGTGGACGATCTCGAAGCGCGCGGACGCGCCGATCAACTCCATCTCTACGAGCTCAACAGCGAATCCACTTGCAGCTGAGTCGACAACACACTGGCCAGAGACAGAACGACGCTTATCGGCGTGCTCGGACCGAGGTGTTCGGCGTCGTACCCCACGGCACCACGGCAAGCGCTGCCAGGAAGAGGAATCCGAAGATTCCGATCAGCCAGGGCAGACCGGTGATGATCCCGACGAGGACGAAGCATGCGCTCACGACGAGGCTCACGATCGTCGCTGCACGACTCAGCTCGCTGAAACGGCTGGTCCCCTGAGTCATTGGTCTGCTCCCCTCGCTAGCGGTGAAGATTATTCTTCGCGCTCGAGCTGTGCGCCGGTAGTGACGAACGTCACCTCTGCCGCTATCGACAGAACAGGCATTATCAGCGCGGATGACCTCTTTGAGGCCGAAAGTCTCGTTGCGGAGGAATTCGGATTAGTAGAACTGGTCGGGGAAGCCGCCAGGGAAGATCACGTTCATCCGTTCGAACGCCCTACCTCGGTTACCTGCCAGCTCGTCAGAGAATGCTGCTTCTGCTCTAGCTGCGTCATCCGACATCGCGCGCACAGCAGTGGCCCGGTAATTCTCGGTCGATGCTGCGTAGAAACGCGAAGTTGTGCCGGTTGGGTCATTCATGGCTGAAAGTTCACTATCTGCTAAGCGCCGCAGAAGACGTTTGAAGTCGATGAACGGCACAAATGCGTCTTCGTCCCTCATATACCGAGCAGCGCGCATTTCAAGATAAAACGACGAAACCTTGGCCAGGCTTGAGTTGCTGTACTTCCAGGTTTTAATCAAGCGAGCGAGGCTTTTTGCTCCGCCCGCCGGTGAGGCATTGACCCCGTTCACGTAGCTCAGATGTGCGCTCGGCGACGTCTCGATCCAGTTACCACCAGGCGCCGGGATATCCCACACCCCATGGTCATTGGTTTTGTGAGAGTAATAGCCAGGGATGACCTCCCATCGCTCAGCTCCGCCGGCGAAGTCGATCACGACTGCTGGCCGGCTTACACGGATGGGTGTGAGCTTGAACTTGTCCTTCAACGCATCACGTACGCGCGCGAGCACGACGTCAGAACTTGAAGGACGAGAGCCCTCCATGCGGACAAGTACATCAACGTCCGCATGCCCTCGCACCGCGGTGCCATGGGTGAACGATCCAGTTTCGATCGTCCCAAAAACTCCGAGCGGCTCTAGCGCACTGTTCACAGATGATCGGTGCCGCGAAGCTGCCGACCGCTCTACATCCCTAGGAGTTGATCTCTTGATCAACTCTCTCATTGCGTCATCTAGCGTGCGCTCCCCCGCGGCTTCTCCTTAGCTCTCAGTCCGGGATTGACCCCCGGCAGCGATATTACGTCTGGCCCTCCGATAAGCAAACGCCGCTATCGGCTCTGCGGTCTTGTTCTGTTCATCCATACGCTCGGAAAGCGTCTCGAGCACCTGCCGCATGTCGTCTAGGTCTGAGCAAGCCAAATCGATGTTTCGAGTGCGTCGAATTGCGTTCTGTATCTCCAGATAAGCGTTGGCTGTGGAAGCGGCTTTGCTCGCTCTTTGTGCCGCATTGCTGGTCGTCAGCACTGCGCCCCCCGCAGCAGCAGCGAGCGCGAGCATCCCGCCGATGAAACCGAACGCCGCTTCAGCGAGTACCAAAGCCCCGGATACTGCCGCGGCCACAGCCGTAGCGATCCCTGCACCGAGATTGAGCCGCTGCCAAAACTTCGACTGCTCGAACTGCCCTTGAGCACTGAACTTCGCTCTGTCCTCCAGCTCGTTCAGCTCTTCCTTCAAAGCTGCACGACGAGCTTCGTCGTCTCGCGGGGCCGCTTCCATGGCCTGAGGCTACCGCGCACCGTAGCGGCGTCACTCGTGACGCCTCCCGGACTCTCTCTTGGATGCAGCTATGGATTGCCGTTTGTAGGTGCCCGCGCTGCGTGCACAAGTCGCGGAACTGTACGACCGAGGTGAGCCGATAACGCTGGGGTCCAGGCCAAGGCGCCTGTACATTGCGAACATGACCAAGACCCAGATTGAGCGCTATCGACAGCACCCAGCTTGGAGTCTCATCGAGTTAAAACAGGGGGCACTCGAATCGGTTAAGTATGGACACGCCCAGTATGAAGCTCGCCGGGCTGACCTGCTCGCGATCTTCGATGCAGCGCTGCGCTCGCGCGCGAACCCTCAGGCCGCGCTGTACGACGACACTCTTGCAACCATCGAGGCCCTTCTCAACCAACTGTCCACGGACGAGAACTCTTTTGTGAACTGGACCAATCAGTCCTACTACGCGGATCTCAAGGCGCATGTACGGTCCCTCCCGGGACCTCCCCCTCGCCAGGTCAACGAAAGCTATCTGGCGGCGCTAGACGCAGCCGTCGCTGCTCGACAGAACGAGCTGAACGACCTACGCGCCGCTGCTACAACACTTCAGGGCGAAGTCGAGGAGAAGTCGAAGAGGCTGGCCCTGCTCGACCTCGACATCCACGCTCAGCAGACCAAGATCACCGCTGCCGAAGCGACGATCGCCCAAGTCGTGAGTTCGGCAGATGATCAGCTCAGGCGCGAGTGGGAATCGGAACTAGCTTCCTGGCGACAGGACCGCGAGGCGAGCAACGCGACGATGGACCAGGAGATGGCGGGGCATGTTCAGCTGCTATCGACCGCGGCCCTGACCGGCCGGCGGCTAGTAGAACAAGCCGCCGGCAGCCTCACAGCTGCGGATTGGGCAGGCCGAGCGAAGCGGGAGCGCTGGAATGCGGTATCCCTTCGTTTTGGCTCATTCGCCGCTTTCGCTGCAGCCGCGACGGTGGGAGCGTGGATTATTTGGTTCGCATTCGATAAAGAGCTTGTGCTCACGGTAGGCGACGGCATTCTTCGTGGTTCGTTGGTTCTCGCCCTCGCCGGCATTGGTTCGTTCCTGACGGTCGAGTCACGTCGACACTTCCGCGAGGCGGATAGTGCTGAAGACGTGAAACTGGCATTGGCGGCTCTCGAGCCCTTCTACGCCGGCGCGGACGACTCTGAGCGGAAGGAAGTGCGGCGGGCCCTCGGCGACACCGTGTTCATCAAGAACACGCTTTCGCGTTTCAGTAGCCGGGACGCTGCCAAGAATGCCGCCCCTTCCAACGAACAACTGAACCAGATCGTCGACATGATCTCGAAGGGGGCAGACGTCGCGACGAAAGCTGGCCGCACCTAAGCGACGTCAGGCGTAGGGCGCCAGAGCGGACTCGACGGTCGTTAGGACATCCTGAAACCGTTGGCTTACGAGACGTCCCGAAGGCAGCTCAGCGAGCTTGCCAGCGGACTAGGAGAATGCTGAGCGCACGATTCCCATAACCATGTGTCGCAACCCGTCCCCCGTTACCCGGTAGCGGCTGTCGGTTATGCGACAGTTTCGAGGCGGCCGAGCTCGCCGACTACGCCCGCGTCCACCCGCCAGCAATCGACCGCTCCGGGTCACCGACTTCCTCGACGCCAGCGTTCTATGCGATGACCTCTACAAACTGGGCAGCCGCGATAGCGCGTGCGATCATGACCGGCATGGCACCGAGATGTCACCGCCGCTGGCTCATCATCGCGATCGCCATGGCGGCCGTGAGTGTCTTCCTCATCCTCGGGTCCACACTCGGCACGAGTGCCAACTCTCCGATCGCCGGGACTTGGATTCACGGTGCATCGCTAGTGACCGGCGTGGGTGGACTCGCCTTGGCCGCCGCCCTCCTCTTCGTGACGCGCGCCCCCAGAGACTGAGCCCGCACCGCCGGCACCTGCCGACCGGATGACGCGTGTCGCGCGGTAGCCGTCTTGATCGGCGCGCTCGAAGCCGGACAGCACCGTCTCCCCGGCAGCGAGTTCGCGGAAACCATGGAATTCGATCACCGAGTAGTGGACCCATGCCAGCGCGCCCGCAGGAAGGGCCTCAGAGTCGAGAACACCCAACCGAGATCTGGATCGAAAGATGCGACGGTGCCCCTGTTCATAGGTGGAGCGTGAGCGTGCCGCGAGCCGCTCACCGTGACATCGAGACCTCCGGTGAAGGATGGGCTGTCGCGCAGGCCTCGACGCCGAGCTGCGGGCCGATTCGTTCAGGGGCATGACGCAGAGCAGGACGACTGACGGCCTCACGAGGTCGTTCGTCATCGGAGACACGCGATGAGTCCGCTCCGGCCGCCGGTCGGACGAGAACATCCCGTCGGACTTCGCTCTTCCGACCGACACGGCAGGATAGGTCCATGACTATTCGGGGGAACGTCGTTGGATCGCTGCTCGTCGGAGCTGTAGCACTCGTCGCGGTCACGAGCTGCTCGAGTACCGCTGGCAACTATGCGGACTTGAGCGCAGAGCCTTCGGCGGAAGACGACCTTCCTGCCGAACTCTACGAGGACGACGCCGTGGCAGAGGTGAGCCTCGAGTCGGTCCGCGCAGTCGGCTCACACGAGGGAGTAGAGCTCTGGCTCGCTGAGGCGGCGACGCCCGGCCAGGTCTGCCTCGTGGCCTTCGCGGAGGACGCGGCGTATCAGGTGACCTGCGGAACGACGTTCACCACCGGAGGGCAGGCCGGAGCCTTCCTGGTCGTGCCGGACACGAACATCAAGCCCGACGACGCAACGAAGCCGGTTTCCGCGAACGTCTACGCGCTCGACTCCTGACGATCGCCAACTCCTGCAACCTTGCTCATGAGCGTGTAGCTTGACGCCTCGACCGGCGAGCACCGGGAGGATCGCGTGCCTCTGGGGGCTATCCAGCTCGACGGGTGCGCGAGAGGCCGTCGGCTATCGGACACTTCTGCTGAGCAGGCGGGGAGCTCATGACCGAGTTCGGCTTCCAGCAGACGCACCTGGGCTCAGGCCGCGGACGGCGCAGCCGCCGCGGTCGCCGGCTCCCCCGAGCGCAGCGCGTGCGCCATCCACCACCAGGCGAGGGCGCCGATGACCGCCGCGATGACGCAGGAGAGCAGGATCGCGATCGCGATCGTCGCGCCGGTGAGCCAGAGCCAGCCGGTCGGGTCGACGAGCGGGAAGGCTCCGGGCACCAGCTGCACCAGGAACCACGGGATCCAGCCGAGCGCCCAGTGCGCGACGATCGCGATGCCGAAGCCCGCCCAGGTGATGGCCCAGGGGCGCGCGGCGCCGGAGGAGCGCAGGATGAGCGCGCTCACGAGCAGGCCGACGACCATCGCGACGACGCCCGCGCCGGCGGCGACCAGCAGCCATCCGCTCCAGGTGCCCAGCTCGAGCTGGCGAATGAAGGCGTCGACCTCCTCGTAGCCGGCCTGGCGGCCGTTGCCGGCAGTGCCGACCAGCTCGAAGATCCAGGTGAAGAGCCCCACGAACGCGACAGCGGAGATCGCGCCGAGCGACACCATCCAGCCGAGCGTGAGCAGCGAGAAGCTCACGGCGCCGGCCACGCGGGCGGTGCCGCGCTGCCGCTTGCTCAGCGGCGGCCGCTTCGGGCGCGGCGCGTACTGCGGCGCGGCGTAGCCGTACGGCTGCTGCGTGAACTGCGGCTGCGTCATGGTGATCCCCCGTTCGAGGGCTTCAGGCTATCGAGCGGAGCCGGATGCGGGCAGTGCGCGGACGCTGCGCGACACCGTGAACCGGCGGTCACGGGCGACCTGCTCGGTCGGTCCGACGATGCGGCGCAGGTCGGGCGCGTACTGCAGGTGCGAGTTCCAGACCGTCCAGAGCGCGCCGCCGGGGCGCAGCGCCCGGGCCGCATCCGCCATGAGCTTGCGGGCGATGCCGGCGTGCACGGTGGCGCCGATGTGGAAGGGCGGGTTCAGCAGCACGAGGTCGACGGAGGCGTCGGCGAAGGCGCTCATCGCATCCGCTCGCACGACCTCGGCGTCGATGCCGTTGGCGAGCAGCGTCGCTCGGGCCGAGTCGACGGCGGCCGCGGACTGGTCGGTCGCGACCACGCGCAGCCCGGGTGCGCGCCGCGCGAGGGTGGCGGCGAGCAGGCCGGTGCCGCAGCCGAGGTCGACGGCGACGCCCGCCGCCGGTAACCGGTCGAGATGGTTCAGCAGCAGCCGGCTGCCGGGGTCGAGCGCCGTGCCACCGAAGGCGGCGCCGTGCGCCAGCACCTCGAGGTCGAGCTCGGCGATGCGCGCGCGCTGCGGCCACAGCGACTCGACGGGGCGCGGGCCGCTTGCGCGCAGCAGCCGCGACTTCTGCCGGGCGAGCCCGGCCGCGACCTGCTCGAAGTGCCGCGCGAGCACCGCGTTCTGGGCCAGGCTCATGTGCTTGACGCGGCCTCCGGCCACGAGCTGGACGGACGGATGCGCCCAGCGCGCGACCGCCCCGGCCACCTCGTCGAGCGCGTCCAGCCCCCGCGGCAGCTGCAGCAGCACGAGACGCGCGCCTGCCAGCAGCTCCTCGCCGAGGGGCAGGGATGCGTAACCGCTCAAGCCGGTCGACGTGGCATTGGCCGCGAGCGCGAGCTCGCCGGAGACGCCATCCTGATGGGTCCGCACGCCGGTGGCGCCTGCCGCGAGCAACCCGAGCGTGAGAGCGCCGTAGCGATCGCCGATCACGGCGATCTCGCCGGGGCCGTAACCCGCCGGGTCGGTGTCGTCGAGCAGATACGCATCGGTCGCGTCGAAGGCCTGCAGCTCGTGCGCCTCGACATCGGGCCAGCGGCGCAGTCGATCGAGCAGCTCGGCAGCCTCAGGCATCGGGGCCGAAGGGCCGCCAGACGACCACCTGGGTGCTGCGCTCGGGGCGGGTGCCCTGGCGCAGCGGCACGACGCCGCCGCGGCCCTCGGGGCCGGCGGCGAAGACGCGGCGGCCGGGCCGGTTGAGCACCTCCTCGGCGAGCGCGCTCTCGAGCTGGCGCACGCGGGCGCGCAGCTCGGTGTTCTCGTTCTCGAGCTCGAGGATGCGGCGGATGCCCTCGAGGTTGAGCCCCTCGTGGCCGAGCCGCGCGATCTCGCGCAGCTGGGCGACGTCGCGCATCGAGTAGCGCCGGCTCTTGCCGGCGGTGCGCTGCGGCACGACCAGGCCGAGGCGGTCGTACTGGCGCAGCGTCTGGGGGTGCATCTCGGCCAGCTCGGCGGCGACCGCGATCGCGAAGAGGGGGCTGTTCTCGTCCATCCGCTCCTCCATCCGCTCGGTCCGTCCTCAGGATACGACCGCGCCGCGCGCCCCATCGGGAGCGCGCGGCGCGAGGTCGTGGCTAGCGGGCCCGATCGAGCAGATCGGCCCGCGGGTTCTCGTCGGGCAGCGCGGCGGCGAGCGCCTCGACCGCCTCTCGAGCCTTGTCGCTGAGGTGCGAGGGCACCGCCACCTGCACGCTCGCGAGCAGGTCGCCGGTGGCGTCCTTCGACGTGATGCCGCGACCCTTGACCCGCAGCACCCGGCCGCTGGGCGTGCCCGGGGCGACCTTGAGCTTGACGGGGTCGCCACTGAGGGTCGGCACCTCGATCGTGGCGCCCAGGGCCGCCTCGACGAAGGTGATGGGCACATCGACGCGCAGGTTGAGGCCGTCGCGCTCGAAGACGGGATGCGGGCGCACCGTCACCGTGAGGATCAGGTCGCCGGCCTCGCCGCCGTCGATGCTCGCCTCGCCCTTGCCGCGCAGGCGGATCTTCTGGCCGTCGGCCACGCCGGCCGGCACGCGCACGCTGAGCGGCACGCCGCCGGCAGCCTGCAGCTTGACCGTGTCGCCCGCGACCGCGGTGACGAAGTCGAGCGTGGTGCTGGCCGTGAGGTCGCGCCCCTTGGTCGGAGCGCGGAAGCCCGCACCCCGGCCGCCGCCGCCGAACATGCCGCCGAACAGGTCCTCGAAGTTCGCCTGGCCGCCGCGACCGGGGCGCGCGCCCTGGCCGAACATGCCGCCGAAGGCGTCCTCGAAGCCGCCGCCTCCGGACTGGAAGCGAGCGCCCGCGCCCATGGCGCGCATCTGGTCGTACTCGGCGCGGTGCTCCTTGTCGGAGAGCACCGAGTACGCCTCGCTGATCTCCTTGAAGCGCTTCTCTGCGGCGGTGTCACCCGGGTTGGAATCCGGGTGGAACTGCCGCGCGAGCTTGCGGTACGTCTTCTTCAGATCGGCGTCGCTCACGTCCTTGGAGACGCCGAGCACAGCGTAGAAGTCCTTCTCGAACCAGTCGTTGCTGGCCATGGCACCTCCTTCGGTGGTTACTCGGTGGGCACGGCCACGGCGACCTTGGCGGCGCGGATGAGGCGCTCACCGAGGGCGTAGCCGGTCTCGATGACGTCGTGCACGACCTGGGTCTCGGTGCCCGGGATGGGCAGCTGGACCAGGGCCTCGTGCAGCTTCGGGTCGAAGGGCTCGCCCTTCGTGCCGATGGCCTTGAGGCCGTACTTCTCGAAGCTGCCGCGGATCTTCTGCGCGACGATCGCGAGGGGCGAGCCCTCGGCGAGGTCCCCGTGGGTCTCCGCGCGGTCGAGGTCGTCGATGGCGGGCAGCAGGCTGCGGATCACCTCGGCGACAACCGCCTCGCGGTTCGCCTGGCGGTCGCGCTCGACCCGGTTGCGGAAGTTCTGCAGCTCGGCCTGCGAGCGGGCCGCGATGTCGCGGTACTCCGCGAGCAGGTCGCGCTCGCCGGCGTCGAGCAGGGCCTCGAGGTCCTCGTCGGAGACGGTGGTCTCCTCGTCGGCGGCCGGGGCCTCGGCGGCGGAGTCGGGCTCCGCCGCCGGGGCGTCCTGCTGCTCGCGAGGCTCACCGTGCTCCGGGTCGATGGGCCGCTCGGGCTCGTCCGGGTGCTGGTTCGTCTCGTCGCTCATCGTCAGTCCTTCTTCTTCTCGTCCTCGTCGTCCACGACCTCGGCGTCGACGATGTCCTCGTCGTCCGCCTTCGGCTGCTCGCCGGCCGGGGCGTCGCCCGCGGCCTGCTCCGACTGCGACTGGGCGTAGATCGCCTCGCCGAGCTTGGTCTGGCTCTCGTTGAGCTTGTCGAAGGCGCTCTTCACGGCGTCGTTGTCCTCGCCGGCGAGCGCGGTCTTCAGCGCGTCGACGTCGCCCTGCACCTCGGACTTGACGTCCTCGGGCAGCTTGTCGTCGTTCTCCTTGATGAGCTTCTCGATCGAGTAAGCGAGCTGCTCCGCGTTGTTGCGGGTCTCGGCGGCCTCGCGGCGCGCCTTGTCCTCGGCGGCGTGCTCCTCGCCCTCGCGCACCATCCGCTCGATGTCGTCCTTCGAGAGGGACGAGCCACCCGTGATGGTGATGCGCTGCTCGGTGCCGGTGCCCTTGTCCTTCGCGGAGACCTGCACGATGCCGTTGGCGTCGATGTCGAAGGTCACCTCGACCTGCGGGATGCCGCGGGGCGCCGGCGCGATGCCGGTGAGCTCGAAGGTGCCCAGGTTCTTGTTGTCGCGGGTGAACTCGCGCTCGCCCTGGAAGACCTGGATCGCGACCGACGGCTGGTTGTCGTCGGCGGTGGTGAAGGTCTCGCTGCGCTTGGTCGGGATGGCCGTGTTGCGTTCGATGAGCTTCGTCATGATGCCGCCCTTGGTCTCGATGCCGAGGCTCAGGGGGGTGACGTCGATGAGCAGCACGTCCTTGCGCTCGCCCTTGAGGACGCCGGCCTGCAGGGCGGCGCCCACGGCGACGACCTCGTCGGGGTTGACGCCCTTGTTGGGCTCCTTGCCGGTGAGCTGCTTGACGAGCTCCGAGACGGCGGGCATGCGGGTCGAGCCGCCGACGAGCACGACGTGCGCGATGTCGGCGACCTTGACGCCGGCCTCGGCGATCACGTCGTTGAACGGCTTCTTGGTGCGCTCGAGCAGGTCGCTCGTGAGGTTCTCGAACTGCGCGCGGCTCAGGGTCTCGTCGAGGTTGGCCGGGCCGTTCTCGCCGTAGGTGAAGTAGGGCAGCTGGATGGAGACGCTCGTCTTGCCCGAGAGCTCCTTCTTCGCCTGCTCCGCGGCCTCCTTGAGGCGCTGGCGGGCGATCTTATCGCCCGAGACGTCGATGCCCGAGGTGCTCTTGAACTGCTTGATGAGGTGGTCGACGACCCGCTGGTCCCAGTCGTCGCCGCCGAGGCGGTTGTCGCCCGAGGTCGAGCGCACCTGGATGGTGGAGAAGTCCTCGTCCTTGCCCACCTCGAGCAGCGAGACGTCGAAGGTGCCGCCACCGAGGTCGAAGACCAGGATGAGCTCGTCCTCCTTGCCTCGCTCCAGGCCGTAGGCCAGGGCGGCCGCGGTGGGCTCGTTGATGATGCGCAGCACGTTGAGGCCGGCGATCTCACCGGCGTCCTTCGTGGCCTGGCGCTCGGCGTCGTTGAAGTACGCCGGGACGGTGATGACCGCGTCGGTGACGGGCTCGCCCAGGTACTGCTCCGCATCCGCCTTCAGCTTCGCGAGGATGCGGGCGCTGAGCTCCTGCGGGGTCCACTGCTTGCCGTCGATGTCGGTGGTCCAGCCGGTGCCGATGTGGCGCTTGACCGAGGCGATGGTGCGGTCGACGTTGGTGACGGCCTGGCGCTTCGCGGTCTCGCCGACGAGCACCTCGCCGTCCTTGGTGAAGGCGACCACCGAGGGGGTGGTGCGCAGGCCCTCGGCGTTCGCGATGACGGTGGGCTCACCGCCCTCGAGGACCGAGACGACCGAGTTGGTGGTTCCGAGGTCGATGCCGACTGCTCGAGCCATTGCGTGCTCCTTCGAGTTGGTCCCGAGGCTCTCGAGGGACCGGTGTTCTGCTGACGATCGTTCGGGAGAGCCTCTGACGATCGGGGTCGGGATCGCGACCTGAGTCGCTTGCTGTCAAGTTTGCGACGAGCGGATGCGCGCGTCAAGTCGAGCCCGTCGAAGTTGCGCCTCTCTGGCTCAACTCTCAGATTGCGAGCGGATGCGCGGGGCCGGGAACGCCGACGGCGCCGGCACCCGGAGGTGCCGACGCCGTCGCTGCGAGGGAAGCGGTCAGGAAACCTTGGCCGCCGCGATCAGACCGGTCGGGTACCGGTCGCGGGCCGAGACGTAGACCGTGCCCGTGGACTCGTCCACCGAGACGCCGTAGACCTTCGAGCCGAAGGCGTAGGCCTGGAAATCGCCCAGCGGCGCCAGGTCGGTGGTGGCGTAGACGCTGAAGCCGCCGCGGTCGAAGACAGTGTCCTGATGCCCGACGATCACACGGCCGGAGGCCGAGTCGATCGCGATCGAGCGCAGGTCGATGGTCGACTCGCCCGAGTAGGCCAGGGCGTGGACGAAGGCGGAGGTCTCCGGCTCGTAGACCCGCACGGCCTCGGTCGCGCCGGCCTGGTCCGAGTTCGAGACGTGGACGCGCCCCGTGACCTGGTCGACGGCGATGCCGTGGCTGCGCCAGTTCACCACGTCCTGGGTGACGGTGCGCAGGGCACCGGTCGCCAGGTCGATGACGTCGAACCCCGTGCCGCGGGTGGCCGCGTAGGCCAGGTCACGCCCCGCGTCCATATCCATGCCGCGGATGCCGCCCGAGGCCGCGAACGGTCCGCGCTGCACGGCGCCGGTCGTGGCGTCGAGCACGACGACGCTGCTGCCGTAGGCGACGACCAGCTCGTCCGCCGCCTCGTCGAGCGCGACGTCCCGCACGCCCTCCTCGGTGCCGCCGGGCACCGTGATCGTGCGCAGGATCGCATCCGTCGCCGGGTCGATCTCCCACACGCGTGCGGGCCGCTGCTCGTTCGCGAGGAACAGGTTGCCGGTGCGGCTGTCGACGACCGAGCCCACCGGGCGCGCGTCCTCGTCCTCGGTCGGCAGCACCGTGAGCGCGGTCGGCGCGTAGTCCGCCACAACCGGGGCCTCGTCGCGCTGGGCGACCACGAGCGGCATCGGGTAGCCGTCGCGGGCGGAGAGGTAGACCGCGCCCTTGGCCGTATCGACCGAGATGCCGTAGACCTTCGAGCCGTACTCGTAGTCGCGGAAGTCGCCGACCGGCTCGAGGTCGATCGTGAACGCCGCGAAGCCGCCCTGGTCGTAGAGGTCGTTCTGGTGCCCCGCGTAGACCCGGTCGGCGACCGTGTCGACGACGATCGAGCGGAAGTCGACGTTGCCCTGGCCCGTGAAGGCGAGCGAGTCGACGAGCTCGAAGGTGCTCGGGGCGTAGACCCGTACGGCCTCGGTCGCACCGGCCTGGTCGGAGTTCGACACGAAGATGCGGCCCGTCTCGGGGTCCACCGCGATGCCGTGGCTGCGCCAGTTCGCGATCTCCTGGGGCACAGTGGTCAGCGCACCGGTCGCCAGGTCGACCACGTCGAAGCCGGTGCCGCGGGCGCCGACGTAGGCGAGGCCGAGCTCGGCGTCGATGTCCATGCCGCGCACGCCGCCCGAGGTCGGGAACGGTCCGCGCTTCAGCTCGCCGCTGGTGGCGTCGAGCACCACCAGGGCGTTGCCGTAGGCCACGACCAGCTCGTCCGCCGCCTCGTCCAGGGCGACGTCGCGCACGCCCTCCTCGGTGCCGCCGGGCACCGTGATGACGCGGGTGATCGCATCCGTCTCCGGGTCGACCTCCCAGACGCGAGCGGGTCGCTGCTCGTTGCCGACGAAGAGGCTGCCGGTGCGGCTGTCGACGACCGAGCCGACGGTGCGCGGCGCGTCCGTCTCTGAGGGTGCGATGGCCTGCATCGCGGTCGGCGTGTAGCCGGTGCCGCTCGGCGGGTCCACCGGCTCGACCGGATCGGTCGGGTCGGTCGGGTCGGTGGGGTCCGTCGGGTCCGTCGGGTCGGTGGGCTGCTCGCCGTCGACGATGCGCTGGCTGACCGTGACAGCGACGGGCGCGAGCTCCTCGCCGGGCGGGTTGAGGCGGAAGTCGCGGTTGGCCACGAACACGCGCTGGCGCTCCTCGTCGACCGTGATGCCGTAGCCGTCCTTGCCGTACTGCGCGCCGGGCATGTCCGCGAGGAACTCGCCGGTCTCGAGGTCGTGCACCGAGAAGCCGCCGCGATCGGCGGTCGTGCCGGTGTAGCCGACGTAGACGAGGCCGTTCGTCGAGTCGATGTCGACCTGCCGCGGGCTGATGCGGGTGGCGATGCTCCAGTCGCGCACGAAGCCGTTCAGCGCGTCGAAGACCTCCACGTTGACGACGTTCGAGAGGGCGTGGAAGTAGGTCGCGACGACCTTGCCGTCCTCGGCGGCCACGTAGTACGCGTCCGCGGTGCCCGAGATCACGCCCAGCGACTCGCCGGTCGAGGCGCGGAAGACCTCCACGCCGCGCGACGGGATCGCCGCGTAGGCGAGGTCGTTGGCCGGGTCGACGTCGATCGAGCGGTTCGACTCGATGATCGTGTACGGCCCGCGCACCACCTCGCCGAAGGTCGCGTCGGCGATGGAGACGACGATCCAGTTGCGGTTCTGCTGCCCCACGTAGAGCAGCTCGTTCTCCTCGTCCACGCCGATGTCGCGGATGTTCTCGGGCAGCGTCATCTGCCGCAGCACCGCATCCGTGTCCGGGTCGATCTCGAAGATGCTGCGACCGTTCTGATCGCCCAGGTACAGCACGTCGCGCTCCTGGTGGTACGCGACGCCGGCGGGCAGGTTGGCCATCGTCTGGCGCTGCACCGAGTCGAGCTGGGCGATCTGCTCGTAGGCGATGGTGCCGGCGGGGATGCCGGGGCTCGGCTCCTCGCCGGGCTCCCCGGTACCCGGCTCCTCGCAGCCGAGGCAGGGCGCGGGCTCGGTCGGTTCGATGACCTGGGGGTCGACGCCGTCGGTGACGAGCTTCTGGCCGTCGGTCTTCGTGATGGTGAAGCCGTCGAAGAACTCGCCGTCGGCGGTGCGGGACTCGTAGCGCAGCACGCCTTCGCGCACATCGACCAGCTGGTAGAACTGCTGGTCCGTGGCGAGTCGGCGCAGGTGCGCGCCGTTCTCGTCCCACAGCCGCGATCCGGCCTCGTACATCTTCTCGCTCGCGGTGGAGCCGATGTAGACCGGGCCGGTGTGGCTCAGCTCGGGGTCGGCCCCGACCGGCAGATCCTGCTCGGCGGCCACCGTGTTGCCGCGCCCGTAGGCGTGGTCGTGGCCCTGCAGCACCAGGTCGACGTCGTACTGCTCGAGCAGCGGACCCCAGACGGTGCGGATGCCGAGGTTGTTGCGGCCCTCGTCGAGCGAGTAGACGGGGTGGTGGAAGAACACCACGGTCCACTCGTTCGGGTTCTCGGCCAGCACGCCCTCGAGCCACTCGCCCTGGACGGCGACGCCCTCCTCGGTGGCGACGTTGCTGTTCAGCGAGACGAAGCGCACCCCCTGGTGGTCCGTGTAGTAGACCGTGCCCGCGAGGTCGTCGTAGATCTCGCCCTCGCCCTGCGGGCCGTTCTCCGGGTAGACGAACTGCTCCTGCCACTGCGTGGAGAGATCGCCCTCGTACTCGTGGTTGCCCGGGGTGGTGAGCAGGGTCTGCGTGCCCAGCGTGTAGTCGAAGGCCTCATGCACCTCGCCCCACTGCTGGTCGGAGTCGGCGTCGTCGACGAGGTCGCCGATCTGCACGACGACGTCGGCGTTCGGGCGGTCGCGGAAGGCGTTGCGCACCACCCGCGAGGTCTGACTGAGGATGCCGTTCTGCAGGTCGCCGAGGTAGATGAAGGAGAAGTCCGTCGGCGTCGCGGTGGCGGTCTCGAAGTCCTGCCACTCGCTGAAGTTCGTGCCGTCGCCGACGCGGTACATGTACGCGGCGCCGGGCACGAGGCCGCTCATCTCGCCCGTGTGCATCACCTGCGAGTAGCCCAGGTCGGTCGTGAACTCGGCGCCCGTGGTCGCCACGACGGTCTGCACGCCCGAGGGGTACGGGGTCGGGGTGAGGGTGCGGTACTCGACGACGGGGCTGAGGACCTCGGGGCTGGTGCGCCAGGTGACGACCTGGCCGGTGGTCGCATCCGCTGCCGGCAGCAGGGTGATGCGGTCGGGGATGCGGCTGGGCTCGTAGCGGACGGCCGGATCGACGGTCGCCGCCGAGGCGGCCGGCGCGTCGAGCGCGACGGGGATGCCGGCGGCGAGCGCCGCCAGGGCGACGGAGGCGACGAGGCCGCGTGCGCCGCGTCGGCGGGCGGGCGGGGTCATGGTCGGGCTGCCTTTCGAGCGGATGAGGAAGGTCATGGTCAGGCCTCCGTCGCGATGCGGCGGCGGCTGCGGGCGACGAGCGCGCCGCCGGCGAGGAGGAGCACGGCGCCCGCGCCGATGGCGCCGGCGATCTGGGCTCCGGTGTCCGCGAGCCCGGCCGGCGATGCTGCCGCGGTCACGATCAGCGGGGTCTCCGCGACCGCACCCGAGCTGAGGCCCGTCAGCACGAGGGTGTGCGCGCCCGGCGTCGTATCGCGGGGGATCGTGACGGTCGCGACGACCGAGCCCTGCGCGTCCGCCGCCACCGTCGCGAGACGGACGGGGTCGGAGTGCAGCTCGATGCGCACCTGCTCGCCGGCGTCGAAACCGCGAGCCGTGAGGCGCACCTCGCCGCCGGCCGCGACGCGGTCGGTGCTGGCGCCGACCGTCGCGTTCTGCGGGGCTCCGGTGCCGGGCGTCGTGGGCGTCGTCGGGTTGGTGCCCGGGTCGACCGGGGTGGTCGGGTCGGTGGGATCAGTCGGGTCCGTCGGGTCCGTGGGATCGGTGGGATCGGTGGGATCGGTCGGGTCCGTGGGATCGGTCGGATCGGTCGGGTCCGTGGGATCGGTGGGATCCGTCGGGTCGACCGGCGCCGCCGCCAGCCCGTCGCGGGTCGAGCCGGGGCCGGCGGCCCACGCCTCGGCGTCACTGACGACCTTCTCGCCGTCGGCGTCCTTCTCGATCGTGAAGGAGTCGAGCAGCGCGCCGTCGACGGTGCGCGACTCGACGTGCATCTCGCCCTCGAGCACGTCGACGGTCTGGAACAGCTGCACGTCGCGAGCGACGACCCGCTGGTTCGCACCGCTCGTGGTCCAGTTGCTGGTCTCGGGCGCATCCGGCACGTACATCTTCGGGCCGGCCACGCTCACCAGGTAGACCGGGCCCTCGTGCTCGCCCTCGCCCATGCCGGCCTCGTTCGCGACGAGGTTGCCGCGGCCGTAGGCGTGGTCGTGGCCCTGCACGACGAGGTCGACGTCGTGCTCCTCGAGGATCGGCAGCCAGGCGTTGCGGATCGTCGCGTTGTCGCGGCCCGAGGTGACCGAGAAGAGCGGATGGTGGAAGTTCACGACCGTCCACTGGTTCGGGTTGTCCTCGAGCACCGACTCGAGCCACGCGGTCTGGGTCGTGAGGCCCGGCTCCGAGAAGGCGAGGTTGGTGTCGAGCGTGATGAAGCGCACGCCCTGGTAGTCCGTGAAGTAGACGGTCTCCGCCATCCGAGCGTCGTCCGGCCCGTTGAGCGGGAACTCGAACTGCGTGCGCCAGTGCGTGCTGAGGCTGTTGCTCGGGTAGTACTCGTGGTTGCCGGCGGCGGCGATCTGGTTGCCGGTCGCGTTGGCGAAGCCCGCGGCGAGGTGCCACTCGCCCCACTCGTTGTCGGCGTTGTCGGTGTCGATCAGGTCGCCGACGTGCACGGTCATCCGCGCGTAGGGGCGGGCCTCGGTCGCCGCGCGGAGCGCGCGCGATGCGTAGGCCTTGTTGTCGTTCTGGGTGTCGCCCTGCACGATGAAGCTGAAGCCGCCGACCTCATCGGAGGCCGTGGTGAACTCGTACCACTCGCTCCAGGTCTCGCCGTCGCCGACCCGGTACACGTAGGTGGTACCGGCCTCGAGCCCCTCGACCGTGGCCGTGTGGTGCTGCATCGAGTAGCCGTAGTTCGACGCCGTGGTCTGGCTCTGCTGCGCATCGACGGTCGTCGTGTCGCCCTCGGCGATCGGCGCGGTGCGGGTCGCCGTGTACTGCACCCGCGGCGTGGTCACCGCGGTCGAGGTGCGCCAGGTGAAGCTCTGACCGGTCGAGGGGTCGGCCGTCGGCGTGAGCGTCACGCGGTCCGGCGCCGCGGTCGGCACGTAGACGGTGCCGGCGTCGACGGCGGGCGGTGCGAGCCCGCCGCCGGCGGCCGCGGCGACGCCGCCGCCGAGCAGGACGAGGCCCATGGCTGCGGTGAGGCAGCCCGCGGCCATCGCGGTGGATCGAGCGGAGCGGCGGGGAGTCCGCCGGTTCGGGTCGTTCATGGGGAGCGACGACGCCTTTCGGTGACGCGCGGCGCCTCGGCGGCGCGCGGAACGGGAGGGGGGAACGTGAACGTGCAGCGTGAGCGCAGCTCGGAGCCGGCCTCGGGAAGGCTAGGGATCCGCTGGGTTCGCGCGGCAGTGTCGGCACCCGTTCTTCGCCGAGTGTTAACCGCTTGACGCACTGAGCGGTGGAAACCACCCGGCGACACGCCCCCGCGGCCATCGGGCGTTCATCCGACGGGGGCCACCCCCTCTGGGGGTCGCGCTCAGCCCTCCAGCACCTTGCGGGCGAAACCGCGCACGTTCTCGCCGAGCACGTCGATGCGGCGCCGCCGCTCCGCCTCGAGGTCGAAGCCGACGTAGGCGAGGGTCGGCCGCTTGCGCACGTTCGCCGAGCACTCGAAGCCCGAGCAGGCCAGGGTGCCGACGGTGTCGCCCTTGCGGCCCGCCGCGCCCGCGCGCTTCGCCGAGAAGAAGACGACCTCGTTGGGCAGCTGCACGTCCTCGCACCAGACGCACTGCGGGCGGGTGCGGGTCGGCGCCTCGGCTTGGCGCAGCGCGACGCCGACGAGCTGGTCGTCGAGCTCGATCACGACGAAGCCGAGCGCGGGCGACTTGCGGTCGCGCCAGCCGAGGTAGTCGAGCGCCTCCCAGTCGACGGCGTCGAGGTCGGGCAGGGGGATGGCTTCGCGTTCTCGCTTCGAGACGTTGACGAAGCATGCGCGCAGGCGCGCGGGATCGATGGGTCGCATGAGGGTCCTCAGGTTCGTGCCCGCGCAGCGAGGCGGTCTGTGCTCGTGATCGGTGGAGGGAGGCGTGCGCCTACCTGCCGCCGGCGCGGAGAGCGCCGGGGACCTCCTCGAGACGATGGGACCGCATCCGCTCAGAGTACGCCCGCGCTCGCGGGCTACCGCCCGTTCACCACCTGTGGATAGCGTGAGCGGCATGAGCCAGGACGGCACGCCGCACATCCCCACCACCGCGAACACGGGCGCGGTCGCCGCCATGGGCCTCGATCTGCAGGAGGGCAAGGTCGTGCCCCGCAAGCAGGTCGTCTCCTGGGCGCTCTGGGACTGGGCGACGCAGCCCTTCAACTCCGTCATCCTCACCTTCGTCTTCACGGCGCTCTACCTCACCACCGACACCTTCCTCGCGCCCGACCTCGCGGCGCTGCCGGACGACTCGGCCGTCAAGGACCGCGCCATCGCCGAGCTGACGAGCGGACTCGGCCTCGCCTCCACGGTCGCCGGCCTCGCGATCGCGCTCATCGCCCCGGTGCTCGGCCAGCGCGCCGACGCCGCCGGCAAGCGCAAGTTCTGGCTGCTCGCCTACACCTTCGTGCTCATCGCCGTCACGGCGAGCCTCTTCTTCGTCGAGGGCCAGCCGAGCTTCTTCCAGCTCGGCGCCTGGCTCGTCGCGGTCGGCACGATCTTCAGCGAGCTCGCCGCGGTCAACTACAACGCGATGCTCGTGCAGGTTTCGACCCCGTCGACCGTCGGTCGTGTGAGCGGACTCGGATGGGGGCTCGGCTACGTCGGCGGCATCATCGCGCTGGTCATCGTGGTCGCCGCGTACACGCTCGACTGGTTCGGGCTGCCCCAGGAGAACGGCCTGCCGTTCCGCCTGGTCGCGGTCGGCTGCGCGATCTGGATGCTGGTTTTTCTCATCCCCTTCATCCGCAACGTGCCCGAGGTTCCGCAGGAGGTGCGCCGCGAGAAGGTCAACTTCTTCGCCAGCTACCGCGTGCTCTGGAACGACGTCATGGACCTCTGGCGCTCGAGCCGCCCGACCTTCTGGTTCCTGCTCGCCAGCGCCGTCTACCGCGACGGCCTCGCCGCCGTGTTCACCTTCGGCGCGGTCATCGCCAGCACGGTGTTCGGCTTCGAGTTCCTCGAGGTCGTGATCTTCGGCATCGCCGCCAACCTGGTCGCCGGCGTCAGCACGATCATCGCGGGCCGCTACGACGACCGCTTCGGCGCCAAGGCCGTCATCGTCACCGCGCTGGTCGGCCTGGTCGTCTCGGGCCTCGCGGTGTTCCTGCTGCGCGACGCGGGCACGATCGTGTTCTGGATCTTCGGCCTCGCCCTCTGCCTCTTCGTCGGCCCGGCGCAGGCCTCGAGCCGCGCGCTGCTCGCCCGCGTCAGCCCCGCCGGCCGCGAGGGCGCGATCTTCGGCCTCTACGCCACCACGGGGCGCGCCGCGAGCTTCATCGCCCCGGGCCTCTGGACCCTCTTCATCGCCCTCGCCGGCTCCACCGCCTGGGGCGTGCTTGGCATCGTCATCGTGCTCGCCGTCGGCCTCGTGCTGCTGCTCCTGGTGCGCCTGCCGAAGCACGTCCGCCGGGCGTAGCCGGACCCGGCCGACGGCGGCATCACGCCTCCTCCGCTCGCCGGTTCGGACACCATCGTCGGTGGCTCCTAGACCTTTCCCAAATGACGGAGATCTGACCTCTCCGGCGCCGAATCCGACCGGATCAAGCGGTACACGCAGGTTGAAGCCCGCACATCTCCGTCGTTTGGCAAGAGCGGTGGCAGGAACGACGAGCGAGCGGATGCGGCAGCCGGCGCGGGACCGCGCTCAGCCCGCGACGTGCTCCGGACGCAGCTCGAAGAGCAGCGAGACGCCGCCGTACCAGGGGTCGTCGAGCACCCCGCGCTCCTCGGCCCCGAGCCGCCGCGCGACCCCGGCGGACGGCGCGTTGTCGTCGTACATGTCGATGACAAGCCGCTCGAGCCCGCCGGCGAACACTGCGCGCGCGAGCTCCCGCGCGGCCTCGGTCGCGTAGCCGCGCCCGCCGGCGTCCGGATGCAGCCGCCAGCCGATCTCGTACTCGCCGACGAAGCCGCTCGACACCGCCGAGTCCGCCGAATCCACCGAATCCACCGAGGCGGAGTCCGCGAGCCGCACCAGCCGCTGCACGCCGACCCCGCCGACCGTGCGACCGGAGGCGCGCTCGACGATCGCCCACTGCAGGGCCAGCGGGTCCGCATCCGTCATCGCGTTCCGGCGGTCGATCCACTCCCGCGCCTGCGCGAGGTCGCTCATGGGCGTGAACGGCGGGTTGTCGAGCCAGCGGATCACGTCCATGCGCGAGTGGATGTCGAGCACCGACTCGAGGTCGCCCTGCGAGGAGGGGTCGAAGGGGCGCAGGATCAGCCGCTCGGTCTCGTGCATCCGATCATTCTGGCGAGGGCCCGCTGGGCAGCACCTCGGTGCGGGCCGCGCGGGCGGCGCGTCTCAGCCCGCGATGCCGGCCTGGTGCGCTTCGTCCACGACCGCCTCGAGCGGCGAGCCGTTGACGGTCTCGACCGTCCAGACGTCGCCGGCGAGCGAGAAGGTCGACACCGAGCCGTTGAGGATGCCGGGCACCGTGCGCCCGGCGAGATCGGCGAGCGTGTAGCGGATGAGCGTGCCGTGGCAGACGATCAGCACGTCGGCGTCCGGGTAGTCGGCGGCGACCTTGGCCAGGCCGGCGCGGCCGCGCGCGACGACGTCGGCGAGCGGCTCGGCGTCGGGGTAGTCCCGCTTCGGGTAGGCGGCCATGTTCGCGCTCGACGGTGCACCCTCGAGGGGTCCGTAGTCGCGCTCGATGAGCTCGGGGTAGGCCGGGCCGAGCTCGAGGCCGAGGCGCTCGGCGATGATCGACGCGGTCTCTCGGGCGCGGGAGAGCGGCGAGCTGACGATCGCGGTCCAGGGACCTCCGGCGAGCGCCGCGGCCGCCTCGACGGCCTGCTCGCGGCCCGTGTCGTTCAGCGGGATGTCGCTGGCACCCTGCAGCTTGTCGTTGAGGTTCCAGTCGGTCTGGCCGTGGCGGATGAAGGCGTACACACCTCCATTGTCCTCGCGCGGCGCGGCGGTCGGGACCGCCCGAGGCCCCGCCCCGCGCATCCGCTCGGCCCGCCCCGCTAGATTGCACGGATGCGAGGCCCGACGGATGCTCCCCGCGAGCGCCGTCCGATCGCGCTCGCGGTGCTCGCCGCGTACCTCGTCGGCCTGCTCGTGGTGGTGCTCTGGCCCCAGCACGTCGACCGCGACCTCGTGCCGCTCATCGAGCGGGTGCACGAGCTGTTCCCGCCGATCACGCACGCGCGGGTCGAGTTCGCCGCCAACGTGCTGCTCTTCGTGCCGCCCGCGGCCCTGCTCGCGAGCGTGCTGCGCCGTCGCCGCTGGATCGTCGCCCCGCTCGGCTTCGCCGCCTCCGCCGTCATCGAGACGGTGCAGGACGCACTGCTGCCCGGTCGCACGGCCGACCTGCGCGACGTGCTCGCGAACGGCACCGGCGCCGTGCTCGGCCTGCTGCTGACCCTGGCGATCGAGCGGATGCGCACCCGCCGATCCGAAGCGGCGAACCGCTAGGAGCGCGCCGGGGCGCGCAGCGCTTGGGTGCTGCCGGGGCGCAGGTTCGGGTGGTCCGTCGCCCCGCCGAGGTTGGGGTTGCAGTACACGAAGTCGTCCATCGCGAGGCCGAAGCGCTCCGCCACGGCGCGCGAGTCGTCGCCCTCCGCGACCACGTAACCGAGCAGACCGGTGTCATCCGAGGTCGTCGTGCCGTTCGCTCCCTCGCGCGGGCCTCCGTCGACGGCCGGAGGCATCTGATGGAAGACGGGCAGGGTCCAGCTCAGCGGCGCGTAGGCGGTCATGCTGTCGAAGCAGCTGGGCCCCTCGCTGTGCGGAATCAGGGACTCGCCGTCGCGCAGCACGAGCGCATCCATGTGCGCGGGGTCGCCCTTGCCGCGCTCATCGCTGGTGTTGAAGCTGCCGAAGTACCACCGCCAGCGCATGCCGTCCGAGCCGGATCGCTGCTCATTGATGCCGTGCGCTCCGGTGAGGTTGCTGCTGCAGTCGACCTCGCCGCCGGGAGGATCGGGCCAGAGGTAAGCGTCGGGCTCGTCGTCACGGTCGGAGACGAAGTCGATGAGCTCGATCGAGTAGTCGTTGCCGCCGAGCGCCGTCACCACCACCTCGCCGCTATGCGAGCCGAGCACCGAGACCAGCGAACCCGTCGCGACGACCGTGCCCACCGGGATCTCCGGCAACGTCGCGCTCGGCGACGGCGAGGGCTCGATCGTGGCGTCCGCGATCGGCGACACCGTCGGCTCCGGCTCCGCCACCCCCGTGCATCCCGTCAGCAGCAGCCCCGTCGCGATCGCGACGGCGATGATCGGCGCAGCGCGCATCCGTCCCCCGTTCCCCAGGGGAGAACCTACAACCCGAATGTCACCGTCGCGATGATGAGCATCGTCACGAGCGCTCCCGTGGCGTAGTTGAGCCAGAGGAACCGCTTCCATCCGCGGTTCGCGCTCTCCGCATCCGCTTCGCGCACCGACCACCAGGGCAGGATGCTCACGGCGTAGGGCAGCGCGAGCACGGCGGCCCAGGCCGCGGGCGGCCCGGTGAGCGCGAGCAGCACCCCGGCGGCGACGTACAGCAGCACCGAGAGCTTCACCGTCGGCGCGGCCCCGATCACGGTGGCGATCGAGCCGATGCCGCCCTCGCGGTCGGCGATGATGTCCTGCACCGCGCCGAAGGCGTGGCTCGCCATTCCCCAGAGGAAGAACGCGCCGAGGATGGCGATGGCCGAGCCGTCGAAGGAGCCGCCGGCCAGCGCCAGCCCGTAGACGGCGGGGCTCACGAAGTGGGTGCTCGAGGTGAGCGAGTCGAGGAACGGCCGCTCCTTGAAGCGCAGCATGGGCGCCGAGTAGGCGATCACCGCGAAGACGCTCACGGCCAGCACGACCCACGACAGGGCACTGCCGAGCACGACCAGCGCGACGAGGAACGGCAGGTTGGTGATCAGCACGGCCCAGAGCGTGGTGCGGTGGAAGCGCCGGTCGAGCAGCGCGCCCTCCACGCCGCCCTTGCGCGGGTTGCGCAGATCGCTCTCGTAGTCGAAGACGTCGTTGATGCCGTACATCGCCAGGTTGTAGGGCACGAGGAAGTAGATCGTGCCGATCAACCAGGCCAGGTCGATGCCGCCGGCGACCAGCAGGTACGCCACCGCGAAGGGGTAGGCGGTGTTGACCCAGCTGAGCGGGCGGCTGGAGAGCAGCAGGGCGCGGACGGTGCTCACGACGGGTCCTTCTTCCGTGACGGGGGCAGCAGGTTCCAGAGCGCCGGCAGCATGACGACCGCCGCGACCGCGTAGGCGAAGTCCTCGAGCGGCGCGATGCCGATGAACTGCCCGCTGATGCGGTCGGGGTCGTACGCCACCAGGCCGACGCCGATCATGATGTTGTCGAACACCGCCGTCATGACGAGCAGGATCAGAGCGGATGCGAGCAGCGGCTTCCAGCGCGGCGAGCGCCGCAGCGCCACCGCGAGCACGGCGACCGCCGCGACGACGGCGAGGAAGACCGCGTTAAGGGCCCAGTAGGTCACGCGCGCACCGCCCTGCGGTCGAAGGCGCCGTAGAGGTTCATCGTCAGATAGCAGAGCAGGGTGAGGAAGAAGACCTCCTCGATGGGCAGCTCCGGCGCGATCTGCAGGCCCGTCATGAAGGCCGTCTCGCCGCGGAAGAAGACGCCGAGTCCGATGCCGAGGAGGTCCCAGATCAGGAAGAAGAAGACGCCGGCCGGCAGCACGATCGCCGCGCGGCGGGCGTCGCGCCAGAAGAACAGCCGGAAGCGCCGGTCGAGCATCACCATGCCGGTGATCGAGATGCCGAGGGCGAGCAGGTACAGCGCGCCCATCAGGCGTGCGTCACGGCGGCCGGCTCCGCGAGCGGTTCGGTCGTGGTGTCGCCGCGCAGGCGCTTCACGAGGGCCTCGGCGCTGATGAGGCACATCGGCAGGCCGATGCCGGGGGTCGTCGAGGCGCCCGCGTAGAAGAGGTTCTTGAGCGAGCGGTCGGCGTTCGACGCCCGGAACATGGCGCTCTGCCCGAGCGTGTGCGCCGGCCCGCCGAGGGCGCCGCCCTGGAAGGCGCCGAAGTCGTCGACGAAGTCGCCGGGTCCGTAGGTGCGGCGAACGCGGATGCGGCCGGCCAGATCGTCGATGCCGGCCCAGTCCGCGACCTGCCGGATCACCTTGTCGGCGTAGGCCTCGACGCCGGGGGAGCCGTCGCCGTCCTCCTCGCCGCGCCCGATGGCCGGGTCGGCGGGCACCGGGATCAGCACGAAGAGGTTCTCCATGCCCTCCGGCGCCGTCGACGGGTCGACGCCGCTCGGCTTGCAGACGTAGACGCTCGGCACGTCGGGCAGCCGCGGGTCGTCGCCGTAGATCGCGTCGAAGTTGGCGTGCCAGTCGCTGGTGAAGAAGAGGTTGTGGTGCTCGAGCTCGGGCACGCGGCCCTCGATGCCCAGGTAGACGAGGATCGCGCTGAAGCCGGGGGGCACCTTCTCCCAGCGGCGATCGTCCACGCGGCCCAGCAGGGCCGTCTCGGTGTGGTGGCGGTCGGCGGCGCTGACGACCGCATCCGCCTCCATCCGCTCGCCCGAGGCCAGCTCGACGCCGGTCGCGCGCGAGGACTGCTGCAGGATGCGCGTCACCGGAGCGGCGGTGCGGATCTCGACGCCGGCGCGGGTCGCGACGCCCGCGATCGCCTCGATGAGCGTGCCGAAGCCGCCTTGGGGGTAGAGCACGCCGCCCTCGAGGTCGAGGTGGCTCATCAGGTGGTACAGGCTCGGGGTCGTGTACGGCGAGCCGCCGAGGAACACGGCCGGGTAGCCGAGGATCTGCCGCAGCCGCACGTCGTCCGTGACCGTCGCCGCGTAGCCGTCGAGGCTCTGCGTGAGCAGCCGCACGAGCTTGGGCAGCCGAGCC
>Ga0265798_10002785_pt1 | contig 25375 bp, 29 predicted proteins | sample P3T30metagenome_FD_192430 | JGI IMG/M metagenome (GOLD analysis project Ga0265798, IMG submission 192430) | Plant litter microbial communities from East Loma Ridge, Irvine, California - P3 T30 | ecosystem: Environmental > Terrestrial > Plant litter > Unclassified | place: USA: California...
CATCTGTCCGGGTATCGCAGGGTTTGATTGACAAGAGTCGTGCTATAGGAATGGAGATGCTGGAACGCGAAGAATCGTGAAGACACTAGGTACATGGAGAAGGCTGCGATCTGAGTTTAACAGGCGGGTTGAGCGCTACAAGAAGAATGTTAGATCTTTACAAACCAGCACATGCATCAAGACCATCTGCTAGAACGAGAACAGCCCTCGTCAGCATATGTTCTATCGATGTACTACACACTGTCATGTTGCAGTCTCATCTGGGCATACTAGAGCCCTACATCCTGCGTAGATTCTTGTTCTAGGGCCGCCTACCAAGACATACACATCATTGAGACCGTCATAGCACGTATCAAATGTGCCAGTCCATGCCACCTCATGACCGGTGGCGCGTGGTATGTGTCAAAGACGACTGACCAGAAACGACATGGCCGGATCCTACCGAGATCGTGGGGCACAATCGCATGTACCTGTACTAGCGCAAGCGTGTCCACAGAGCTGATGTTCTCTCCTCATTGTATGTCACTGTACCGCATTATATCCATGGACGTGAAGAATGACATGCGGAGGAGAGAACGCGCTGTGACGATGCGAGCTGTAAGCAGTGCGGCTACGCGGCACGCCACCAACTTGCTAACCAGTCTCTTGCAGAACACATCGACATTTAAAATCATTAATAAGAACAACAAGAGCGGAAGTGACGTTTGAGGTGCACCACCAGGAGGGCTAGATCCGAGGCTTGCCGTGCGATTAAACGTTCTTCCAGTGGTCCCGATGTTTCTAGCGTGATGACGTCACCCGCAGCAGTCGCGCTACGTCTATGATATGAAGTGTATCAGTACCAGGCATCAGAAGGCACTCTAACCAGACACAGCACTTTTACAGAATCTCAATTACTTCAATCATGGCACCTAAGATCTTCCTGTATGTATATACATTGCAAAGCTAATCAACTCTGCTGACTTTCTGCCCATACAGGACCGGCGCGACCGGGTACATTGGAGGCGACACCCTCTTTGCGCTGTACGACAAACACTCTGATTACGAGATTGCGGCTCTTGTACGAACAGGTATTTATCACCCACCTCAAGAAGAATGGGGCATTATGCTGACAGTGGTGAAGAGGAAAAAGCAAAAACTGTCACCGAAGCTTTCCCCAAGGTGCGGATCGTCATCGGTGGTTTGGACGACTCCAAGACTCTGGAAGAAGAGGCAGCAAAGGCAGATGTAGTCATCCGTAAGTTATTTGCAGCCTTTTCTGGTAATGAAGTCCATACTAACAATCGCAGACACCGCAGATGCATCCGACCACGAAGGCGCCGCAAAGGCCATCGCAAAGGGCTTAGCATCCGGCCACTCCAAAGAAAAGCCCGGATTCTGGCTCCACACCGGCGGCACCGGCATCCTATGCTGGGAAACCATGCGCGACGACAACAAACTAGGCGAATGGTCAGAACGCGAATACAACGACTGGACCGCCGTACAAGACCTGACCGGCCTACCAAAAGACGCCTTCCACAAGAACGTCGACGACCTCGTACTTTCCGCCGGATCCGAATCAGTCAAAACAGCCATCCTCTGCCCACCTACCATCTACGGCCGCGGACGAGGCCCATCGAACACCAGGAGTCGACAGGCGTATGAACTTGCGCATCTGATCTTGACAGGCGAATACATCCCCATCATCGGCCAAGGAAAAGCACGCTGGAACAACGTCCACGTCTCGGACCTCGCACAGCTGTTTGTCCTACTCACCGAAGCCGCGGTGAACAACAACACCGACGCTAAGCTCTGGAACGAACAGGGTTACTACCTCGTTGAGAACGGCGAGCATCTTTGGGCTGATCTCGCGCGCCTGATGGGTAAGAAGGCAACGGAGCTGGGACTCGTTAGCAAGAAGGAGTTGAAGGAGCAACAGCTGGGTAAGGACAAGGCGATTGAGCAGGCGGGCTTTGAGGCTGTGAGTTGGGGGTTCAATAGCAGGGGTAAGGCGGAGAGAGCGAAGAAATTGGTGGGCTGGCAGCCGAAGGGACCGAGTATTGAGGATACTGTGGAGGAGATATTGAAGGATGAGAAGGGGAGGTTGGAGAAGAAGTGAGAGGCGTAGTAGCTTATTGATGTAGATTAATTCTTATCTGGCAAGGCTTCAGGATGCGTGCAATCAAATGGCACAGTAAGGCGAACCTCGCATATCTTGGCCGCATTGATAGGATGCTCATGCTGCGCCACAATCCTCAGCCGGCCTGATGTTTCACACGCCAGGCAGCAGCAGTTGCACCTGATTGCGCTGTCAGGTCTCGAGAGTACAAGGTACAACAGCATTCCGTCCAATTTTAAGTAGGATACTCGCAAACCCAGGCCTTTCCTCTGCCTGTTGTATGCACTGAGCCACCAGCCCACACATTTGAACAACTCCACCAGTATGGCGAGTATAGAAAGCCGCCCTCTTGGGCAACAGGCTCTCCGTGGCTTTGGTATCTTCCAAGCCATCGTTTCCATACCCACGATGGTCATCTTGGGCTTCTTCGCATGGGAACAAATGACATATGCCTGGGAAGAGAACTATTACTACTTCTTGTACGTGCGCCGTCAACCCACAGACACACTTCACCAATCCTTTCATGCGCAGATGAACTAACGTCTGCAGCGCATCTTCCATAACGGCGCTCATGTCCGCCGGTATTGTGTTCATCGTATACGTCCAGCGCAAGGCGATTGCGACACCGTTCCAAGCGTTCATGTTCGAGATCGCGAAGTCAGTCCTTGCTACAGGACTATGGCTTTGGCTTATCTTGGATTCTGCGTTTGGCCCAGGTCGAGGTTACTATACAGATCCGAAATATGTTAGGAGACGGGTCCAGCGTGATGCGCTCGCCAGTCTATTGTTGCTGTGAGTCTACGGCCGTCGAAAAAAGTAACCCTGGGCTAACTTCGTGCCGTGTCTTCTTCTATCCGCCGCTTGGGTACGCCTATGTTGTTTGGAGGACGAAGAGTAGCCACGGAGACGTTGAGCGCGTAGGCGACGATGAAGAGGAGGGAGTGGATCGAGCGGAAAGATCACCGCTGCTATCGCGAAACAGCGGGAGGGTTCTGGGTTAGCGCTGTGGTGTTAGCTACATATCTTGAATACTCCTGCGAGCAGACTCTGAGGGCTAGATGTCAGATTTGGCGAGGCAACCAATCCTGATCGCTGGCTAGACCAGTCCTTGCAAGTAGTTGTATGCGCGACCAAATAGCGTAAAGTAAAGGTATTTCTTTTTGGGGTATGGTACAGGTGCCGTTCAAATACTGGGTCCTCCATGTAGCCATTCACTGCTCACACGCTACGTGAACGTACGGCTATCACAGCGAGCGTACGTGACCACGGTGTGCCATGTCCTTCTTTGGGACTGTGGGTTGATCATGTATCGATAAGTCGTCCCTCATCGTGAAGTGAAATAGGCCGTTCGCCTTCCTTTTGTTCACTCTTCATAGCGAAGATATCCGCGTCCGTGTGCCCCCACAGATCCCTATCAAACTTCTTGTTCCAAGCCAAGCTTCAGTTCTTCAGAAGTCGTTGGGCCAGCACTTCTCCTTGGGCCATGTTGTGGCGTCGTGGCTAGCGGCGTGGGCCTCGAGCTGCGCCTTGTTGGTGTTGACGATTTCGCGGCGGCAGTTCTGGCACTGTATTGATACGGGTGGTCAGCTATGCGCAATGATGCCGTGCAATGCAAGAGCATCAGGTGGGAAGCGCGAGAGTGCCTACGATGGACGTCGGCTTAGGCGCCTTGACGGGCAGGCCGTTTGCCTTGACTGGCGCGCGGGTGCCAGCCTTGTCGGCTTTCTTGTGCTCGCGCTGGATCTTGGATAGTGTCAGTAAATCCCATACTATGTAGATAACCTCGTTATTCAACGTACTCTGTCCTTCTTTGAAATAGGCATGGTGGTGGATCGAGTGGATATGTTGGTGTAGAGGCGAGGGGAAATGTTCTGCAAATAGCGCGGGAGAGCGCGATCACTTTGATCAGGGTCTCGCTTAGCGCGTAGTCTGACAGATAAGCCCCGCTTATCGCGAGCCTTTCCTCATGTCACGAGCTCTATCACCTTCACATCGCTTTCAAGGTTTTGGAAGCCCGACCCGCAAAGGCGCAACAAGTTCTCAAATGCTAGGATGCTACTTGGTATACATACGAGTGACAATTAGCGATACATTCGTGGTGCCCACTCAAACATCCTATGTAAACATCACGCGACTGGATTTCATTGCTAGAAGAAATAGTCTTCCAAGGTTGCAACGTGAGAGGATCGTGACTGCTGACTACAAAAACTCAATATCCTCCAGTGGCACTCCACGCTTCAAAAGCTCCGATTTCGTCAATCTCGGATCATCCCACGTCCATGTATCTGGTGCACTCTCACGGTTAAATTTTGCCCAGAATTGCCCATGTAAATCGGTCTTCCGCTGCCAACCCGGTGGTATTTCAGTGCCCAACCTTGGATCCTCGACCTGGATCTTTCCGGATTCTGAATGTAGAAAGGTCCAATAGCGCTGTACTGATTCCGCGTCGTAATGTGCCACCTCTTTGAACCCCCTCGGTAAGGGTCCCAAGAATGCTTCGTTGCTACCGAGTCCAGGCACGTAGCAGTCTCCAATGATTTTATATCGTCCATGCGAATCTGCGCGAATGACCACAGGGACTTCACATCCAAGCAGCCCGCAGACGTGATCGCCCTCGCGCGCACCTGAGGGGCCTAGACCGATATGACCAGAAGATGTCGTAAAGAATGCTCGCCGGTAGGACAGGCTGAACATTTGATTTGATATCTCACTCGCGGCGAACTCGTTGTCCCTAAGTCTTAGGATGTCGTGAAGGAACGCTAGAGTTGACTCTACGGTTGGAAACATCTCAAAAGGTGGCACGTATACGTCGGAGATGGCACCTCCACGAACAGCAAGACAAAATGCCTCGGCCATGGATTTGCCATCGACGTAAGCAAAAGCCATATCTAGACTTTTCGCCCACCGCCGGATATTGGAATTGCAGTCTTCATATGACCCAACAAAGGGATCCGCTCTGGTAAGTCGACCCAGCCTTATCCCCGTCACTCTCAATACCCTGTTTTGCAACAACACTACCTGGCACGCAGAACTTCCGGAAGACTGCGATAGTATGTTGGTTTCCCCCCTCAGGTTCGTGAGATCAGGTATCCATGAGGGCCGATTTCCCATGGTCTCATCGTACTGACATAGGCGCAACAGATCAAGGCGATTCGACTTGTGTATATAGTACATCATTAAATCCATGTATATATCTATCACTGGTCTTTCGTAATCGGGTCGTAGGTTCATTCGTACGTTCGTTTTAGATAGTATTCCCAGAATGCCGTACACACGGTCTCGCGGATCAATGCATCGAGAATGTCGCATCATTGTGAGTAAAACGAAAAGCGGTGGCCTTATGAAGCTCGCAAGATAACGACCATTGGTGACGAGTGTTCGGAAGTCTCCGGATCCACGGAGTCCAGATGGAGTCAGGCTCCCCTTGTAGCCGATACAGTTCAGCAAAGTTCGGAGTTGTGTCCAATGCATTGTGTCGGTGCCGCACATCATTATTGCTTTTGGCCTAGATAAGCGAATCTCCTGCCATATCCAGAGTCGATGGAACCAGGGTCGCCGCAGAAAGTTTACGATCGCCTGCCAGGTTGCTGTATCATAGGGAAGTTGCTCTCTTGCGTCGCTCCAGTGAGCATCGTATGGTTGATCGGATAGACCTCTCAATTCCATAAGCCCTTCGTAATCGAACTCAACCTTTGTATGAAGGAACTCGCATGTTTCCATGACTATTTTACTGTCGGCATCGTCCAGTCCCAACCAAACGATAACTCTTTCTGCTAAGCTGAAGATATCAGCCATCCGCTGGACCTGCTGACCTCTCTCGCTCAGGTCTTTCTGATTGATCGCAATAGCGTCTATCCACAGTACCCTGGGTGCAACGGGATCGCGAAGGTAGGGCAAGGCTTCAGCGAGATTCCTGGTGATGTCGATGCTGTGGTCGCTGTCTGGCGAAACCCGGAGCCTGACACGCGAGTCGACGGAGCCCCAGGTGTACGACAGCGCTTCATATTTCGGTACGTCTTCTTCCGTGAGTCGGACGATACTGATGTTGCAGATCACATCGCTATCTCGATCCGCCGCGGGTAATAATGTTATCAGCCGGATCTCATCGTTGCTTTCGTCTAGTGGTTGGTAGACGTACTGGGTCATTTCTACTGCCGCAGATATCGCAAGAATTACTATGATATCATGAAAGTAAATGACGAGCGGAACAACGTGAAATCAACTGCATGTGATGGCTATCTTACAGGTACCAGAGGAAAGGTTACACAAAGAAGATGCTCAGCCGTCTTATACACTCGGCGGCTCATCTTATCAGCGCACATGATAGTGTGCACCGCCGCGGCTTGTAATGTCAGCCTTCCAGCCTTGTGCGGGGTGCTCGGCATGTTGCGGCCGTAAATCCGTTGTACTGAAGCAGTGAAAGACCGCATACATGGCGCTGCCTACCAGCGCAGAATGTGAAGTTGCAGGACGGGACTGCTGGTGAAGAGGAGGCATTGCGTGTCGCGACACAAACTGGCGCACCTAACTCGTTCCTTCGTTGCCGGCGGAAATAGCAGACGACATGCGCAGAGCAGGGAAGTTCATATCAATCAAACAGATGCCTTCGGTGCGACAACGAAAAATAACAGCAGCGGCAAACAACGATGTCGATAAAGAACGAAGATCGTGAAGGGCGCCGCACGTGGCGAAGAAGCCCCGAATCGGGGCTTCCACTTTCCACGTTCTGGCCCCTTCCCTAATTGGCCAGCGGAAACAAACAACGCGCTATTTTTATCAGAACTTCCGCCGCGCTGACTACCCAAACCTCTAATTCCTCAGCGCGCCCTCGATACATACCCTAATACTCAAAGCCCTGCACACCGGCACAGAAAGCCAACAAGACTGCTTTGGATAATTTTCTTATCGGTCCTCTATTGCAAAGACAACGAAATGGCGCGTGGCAACCAGCGCGACAAGGCTAGGGAGAAGAACCTCAAGGAGCAGGCTGGAAAGGTATGTTTGGTCGGCCTTTCTAGCACCACGAACAACGATTATATCAGCCGTTGTTCTCTCAAAGAAAGATCGCGCTAACTCAATAAATAGAAAGGCAAGAACACTGTATGTGTATCCGGGAGAGACTGGCGATAAAGGCCTCGAGGGGTGTTGGCTAACCACACGCTGCAGCAATCCGGTACCGAATTCGCGCGCACCAAAGAGAACGTAGCAGAGATCATGCGCGCTAAGCAAGCTGCTGGTACGTTGTATTGCTCTTATCTTGATCACCCAGACCTCAGAAAGGCTATGCGATACTCTCAAGACGGCGACGCTGACTGCCTGTGTAGCTGAGGCAAAGAGGGCCGCTGAGGGCGCTAAGAAATGAGCGGTCAGACAAGATGCCGCAACGCGACAAACGACAACATTCTGACGCCACCACCGCCGTCACAGTCAAGCTGTTTAGAAGCCTATCATCATGAAGCGGAGTTTCCTGGGTTTGGATTAGAAGGCGAAGGAGTGTGCTTGGCTTGTTTTGCTTTTGGATACACCGAATACACCGATTTCTGATTTTGAACGCCGTGAGGAGCCCATCGCGCCCTTCTTCCCATGCAACACACCCAAGTCTTCAGCACGATTCAAACCAAAACACCAAGCACTAACAGCAGTTTTGAACATGGCAAAGATTGTGAAAGTGCGATCTCTTGGATCTAGCTCTAATACTAAAGGTTTTTTTTTACAACGTTACAATCAAGTCTTTGAACTCAAACAGCACCACCGCGCGGCTACCATCGCAGCATGTGGATTACGGTATAATGCGAAACGCCCCAGCAAATGATAAAAATGGTATAAGGATCCGGGGGGAACAAATGCTAAACCAGAAGCTTTCTTGCCCGAACCCGTCGTAAGAATATTGTTTCTCGACCAACCACCACCTCCTCCAAGATCAACCAAGCACATACACCTAGTCGATCCATTCTCCTGCTCCTCCTCATTACACCGTTTCTCCAAGTTTATATTCGTGAAGGCGTCTATGCGATCATGCCGGGGAAACCGCCGAAGTTGTTGATGGCGGCGGTCTCGGGGAAGGAGGCCATGCCGCAGAGGCATTGGCAGGAGCAGGTCTGGCCGGCACCGTCGGTTCCTTGTCCAGCGACGACGGTGGCGGAGGCGAGAGCACCGGTGCCAGTACCAGTGCCAGTTGCGGCGGCACCTCCAGCCTCGACGGTGACGGTGGTAGGGGCGGCAGCGGCGCCGGGGTCGACGGATTGAAGGTCTCCGGCAACGAGACCTGTACCGTTGGTCTTGATGGCTAGGCCCTTGAAGTCGGCCATGGTCTTGTCGCCAGTCTCGGCAGCGTTGATGCTGAAGACCATGCCCTTTCCGCAGTGGATGCCGTTTTGTTGCTTGCAGTAGAACCCTTGATGGTATTAGCTGTTGTTCATGTTATCATTCAATGTAGAATACTTACAGAGCGGCTCTGTTGTCTCGACGGTCATGTTCCATGTGACACCAGCCTTGCCCTCGGGGTTGGGCATGAAGCCAGAGTCCATGCCTCCCTCCATCTTTTTGCAGGGCTCGGCGAAAGTTGATTGAGTGGCAGTGTGGTTCTTCTGCATGAATTCGAAGACGACCATGTCGCCGACGGCGGCCTTGATGGACTCGGGGTTGTATCCTAGTACGGGTGCCATACCAGTCTCGACAGGCTTGACTCCACCAACGACAACCTATTGTATGTTAGATCAAGTTCAATAGCAAGTAGTATGAGTGTACTTACAGTGTGCGTCATCGCGCCAGCAGCGACCTCGGGGGCAAGGCTCATAACCTGCATCTCGGCGGAGGCAAGTACGGCCGCTAGGGGTAGTGCTGTGAAGTACTTCATTATGACTAGATTGCGTATCGTGTAAAAGTGTCGTAAAAGTGAACGTAAGCCTGCGCTGCAAGCACTAGAATATACGATAGAAGGTTTGAAGGATTGAAAGGGCACTACGAGGGCCGGCTCGGACAGTAAGAAGCAGATGAAGTAAGAGAAAGAGACAGTGAAGCACTGGTATTATGAGGCAAGAGCGATGAGATGAGGAGAAAGTTTATGCCTGGGGATTGTCTATTCCTTAAATCCACGCATGAAATTGTTGGATTTGGAAGGCGTGCAGGCCGTTGCGCACATGGCGAAACACCAGCCCCTTGCGCTCGGCATGGCATGGGGGAAACGTTGATCGGCTGCAAGAATGGCGAGATTTTGGTGATGCGCACTTGCTTGGGCGCAACGGCGGGGGGTGTTTGGGACTCGAACCGTTGGAGGTGGGTTCGAGACTGTCGCGGTGGTGTCGCAGATCCGTCTCGCTTCTCGCCAGACAAGCCCAATGCGGTAATCTAAGAACCACCAAGGCTATAGGCGCAGGGACAGAACTAATCAGGATGCCTGGACTATGGGGCTGGGAACTCGTGAGCCGCATGGAACTGCGCAGAGCTTTCATCTCGCAGCCTGTGTTCCCGAGGAGTTGAGGCACGAACTGTGTAGGTCGTCAGTCGCGTGCAGGGACTAGACCATGGCATTCCTCACCCCATTGGTTCAAAACAACGACTTTCAAGCCTCAATATGTCTGCTTCGTCTTCTAAACTCGCTCGGCAGCCACAGTGTGATGCGCACTGCCTCCAAAATGCGTCATTCTCTGGATCCGCTACTGAGTCGCTGAGGGCTCTTTGCGAGCCTGCTGCTGGCCAGCATGGAGACCAGTGTAGTAACCGGCATAGTACCAGGACATCATAATGTTCTTCATATTCTCGTCTTGCACTGTTCAGAGTTAGCAGCATGTCACCAACTGTCAAACTTCCACACCATCCGGAAGTAACGGCTGTCAAAATCACGACTTACCTGTTCCAAGGATGGCCTGCGGCATGGCATCTGCAATAGTGCCGGCAGCGTGTGGCACCGGAGGAGCCTCAGCACTTGGCGATTGGATCTGCGGTTCTTGCTTCCCGGAGAGATCTGGTTCCTGGTTCTCGTAAGACAGGGTTCGGTACTGGGCTGTTTCATATGTACACGTACCTGCTGCGGCGACGGACCGCTTTGAGCAACGCCATTGGTTTCTGACAGCGGCGTGTCTACATCTTCATGATCCGCGACACCGCTGGTCTCTGCTGTTGCCGATACAGCCTCCGCTTCATCCATCAGGTCCCCATATTCCCTAGAAACGTTAGTATCGTGATGTAAAGGCTTGGAGAGCTGCTTACCCCCGTGCTTCCTTTAGCTCTTCCTCCGTCAGGACGTCTTCAAGTTTCTTGCCTGATTGGTGGATACTGTGGTATTTCTGTTCTGTTTAGTCGATATCCTCGCGGAAACTACGAAAACGACGCGTGTAGAAACGTACCTTGTACTCATTCACCGCCTCATCCCAGGAATCGATCAGCATAGAATCATCCCACGCGTTCTTGTCGCTCATGTCTACAACGGGTGCCATGTTGAACTTTGGATCTTCGGCGGTGTACAGAGCAAGTTGAGTTGCTAGCCTGGTAAAATGTTGTGACGGCGTTCACTTTTCTTTTCGGTTTCAAGTATTTCGCTTGGTGTGAGGTGAGTATCTGGAGTTGTAGGTTAATGGTGAGGGCTGGGGACTATCTTGGCAAGTGTCCATTAGCGCGACTGCCACGAAAAAAGTTCCCGCGTCTGAGCTCTCCTCCGAACTTTTGCGCGTAACAACATTCGCGACCACACAGACCCCACGCCATTACACGAAATCACAATGGCTGTCCAAGATACCACAGGAAAGAAGCGCAAGGGTGAGCAATTGCGACGTTAATAATTCCCGAACACGGTCGCTAACTTGTCTCAGGCGCATCAGAGGCGGCGCCCAAAGCGAAGAAGCCGAGAAAGTCGGACGATGTCACGCCTGTCGAGGCCAAGCCAACGCGGAAATCTGCGCGCAAGCAAGCCGCCGACTTCATGGACATTGAAGAGGAAGCTGCGCCCGTCGCCGTTGCCGAGCCTGTCAAGCCGAAGAAGGGCAAGAAGAGCAAGGCCGCTGCCGCCGTCGATACCGAGATGGCCGAGCCCGTCGCGGAGGTAGTCGAGGTTGCTGAAGTACAGGAGAAGCCTAAGAAGCAAGCAAAGAAGGGCAAGGCCGCCGCTAAAGCCAACACAGAGGTCGCTGAGCCTGTCGCTTCCGTTGTAGAGGTCACTGAAGTGCAAGAAAAGCCCAAGAAGGGTGGCAAGAAGGGCAAGACTGTAGTCGCAGAGGAGACCGTCGTAGCAGAGGCCCCTAAAGAGAAGACCAAAAAGTCTAAGAAGGGCAAAGCTGCTGAGGCCGAGCCAGTTGAGGACGCTGTCGCCGTAGTAGAGGAGGCTACTGCAGTCGCAAAGCCAGCGAAGGCAAAGGCAGGAAAGAAGCAGAAGGTGACCGAACCCGAGGTCGAGGTCACCGAGGTCACAGCGGTAGAAGACGACGCAGACGATGCTGCCGAGGACGACCAGACGGCAGCTCTCCTCGCTGGCTTCAGCGACTCCGACTCAGACGACGCCGATGAGGACGTCAACTTTGACGAAGAAGCAAAGGTCCCCAAGCTCAGCGCCAAGCAGCGGAAAGCGATCAAGCAGGCGGAGGCGGCACCCAAGTCCAACCAGCCTGGTGTCCTCTACGTTGGGTACGTAGACCAGTTCATTTTATACTACAAATTGCTAACAATGCGTCTAGTCGTGTGCCCCGCGGTTTCTTCGAGCCCCAGATGAAGCAGTACTTCTCGCAATTCGGCAAGGTTAACCGGTTACGCCTGTCGCGCAACAAGAAGACCGGTGCCTCCAAGCACTTCGCTTTCGTCGAGTTCCAATCCGAAGAAGTCGCTGACATCGTCGCACGAACAATGAACAACTACCTTCTGTTCGGTCACATCCTTAAGGTCCACCTTATTCCTGCTGAGCAGGTACACCCCGACCTCTTCAAGGGTGCCAATGAGCGGTTCAAGGTCGACCCTCGCAACAAGAAGGCCGGTCTCGAGATGGAGCGCGGTGTTGAGCGTGCGCAATGGGAGAAGCGCGTGGAGAACGAGAACAAGAGAAGGACAAGCAAGGCTAAGCAGCTCAAGGAGGTCTTTGATTACGAGTTCGAAGCACCGGCGCTCAAGACTGTCGACAGCGTTCCTAAGCACACCACCATCACTACGCTTGAGGCCGCAAAGCCCCAAGAGCTTCTTACCGAGACGGCTACTGAGGAGACCACAGCTGCTGAGCTCCCCAAGGCCAAGAAGGGCAAGAAGGGCGCCAAGGCTCAAGCAGCAGCACCACCTGCAGAGGTTGCTGAGGTCACAGAGGTAGTCGAGGCTGTCTCGCCTGCGCCAGCAAAGAAGGGCAAGAAGGGTGCCAAGGCCAAGCCTGTTGAGACAGCTGAGGTCGTGGTGGAGGAGGTTGCCGCGCCTGCCCCAGAGAAGAAGACTAGGAAGCGCAAGTCCGATGTCACAGTCGAGACTACTACCGTTACTGAGGAGACCGTTCCAGAGGTAACGCCTAGGAGCAAGCGAACCAAGAAGGAGAAGGTCGTCGTCGAGCCCATCGTCGAGGAGGTCGAGGAGAAGAAGACCGCTGCCAAGCCGAAGAAGGCCAAGAAGGCGAAGGCCTAAACGCGTTGATATCAGCTCTGACAGCTGTCAGCTTCGTTGTACATGTTTAATGGCCGCGCCAGTTTACGACTTTCTGCATTCGACCACCTGCACCATTCTTCATCGATGAGCCGGCGTTACGTAGACAAAACGTGGTTTTAGCGTATCCATACCAATGCAGCATTCAACCATCCACCGCACGTTATGCGTGTTTTTCACATGCCATCCACCTGATTTGACGTGGTCCTTCTCAAGTGGGCACTTCCCCCCTGGTCTTTACTCCACCTTTAAACCTCATATAGAAGGAGCACGAAGAATATTCGCGCTTACACTCGCTACCTATCCAGACGTGGAAAGTTTCCGTAGAGTGGATCTTGCCTCTAGTAGGCACGGGAGATGGTTCTCGTATAAGATGACAGTGCTTCCTACGCCAAGATATCTATCACCTCTGCATTGCTGATAGTCCGTTAAGAATATTCGTTCATTTACTCCTCATCGTTTCCGTTTTCCCATCTCTATTCATATCCATCACTTCAGAATGGCGGAGAACGACGCACGCCTCGCGGCATCGCAAATGTACGAGTCCGTTACATCCTTACCCCCAGCAAAACGCCACATCATCACGCACAACGAAGAGGGCAAAAGCACCGTCCATTCCAGCCCAACGTTACAGTACTACGGATACCCAGGTATCGGTGGGACATCTCGATCATGTACGTCTTAGCCATACCACCAACCCACCGGAGAAAGTAAAATAACTTCACACACTATCGCCATGCCTGTCAACTAGACTACTAACACCAACTCCCCAACTAGACGCCACATCCTCCATCCCAGCCTCCCTCCAAAACGACCAGGACATCTCTGCCTACACTTCCACAGAAGGAGAATCAAGCTACACAGGCCGCAGCATCGTAGCCAACGGCTCTGGCTCCCACCTCATCGTCTGCGACCTCGCTCCCGGGCAGGCTAGTATGATGCATCGCACTGTATCTATCGACTACGTAATCTGCACCCATGGCGATGTCCGTATGGAGACTGCGACTGGGGAGATGGTGGATTTGAAACCTGGTGTACGTATTCCTTTTTTTTTGTCCCCTTTCCTCCTTGCTTTCTTCGATTCGGGGTCGTTTGGGAGTAGTTAAGAAGGATGTGGGTTTATGTTGCAACGCTGCTGATAGATTGGGAATAGGATCATGTTATCCAGCGAGGCACGATGCACAAGTGGCACAATGCGTCGGAGACTGAGCCTGCGAGGTTCATTGCTATCACGTTGCCTGCAGAGCCGTTTCAGGTTCCGGGTACGGGGGAGGTGTTGGCGGAAGAGCATGTCCAGGGTAGTGAGGCTAAGGATTGGGATGTTAGTAAGATGTAGCCGAGGAGATGGCAGAGCCCGTGAGCGAGGGAGAGGTCGCTAGATTATAGGAGAGGACATAACGGTAACACGAATATGTTAAAGTTGAGACTACTACGAATGTGGAGAGTTTATCCACGATGAGATCGAACCTGATGAGATCACCACAAGTCGCACCCAAAGTTATATAGACATTCAAGGATTTCATTTCGCTAATGATGTAACACAAAGACCACACATACAACCCTTATTTTGCCTCGCCGCTGCATTATCGATGACAACTAAGCTTACAAGATACAGCGAATCTAGCCTGTGCCCGATACTGCGAGCTTCATAAGATGGTCCATGAAAGTCTGCAGACTGACGTCGTCGGTGAAGATGGTCTGAGCTGTCGCAGCACCGCCATAGCTGTTAGTTTGATGTGTGGTCGAGGGGTTGAGCTTGCTGAGCAGGAAACGAGCTTGTGAACCGCCGGCATCACAGACGATGAATCGAGGCAATGGGAAACGGTCCTGGATGAGCTCCTTGGCATCCTCCTTCGGTGCCTCCAGAAGCTCCCTGAAGTTTTCATAACCTTCTTGCTCTTGGTATCCAGCCTTCCGCCATTCGGCCATTGTTTCGCCGTGGAAGATGAGAATGTGGAAGAATGTGTCGAGCAATAAGACGGTCTCGTTCTGAATGGAGCTAGAGTCGAGCAAAACAGGCTGACCACCCTCGTGGTCGAAGCCGTAGCTGTCTAGTGTTGGCTGAATCATAATGAGGGAGTTGCTAACATCCTCGTGGTTCAAGACGTGACGGTAGAAGGCAGTTTCGTCGGGCGAATTGTTGAAGACTTGCAGGAACTGCGACCGACGAAGATGGAACATGAATTGCGGGTATAGTGTAAAGTTCTTCTCGAGCCTGGTTTAGTGGTTAGTATGTGATATCGAAGCGAGAACTATATGTCCAAAGTGATGAAAGACTTACCTGAATGACGACGGGTCGTCTTTCCTGTACTCGGCGAAGCGAGCGCATAGTCGGATAAGCATACGATCGACCCATCGAAGAACGTCAGGGCCATCGTCAACCTCAGCCTTGAAGACTGCTATCCTCGACATGAGGACGGCAGCAGCTTCTTGGTCAAAGGACTGGGCAATGGCAGGATCGCCAGATGGACCGCTCATGGGTCGGGCCACGGTGGTAACTGTGAATTTTTAGTATGCATGCTTAGTATAGACACGTTTCAGGGAGTTCATACCTCTCAAGTGATATTGACCAGCGGAGTGCTGATAGTATGTGAGGAACTGAATGAGAGCCTGTTGCTGCGAAGAGGTCACGTTGGACCCGCCTTGGTTGGCAATCTCGAAATAGATCGAGTATGAGGCTTCAGGGTCGATGCCACACATCTTCCAGGCGCATGTGTTTCCGATACCGCATTCCGTCTCACCAACAGAGACTGACTTCTTGTTCTGCGACACGGCGTGTCCAATAAGACCAGTGATCTTCAACTCTCTGGTTGTCAGCACCTCAAACTCAGCATTGAATCCCATAAGGAGGTTGTCGTCCGCATCCTTGTTGAAAACGCGCACGAAGGATTGCTTGTACATGGACGAGGTGAAGCTATCCGTTAGGATCATGTGTCCACCAGTGTTGTTTGCAAGACCCCTCATCTCAAGAAGACCGACCTGATCCAGACATCCGGCAAAGATGTCAACAATATGGCCGTTGTGGGAGATGCGCTTCGCAAGGCCCTCGTAGAACTTCAGTGCCTTCTTGTAGTACTTGATGTTGTCGCGGTCGATATCGTGGTGCGATCGGATGGGCTCGCGCAGCTCCGGGCCAACAACCATACCAGGTCCCTCGGTGGCTGGACCACCGCTAAACAACATGATGCGGGCGGCACTGTTCATGAAGCTCGTCTCCAGGAGTCCAGCAGCAACGCTGAGCGCAACACCGGTGCACCTCAAGGGACGCTTGTCGTTCGCGACCGGCCAGGGGTCCCGCTGGATTGATTCGAGAGCGTTGGTCAACTGCAATTCGCACTGCGATACGGGTAGGATGAAGCGCGTGCCAACGCCACCTGGAGCGCCCATAGGTGGTCGACCAGGCTGCTGTGGGACACCGGGTCGAGGAGCCATCTGGCTAAGGCCTAGCATCTCGTGCACTTGCTTGGTGGAATAGTCCTTGCTTCCGCGGAAGACGTACGACTTGGCGCATTCGGTGTAGCCCAGCTCGTGTACTTGTGTCTATTGCTGTCAGCTTATAACACTCATTGTAGCTTCCTGTACCTACCATTGTACCGTATGTGACCAGACCAACCAGCGCGTATGCTGGGAGCAGGCTCAAAGCCATGATGATCGAGTCCTTCAGCGCCTTCAAGCTGTCTTCCTCTTGACATGTGTCTACCACGAAAATGAAGATGGGCGGGCTCGGTATGGGTCGGGGAAGGCGGTATTCGATCGTGGTACTGTTCGGGTGCATCTCTGGGGGCATCTGCTGGTTGGAGATGTCCTTGTAGTGCGGGGGGAGGTGATTGCGGTTCAAGCAGAAGGGGCATATCCATTGGTTGGCGCGCATGTCAATTTGACTGTCTCCATGTCAGCTTGAGATAAGTTGGAAGAGACTATGCCAGACATACCAGTAGGGGTTGAGGATAGCTTTGCATGGCGCCCTGCAGCTGACAGGCTCATACTGGAGCAGCGGAGTGTCCGTCTTCTCCTTGAGAGGCGTGTAGTGTGCACCAATGGGGACGACTAGGCGGGAAGCTTCCTGTAGACCGCATCAGTACGTTGCGTCCCTCGCGCCGATATTGCCTATCGTACCATGCGCGTGCTGGGGAACGTGTTCCAGCTGAGACGGACGCCATCCCTGTCTTCAATGTCGCTCCATTGGTCCTTGAGCGCCTCGAAGTCGGCCATATTGGGCGGTTGCAGCTATGTGCGCTGCGCGAGGAGGTCTGGGGTGGGTGAGGGTTATCGAAGGTTGGTGGTGGAGGGACCGAGGGCGCCCACGATGGGAGATTTGGCGGGGCGGTGTGAAGTGTAGCAGGCGCGAGACGGGGAGCTGTAGTTGTATGCAGCAGAAGATACCGAGACGTGTCAAGTGTTCCTCCCTCAAGGCAACAACTGCACAGGATAATGCAACGTCGTAGGAAGCTCACGCACTTGAACTTGCGTGGATACCTCAGTTGGCGATGCGGCCAGATGTTCTTGCCCTAGCGCTCCCAATCCGGCCTAGCACCACCGAAGCTCCGCTCCGCCCCAGCCTCAAAACCGCGATTTTCCTCGCCGTCGCTCTTTTTCTCTTCATCACCGCCAGCAACAAATACACTACGTAACGGCAGGCTCCCATTTCTCTGATGAATGAGCCTGTTTTCGCGCTGCGCGAAGAAGAGATTTAGACCCATGGCTGGGCGCCCGATCTGGAAAACTCATTCTGAGTATACTGATAGGTTGGGAATCAGCAGAGGTCACATTCCATCATCGTGCAGTCTTCGTCATTAGAATATCGTGGACCTTCCATCTGGACTAGAAGGAAGCCTTCAAGGCAGGCAATTTCAATCCGCATCGTCAAGCAACGTGTTCTTCATACCGTACTCATTGTTGACCATGGTTCATAGTCTCGTTGAAGATAACGTCCACCTACTCGATCACTGTAGCCTTCAGGCAATCGTACACGTCACTTCTGATGTTCAGACCCATCCAGCTCTTTAAAGAGCCTACGCTAGTTAGCAGCCTAACGATTGATGACATCCAAGGGCTTCCCTTTTTGACGACGCGTTTGTACAACGAACTCAAGTCCTTACGTGGGGGCAAAAGCCCCAATCACTACATTCCTATTCAAGCGGTTCGTTGCGAGGCGAGCGTGGCCGTCTTGATTCTGTCAGAAGCGTCTGATGAATATGGAGCATTTGGACTTCATGTAACTTATACAACGACAACCACGTCGAACACCATGATCGGCCGCAGTCTACGGATCTAATTACACATTGCCGGAGACACTTCCGATGTTACCGTTGGAGCCTCCAGATCTGCAGCTGTGTTTGGACGTATGCGAACTCCTGATATATTAACAATCTGAGTCCGATCGGGTAAATGCATCCCAATACACTAGCCTCATCACCTGCCAATGTACTGTACGACGCATTAGAACTCAGGTATGGCTGTTCAAAATTGGGTATATATGTATTCGCGATGTGTGTAGCAACGCTTGCTTGGTGCTCTCTGTATCCTCCAAGTCCAGTCTATCCTACAGTCCATGATCATGGCTCGCACCTCTGCACTTCTCATCTCGCTTCTTGCAGGTCAAGCCTACGCTCATACCTTCATCTGGGTATGCTCAGCCATCCCCAACTCCCCAGTCCCTATACTAACACCCCCAGGGCGTCTTCGTCAACGGCATAGACCAAGGAACCTTCAAAGGCGTCCGCATCCCCGCCTACAACGGCCAAAATGGCAAAGGCGGCTACAACAACTCGCCCGTCAAAGACCTCGACTCCATCGACATGCGCTGCAACGTCATGGGCGACATCCAAGCCCACGACACCATCAAAGTACAGCCCGGCGACAACCTGACCTTCGACTGGCACCACGAGAACCGCAACAACAAAGACGAAGTCATCGCCAACTCGCACCATGGCCCTTCGCTCATCTACATCTCGCCTGATCCGCCGACGGAAAACTCCTTTGTCAAGATTTGGCATGAGGGGAAGTTCGAAAGTAATCCGTTTCCGCAGGCGGGCAAGTGGAGTACTACGGGTGATATTGCGATGAACTTTGGGCATATGAATGTTAGGGTGCCGGAGGGGTTGAAGGCGGGACACTACATCATTCGTGCGGAGATGGTTGGTCTGCATGAGGGCGATGTGAGCTATCTCGCCAACCCGAAAAGAGGCGCGCAGTTTTACCCCGACTGTGTTCAAATCGAGGTTGAAGGCGATGGCGAGGTTGAGTTGCCAAAGGGCGTGAGTTTCCCTGGAGCATACTCTTATGAGGATCCTGGTGTTGTGCACAATGTAAGTCCCCCCTTCCTAAGTACTGGGGCGTAGCTCGTCCACTGACATGACGCAGGTATACTGCTCCACCGAGACAAAGAAGCCGAAGACTTCCACCACTCCCTGCGTCACTGACTACGTTATTCCAGGTCCTACTGTGTGGTCTGGCGCTTGGGCTGAGACTACTGCCGTTCCAGTCGGACCTGTCGATGGTGTTACCACTGCGACGGCATGGAGCACATGGATTGGCACAGATAGTGTTGTGACCAGTGCGACGTTTGCGGATGTGAAGAGCCAGACGATCGTGGGAAGCTCGAAGTATACGGCAAGTTGGAGCGACACGTATGCTACGCCTACTGCAACGGCTGCGCGTTGGTAGATTAGGGTCGAGGAAATATGTGCAATAGCTCGACGCAAATCAGAATGGATTCATTTCTCTGATAGTCGTTCGCAGTTCATTTTCTGGAAGCTTTTCATCGCAGGGGCCCTCCGGAGGAGACGTTGAGCCAATTCCCTTCCAAGTGCTTTTTTCCAATACCGCGTCTCTTCCCAAAATCCAGATCGCAGAGCAAATCAGTTTCACTGCATAAACCACGGAAAACCATACACTCAGCTTCCTCGTCTAGTCGCCGTCCACGCTACTCAATCATCCAGGACTATGACTTCAGGCTTGCGCTTCTTTCCCTGTCCGCGCGCAGCGCCATGATCAGCGTGCTCGCGCTTGATCCGCGCCTGCGATTCATTTGAGATGTGCTCGTGCTTGATTTGTAAACTCTCAGCGTCTTCTTCCTGCATGATGGTTAGTTGCTTCCAGATCCCGAGTTTGTAAGTCCTTACCTCGTAGTGCTTGAGCAGTAGAAGTAGACGCTTCCGGCTTTGACCCGCCAGTCCCTTGTTATCGCCCCGGTAGTGCTTGATGAGAGCAATGATTTCTGAATCTCTGAGTCCGCCATGTTCGTTCACAGTGCGTTGGGCGAGATTTTGCTGTGGATGAGCGGGTGTGGTGCTGGCGGTCTTTGGTCGTGGAGCAGCAGCAGCAGGTGCTGTCTCGGGTGATCTCTCTCTCTTGATTGGACCCGGTTGTGGGTCTAGCGAGGGAATCGGTGAGTGAGGGATGATGCCGAGAGCTTCGAGTGCGGCTGTTGCTGTGTAAGTCCTATACATAGTTCCACCCGTTGACTACTTACCAATCGAACGATATTTGAACTGGAATGTAATGAAAGGCTCTTTTTCTCTCGGGCCTTGGATCCACGAAGGGGCTTCTGTCCTTCGATATGGTGCGAGCCTAACTCCGTATTAGTATGAAATGGCAACACCGGATTGCGTGAATACTTTATTGAATGGGAGCGTAAGTTGTCTTTGAAACACTCTTCGGAGACGGGCCCGGTCTTCCGCAAGATTGTCTTAACGCCGGTTGAATGTGACGATGGTTGCTTGCTCAGAATCTTTGCGAATTCGACAGATATAATGCCCATGGAGCTGAGATTCTGTTCGTCAGTGGTTGCTTTGCTATTTTCCACTTTGATGTGTCAGTTTTCACGTATTCCTACCTGAAAGCTACAAATCTGCCATTGAATGAAGATTGCATACCGAAGCTGAGATCAGAGAAGAGAAAACTGGATGCCCGCCATTGACCATATTCTTTCCACCGAGTCTCTACTTGTTCGTAGATCCTTGTTAACATTTCATGCGGCTGCGCAATTTGTGAGTGCACTTTCGTTCCGTCAAGATAAGCGATGATCCCCGTGTCTACCGGCGTAAAAGGTGCCTTGAAGTTCGTCTTTATCGCAAATTCCGCACCAGACCGGCACTCGACGTATCGCGTCGCTGTCTTGGGCACATCTTTTTCTTCCGGGTTCTTGTACTCTTCAAGTGGTTTGCCGTCGACGTATATCTCAACTGTCAGACCAGGGCAGTCGGCATGAATCGCCATGCTGATGTCGTAAATTGATTCGGGTGACGGTGAGACAAATAAGAAGTAGATAGGAAGAGAATAAGATTACGGATATATTTATGCATGAAGCCAACCGTATGCTAGCGTGTGACGACAGCCAGGTAAAGGCAGTATAGCATCTTGGTTGTGTCTGATGTGAATACGTGTACCCGCGAGGGTGAGAGACATTACGCATGAACTGTGACTACAAGTACACTACATCGGATTTAGGGAAAAGTGATAACAAAAAAGGAATTTCATAGTGTTTCGCTCTACTGCAGTAAGTCGCTATTGAAGGAGTGTTGGGTGTGAGAGTATAAGTATATGCATCATTCACGAGGTCTCATCATATCCCTATCTCGTCAGCTTCCACTTAGGGAAGCCATGATGGACAAACTTTTGCACGCCCAAAACACACTCTTAGTCCAGCACAATGACCTCCTGATCCGCACCACGGTGACGCTTCCGGTCTCTAGACCTTACAACCGTGACCTCCTCGCCATCGCTGGGTTCAACAGCCTCATCGACCCGCTTGCGCTTGTTGACGGCTTCTTTCTTGACCTTGACTGCAGCTGCGTCGCGATCCTACAAAGATGAGTATGTGATATCGTAAGCCTGTACCATCAAAATACCTTGAACTGCTTGACGAGTTGGCGTAATTCATCCGGAGTGAGCTCGTCTTCAGGCCGCTCTTCCAAAGGTAGCGGCGTGGGCTCGCGTGGAAGGAGACCTAGGATCCGTAAAGCATCTACACGAATCAGCTGTTGACACAATGCTGCGAAACTACTTTGACTTACTTATAGAACGATATTTGAAGTTGAAAGTAGCGAACGGAGACTTCGTGACACGGTCATAATCCCAGAACGTTGTACGTGGATGCGCAACAGGCTCAGACAAACTATACATATCAGCGTTACCTTCACAAAGTGCGGAATAACGTACCCAGCTCGATGAGTGTGAGTCTGTCCCTTCAGTGCCTTTTCAGAAACCGGTTTCGATGCTGAGATACTCTGGAGCATGTGACACGGGGAGGTCGACCGCAGATTTTTTATGTACGTAAAGCCGACAGTGATGGTACCAGTCGAGGTCAGATCAGGGAGGGATATGCTACCTTCAACTTCAGAGTTATCAGCTCCACTTGAAACATTGCAAATAAGCTTATATGATGGGTCCTCCAAAGCGAACTTACCAATTTCCAATTCGGCAAAGCAGAACTTCTGTATCTTCGAGTGCTCACCGATCTGGATGCTACTTCCCGCGAACAGATGCTCCTCAAAGAACTCTGCTTCGCGGATCCTTTTACATGCCACAACTTCCCCATCGAGGCTGATTTCAGCTAGCATATTACCCGCTGGGAAAGGAAACTCTTCTGTGAGTGATACTTTGATGGCAAAGTTGGCGCCAGATGTCGATTCGATATATCTGGTGACCGTTGTAGGCGACGCGGGAGTGTCGCTATCGTCGTCGTACTCGGATAGTGGAGCGTCGTTGACGATGATCTCGACGGCAAGGCCGGGCAAGAAAGGAAGAACAGCCATGGTGCAGTGGGCTATCCGGAAGTGAGTCGTATTACTGGTGGAAAAGAAGAATTATGAGAGACCTCGAAAGTGGACTGCTGGAAGTTATTAAATGCCGACAATTGATGAGGCGTAGTGAGAGAGGTAGACTAGACGTGAACGAAGGTAGTGCACGGTGCTGGAGGAGGTAAAGGCATCTATCGTATCAACAGGTACTGGCATGCTGTAAGTACATGAGTAGTGACTGAAGTTCCCGAGTGGCTATCTCTAAACATTCCTAAATATGTAGAAGGGTACGTTCTCCCGTGGCGATTGGCCTAACCTTTCATATACGCCTCTAGAGACGGTTCCATGCACCAATACTTCGGCAGTATACCTCCATGCGTAGGATTGGAGTTGGCCCAGGGGTTGGACTTCGCTCCCACTTCGAAGTAGACGGTCTTTTGGCGTTTTGATACCACCGTAGCCTCAGCACCGTCAAGACCGGATAGATATCCTCTCTCAGTCTATCACAATAATTTCTTGCTCCACATGGGGACGTTTGCGTTGTCGCGTCCCGACATAGGTCACCTCGTCACCGTCGTTGGTGGTCCTCTCGCGCTTGACTCTGAGTGTAGCTTCGGGTTCTTGCTTAATAGAAGCGCTTTCTGATTCTCGCTGCAGATATTTGTAAGTTTCAAAATCAGCGAGTTAACGCGCATACATACTCTCCGTACGCGCCGTAGCAGCTCTCTCAGCTCGGCAGGTGTAAGGTCTTCTTCGGGCCTCTCTTCCAGAGGAACGGGGGCAGGATCGTTGACTGTAACAAGCCGAAGTGCTCTTAAGCTCGCTGAAAAGACCTTCGTATCAGTGATTGTCACAGCGTGAACGTAGTTCTCGACTCACCAAGTGATCGGTATTTGAAGTGGAACGTTGCGAATGGCTCTTTGTCTAGGTAATCGTAGTCTCCGTAGCGAGGTGTTGAGTACCTCGAGCACTTTTCAGGTCTTGACAGACTTCAAATGGGTTAGTTCTTTCCTTTCTGACAATTCCACTCGTTCTTGACGTACACTATCTGGTGCGATAGCGCGTCACCCTTGAGCGCCTTCTCAGGGATTTCCTCCAGAGCTGCAAGCTGGACCTGCGCAGAGAAAGATTTCTCTTCAATTTCTCGGTAACTCTTGATGAGCTGGAAGGATAAAGTGATACACCCTGTAGTACTGAGGCTTTGCTTCAGCGCAGCAACATCAGGGACAGATCCACGAGCTTCTTCGACTATGTGAATGCATCAGCTCACGACAGGACATGACGTTCATAGTACTTACCAATGTTCAGCTTAGCAAAAGAGAACTTTTGCTTGACCGGTTGTCCACCTTCTTGCCAACGAATAGAGGTCCTCTCGAACGGTTTTATAAGAAGGTCCTCTCGTAGCCAGAACCACGAGGCCATCTTGACTCCGTCAATCGATAGCCGCCCCCTAACATGGTACTGAGTCGAAAAAGAGGCACTGAATTTAGTTACGATCGAGAAGTTGCTATCTGAGCGCGCCTCGATGTACTTCGTGGTCGCCTTCGGTGCCGGATCCTCATCGTCGTCGTCATACTCATGCAACGGCTGACCATCAACGTTGATCGTGACTTCCAAGCCGGGATACCCAGGAGCGATGGCCATTTTACTCCGCTTTTGGGTAGGTTAGCTAGATGCGGTGTCGGACCCGCGGCGACCGAGAGCGCCAGAACGAAGGTGCGCTAAGCGTAGAGCATGCGAGGAAGCGTTATTTTGAGATGTAAGACCACCACCTCGCCTTCAAGTGTAGTGGGTGAATGCGATTGACCTGCGACAGCGGGGTTGTAGTAGGGTGGAAGGAGGTGCCCAAGGCTCGATGCTCAATGTTTGCTCTATGCCAAATATGGCAAGGCGCTCATGCTAGCGCGCCCTTGCGGAACTGATGGTGGACAACAGCAGGAGCAGGAGTGTCCGCTTTAGCACCCTTGACTTTTCTATACTCAAAAGACGTAATCAACTTACAGATACTAGAGTGTTGTGAAAGTTACTGACTTTACTGCCCATTCAGGCGCCATCCTGCGCATTCGCTGAGGCGGAAGCCCGAACTCACCTCGCGTCCAGTATGCCATTGATGCAAGTCCAGAAAAGCAAAATGCGAAGAGACACTACTTGCAAAGCTGTCGGGATCAAACCACTTAGCTCTCATCTCATATGCCGCGTCGCATTTCTCCGTGGAAGGATAGCGAAAATGTCAACCAAGACCGAAGCATTGTGGCACAGGGTGCACCAGGAAATGATGTGACAGGAATGAAGAGAATCCGTAAGATGTTGAGCTCAAAGGTAAGGCTATTGGTAAAGGCCCCGCTCTCAATGTCTTTGATATATCTGATCATCTACACAGGTAGATTTTCAGCATGAAGCTAGTCGTCTACAATCAATGCTGATATTGACCGAGAAGTTTGTAGCCTTGGAAGAGACACGTCTGCTTCCCACTCGCAAATCAAGATGTCCATGTGACCTTGGAAGATCCGGGTCGCAACTATAGAGATGGTGACAAGCTAGATCGGGGGAGAAGGACGGGAGTATAGGCTGCGGGGTCATTAAAGCAGCCGCACTCAATGAATGGTATACATTATAGACCATCCAACTTTGAACATCACATGTATACAAAAGCTCTCTATATCTCAAAACTCTCCACATGCTTGCGAAGACCAAGATCGCTGCTAAGGCATCAACAACATTAACGCTAATGCCCATGTACACGTGGAATCCAGTTCCACGGTACATTTTCGCCGACAGACATCCAGCATACCTAGGCAACCTTATATACAGCCCAAAAGCTTACACCTACATCAAGGATCAAGGCTTGCGAGGCTGACATGCAGGTGGCCAAAGCCTACGCGGCCCCAAACGAGCAGCGCTGACAGTGTCGCCATGTGGAGACACACTACTG
>Ga0265798_10002787_pt1 | contig 25373 bp, 11 predicted proteins | sample P3T30metagenome_FD_192430 | JGI IMG/M metagenome (GOLD analysis project Ga0265798, IMG submission 192430) | Plant litter microbial communities from East Loma Ridge, Irvine, California - P3 T30 | ecosystem: Environmental > Terrestrial > Plant litter > Unclassified | place: USA: California...
GCGAGCGCGGCGCCGCCGTGGGCTTCACGTTCGACATGGAGCGGCGCGGCCGCATCTACAACACCTTCGACGCGCACCGCCTGCTGTCGTGGGCTGAAGAAGAAGGCAAGCAGCGCCAGCTCAAGGTCGCGCTGCTCGAAGCGTATTTCACCCGCTGTGAAGACCCGAGCAACCACGCCGTGCTGCTGCGCGCCGTCGAGAGTGTGGGCCTGGAGCGCGAGACGGCGGCGCGTATCCTGGCGTCGGACGAGTACAAGGACGAGGTGCGCGAGCGCGAGCAGTTCTTCCTGAATGCCGGCATCAAGTCGGTACCGGCTGTGATCATCAACCAGAAGCACCTGATTTCCGGCGGCCAGTTGCCTGAAGTATTCGAGCGCGCGCTGCGCGAGATTCCAGGCCTGGAAGCGCCGGCCGACGCCGTCGTTTAAGTCAGATCGAGGACCACCGGCTGGTGGTCCGACGCCGCTGTCTCGGACTGCACGTCAACGGCAGCCAGGCGCGGCGCCAGATCGTCGGTCACGAAGAAATAATCGTAGCATTCAGGCCGCTCGGGCCACGGATACCCGTGCAGCCCGGTGGTTGGCGCGCGCGCCATGTCGCCGTGCACCACGCGCCAGGCATCGACCAGCGCCATGGCGCTGCCTTCTGGCGGGGCCAGCAGCGCCGCGTAATCCGGTGCATCGGGCGCGAAATTGAAATCACCACACAGGATTGCCGAGCCGGGCCGAAAGCCCAGCTGGTATGGCGCGTCCAGGTTCGGATCAGGCTGGAACAGCAGGGCTCGGGCGCTGGCCTCGGCATGCAGTTCGCGGATGCGTTTGACCTGCGCCATGCGCTGGACGGGCGAATAATATTCGAGGTGCGTCGTGAGCAGGCGCAGCTTGCCGCCAGGCGCTTCGACGACGGTTTCCAGCAGGCCGCGCGGCATGCCGGCCGCATGGTCGGGGTCGGCCGGCCATGGCAGGATGTGACGGTGCACTTGCGAGATGCGGTACTTGGACAGGATCAGGTTGCCGAACAGGCGCGGGACATTGTTCTGGTAAATCTCGCTCGGCGCGTGCTCCATCGCGTGGTAGCCGCCGAAAGCGCCGGCGAGTTGCTTGAACTGGTTGGCGCTGGCGCTGCCTTCGAGCTCGGGGTGATTGGCAGCCACCTCTTGCAGGCAAATCACATCGGGGTTCAAGCGGCGCAGCACGTCGATCATCGCGTGAATGCGGATCCGACCGTCCTTGCCACAACCCCAATGAATATTCCAGCTGACTACGCGCATTGCTCACCTCCGTAAAACTTGATCGACGGATATTGCCACCGTTTTAATGGCAACGGTCACACCGTAGGATCGGTGTCAGACAGGCAAGTTCAATGTTGGCGGCAGGCTGTTTCTCGTGTGGCGCCGCTGTGTTTTCAGGCCGCTTCGAGCTCGTCCAGCGGCCAGCGCGGACGCACATTGAATGCATAATCGCGCTGTGCCAGCGCAGGGTTGCGCTCGAGACGCATCGCGCCGGCAAACGCGATCATCGCGCCATTGTCGGTGCAAAATTCCAGCTCCGGATAATAGACCTTGAACTTGCGTTTGGCCGCCGCCGCATTGAGCGACGCGCGCAATTGCTTGTTGGCGCCAACGCCGCCGGCGATCACCAGGCGGCTCAAACCCGTGTGCTTCATGGCGCTCACGCACTTGGCGGTGAGCACGTCGACAATCGCATCGACAAAGCCGCGCGCGATATTGGCCTTGTCCTGTTCGGGGATATCCGCAATCACCTTGACGTCGTGGTTCTTGACGACGGTAAGCACCGCCGTCTTCAGACCCGAAAAGCTGAAGTTGAAATCCTTGCTGTGCAACATCGGCCGCGGCAGTTTGTAGGCTGCCGGGTCGCCGCGCTCGGCCAGTTGCGAGATTGCCGGGCCACCCGGATACCCAAGGCCCAGCAGCTTGGCCGATTTGTCGAACGCTTCGCCGGCAGCATCGTCCAGCGTTTCGCCCAGCAGCGTGTAGCTGCCCACGCCATCGACGCGCATCAGCTGCGTGTGACCGCCCGAGACGAGCAGGGCGATGAACGGGAAGTCCGGGCGTTCCGATGCAAGCAGCGGCGAGAGCAGGTGCCCTTCGAGGTGATGTACGCCCAGCACCGGCTTGTCGAGCGCGAGCGCCAGGCTGCACGCCACTGACGAGCCGACCAGCAGCGCACCGGCCAGACCAGGGCCTTGCGTGTAGGCGATGGCGTCGATGTTCGAGGCCGGCAGATTGGCGCGCTTGAGCACCTCGTCCAGCAGCGGAATGGCGCGCCGGATATGGTCGCGCGACGCCAGTTCAGGCACCACGCCACCATATTCTTCGTGCATCGCCACCTGCGAATGCAGGGCGTGGGACAGCAGGCCGCGCTCGGTGTCATACAGAGCAAAGCCGGTTTCATCGCAGGAGGATTCGACGCCGAGAACGATCATGTAAAAAGCCAGGTAGATTGAGCGGAACCGGGCATTCTACCGCAGGGCGGAGGGCGCCGCCGCCCACCCTGCGGATGTTGCGCGGTTTGTTACGGACGCTGCAGCAGTTCCTTGTGCGCTTCACGCAGCATGGTTTCGGTTTCTTCCCAGCCGATGCAGCCATCGGTGACCGAGCAGCCATAGGTCAGCTGCGACAGGTCACTTGGAATCGACTGGCTGCCGCTGACGATGTTCGACTCGATCATCACGCCGACCAGCGACTTGTTGCCATGACGGATTTGCTGGATGACGTCGGACATGACGAGCGGTTGCAGTTCCGGCTTCTTGTAGCTGTTGGCGTGCGAGCAGTCGACGACCAGATTGGCCGGCAGCTTGGCCTTGGTCAGCGCCTGCTCGGCAATGGCCACCGAGACCGAATCGTAGTTCGGCCGGCCGCCGCCGCCGCGCAGCACCACGTGGCCATAGGCATTGCCGCTGGTGCGCACGATGGACACGGAACCCTGGCCATTGATGCCCAGGAACGCATGCGGGTTCGATGACGACAGCACCGCATTGATTGCAATGCTCACATCGCCATCGGTGCCGTTCTTGAAGCCCACGGGCGTCGACAGGCCGGACGACATTTCGCGGTGCGTCTGCGATTCGGTCGTGCGCGCGCCGATGGCCGTCCAGGCGATCAGGTCGCCCAGGTATTGCGGCGAGATCGGATCCAGCGCTTCGGTGGCGGTCGGCAAGCCGATTTCGCAGACATCCAGCAGGAACTGGCGCGCACGCTCCATGCCGACCTCGACGCGGAACGAATCGTCCATGAACGGGTCATTGATATAGCCCTTCCAGCCGGTGGTCGTGCGTGGCTTTTCAAAGTACACGCGCATCACCAGCACCATCGTCTCGCTCACCTCGTCCTGCAGCGCCTTGAGCCGGCGCGCATAGTCCAGGCCAGCTTCGGGATCATGGATCGAGCACGGGCCCACGACGACGAACAGGCGCTTGTCCTTGCGATCCAGGATATTGCGCAGCGTTTCGCGGCCCTGCATCACGGTGGCATAGGCGCGTTCGTTCAGCGGCAGGGTGGTATGCAGCTCGACCGGCGTTGGCATGCGGGCGAACGAGCTGACGTTGGTATTTTCGATTTGTGGCGTACTGGTCATGATGCGATCTATATTTCTTTTGGGGATGGATCAGTGTAAGCGGAAATTGCTGTATGTGCACATGCGCAGCCCCAAATGGCGGCGTCGGGCGGCGTCTCGCCGCGCTCTGCACCCGTGCGTGCTGCCGCAGCGCGACGTTCCCGTGTATCCTTTTGTCATGACTACCGATATCGAACGCTTTGTCGCTGCCCCCTTCATCAAGGAAATCGGCCGCGGCGTGAAAGGGGCGCGCAGCATGTCGCGCGACGACGCGCACCGGCTGTACGCGGCCATCCTCGAGGGCCGCGTGTCCGACCTCGAACTGGGCGCCATTTTGCTTGCCATGCGTATCAAGGGCGAGTCGGTGGATGAGCTGGCCGGCTTCATGGATGCAGCGAGCGCCGCATTCACGCCGCTGCCGGCACCGCGCGGCGAATTCGCGCCGGTATCGATTCCTACCTATAACGGTTCGCGCAAGCTGGCCAATCTGACGCCACTGCTGGCGCTGCTGCTGGCGCGCGAAGGCGTGCCGGTGCTGGTGCATGGCGTGAGCAACGATCCGGGGCGCGTCACCACCGCGGAAATCCTGCACGAACTCGGTGTGACCGACGCGACCACCGGCGCCGAAGTCCACAACGAATTCGTCCATGGCCGCGTGGCTTTCATGCCGATCGAGCATCTGGCCCCGGAACTGGCGCGCATGCTCGAGCTGCGCCGCGTGCTGGGCGTGCGTAATTCGACCCACACCATCGTCAAGATCCTGCAGCCCTTTGACGGCCCGGCGCTGCGCCTGGTCTCGTACACGCACCCTGAATACCTGGTAACGCTGGGTGAGTACTTCGAAGGCGTCGACAGCGAGACCCGTGGTGACGCATTCCTGATGCGCGGCACCGAGGGCGAAACCGTCGCCCATCCGCACCGCGCCCAGCGCATCGACTGGTTCCACGCCGGCCAGCGCGCTCTGCTGGTGGAGCGCGATGCGCCCACCGACGACCTGGCCATCGTGCCCGACGGCCGCGATGCGGCCACCACCGCCGCCTGGATCAGCGCCGCGCTGCGCGGCGAGGTGCCGGTGCCGCCATCGATTGCCACGCAGGTGGCGTACTGCGTCGAAGTCTCGCGCAAGATCCGCGCCCGCAGCCTGCCAGTGGCCGAGTAAAGGCGCACCGCGCCGCTGTTCGCCAATCCGCCACTGCCTTACAATGGCGGGTTGAGCAAAGGTGGTGGCAGGCATGGCAAATCAATTCGATGTGGCGGTAATCGGCGCGGGCGCGGCCGGGATGATGTGCGCGGCCGTGGCGGCGCAGGGCGGCAAGCGCGTGGTGCTGGTCGACCACGCGGCCAAGCTGGCCGAAAAGATCCGCATCTCGGGCGGCGGACGTTGTAACTTCACCAACGTCAATGCCGGGCCGCAGCATTATCTGTCGAACAATCCCCATTTCTGCCGTAGCGCGCTGTCGCGCTACACCGCGCAAGACTTCGTGGCGCTGGTCAAGAAGTACCGGATCGCCCACCACGAAAAGCACCGCGGCCAATTGTTCTGCAACGATTCGGCCGAGCAGATCATCGCGATGCTGCGTGCCGAGTGCGACCTGGGCGGCGTCGAGTGGCGCATGCCGTGCAAAGTTGCCGGTGTGCGCAAGACCGAGGGTGGCTTTGCCATCGAGACTGACGCCGGCGAGTTGCTGGTGGAAAGTGTCGTGGTCGCCACGGGCGGCCTGTCGATCCCGAAGATCGGCGCGACCGATCTCGGCTATCGTATCGCCACGCAATTTGACCTGAAACTGATCGAGACCCGTCCGGGCCTGGTGCCGCTGACGTTCGACGGCCCGAGCTGGGAACCATTCGTGCCGCTGGCGGGCATCGCGCTCGAGGTCGAGGTCAGCACGGGCAGCAGCAAAGGCAAGGGCGCGCGGGGAGGGCACTTCCGCGAAGACTTGCTGTTCACACACCGCGGCCTGTCGGGCCCGGCGATCCTGCAGATTTCCAGCTACTGGCAGCCGGGCACGCCGATCGTGCTGAATTTGCTGCCTGAAATGGACGTGGCCGACACGCTGATCGGCCTGAAGAAAACCGAGAAAAAGCAGCTGGGCAATGTGCTGACGCAGTGGCTGCCCGCGCGCCTGGCCGAAGGCTTGCTCGCGGCCAACGGCTTTGACGCCACGGCGCGCCTGGCCGACATGGCTGACGCGAAGCTGCGTGCGCTGGGCGACGCCATCAACCGCTGGGCCATCGTCCCGACCGGCTCGGAAGGCTACCGCAAGGCCGAGGTCACGCTGGGCGGCGTCGATACAAAGGGCCTGTCGCAGCAGACGATGATGGCCAACAATGTTCCCGGCCTGTACTTCATCGGCGAGACGGTCGACGTGACCGGTTGGCTCGGTGGTTACAACTTCCAGTGGGCCTGGGCATCGGGCGTGGCGGCCGGTCTGGCGGTGGCAAATAGTTGACGTTTGAAAACACCACTTCGTGATTAAAGCTTCCACTGAACTGCAAACGATGCTAGAATTTCGTTCTTCCCTAAATCCAACGGTTTGATTTTTACATGACCACTATCCGCCTTAAAGAAAACGAGCCGTTCGAAGTCGCCATGCGTCGCTTCAAACGCACCATCGAAAAGACCGGTCTGTTGACGGAACTGCGCGCACGCGAGTTCTACGAAAAACCGACCGCAGAACGCAAGCGCAAGCTGGCAGCAGCAGTGAAGCGTCACTACAAGCGCATCCGCAGCCAGCAACTGCCGAAGAAACTGTACTAAGACAGTTCAGACGGCCAAGACCCGGTGACGGCATTGCCAGTCCCGGCGAGTCGCTGAAGTCCGCAAACCCGCTTCGGTTTCGCCGCAGCGGGTTTTGTCGTTTCACCCTTTTGAATACGGAGATCCCATGAGCTTAAAAGAACAACTGACCGAAGACATGAAAAGCGCCATGCGCGCCAAGGAAACCGGCCGCCTGGCAGCGGTGCGCCTGATCATTTCCGAAGTCAAGCGCAAGGAACTCGACGAGCAGACCCAGCTGGACGATACCCAGGTGCTGGCCGTGATCGAAAAAATGATCAAGCAGCGCAAGGATTCGATCAGCCAGTTTGAAGCCGGCAACCGTCCCGACCTGGCCGACATCGAGAAGGCCGAGATGGTCATCCTGTCGGCGTACATGCCGGCTGGTCTGTCGGACGAAGAAATCGCCGCCGAAGTCGCTGCTGCCGTCGCCGAAACCGGCGCGACCGGCCCGCAAGACATGGGCAAGCTGATGGGCGTGCTCAAGCCAAAGCTGGCTGGCCGCGCCGACATGACCGTGGTCTCCGGCCTGGTCAAGAAAGCCCTGGCTGGCGCGTAAACGCCATAAGCGCCATCTGCAACGCGTCGTCTCTGCCCACCCCCGGGCAGGGACGACAACTTGTTGCATATCAATTTGCAGCAGGCGCTGCGGTATAGTCTGGCCCTAGACAAACACTGTGTAAGCTCAAGTGATTCCGCAAACTTTCATCACCGATTTGCTCAACCGGGTCGACATTGTCGATATCGTGGGCCGCTACGTCCAGCTCAAGAAGGGCGGGGCGAACTTCATGGGCCTGTGCCCATTTCACAACGAAAAGTCCCCCAGCTTTACCGTCAGCCCAACGAAACAGTTCTATCACTGCTTCGGCTGTGGCGCCCACGGTACGTCGATCGGCTTCCTGATCGAATATTCGGGCATGGGGTTTGTCGATGCGGTGAAAGACCTGGCCCAGAACGTCGGCATGATCGTGCCCGACGTCGACGACAAGATTCCGCCGGCCCAGCGCGCCGCGCAGCAGGCGCAGTCGCTGGCGCTGACCGATGCGCTGACGCAAGCCTGCGCGTTTTACCGCGCCCAGCTGCGCGACGCGCCGGACGCCATCGCGTATCTGAAGAACCGCGGCCTGACCGGCGAAGTGGCCGCCCGCTTCGGCATGGGCTACGCCCCGGCCGGCTGGGACAGCCTGCGCGCCGTGTTCCCCGAGTACGACGCGCATGTGCTGGTCGAGTCGGGCCTCGTGATCGACAAGGTCGACGAAGAGGGCAACCGCCACAAACGCTACGACCGCTTCCGCGAACGCGTGATGTTCCCGATCCGCAACACCAAGGGCCAGGTCATCGGCTTTGGCGGACGCGTGCTCGACAGCGGCGAACCGAAGTACCTGAACTCGCCCGAAACCCCGCTGTTCCAGAAAGGCCTGGAACTGTATGGCCTGTTCGAGGCGCGCCAGGCAATCCGCGACGCCGGCTATGTGCTGGTGACCGAAGGCTATATGGATGTCGTCGCACTGGCACAGCTCGGCTTTCCGCAAGCAGTGGCCACGCTTGGCACCGCCTGCACCAGTACTCACGTGCAAAAGCTGCTGCGCCAGACCGACGACGTGATCTTCAGCTTCGACGGCGACAAGGCCGGCCGCAAGGCTGCCCGCCGCGCACTGGAAGCGTGCCTGCCGCAAGTGAGCGACAACAAGACCATCAAGTTCCTGTTCCTGCCGCAAGAGCACGATCCGGACAGCTTCGTGCGCGAGCGCGGCGCTGAAGCCTTCGAGCAAGAAATTGCCGATGCGATGCCGCTTTCGCAATTCCTGCTGCGCGAAGTCACGCAGGAGCATGATCTCGATACACCGGAAGGCCGCGCCAAGTCGCAGTTCGACGCCAAGCCGCTGCTGCAATCGATGACGCCATCGAGCCTGCGCCTGCAGATCGTGCGCGGCCTGGCCAGCATGACGCAATCGACGCCGGCGGAGATCGAAAGCCTGTTCGAGTTGTCCAAGCCAGTGGCCACCGCGCGCCGCGCGCCACCGCGGCAGGGCCGGCCTGAGCCGGTGGGCCTGGAGCGCAAGATGCTACGCATCCTGGTCGCGCATCCACATCTGGCGCTTGAACTGGACGAGGTCGCGCTGAGCGCCTTCGACTATTTCGGTGAAGAGGGCGCGGATCGCCTGCGGCATCTGATCGACACCGCGCAGGCCCTGGGCCAGCACGGCACGTTTGCCGCACTGTCACAACAGTTGCATGAAGTCACTAACGAGTATGATGGCATGATTGCTGAAATTGCCGCCGAACCTGAAAACGAAGTCGATGGCGATCGCATCGTCCTGCTCAGTTCAGTACGCCAAATCAAGATGGATTCGTTACGAGAAGAATTGAACCAGTTGTTTTCTGCCGGCTTGACCCCAGATCAGGTCAGTACTCGCTATCGCGAGATTACTGCCCAGCTGGACCTTCTGGAACGTGAAGCCACCGCGGCGATGGCACCCCGATGAACACTGGCTTTCTCCCCGTGGGCCAAGGCGCTCACGACTGGAAAAAGAAAGGGTGCGTGCTATAATAAAACGCTAACTATTGCAACTGTTGAAACACTTCTTGGTTCAATTGCGTGCGTGGAGTATTAGTTAGCGGGGCATGGATTTGTGCCTGCAGGATGATGAAGGTAACAAAACTTTATTCTTAACCACCGTAAAGTTAGTCGTTGTGACATCGAAAGCGCCTGTGCCAACCAAGAAACCCGAAACCAACGTGGCTGCCACGACCACGAGAACGTCCGCCGCCAAGGCCGACAACGCGCAAGACAAGGCTGAGGTGCGTACGGCGACCTCGGCGCCTGTCAACCAGACGACCGATGCGGCCACGCTTGCCGCCATCGATACGTCGGGCTACGTCTTGCCGTCTGTCAAAGTGCCGGGCCGGCGCGGTCGCAAGCCAAAAGAATTCACCCCTGAAAACGACGAGATCGCCGCGCTGAACGCGGTCGAGCGCGCCGAACTCAAGGCTGCGGACAAGGCCAAGGCCAAGGACCGCAAGGCCAAAGAGAAGGCGCTGCTCAAGGATGCGTTCTCGTCCGATACCGAGGCCAGCGAAGAAGAACTCGAGCTGCGCCGCAGCAAGCTCAAGGCCCTGATCAAGTCGGGCAAGGAGCGCGGCTTCCTCACGTACGCCGAGATCAACGACCACCTGCCCGAGAACATTGTCGATCCGGAAGCGATCGAAGGCATCATCGGCACGTTCAACGACATGGGCATTGCGGTGTACGAGCACGCGCCCGATGCCGAGACGCTGCTGCTGTCCGACAATGTCCCGAATGCCACCAGCGACGATGAAGCCGAAGCGGCTGCCGAAGCTGCGCTGTCGACGGTCGACTCCGATTTCGGCCGCACCACCGATCCGGTTCGCATGTACATGCGCGAGATGGGCTCGGTCGAGCTGCTCACGCGCGAAGGCGAAATCGAGATCGCCAAGCGCATCGAAGACGGCCTGAAGGACATGATCCAGGCCATCTCGGCCTGCCCGGTGACGATCGCCGAGATCATCGGCACCGCCGCCAAGATCGACAGCGACGAAATCAAGATCGACGAAATCGTCGACGGCCTGGTCGACCAGGAAGGCGAAGACAACACGCCGCAGGTCGCCGCGCCTGTCGCCAGCGAGTCTGACGACGACGAAGAAGACGAAGACGACGCCGAAGGTGAAGAGGAAGAAGAAGAGGCGCCAAGCAACTCGGGCGCCGCCGGTTACTCGGCCGAACAGCTCGAAGCGCTGAAAGTCACGGCCTTGGCCAAGTTCGCCGAGATCGCCCAGCAATTCGACAAGATGCGCAAGGCGTTCGAGAAGGACGGCTACAACTCGAAAGCCTACGTCAAGGCGCAGGACGCGATCTCCAACGAGCTGCTGGGCATCCGCTTCACGGCCAAGGTCGTGGAAAAGCTGTGCGACACGCTGCGCGGCCAGGTCGACGAAGTGCGCCACATCGAAAAGCAGATCCTCGACGTGGCCGTGAACCGCTGCGGCATGCCGCGCGCCCACTTCATCAAGGTCTTCCCGGGCAACGAAACCAATCTGGAATGGGTGGATGGCGAAGTCAACGCCGGCCACGCCTACAGCGCGATCCTGGGCCGCAACATCCCGACGATCAAGGAACTGCAGCAACGCCTGATCGACCTGCAAGCGCGCGTCGTGCTGCCGCTGCCTGACCTGCGCAACATCAACCGCCAGATGGCGGCCGGTGAAATGAAGGCGCGCAAGGCCAAGCGCGAAATGACCGAGGCCAACCTGCGCCTGGTGATTTCGATCGCCAAGAAGTACACGAACCGCGGCCTGCAATTCCTCGACCTGATCCAGGAAGGCAATATCGGCCTGATGAAGGCCGTGGACAAGTTTGAGTACCGCCGTGGCTACAAGTTCTCGACGTACGCAACGTGGTGGATCCGCCAGGCAATCACCCGTTCGATCGCCGACCAGGCGCGCACCATCCGTATTCCGGTGCACATGATCGAAACGATCAACAAGATGAACCGGATCTCGCGCCAGATCCTGCAAGAGACCGGCGCCGAGCCCGACCCGGCCACGCTCGCGATCAAGATGGAAATGCCGGAAGATAAAATCCGCAAGATCATGAAAATCGCGAAAGAGCCGATTTCCATGGAAACGCCGATCGGTGACGACGACGATTCGCATCTGGGCGATTTTATCGAAGACAACAACACGCTGGCACCATCGGACGCCGCGCTGCACGCCTCGATGCGCGGCGTGGTCAAGGATGTGCTCGACTCGCTGACGCCACGCGAAGCCAAGGTGCTGCGCATGCGTTTCGGCATCGAGATGTCGACCGACCACACGCTGGAAGAGGTTGGCAAGCAGTTCGACGTCACCCGCGAGCGGATTCGCCAGATCGAAGCAAAGGCGCTGCGCAAACTGCGTCACCCGTCGCGCTCGGACAAGCTCAAGAGCTTCCTGGAGAACAACAGCTGATTGTTGATGCGGGCTTGACGCGCCTGTACTAAAGGCAATATGCTCTCGCCACTTCGCTCATCACGTTCGTGTTGATGCGCAGGTGGCGCGTTGCTTGCCACCATCCCAGTTTCTGGGCCTCTAGCTCATGCTTGGTTAGAGCAGCGGACTCATAATCCGTTGGTGCCGTGTTCGACTCACGGGAGGCCTACCAGCCAAATTGAAGGGTTACAGCGCATTGTCTGTAACCCTTTTGCTTTTGTGGGCCGGATGCCATTGACCACCAACGGCATCGATGCAACTGCAATTCATCGAAGCATTCCGCGCTACCGGTGACGATGCCCATCTGCCCTGCCTGCTCGTCAATCCGGCCACAATGCGCCAGCCCGGCAATGGTGCTCAAGCGGATGCCGGCAGGCGAATGCCGCGCTCGACGAAGACGCATGATGGCGGTTGTGCCTGTTTCTGCGAACAGGTGTCATCGGATGCATTGATCATGTAGACTGCGACGTCATTTAGTTGCACTCTGGAACTTTATTCAAGTATCTGGTTGGCGATCCTAATGGTCAGCCTTCTCCTCATCAGAGCATTCCAATGAAAAATTCGATCATCGCAATACTGCTTGCCATCCCCGTCCTTGCCATTGCGCAGGAAGCCCCATCCGACGATGCAACCCTGATTTTCAAATCGCGCGGCGACGCGATGCACGTCGTTTTTCACACGAGTACGAGTGAGCAGTCATGCGAAGGATTGACTCGGGCGGCGGGCATTTATGATGCCGAGCTCCTGCGTGAAAAGCTCCTGCCGTTCATTGCGAAGCTGCAACAGAAGGCGAACGCCGCCGTCGACGTCCTCCCCGAAGGCAAGCAGACTGTCAAAGCCGGCGTGCCGTTGCAGGTGTTCGGCCAATCCAAATGGTCGGACAAGATCGGCAAGTCGTGGTCTTCCGGGCAATGCGGGCCATTCACGCAGCAATTTACGCCGCAGGCCGGGCACACCTATCTGGCGCTGTTCGAATTCGCTGCCGGCAAATGTGGCCAGTCCGTGCAGGACATTACCGATGCAGCAGCGCCAACCCCTGTCGAATTCAAGCCGCTCGAGTGCAGTCTGCCGCGATTCGGCTGAGGCGCCGCTGTGCGCAGAAATGGCTACGAGCGATGGCGCTTTCCCAGAATGAGCGCCATCCTGCCGACGACTCAGGCAATCTCTCCAATTGTCACGGGAGCGTCGCCTAAAAGACACATTATTTGGGACCAGCACCTAGCTGGATGACATATCGGGCTTAATTTATTTCCCTATAGAAATTGAACATCTATACTTTGTTCATTTAGTTGTCTATGGGAAATACCGTGTCTTTGCTCTTCGGTCGTTGCGCTGTCGCCCTGGCCGCCAGCCTCCTGTGTGCCCCTGTCATTGCACAGGAAGACCTGTCAACGATCGCCGGGCAGCAGTTGCAGCGTCAACAGCAGCGCGAAGAGGCGCGGCGCCAGCAAGACGAGGCAGCTCCCGACGTGCGTCTGCAGGCGCCGCAGCCGCCGCTGGCCGGCTATCCGGCTGCCGAATCGCCTTGTTTCGTCATCAACACGATCGAGCTTGAAGGCGAGGGGGCGCGCGACTTCCAATGGACCCTGCGCGCTGCGGCGCCGGCACGCGGGCGCTGCCTGGGGTCGGATGGCATCAACGTCCTGGTCGGGCAGATCCAGAACGCGCTGGTGGCGCGCGGCTATGTCACCAGCCGCGTAGTCGCCGCATCGCAAGACCTGCAGGATGGCCAGCTGGTGCTGACCCTGGTTCCCGGAAAGATCCACGCGGTACGCTTCGCCGGGGCTGAGCCCGGGCACTGGGCGGCGGCGCTGCCGGCCGCGCCTGGCGATCTGCTCAACCTGCGCGCCATCGAGCAGGGGCTGGAGAATTTCAAGCGCGTGCCGGGCGCCGCGGCCGACATCAGGATCGTGCCGGCCGAGCACCCCGGCGAAAGCGATCTGCAGGTGCAGTGGCAGGGTGGCCGGGCATATCGCTTCAGCCTGTCGGCCGACGACAGTGGCAGCCAGTCCACCGGCGCCTATCAGGGCGGGATGACGCTGTCGGTCGACAATCCGCTCGGCTTCCAGGACCTGTTCTACGTCACGCTCAACCGCAACCTGCCAGGCGACAGCCCGTCGGGTGACTACGGCACGCGCGGCTACGCTGCGCATTATTCGATCCCGTGGCGCTACTGGCTGTTCTCGGCCCAGATCAACGATTATCGCTATCACCAGAGCGTCGCCGGCGCCAGCCAGGACTATATCTACAGCGGCGACAGCGTTAACAGCGAGATCAAGGCAACGCGCCTGGTGTACCGCGACGCCGCTCGCAAGACGACCGTCTCGGTGCGCGCCTTCCAGCGCCGCAGCCACAACTTCATCGACGATACCGAAGTCGAGGTGCAGCGCCGCCGCATGGCCGGCTTTGTCCTTGGTCTGGGCCACCGCGAATTCATCGGCCGCGCCACGCTGGACGTCAACCTGGGCTGGAAGATCGGCACCGGTCACTTCGGCGCCTTGCCGGCGCCGGAAGAACTGTTCGGTGAAGGCACCGCGCGCCCGCGCATGTTCAATGCGGACCTGGCGCTGCAATTGCCGCTCACCTCTTCGCTGGCCTGGTCGGCTTCGTGGCGCGGCCAGTGGAACCGCACACCGCTGGTGCCGCAAGACCGCTTCGCCATCGGCGGGCGCTACACCGTGCGTGGCTTCGATGGCGAATCGAGCCTGTCGGCCGAGCGCGGCTCGCTGCTGCGCAACGATCTGGTGTGGTCGATCCCCGGCAGCGACCAGCGGCTGTATGCCGCGCTCGATGTCGGCCACGTGTCCGGTCCCGGCGCGGCGGACCTGCGCGGCACGCGCCTGAGCGGCGCCGCGCTCGGCTGGCTGTTCGCATGGGGCCGCTTGCAGGGCGACGTCTTTGCCGGCGCGCCGATCTCCAGGCCGGACGGTTTTCGCACGGCCCGCGTGACCACCGGCTTCAACCTGAACTTCAACTACTGACCCTCCGACTGCCAACCATGAACAAGCTTCGTTACCGTCTCGTCTTCAACCAGGCCCGTGGCATGCTGATGGCGGTCGGGGAAACCGCCCGCAGCCACGTCAAGGGACCGGGCGAGTCTGCCGCGCCGGCCGGTTTCGGCACGCGCCGGGGATCACCCGGCTTGCGGCAACTGGCCGTGCTGGTGGCGGGCGCTTTTGGCGGCATCTTGGTGTCCGGCGCCGCGCTGGCGCAGGTCGTGGCCGATCCGAATGCACCGGGTACGGAGCGGCCCACGGTGTTGAATGCAGCCAACGGCGTGATCCAGGTGAACATCCAGACGCCGAGCGCCGCCGGCGTGTCGCGCAACAAGTACACACAGTTCGACGTGCCCAACAGCGGCGCGATCCTCAACAATGCGCGCACCGATGTGCAGACCCGGCTGGGCGGCTGGGTCCAGGCCAATCCATGGTTGAAAACCGGTGCTGCACGCGTCATCCTGAACGAAGTCAATTCGAGCAACCCGAGCCGGCTGCAGGGCTTCATCGAGGTAGCGGGACAGCGCGCCGAGACCGTCATCGCCAACCCGGCCGGCATCGTCGTCGATGGCGGCGGCTTCATCAACGTCAGCCGTGCCACGCTCACCACCGGCAATCCGCTGTTGACCGATGGCCGGCTCACCGGCTTTGATGTGACGCGCGGCCAGATCGCGATCGAAGGCGCTGGCCTGAACGGCAGCGAGACTGATTACACCGCACTGATCGCGCGCTCGGTGCAGGTCAACGCGGGCCTGTGGGCCAGCCAGCTCGATGTCGTCACCGGCGTCAACCGGATCTCGCTGGGCGAGACGGCGAACGCCAGGCCGGGCGTGACGCCGGCCGAAGGGGCCGGCGCGCCCGAATTCGCGATCGACGTGGCCCAGCTGGGCGGCATGTACGCCAATCACATCTGGCTGGTCGGCACCGAGGCCGGGGTCGGCGTGCGCAACGCGGGCGAGATCGGCGCTGCGGCCGGCGAGCTGGTGGTGACCAGCAGCGGCCGTCTCGAGAATCGTGGCAGCATCGAGGCCGACCGGATCGAGCTCACGGCCACCAGTCTGGTCAACCGCGACGGACGCATCGCCCAGACCGGCGCGATGGCGCTGGACCTGACGGCGCGGGACATGTCGAACAACAATGGCCGGCTGGGGCAGGCGGCGCCTGCGCCGGCAGCCACGCCCGCACCGGATGGCGCCGCCGCCCCCGATGCCGGAACCACGGTCCCGGCACTGCCGGTCGCCGCGACACCCGCGCCGGTGTCCGCCCCAACGCCGGCACCGGCTCAGCCTGCTGGCCTGATCAGGGCGACGGTGCTCGACAATGACGGCGGCCTGATCATCGCCAGCGGCGGTCTGCACGCCACCAGCGCCAGCTTTGCCAATCGCGGCGGCGAAGCCCATCTGGAGCAGCTGAGCGTGGCCGGGCCGGTGTTCGACAACGCCGGCGGCGAGCTGCAGGTGCGGCGCGCACTGAGCGCCACTCTTGACCACTTCGGCAACGTTGGCGGCAAGGTGCTGGCCGGCACGACGGCGCAGATTGTCGCCGGCACGCTCGACAACAGCGGCGGCCAGCTGCAAGCGGCCAACCTGACGTTGCAGACCGGTGCGCTGGACAACAGCGGCGGCGCGCTGCGCCACACCGGCGCGGCGCCCGCGACATTCACGGTGGATGGCGTGCTGCATCAAGAGAAGGGCAGCATCGACAGCGCCAGTTCGCTGGCGCTGCGGGCCGGGCAGATCAGCGGGGCAGGCGGCGTACTGAACGTGACGGGCGACCTGGATGTGCGCAGCGGTGCGACGAGTGCGGCGCAGGCCAGCTGGCGTGTGGGCGGCGATGCACGCATCGACACCGGCGACCTGGACGCCAGCGGCGGCGCCATCAGTGTGGGCGGGGCTCTGGCGCTGTCTGCCTTTAACTTCGACAACACCGGCGGCAAGCTGGTGGCCGGAGCCGCCGCCAGCATTCGAACCGGCGGGGTGCTCGACAACACGCGCGGCCTGATCCAGGCACAAGGCGGGTTCGACGTCGGCGTCGATGGTCAGTTGCGCAACAGCGCGGGCACGCTCGAAGCGCTGGGTGGACGCGCCACGTTCGCACTCCGGGCGGCGCAGATCGACAACGCGGCCGGCCGGATCGTCAACGCCGGGGCCGGCGCCACCAGCATCGACGCCGGCAGCATCAGCAGCAGCGGCCTGATCGGGGGTAACGGTGGCCTTGGCATCACCGCCGGCCAGCTGGCGAACACAAGCGGCGGGCATATCGTGTCGGCTGCCGACATGCGCTTGTCCGTCCGTGGTTTGCTGGCCAACCAGGGCACGATCGCCACCGCCAGCGGTGACAAGGGTGCACTGGCAGTCGACGCCGGGCGCCTCGACAACGACGCCGGCACGCTGCAAGCCGATGCCGGTGCGCGCATCGTGGTGGCGCAGGCTGTGCGCAACGCCGGCGGCACGATCGCGGCCGGGACCGACCTGCTGCTGCGCGCCGCTGGCGACATCGGCAACGCGCGGGGCGCCATTCTCGGCAAACGCATCGTGGTCGAAGGCGCCAATATCGGCAACGATGGCGGCCGCATCGTCAGCGCCGGCGATGCCATCGTGCAAGCCGCCGGCACCATCGCCAATGGCGGCGCGATCGGCGCCGGTGGCGCTTTGGTGCTGGCCGCGCGCGTGCTGGACAACGGGGTGCAGGGCGACATTGCCGCGCAAGGCCCGCTGCGCCTCGATGTCGACACCCGCGTGGTCAATACCGGCCGCATCAGCAGCACGGGGGCGCTGACCCATGACGCGCGTGGCGCCGTCCTGGACAACAGCGGCGTGATCATCGCGGGCGCCGCGCTGGATCTGCACCTGGACCGGATCAACAACGCAGGCGGCGCAATGCTCACGACGGACGGCGGCGCCATGGCGCTGTCGGCCAATACCCTGGACAACCGCGCGGGACGAATCATGGCCGGATCCGCGGCCGGGCTCGACATCAGCGCGAACATCGACAACGCACAGGGCCTCATCCAGGCTGGCGGCGCGCTCGCCGTGGCTGCCGGTACGCACCTGGACAATGCCGCAGGCGTGATCGAAGCGCTCGGCGCAGACGCCTCCCTGCGGCTGCAGAGCGGCTCGGTCGACAACACGGCGGGGCGGATCGTCAATGTCGGCAACGGGGCCACGCTGATCGGCGCTGACGGTCACATTGCCAGCACCGGCCTGATCGCCGGCAATGGCGACGTGACGCTGGCGGCGCGCACGATGCAGACCGGCGGCGAGCTGCGCGCTGGTGGCGCGCTGGCGCTGCAAGTGAGCCAACGGCTGGATAACAGCGGCGCCATCAGCGCCGCCACCGGCCTGCGCATGGAGCAGGCTGGCGCCGCGCTGCGCAACAGCGGCACCGTCGTCGCCGGGCGCGACATCGTACTGGCAGTGAGCGAAATCGATAACAGCAACGGCAATATCGCCAATGCGCGCGGTGCAAACGCCGACCTGGTGCTGAGCGCTGCGCGCATCGTCAACCATGGCGGCGCCATCATGGCCGAACGCAACGCGATGCTTGCAGCAACAGACGGCATCCACAACGCTGGCGGCCTGGTCCAGGCCAGGGAAGACCTGCGGCTGGAAGCGGGCGGCGCGCTGGACAACAGCGGCGGCGCGATCGAGACGCTGGCCGCAGCCGGCACGCTGCAGGTGGATGCGGCCGCCTTGCAAAACGACCGCGGCCGCATCGTAAACACCGGCGGCGGCGCGACCACGCTGCATGTGGATGGCACGCTCGACAATGGCAGCGGCCTGATCGCAGGCAATGGCGCGCTCGCGGTGACAGCGCACACGATGCGCAGCAGCGCTGGCGGCAGCATTGCATCCGGTGCGGCGCTGACCATCACGGCCAAGGACGGCATCGACAATGCCGGCGCCATCAGCAGCCGCGCCACGCTCGCGCTGGAATCGGCGGCGCTGACCAACCGCGGCACGCTCGTGGCCGGCGCCGATGCGACGATCCGCACCGGCGTGCTGGACAACGACGGTGGAAAGATCGCCAGCGCTGACGGCTCGGGCGCGCGCCTGGACGTGACGGCGGCCAGCCTCACGAACCGGGACGGCAGCCTGCATGCCGACGCCGCACTGGTGCTCAAGGTGACCGGCGCCATCGACAACACGAAGGGCGCGCTGCAAGGCGTGACGGCGGTGGGCATCGACGCCGGCGCCGCGCTGGAGAACGACGCCGGCCTGATCGAAGCGACCGGCGCGCAGGCGCAACTGGCGCTGCAGGCCGGGGCGCTCGCCAACGGCAGCGGACGCATCGTCAACGTCGGCAGCGGCGCGACCGCCATCACTGCCGGCACGATCGCCAGCAACGGCCTGATCGCAGGCAATGGCGGCCTGGACATCACCACCGCCACGCTGCGCAATGACGCCAGGGGCACGCTGGCATCGGGCGCGGCCATGAGGCTGGCCATCGGCGCCACGTTCGGGAACGCCGGCGCCGTCAACAGTGGCGGCGCGCTTGCCATTGCCGCGCACGACGCCAGCGTGCGCAACAGCGGCGTCGTGACCGCAAACGGCGCCTTGACGCTCGACAGCGGTGCATTCGACAACGACGGCGGCCAGCTGGCCACGGCCAAGGGGTCCGGCGCGGCGCTGCGCATCGACGCTGTCGATATCAGCAACCGCAAGGGCATCATCCTGTCCGATGCGGCAGCGGCCATCGCCAGCGCCGGCGGGATCGACAACGATGGCGGCACGCTGCAGGCGGCCGGCTCGCTCGATCTGGACGCGGGCGCGGGCATCCGCAACGACGCCGGCCTGATTGAAACGCTGGACCCGGCCGCCACGCTGGCGTTGCGGGCGCAGGCGCTGGACAATGGCAGCGGACGGCTGGTGAACGTGGGCACGGGCGACACCAGGATCGCGGTGGACACGCTGACAAACCGGGGCCAGCTGGCTGGCAATGGCCAGGTCACCATCGCCGCCGGGCGCATCGACAACGGCGCAGGCGGCACGATCGCGGCCGGGCGTGGTCTGGGCATCGACGCCGGCAGCGCCATGGCCAATGCCGGCGCGCTCAGCAGTCATGACGCGCTGGTACTGCGCGCCGCAGCGGCGAGCGTGCGCAACAGCGGGCAGATCGTCGGCGGGACCGACGTAACGCTCGACGCGGGCAGCTTCGATAACAGCGGCGGCCAGGTCGTCACGACCGCCGCCGGTGGCGGCGACCTGGTGCTGCGCAGCGGCGACATCGTCAACGCGGGCGGCGCCCTGGTGGCTGCCGGCGGCGCGCGGATCGACGCCAACGGCAAGCTCGACAACACCAAGGGCGCCATCCGCGCCGGCGATGCGCTTGCCATCGCGGTCGCGGCCAGCCTGACGAACAACGAGGGCGGCATCGAAGCGGGCGGCGCGGCGGCGACGCTGGACATCACGGCGCAGGCCATCGATAACGGCAGCGGCCGCCTGGTGAACGCGGGCAACGGCGCCACCCGCATCGTGGCCGCCACGCACCTGAGCAACCAAGGCATGGTCGGCGGCAACGGGGCGCTGCTGGTGCAGGCCGACAGCCTCGCCAATGGCGCCGCCGGCACGCTCGCGGCTGGCGCGGCCATGGACTTGCAGGCCGGCCGCCTGCTCGACAACGCCGGTGGCATCAGCAGCGCAGGGGCACTGACGGTGGACCAGAAGCAGGCGGCCATCGCCAACCGTGGCACGGTGGCCGCTGGCGGCAAGGTGACGCTGCGCGCCGCTTCGATCGTCAACGACAGCGGCCAGATCGCCACCGCCAACGGCGCCGACATCGCGCTCGACAGCATGCACGTCCTGAGCAACCGGAGCGGCGCCATCGCCGCCGCCGGCAACGCGACCCTGAGCGCCGGCGGCGCCATCGACAACAGCGGCGGCCGGGTGCAGACACCGGGCCGCTTGCAGGTAAGCGCCGGCGGCGCGCTGGAGAACACGGCGGGCGCGCTGGAAGCGACCGGCGCGGGCAGCACGCTGGCGCTGGACGCCGCCGCCATCGCCAACTCGGGCCGCATCGTCAACAGCGGCGCGGGCAGCACCACGATTACCAGCGGCGCGGGCATCGTCAATACCGGCACCATCGGCGGCAACGGCGCGCTCGACCTGGCCGCGGCCACCCTGCACAACGGCGCTGCCGGCGTCATCGTCGCCGGTTCGGCACTCGAACTGGCGATCCGCCAGAGCCTGGAGAATGCCGGTGGCAGCATCAGCAGCGGCGGCGCGCTGCGCTTCGATCAGGCCGGCGCCACGTTCGCCAACAGCGGCCGCATCGGCGCCGGCGGCGCCCTCGACATCCGCGCCGCCGGCATCGACAACGGCGGCGGCCAACTGTACACGGCAGCCGGCTCGGGCGCGGCGATCACGCTGGCAACTGGCGCCCTGCGCAATATTAGCGGCAAGGTGGCTGCCGACGGCCGCCTGGACATTGGCGCCAGCGGCGCCGTGTACAACGACGCCGGCACCCTGCATGGCGGACGTGGCCTGGCGCTGGGCGCCGGCCAGGCACTCGTCAACGGCAGCGGCGTGGTCGAAGCGGCCAGTGGCGCACTCGAGGTGCGCGCCGCCTCGATCGACAGCAGCGGACGCATCGTCAACGGCGGCAGCGGCGACACCGCCATCGCCAGCCAGTCAGGCATCGTCAACAGCGGCGCCATTGCCGGCAACGGCAGCTTGCGCATCGCCGCCGAGAGCCTGCACAACGGGACCGGCGGCCAGATCGGCGCCGGCGGCGCGCTGCAGCTGGACGTGCGCCGCGAGCTGGCCAACGCGGGCGCCATCAGCAGCGCCGGCAGCATGACCTTCGACCAGGCCGCGGCCAGCCTTGCCAACAGCGGCACGATCGATGCCGGCGGGCGCGCCAGCTTCGTGGCCGCATCGTTCAACAACGACGGCGGACGGATCTCGACCGTGAAGGGATCGGGCGCCGACATCAGCATCACTGCCCCCTGGCTGAGCAACCGCAACGGGGCGATCCTGGCCGACGGCCGCGCCAGCTTGGGCATCAACGGCGCGCTCGACAACCGTGGCGGCACACTGCAGGCCGGCAGCGGCCTGGTGCTGAATGCGGCGGGCGCACTGAGCAACGATGGCGGCGTCATCGAAGCGATCGGCGCCGGCGCCACCCTGGGCATCGACGCTGGAGCCATCGACAACGGCAGCGGCCGCATCGCCAATCTCGGCCGGGGCGAAACCCGCCTGGCCAGCCAGGGCGACATTGCGAACAACGGCACGATCGCCGCCATGGGCAACTTGCTGCTGGGCGGGCAAACGCTGCAAAACGGCGCCGCTGGCCATATCGCTTCCGGCGGCAACATGACGCTGGCAATCAACCGTCAGTGGGCCAACCGGGGCAACGTCAACAGCAGCGGCGCGCTGACCTTCGACCAGGCCGGCGCCGTGTTTGTCAACAGCGGCCAGGTCATGGCGGGCGGCGACGTCCTGATCCGGGCAGCGCAGGTGGACAACAGCGGCGGACGCCTGGGCACCGGCGATGGTTCCGGCGCCAGCCTCACCTTGATCACCGGGCAGCTGAGCAACGGCGGCGCGCGCATCGCCACGGACCGCGACCTGCACGTGAGCACCCGTGCCCTGAGCGGCTTGGGCCAGCTGTTTGCCGGGCGCGACCTGGCGCTGTCGATGGACGGCGATTATGTGCATGGCCAGGACGGGCAGATCGGCTCGAACCGCGACCTGAGCCTGGCCGTGACGGGCACCATCACCAACAACGCCGCATTCCAGGCAGCGGGCAAGCTGACGCTGGCCGGCCGGCAGATCAGCAACGGCGCCGGCGCCGTGATCGAAGCGCAGGCGCTGTCGCTGCGCGCCACCGACGACGTGACCAATGCCGGCGAGATCCAGGGCGCCGGCACGCTCGAGATCGCGGCGGCGTCGGTCCGCAACAGCGGCGTGGTGGCCGGCGGCGCGGTAACGCTGTCGACCGGCAACCTGGACAACACCGGCAGCGCCGCACTGATCGGCGCCACCGAGTCGTTGCACCTGGGCGTGGACGGCACGCTGAACAATACGGATGGCGCCACGCTCTACAGCGCCGGCAACATGGCCATCGGCGGCGTGGGGGGCGGCTCGACCGGCCTGGTCAACAATCACTCGTCGACCATTGAGGCGGCCGGCGACCTGGCGCTCAATGCCGGCACGCTCACGAACGTGCGCGACAATGTACGGATCGAGCAGGTGACGACGGTGGACGAAACCGTCAACATGCGGGTGCCTTCCTGGCGCGAGAACGGCAGAAACCACGATTATTACGATCCGAAATCATCCAACTACAACCCGCACGAGCTGTATTTCGTCAACCCCAACGACATTCTGGAAGAAACGGCCTTTGTCACGCCGGATGGTCATATGATCACGCGCGCCGTGATCCGCACCCATGCCAATGATTCGGCTTTCTTTGTCGCAGGCAGCGGCGAGTATGGCGCCTATGGCACCCAGCAGCGCATCCGGAATACGGACGGCACCAAGGTCATTTATTACTTCGGGCGCTCCGTCATGGCCAATCCCGACCAGGGTGGGCCGCAGGGCAATATCCTCGATGGCCGCGAGGGGATGAAGAAGTGGGCCGAGCAGGTGACGTTCTCGGGCGCCTACGGTACCTGCAGCACCGACTGCATCCGGCTGGTGACCCAGCCAGGCTATGACGATCCGCGCAACACGATCATCCGCCAGACGCTCAGGCAACTGGCGCCGCAACATGAAAAAGAGGAACTCAAGCGTGATGCGCATCACGTGGCGGTGGAAAACCGGGTCGCCGCAGGCGCCGGTGCGCAGTCGCAGATCCTGTCGGGCGGGAACATGACGCTGGCGGTGCGCGACGTGATCGACAATCAGTACGGCGACATCAAGGCGCGCGGGCAGTTGTGGATGACCGGTACCGCTGCAATCGTGAATACAGGCGCAACGCTCTACCGCACGCACACATTCGATGGCTACTGGTACACCTACGACAACACCAAGACTTACTACAAGCAGGACAGCATCTCGGAGGTGATCGGCTCGGCCAGGGGCGTCATTGAAGGCGCCCAGGGCGTCTTCATCAATGGGCGCAGCTTCACCAACGTGGACGTCACCGCCGGCACGGTCGGCAATATCCGGGATTCGGTGCAGGTGATCGGCAGCGGTCAGTCCGGCGCCGGCAGTGCCGGCGCGAATGCGGCCAGCGGCAACGGCGGCGGCGCGGTCCTGGGCCACGTCACTGGCAGTGGCGGCGGCACCGGCGCTGTACTTGCTGGCGCCCAATCCGCCAGCAACGGCAGCAGCCTGGCCACCGCCGGGCGGAGCAGCGCCAGTGGCGTACAGAATCAGCTTGCCGGCGGCAGCGCGACCGGCGCCAGCGGCGTGACCAATGGCGCAGGCGCCAGCGGTAATGTCAGCGGCAGCGGTGCAGGCAACGGCCTGAGCGTGCACGGCGCAGCCGGCGCCAGCGGCGTACGCAACGATGGGCAGACCACCGTGATCGCGCATGCCGGCGCGGACCAGATCGGCGCCGGCGATGTGCGCAGTCTCGGCGGCGCTGCCGGCCAGGGCGCGACCAGAGTCCAGGGCAGCGCCATCGGCGAAACACGAAAAGTCGCCCCCGGCGGCCTGTTCCTGCAGAACCAGAACCCGTCAAGCGACTACCTGTTCGAAACGCGCCCGCAATTCGCCAAACAGGATCAATGGACCAGCAGCGATTTCCTGCTCGACCAGCTCGCCCGCGACCCGGCCCTGACCCAAAAACGCCTGGGCGACGGTTTCTACGAGCAGCGCCTGGTGCGCGAGCAACTGGCCGAGCTGACCGGCAGCGCACCGAACAAGGGCTTGAGCGACGACACCATCTACAAGAACCTGCTCACGAGCGGCGTGAGCGCCGCGCACGAGTTCGGCCTGCGCCCCGGCGTTGCTTTAAGCGCCGAGCAGGTCGCGCATCTGACGAGCGACATTGTCTGGCTGGTGAGCGAGACCGTGCAGCTGCCCGATGGCCGCATCGAAACGGTGCTGGTGCCGAAGGTGTACGTGGCGCACGCCGGCAAGGCAGCGCTCACCCCGGGCGGCGCGCTCGTCACGGGCGACGGCGTGACGATTAGCGTGACCGACAGCATCGCCAACATCGGCGGCGTGATCGACGGCGGCAATGGCCGCACGGTGCTGGTGGCGGGACAGGACATCGTCAACCGCGGCGGTGCGATTGCCGGCGGCAACGTCGCCCTGCAGGCCGGGCGCGACATCAGGAACGAGTCGCTCGTGGTCAAGGACAGCTGGGCCACGCAGCAAAACAGCGGCAGCACGACGGCCTTGTCGAACACGGCCAGTATTGTCACCACGGGTGCCTTGAACATCGATGCCGGGCGCGACCTGACCGACCTTGCCGGCAAGCTCAGCGCGGGTAGCGCCGTGATCACGGCTGGGAACGACATTCGTTTCGACACGGTCAAGACGGGCAGCACCTACGATTCGCTGATCAGCGGCTACACCGAGAGCAACAGCAGCGTGACGCATCAGCTGAGCCAGGTGAGTACCGGTGGCGACCTGGTGATGAAAGCAGGCGGCAACCTGAACCTGACCGGCACCCAGGTGGCGGTGGGCACGGGAGGCAAGGGCAACGGCGTCATTTCCGCCGGTGGCGCGATCAATATCGCGGCGGTGAAGAATGAGGCCAATTCGTCGGTCATGAACGACGCGTCGAGCAAGGCGTATGACAAGCAGGTGCATCGGAACGAGACGATCGTTGGCGCCGGCGTGGCCGCTGCCGGCGACCTGACCGTGCGGGCAGGCGTTGGCGGCAGCGCCGACCTGAACGTGACGGGCAGCACGCTGGCAGGCGGGGGCAACGTGGCCCTGTCGTCGACCAACAACGTCAACATCGCGAGCACGACCGAAAACCACTTGTCGGATGTGGCAACCCATCGCGAGTCGAGCAGCACCTTCAAGAAAAGCAGTGCCACAAAGGCCGACTACAGCGCCACGACGCAGGCCATCGGCAGCAGCATCAGCGGCAATAACGTGAGCATCGCGGCGAAGAACGACATCACCGTGGGCG
>Ga0265798_10002788_pt1 | contig 25372 bp, 20 predicted proteins | sample P3T30metagenome_FD_192430 | JGI IMG/M metagenome (GOLD analysis project Ga0265798, IMG submission 192430) | Plant litter microbial communities from East Loma Ridge, Irvine, California - P3 T30 | ecosystem: Environmental > Terrestrial > Plant litter > Unclassified | place: USA: California...
CGCGGCCGATCGCCACTTGGCCATGCTCGATCCATTCGTCGGCGCCGCCGTCGACCAGGCCCGGATAATCCTCGGCGCGCGAGAGCAGGTAGAAGCCGCCCACCTCGTGCACGATGCCCGCGAACATGGCGGTTTCCGGGTCGACGAAGGAGACGCGGCGCGCGATCACCTGGCTCAGCGCGGCCACGTGGGCCGAGTGGATCCACAGGGCGTCGGCGCGGGCGCGCAGCTCCGGGTCCTTGAGGTCGCTGGCCAGCTGGCGCACGATGACGGAAGCGGCCAGCGCGCCCAGGGTGCGGAAGCCCACGCGCTGCACGGCGGCGCGGACGTTGGTGACGTCCTGGCCGCTGCGGTTGTAGGCCACCGAGTTGGCGATCGCGACGGTGCGCGCGGCCAGCAACGGCTCGGCCTGCACCAGCTTGGCCGCCAGTTCGGTATGGCAGTCGGGTTCACTTAACGCACGCTGCAGCTTGAGCGTGGCGTCGACGTTGGTCGGAAAGCTGAGTTCGCCGCGGCTGGCCTGGGCGGCGATTTCCTTGAGGGCGGAGAGTCGGTCCATCGGAAAATTATAACGCCAACGCCTGGCCGAGCTGGTAAAAATTACTTCACAGCATATTGCTGGATCACGGCTCGCTGAAGATGGCGTCGCAGCCTTCCTTTTCTTCCTCGGTTTCTTCGAGCTCGTCTTCCAGGCCCAGGTCGGCCAGTTCCTCGACCGCATTCATGAAGCTGTTGAGCTTGGTGGCGCCGATGAGGCGATAGATGTCGCCGGCTTCGTTGCGTACGCCGATCAGCATCGGCTCTTCCTTGACTTCGTCGAGCGGGGCGACGTCGAGCAGCAGGTTACCGATGATGTGCTTGTCGAAATGGGCAGGCTTCTTGCCGTCGATCAGGGAGGTTTTCAAGGCAATTCCTTTGTAGTTGAAGAAGACGGGGGCAGGCCGCCCAGCGCGATCCGTTCGCGCAGCAGGCGCAGGGCAGCGTCGAGGGCATCGAACTCGGCCTGGCTGTAGCCGGCGAACAGCTGCTTTCCGTGCGCCACCACCTGCGGGAACACACTGGAGAATACCGCGTCGCCGGCCGGCGTGAGGCGCACGAAGAACGAGCGCTTGTCATCGCTGCTGCGTTCGCGCAGCACCAGGCCCTTCTGTTCCAGCCGCTCGATGACGCCGGTGAGCGTGCCCTTGGTGATCAGGGTGCGCTCGCCGAGTTCCTTGTAGCTCATGCCGGGCGTATTGCCCAGCGTCGCAATGATATCGAACTGCGCATGCGTCAGGCCATGCTGGCGCACCGACTCGCCGGAAAAACGCTCGAAGCCCTGCATGCACTCGGCCAGCAGCCGGACGCTCTTTAGATATCGTTCCCCCATGGGGCAGGATTATAGCCGCAGGCATGCCCTTTGCTGCGATCCGGTATCATTACGGCCGATGCCTACCCCGCCGTCCACCCCCCGCCATGCAGCCCGCTGACCTGTCCGTCCTGGCGCCGGAGCGTCCGCTGCGCGTGCTGCTGGTGAATGCGGGCGAGCCGGACATGTTGACCTGGTCGGGCCTGGTGCAGCCGCTGCGGCTGGCGGCCAAGCTGCTGGGGCCGGAATTGCTGCACGTGGACGTGCGCAGTCCCGATAAATTTACCGCCGACAGCCAGCGCCACTGGCACCTGGTGCTGCTGGTGGCGGACGAAGCCGAAGCCGCGCTCAAGCCCGCCAACTGCCGCGCCCTGGTCGAGCGCTGCCGCGCCGCGCCGTTCTGGGGCGGGGTCGGCGCCGGTGTGCTGTGGCTGGCCGACGCCGGCGCCCTGCACGGCATCCGCACCGCGCTGCCGTGGGCGTTGTATCCCGACACCAATGCGCTGGCGGAACAGGCCCTGTTCACGCCCAACCTCTACGAGTTCGACGGCAGGCGCCTGACCTGCTGTGGCGGCGCCGCCAGCATCGACTTCGCCCTGACCCTGATCGAGCTGCTGTTCGGCGCCGGGGTGCAGGCGCAGGTCAAGGAAATCCTGTGCGTGGACCGGGTGCGCGGCAAGGACGAACGCCAGCGCGTCGCCCTGCAGGCCAGGTTCGGCACCCTGCAGCCCAAGCTGACCGAAGCGGTAGCCCTGATGGAAGCGAATCTAGAGGAGCCGCTCTCGACCGACGAGATCGCCCAGCTGTCCGGCATCTCGCGGCGCCAGCTGGAACGCCTGTTCAAGCAATACCTGGGCAGCCTGCCGTCGCGCTACTACCTCGAACTGCGCCTGCAACGGGCGCGCAAGCTGCTGCTCGACACCAATCACTCGATCGTGCAGGTCGGGCTGATGTGTGGCTTTTCCTCGGGCTCGCATTTCTCGACCGCCTTCGGGGCGCTGTTCGGCAACACCCCGCGTGAGGAACGGCGCCGCCGCCTGGCGGAATAAGCCGCCCGCCAAGCTTTTATCCGTTCAAGTCCAATCCGGCATTTGCCCCGGAGGCCTTGTCGCGCCCGCTGCCTGCAAAATACGCAATGCAACATAATTTGATGAAATTGCGTGCAATATTTGACATTGCGTCATCTCAGAACAACAGAATAGTGCCAAGAAAACCAACAATATCAAGGAGATGATAATTTTCGTTGTGGAAACTTTCGATGCGTATATACAATTCTTTCAGCAAATTCGTCAAATGGCGCAATCAGCCGCTGTCGTTTGCCACGCATAAAACCCTTCCCAACCTGTACTAGCAGATCACAATGAAAACAAAAATCATCCTGGCTGCGCTGGCCCTGCCTCTGGCTATCGCAACCGTCCATGCCCAGGACCGCAATACCGTCCGCATCAGCGGATTCGGCACCGGCGCCCTGACCTTCACCGACAACGACGAAGCCGAATTCGTCCGCCCGAACCAGACCCGCGGCGTCAAGAAAGAGCCGCGCACCGGCGTCGATTCCAACCTCGGCCTGCAGGCCGATTACGCCGTCAACGACTGGCTGTCGCTGACCGGCCAGGGCCTGGTGCGCAAGGATGGCGAAGACAACTTCGGCGCCGAACTGAGCTGGGCATTCGCCAAGTTCAAGGTGTCGGACGCGCTGAGCGTGCGCGTCGGCCGCATGGGCCTGCCGGCCTTCATGATCTCGGACTACCGCAATGTCGGCTATGCCAACACCTTCCTGCGTCCGCCGTCGGAAGTCTATTCGCAGGTGCCGATCAACAGCGTCGATGGCGCCGACATCACCTGGACGCGCGATTTCGGCGGCACCAGCTTCACCGCCCAGCTCGCGGCTGGCCGTAGCAAGACCCCGCTCACCGGCGGCGCCCACGGCGTCGCGACCGACCTGCGCGCGCTCAACCTGAGCGCCGAGCGCGGTCCCTTCACCCTGCGTTTCGGCCGTACCGAAGCCAAGGTCACGGTGGACGATTCGACCTCGCTCAATACCCTGGTCTCGACCTTCGACAACGCCGGCAACAACTTCAAGATCAGCCAGCTGAACGATATGGCGCGCCTGATCGAGAACGACAAGAAGAAGGGCAGCTTCACCTCGATCGGCCTGAGCATGGACTGGAACAACATCGTTGCCCAGACCGAATACGCCAAGCGCAAGCTCGAGGGCTATTCGAATGCGACCGATTCCTGGTACGCGATGGCCGGCTACCGCTTCGGCAAGCTGCTGCCTTACTACAGCCACGCCAAGCTGGCGGTAAAGGCCGACTTCGTCAACACCGTGCCGAGCGCCTGCGCCGCCGGCGCCGCCGCAGCCTGCACCCCGACCGTGCGCGCACTGCGCAGCACCATGGAGAGCCTGCGTACGAGCTCGCTGGGCCAGTCGCAGTCCACCGACACCCTCGGCCTGCGCTGGGATTTCGCCAGCTCGGCTGACATCAAGTTCCAGATCGACCGTATCAAGCCGCAAGGCCGTGGCCTGTTCGTGCAGGCGGTCCCGGGCTTCGAAGGCCCGGTCCTGGTCGGCGCCGTCGCCATCGACTTCGTCTTCTGAGGAGCATTAGGATGAAACAAGTACTTAAGGCAAGTGTTGCCGCGCTGGCCCTGGCACTGGCGCTGCCGGCCATGGCCGAAGTGGTCGTGATCGTGAACCCGAAGGCCGGTGAGTCGGCGATGAGCAAGGACCAGGTCTCCCAGATCTTCCTCGGCAAGTCGAGCGCCCTGACCCCGGTCGACCAGGCCGAAGGCGCGGCGATCCGCAGCGAGTTCTACAAAAAAGTGACCGACCGCGAACCGTCCCAGGTCAAGTCCCTGTGGTCCAAGCTGGTGTTCACCGGCAAGGCCACGATGCCGAAGGAATTCGGCGACAGCGCCGCGGTCAAGAAGGCCGTCGCCGCTGATCCGAAGCTGATCGGCTACATCGAGAAGAGCGCCCTCGACAGCAGCGTCAAGGCTGTCCACACCGCGCAGTAACAGCAGTACCCCCACGTCCGCTCCCGATGCAACGGGAGCGGACGTCATCATTTCAGGAGCAGGACAATGAGCATCAAGCGCAGGATCTGGGCACTACCGGTCATCTCGGCCGTCATCTTCGGACTGGGCGTCGCGGTGAGCGCCAGTTTCGCGACGGGCGCCCTGGATTCCATTCACACCACCGAAAGCGTCGATTACCCGGTACTCGACACCGCCAAGGCCCTCACGGCCGAAATCGAAGACATCACCAACGGCCTGCGCGACGCGGTCAGCGAAGGCGACCAGGCCCGGTTCGCCCAGCTCGACGGGCAGGCCAACAAGGTGCGCGCGCGCCTGGCCGGACTGGCGAAGCTGGACGGCATGGCCGACGCCGGCAAGAAGCTGTACAAGGCCTTTGACGACTACTACGCCCCGGCCCTGTCGGCCGCGAAGATCATGCTCGAGATCGAGCAGGGCGACGCCCAGGCCACCATCGCCCGCATGCAGGGCGCGCAGGCGACCCTGAACCAGGGCGTCGCCAAGCTGGGCGAGGGCGCCCAGCAGCAGTTCAAGAACGGCATCGCGCACAGCGCGGCCAGCGTGCAACGGGTGCTGGTCGCCATGGTCGCCACCGCCGTGATCGTGATCACCGCGCTCGCGCTGGTGTCCTGGTTCGTGGTGCGCACCATCTGGCGCCAGCTGGGCGGCGAGCCCGAATATGCGCGCGACATCACGCGCGCGGTCGCCGCCGGCGACCTATCGATGACAATCCGGCTCGAGGCCGGCGACCAGCACAGCCTGCTGGCCGCGCTGCGCGACATGCGCGAACGCCTGGCCGGCATGGTGGCCGGCATCAAGACCTCGGCCGAGACCATCGCCGGCGCCAGCACCGAGATCGCCAGCGGCAATGCCGACCTGGCCAGCCGCACCGAATCCCAGGCAGGCAGCCTGGAGCACACCACGCGCGCCATGGAATCGCTCACCGAGACCGTGCGCGCCAATGCCGACAACGCCACCCAGGCCAATGCGCTGGTGCTGGCCGCCAGCGGCATCGCCACCCGCGGCGGCGAAGTGGTCGGCAGCGTGGTCACCACCATGGGCGACATCAACGCCTCGGCCCGCAAGATCGTCGAGATCATCTCGGTGATCGACGGCATCGCCTTCCAGACCAATATCCTGGCGCTGAACGCGGCCGTGGAAGCGGCGCGCGCCGGCGAGCAGGGCCGCGGCTTCGCCGTGGTCGCAAGCGAGGTGCGCAACCTGGCCCAGCGCAGCGCCGCCGCCGCCAAGGAAATCAAGGAACTGATCGGCGATTCGGTCGACAAGGTCGATGCCGGCACCGCCCTGGTCGACCAGGCTGGCGCCACCATGGAGCAGATCGTGGCGTCGGTACGCAAGGTGCACGACATCATGGCCGAGATCAGCGAAGCCGGCCAGCGCCAGCGCGAAGGGATCGAGCAGATCGGCCGCGCGATCGGCGACATGGACGAGATGACGCAGCAGAACTCGGCGCTGGTCGAAGAAGCCTCGGCCGCGGCCGAATCGCTGACCGACCAGACCAGCCAGCTGTCGCACGCCCTGGCCGTGTTCAAGCTGGCCGACGGCGCGGCGCCGGCGCTCGGCCGCCGCCCGGAGGCACGGCTGGCGCTGCAGGGCTGATTTTGCCCGGCCCGGCCGGGCAAAAATGAAAATGCCTGTCGCACTTCTGCAAGAACTTGCCAGGGTGGCTTCCTATAATGTCCAGATCCGGCGCCCATGTCCTGGGGCGCCCGTCACTTTCACGGATGAGGAAAACAGTCATGAATGCAAAGCTCGATTCGGGTGTCTCCACGCGGCCTGTCACCCGGCAGACCTACGACGAAGTCCTCGTCCCGACCTACGCCCCGGCCGCCATGGTGCCGGTGCGCGCGGCGGGCCTGGACGTGTGGGACCAGGAAGGCAAGCGCTACCTGGACTTCACCTCGGGCATTGCAGTCTCCAGCCTCGGCCATTGCAACCCGGCGCTGGTCGCCAAGGTCACCGAGCAGATCAACACCCTCTGGCACCTCGGCAACGGCTACACCAACGAGCCGGTGCTGCGCTTGGGGCTGGCCCTGACCGAAGCGACCTTTGCCGACCGCGCCTTCTTCTGCAACTCGGGCGCCGAAGCCAACGAAGCGGCACTGAAGCTGGCGCGTAAGTACGCCCACACCAAGTTCGGCCCGCACAAATCGCGCATCGTGTCCTGCCTGTCGTCCTTCCACGGCCGCACCCTGTTCACCGTCTCGGTCGGCGGCCAGCCGAAGTACACCGAAGGCTTCGAGCCGCTGCCGCCGCAACTGAGCCACATCCCCTACAACGACATCGAGGCCGCGCGCGCCGCGATCACCGACGACGTGGCGGCAGTCATCGTCGAACCGATCCAGGGCGAGGGCGGCGTCATCCCGGGCAACCCGGATTACCTGAAGGCGCTGCGCGAATTCTGCGACCAGACCGGCGCGCTGTTGATCTTCGACGAAGTGCAGTCGGGCGTGGGCCGCACCGGCACCCTGTATGCCTACGAACAGATGAACGTCACCCCGGACATCCTGACCTCGGCCAAGGCGCTGGGCAACGGCTACCCGATCGGCGCCATGGTCACCACCGAGGAAATCGGCCAGCACTTCAACGTCGGCTCGCACGGCACCACCTACGGCGGCAACCCGCTGGCGGCGACCGTCGGCCTGCACGTGGTCGAGACCATCAAGCAGCCCGCCTTCCTGGCGCGCGTGAAGGAAGCCAGCAGCAAGATCTTCGCCAACCTGGAAAAACTCTCCGCCGACTACCCGCAGGTGTTCGGCAAGGCGCGCGGCATGGGCCTGCTCATCGGCCTGCCGATGGCGCAGGCGCAGGCGGGCCGCGCCAAGGACTACACCAAGCTGTGCGAAAAGCTCGGCCTGATGCTGCTGATCGCCGGCGCCGACGTGGTGCGCCTGGCGCCGGCGCTGATCGTCTCCGACGAGCAGATCGCGGAGGCTGATCGCCTGATGCGCGAAGCGGTCGAGGCCTTCATCGCGGCCTGACCGAAGCGCATGCCTGGCCGGCCCGCCTGCAAAGGCGCGGCCGGCCTTGCCGTTTCAGCCCAATCCTTACCAGGAGATCGCATGTACGTAGTTCGTCCGGTAGAACGCGCGGATGTCGGCGCCCTCGAAGCACTGGGGGCGGTGTCGATTCCCGGCCTGCACACGCTGCCGCGCACCCGCGAAGCGATCGTCGCCGCGGTCGAGCGCTCGATCGCCTCCTTCGCCGCCCAGGTCGACATCCCCAGCGAAGAGTCCTACCAGTTCGTGCTGGAAGACCTGCGCACGCGCGAGGTGGTCGGCAGCGCCGCCATCCACGCCTCGGCCGGCTCGAACGGCACCTATTTCGCCTTCCGCAACGACGTGATCCAGCAGGTCTCGCGCGACCTGAACATCAGCCACAGCGTGCATGCGCTGACCCTGTGCTCGGAGCTCACCGCCTGCTCGCACCTGTCCGGCTTCTACATCCGTCACCGCGACACCGCGGGGCAGGAAGCCGCGCTGCTGTCGCGCGCGCGCCTGCTGTACGCGATGCTGGCGCCGCACCGCTTCGGCGACCGCTTCTTCGTGCCGCTGGCCGGCGTCACCGACGGCAATGGCCAGTCGGCGTTCTGGAATGCGCTGGGCCGTAAATTCTTCAAGATGGACTTCCTCGACGCCGAGCGCGTCATCGACGGCGCCCGCAACCGCACCCTGATCGTCGAGCTGATGCCGCACTACCCGGTGTATGTGCCGCTGCTTCCGGGCGACGCCCAGGCCGCGCTCGGCCAGATCCACCCGAGTGGCGAGCTGGCCTTCAGCCTGCTGACCCAGGAAGGTTTCGAGGCCGACGAGTACATCGACATTTTCGATGGCGGCCCGATCCTGCAGGCGCACAAGAATTCGCTGCGCTCCTTCTGCGGCTCGCAGCTGCGACAGGTGGAGAACGCGGGCCGCGCTGCGGGCGCCGAGGAACTGGTGCACTATGCGGTGGCCAGCACCGGCCAGAACTTCCGCGCCGTGATCGCCGCCTGCCCGGCGGTCGAGACCACGCAGCAGATCTGCCTGCCGCGCGACGCCCAGCAGGCGCTCGGCGTGAGCGCCGGCGACACCGTCACCTGCGTGCGCATATGAGAGAGGACGAGATGCTCGTTATCCGTGCAGTACACACCAATGACCTGGACGCCCTGATCGAGATGGCGCGCCAGGCCGGCAGCGGCATGACCACCCTCAAGCCGGACCGCAAGATGCTGGGCGACCGCGTCGCCACCGCGGTGGCCTCGTTCAACGAAACCATCCCGCCCGAGCAGCGCGACTACATGTTCGTGCTCGAGCACACCCATGACGGCAGTATCGCCGGCGTTTGCGCCATCAAGGGTGCGGTCGGCCTCACCGAACCGTTCTACAACTACCGCATCGGCACCCTGGTGCACTGCAGCCGCGAACTGAACGTGTTCACGCGCATGGAGACCCTGTACCTGTCGAACGACCTGACCGGTTCCTCGGAACTGTGCTCGCTGTTCCTGCTGCCGCAGTACCGCGCCGGCTTCAACGGCAAGTGGCTCTCCAAAAGCCGCTTCCTGTTCATCGCCCAGTTCCAGCAGCTGTTCACCGAGAAGATCATCGCCGAGATGCGCGGCTACCAGGACGAGAACGGCGTCTCGCCCTTCTACGAAGGACTGGGCCGCCACTTCTTCAAGATGGACTTCGACCATGTCGATGGCCTGACCGCGATCGGCAAGAAATCCTTCATCGCCGAACTGATGCCGCGCCAGCCGCTGTACGTGGATTACCTGCCGGAGTCGGCGCGCGAAGTGATCGGCACCGTCCACACCTCGACCCTGCCGGCCAAGAAGCTGCTGGAAAACGAGGGCATGCACTATGAGGGCTACGTCGACATTTTCGACGCCGGCCCGGTGCTGCAGGGCCGCGTGTCCGAGCTGCGCGCGGTGCGCGAGAGCGTGCTGGCGGTTGCCGAGGAATCGGAACCCGAAGGCGAGACCGAACACCTGCTGGTATCGAACACCCGCCTGGCCGATTTCCGCATGATCCTGACCCGCGGCGTTCCCGGCGCCGCCCGCATCGCATTGACGGCCCAGGAGCTGTCGCAACTGCACGTGGAAGCGGGCGACGAAGTGCGCACGCTGCCACTCAACGCAAGGAAGAACGCGCATGTCTAATCTCTCGAACTTCATCGACGGCGCCTGGCTCGCCGGCAGCGGCCGCGAACTGGCCACCATCGATCCGTCTACCGGCCGCCAGACCTGGACCAGCAATGAATCCACTGGCGATGATGTCGCCCGTGCCGTCGGCGCCGCGCGCGCCAGCTTCGAAGCCTGGGCCCTCGCACCGCTCGAAGAGCGCATCGCGGTCGCCACGCGCTTCCGCGACCTGCTCAAGGAACATGCCGAGGAGCTGGCCGCCACCATCGCCGAGGAAGTCGGCAAGCCCCTGTGGGAAGCCCGCACCGAAGTGACCACGATGGCGAACAAGATCGACATCTCGGTCCAGTCCTACGGCAGCCGCACCGGCGAGACGGCAAGTAAAGTCGCCGATGGCAACGCCGTGCTGCGCCACCGTCCACACGGCGTGTTCGCGGTCTACGGTCCCTATAACTTCCCCGGCCACCTGCCGAACGGCCACATCGTGCCGGCCCTGATCGCCGGGAACACGGTGGTGTTCAAGCCGAGCGAATACGCGCCGCGCACCGCGGTGAAAACCGTGCAGCTGTGGGAGCAGGCCGGCCTGCCGCAGGGCGTGCTGAACCTGGTGAACGGCGGCCGCGAGACCGGCGTGGCGCTCGGCCAGAACGACGGCATCGACGGCATCCTGTTCACCGGCAGCAGCCAGACCGGCGCTGCCCTGCACAAGCAGTTTGGCGGCCAGCCGGGCAAGATGCTGGCGCTGGAAATGGGCGGCAACAATCCGCTGGTGGTGTGGGACGTCGACAATATCGACGCCGCCGTCCACCACACCGTGATGTCCGCCTTTATCTCGGCCGGCCAGCGCTGCACCTGCGCGCGCCGCCTGATCGTGCAGGACACGCCGCAGGCGCAAGCCTTCCTCGATCGCCTGGTGGAAGTGGCATCGAAACTGCAGGTCGGCGCCTCGAATGCGGAACCGCAGCCGTTCATGGGGCCCGTGGTATCCGCAGCCGTGGCGGCGCGCCTGGTGCAGGCGCAAGCCGAGATGGCGGCCAAGGGCGGCAAGGTGCTGTTGCAGATGCGCCAGCTGGATCCGAACGCCGGCTTCGTCAGCGCCGGCATCGTCGACGCCACCGACGCGCAAGGGATTCTTGATGAAGAGTGGTTCGGCCCATTGCTGCAGGTGATCCGCGTAAAAGACTTCGACGCCGCCCTGGCTGCCGCCAACGCCACCGAATTCGGCCTGGCCGCGGCGCTGCTGTCGCCCTCCGAAACGCTTTGGAAGCGCTTCGCGGTGCGCGCCCGCGCCGGCATCGTCAACTGGAACCGCCCGACCACCGGCGCTGCCAGCTCGGCGCCGTTCGGTGGCGTCGGCAAATCGGGCAATCATCGCCCGAGCGCCTACTACGCCGCGGATTACTGCGCCTACCCGGTCGCCTCGATCGAGACGTCCGAACTCGAACTGCCGGCCAAGCTGTCGCCGGGACTGAGCCTGTAAATCATGCATACCGCTCGCGAATACAACTTCGACGGCCTGGTCGGCCCGTCCCACAACTACGCCGGCCTTTCGTTTGGCAACGTGGCGTCCTTCAGCAATGTGCGGAGCGCCTCGAATCCGCGCCAGGCCGCCCTGCAGGGCCTGGCCAAGATGCGGGCCCTTGCCGCGCGCGGCTTCGCGCAAGCCGTGATGCCGCCGCAGGCCCGCCCGAACTTCCGCCTGCTGCGCCGCATCGGCTTCAGTGGCACCGATGCCGACGTGCTGGCCCATGCCTGGCGCGAGGCGCCGGTGATCCTGGCCTGCGCCTGGTCGGCGGCGCCGATGTGGACCGCGAACGCGGCCACCGTCAGCCCCTCGGCCGATTCGCAGGATGGCCGCGTGCATTTCACCGCCGCGAACCTGAACAACAAGCTGCACCGCTCGGAAGAGCACGTGCAGGCGACCCGCACCCTGCGCGCGATCTTTGGCGACAGCAACCGCTTCGTGGTGCACGACGCGCTGCCGCCGGTGCCGGCCTTTGGGGACGAGGGCGCGGCCAACCATACCCGTTTCGCCGCTTCGCATGGCGCCGCCGGCGTCGAGTTCTTCGTGTACGGCCGCGTCGAGTTCGACCCGTCCGCGCCGAGCCCGAAAAAATACCCCGCGCGCCAGACCCTGGAAGCATCAACGGCGGTCGCGCGCCTGCACGGCCTGGACCCGGCGCGCACCGTGTTCGCCGCGCAGAATCCGGACGTGGTCGACCAGGGCGTTTTCCACAACGACGTGATCGCGGTCGGCAACGGCAACGTGCTGTTCTACCATGACCAGGCCTTCTTCGACGAAGCCGGCGCCCTGGACGCGCTGCGCCGCGCGATGGGCGCGGTCGACACCGACCTGGTGCCGCTGCGGGTGGCCAGCGCCGAAGTGCCGGTGGCCGATGCGGTGGCCAGCTACCTGTTCAACAGCCAGCTGCTGAGCAAACCGGACGGCCGCATGGCGCTGGTGGTGCCGCATGAATGCCGCGAGAACCCGGCCGTGGCGCGCTACTTGACTGGCCTGGTGACGAGCGGCGGCCCGGTCGACGAATTGATCGAGTTCGACCTGCGCCAGAGCATGCGCAACGGCGGTGGCCCGGCCTGCCTGCGCCTGCGGGTCGCGCTGACCGACGAGGAAGCCGCGGCCATGCACGGCGCCGTGATCATGACCGAGGAGCTGTATGCGCGCCTGGTGGCCTGGGTCGAGCGCCATTACCGCGACAAGGTCGAGCCGAAGGACCTGGCCGACCCGCAGCTGGCGCTCGAATGCCTGGCCGCGCTGGAGGAGCTGGAACGGCTTCTCGGCTTGCCCGGCCTGTACGACTTTTCATAGCACTCATAGCGCCGTACGGAACACGGGTGACCGCGTCCGAACGGCATGTTCTAATACCGGATTGACGCGCGGGCGGGCTGCCTGCGCACGGAATTCGGACGGGAGACCCCCGTCCATATAAAGGCAGGGGCGGCGCGCAGCCACAAGCCAGGCGCGCCCCCCGGCACCCAAACTTTGGAGAAGCAAGATGAACGACATGTCTCAAGATTTGCGCAACCAGACCCTCACGCTGGTCAACGCAAACCACGCCGGCGATACCAAGCAGGTCGGCGCCCTGATCAGCGCCTGGCTCGGCTCCCTCGACGACGAAGACCTGGCCGGCACCGCGCCCGCCAGCCTGGCGCCGGTGCTGTGGGAAGGCTTCTCGCAGCTGGCCCAGCGCAGCGCGCCCGGTTGCCAGATCGCGCAGATGCGCTACTCCGACGGCCGCGGCGGCATGGCGACCGCGCTGCTGATCCTGAACGACGACATGCCTTACCTGGTCGACTCCTTCGTCATGGCCCTGCGCAAGGAGCGCCAGAGCGCCAGCGGCGTGATGAACGCCGTACTGGCCGTGCGCCGTGATGCGAATGGCGCCGCGGTCTCGGTCGGCGAAGCCGGCGCGCCGCTGGAATCGATCGTGCTGATCCTGATGAGCGACGAGCTCGAATTCTCCGAACTGGATTCCCTGACCGCGCGCCTGCGCATGGTGGCCAGCGACGCCGCCGTGGTGCACCGCGACGCCGTGCGCATGGGCGACCGCATGACCGCGGTGGCCGCGGCCGCCGCGAACACCCTGAACGCCGAAGGCCAGGAAGTCGCGGCCTTCCTCGAGTGGGCCAAGAACGAAGGCTTCGAGCCCTTCGGCTACGCCTATTACATGGTGAAAGAGGGCGTGCGCGAACTCGAACGCGACGTCCCGAGCCGCATCGGCGTGCTGGCCGACACCGGCCACCCGGTCTACGGCAGCTGCCTGGCCAACATCCCGGGCGACTTCGAAACCCTGTCGCGCCGCGCCGACACCCTGTCGATCGTCAAGGCCGACGTCGAGGGCACCCTGCACCGCGACCAGCCGCTCGACTTCATCGGCGTGCGCGACACCGACGCCCAAGGCAAGATCCTCGGCGAGCACTGCTTCGTCGGCCTGCTGACCCGCGCCGCCACCGCGACCCCGCTGGCGCGCCTGCCGTTCGCACGCGGCCGCGTGGCCAAGGTGCTGTCGATCGCCGGCGTGCGCCAGGAAGGCTTCCGCGCCGAGAAATTCGTCGAGATCCTCGAGTCGCTGCCGCGCACCGAAGCGCTGGAAGCCGATCCGGAATGGCTGGCCCAGGTGTGCTCTTCGGTGGTGTCGCTGTACAAGCAGCCGCGCCCGAAAGTGTTCGCGCGCCGCGACGTCTATGCGCGCCACCTGAACGTGCTGGTCTACCTGCCGCGCGAGCGCTTCAGCGCCGCGGTGGCGTCCAGCCTGGCCGCGGCCCTGAAGGACAGCTCGGGCGCCAGTGACGTGCGCGTGCAGACCCTGGTGGCCGACGGCCCGCTGGCGCGCGTCTACCTGATCGCCCACGCCGCGCGCTACCCGCTCGACCTCGAAACCGACATCCAGCAGCCGCTGCTGGCCGTGCTCGATGGCTGGCATGACCGCTACGCCGCTGTCACCAACACCGTCGAGGACCATGCCCTGCGCGGCAGCCTGCGTAAACTCGGCAGCAACCTGCCGGTGTCGTTTGTCACCAACACCGCCCCGGAAACCGCATTCCGCGACCTGCAGGCGCTGCTCAACAACTGCCAGGAAGGCCGCGTCACCGTGCGCGTGGAGCCGGGCGACGACGCCAACGGCATCGACGCCTCGATCCGCCTGTACTCGGGCGCCGACGTGCCGTCGCTGTCGCGCATCCTGCCGGCGCTGCAGAACGCCGGCATCGCGGTCGACCGCGAGCAGACCTGGAGCATCAAGACCCCGGACGGCAGCGTCCACAACGTCACCGCGCTGGCGGTGGACGACGAGAGCGGCGCCAAGCTGGTCAAGCAGGGCATCATCCCGGTGGCCGAAGAGCTGTTCACCGCGCTGTTCAACAACGAGGCCGAAGACGGCCGCATGAACGGCCTGACCATCGAAGGCGGCCTGTCGCTGCGCGAAGTGCAGCTGGTGCGCGCCTACATCAGCTACTGGCGCCAGCTCGGCTCCAAGTTCTCGGTGCGCTACATGGCGGAAACGCTGCGCACCCAGCCGGCGCTGGTGAAGGAATTCGTCACCGCCTTCCTGCTGCGTTTCGATCCGGCGCTGAGCGACTCCGAACACGCGGCCGGCACCGCCAAGCTGGCGGCCCTGCGCACCGGCCTGTCGAACGTGAACCACGCCGACACCGAAGAGATCATGGCGGCGCTGGTCGACCTGGCCCTGGCCACGGTGCGTACCAATTACTTCCAGAACGACGGAGAGAAGATCATCTTCAAGGTCGACACCAGCAACCTGGTGCTGGCGCCGGAACCGCGCCCTTACCGCGAGATCTACGTGTTCTCGCGCCGCTTCGAAGGCGTGCACCTGCGCGGCGGCCCGGTCGCGCGCGGCGGCCTGCGCTGGTCGGACCGCATGGAAGACTACCGCACCGAGGTGCTCGGCCTGGTCAAGGCCCAGATGGTGAAGAACGCCGTCATCGTACCGGCCGGCTCCAAGGGCGGCTTCGTGTGCAAGCAGATGCCGACCAATGCCCCGCGTGAAGTGGTGGCGGCCGAAGGCGAATCGGTGTACCGCCTGTTCATCTCCAGCCTGCTGGAAGTGACCGACAACCGCGTGCGCGGCGCCATCGTCGCGCCGGAGAACACCGTGCGCTATGACCAGGACGACCCGTACCTGGTGGTGGCTGCCGACAAGGGCACCGCGACCTTCTCCGACATCGCCAACAGCATCGCCGTCAAGCGCGGCTTCTGGCTGGGCGACGCGTTCGCGTCGGGCGGCTCGAACGGCTACGACCACAAGAAGATGGGCATCACCGCCAAGGGCGCGTTCGAAGCGGTCAAGCGCCACTTCTACGAACTGGGCCACGACATGATGACCACCCCGATCACCATGGTCGGCGTGGGCGACATGTCGGGCGACGTGTTCGGCAACGGCGTGCTGCTGTCGCGCCAGATCAAACTGGTGGCGGCCTTCGACCACCGCCACATCTTCCTGGATCCGACCCCGGACGTCGCGGTGTCGTTCAAGGAGCGCGAGCGCATGTTCGCGCTGCCACGCTCGTCGTGGGAAGACTATGACAAGTCGCTGATCTCGCAGGGCGGCGGCGTGTACCCGCGTACCGCCCGTTCGATCGAGCTGTCGCCGGAAATCCGCGCAGCCCTCGACATCAAGGAAAGCGCGCTGTCGCCGGAAGAGCTGATGCACCGCATCCTGCTGGCGCCGGTCGACCTGTTCTACAACGGCGGCATCGGTACCTACATCAAGGCCTCGAACGAGACCCACGCGCAAGTCAAGGACCGCGCCAACGACCGCATCCGCGTCAGCGGCAACGAGCTGCGCTGCAAGGTAGTGGCCGAAGGCGGCAACCTGGGCGCGACCCAGGCCGGCCGGATCGAATTCGCCCTCGCCGGCGGCCGCATCTTCACCGATGCGATCGACAACTCGGCCGGTGTGGATTGCTCGGACCATGAAGTCAACATCAAGATCTGGCTCGATACCGAAGTCAATGCGGGTGACCTGTCGGAAGATGATCGCAACCGCGTGCTGAACGAGATGACCGGCGCCGTCGAAGACCTGGTCCTGCGCGATAACACGCTGCAGACCCACCTGTTGACGCGTGAAGTGCAGGCCCAGGCCACCGCCTCGGTGGTCGATGGCTACGCTGCATTGATCACCAACCTGGAAGGCGAGGGCGCGGTCAACCGCGAGCTGGAACAGCTGCCGAGCGACACCGAGCTGCAGCGCCGTAAAGCGCTGGGCCTGGGCCTCTCCGCACCGGAACTGGCGGTGGTCATCGCCAACGTCAAGAACCGCTTCAAGCGCACCCTCGCCGCGGTCGACCTGACCGGCGAGAGCTGGGCCGATTCGCTGCTGCGTCCTTACTTCCCGGCCCAGCTGGTCGCTACCCGCGATCCGCTGAACCACCCGCTGGCCAACGCCATCCTGGCGACCGTGCTGGCCAACGAAGCGGTCAACCGCTGCGGTCCGCTGATGCTGCGCGACCTGGCGGCCGAGCACCACATCGACGAGACCGAAGTCGTGAAAGCCTGGGCGCGCGCCTGGTCGGCGCTGCACCTGGCGCCGGTGTTCGACGCCCTCGACGCCGATGCGCTGCGCGTGCCGCGCGACGTCTCGATGATGGTCGACGCGCGCACCCGTGCGCTGCTGCGCGCCGTGATCGAAGGCGTGCTGTCGCTCCCCGCGGGCGCCGACGGCATGGCCGAATTGTCCACCTTGTTCGGCCAGTCCGATCAACTGCGCTCGTTGACCCCGGCCCGTTCGGAAGCCGACGGCCATGGCGGCCTGCCGTCCTCGTTCACCGCGGCCTGGAAGGCGGTCGAGACCATCGAGTCGCTGGCCACCTTCCTGTTCGCAGCGGTGTCGGTCCAGCGCCCGAGCGGCATGAGCCTGGCCCAGTTCCTGCAGGTCGGCATGGCGCTGCGCCAGCAGGCTGGCATCGACACGCTCGAGCGCGGCCTGAAACTGCCGGCCCAGAGCAAGTCGCAGGAACAGCTGCGCAACTACGCGATGCAGGCCCTGCGCCGCACCCAGCAGCGCCTGCTGCTGCAGGTGATCGCACAGGCTGGCGCCAGCGGCGACGCGCAGGCCGCAGTCAATGCGGTCACCGAAGCGCGCGGCCTGACCGGCTTCACCCAGCCGGTCGACCTCGAGCAGGCGATGCTGGATGTGTGGGCCTTGTCGGAAGGGTCGAATCCGGACCGTCTGGCAGCATAAGCGATGAGCGCAGCGGATCATCCTGCGCTGCCGGAAGCGGTGCGCGCGCTGGCCGGAGGTGACTTCGGTGCGGTCGCGCAGCGCTTCGAGCAGGCCGGTTTCACGGTCGGCCTGCCGGCGCGCGGCATCCTGACGGTCAAAGGGGCGCCAGAGGCGTCCCGGCCGGCCGTGCTGGTGTCGGTCGGCGTGCATGGCGACGAGACCGGGCCGATCGAAATGGTCGCCTGGCTGATCGAAGCCCTGTCGCATACCCCGCGCGAGCTGGCAGTGGACCTGATGCTGTGCGTCGGCAGCATCGACGCCATCGCCCAGGGCAAGCGCTTCATCGATGCGGACCTGAACCGCATGTTCCGTGCCGAGCGCGGATCGCTCGCCGGCACCTTCGAGGCTGCGCGCGCCGATGCGATCATCGCTGCGACGGTGGACTTCTTCTCTGGCGCGGGGCCGCAGCGCTGGCATCTCGACCTGCACACGGCGATCCGGTCTTCGCACTATCCGATGTTCGCGATCGTGCCGGAGCTGATTGCGGACGCGCCTCGTCGGGTCTTGATCGACTGGCTCGGTGAAGCGGCGATCGGGGCGGTCATCATGAATCCGAAGTCGGTCGGGACCTACAGCTACTACTCGGCGGAGCATCACGGGGCCGCGGGTACGACCGTGGAGCTGGGGAAGGTCGGGACGCTGGGGCAGAATGATTTGTCGCAGTTTGCCGACGCGTCACGGGCGCTGGATCGCTTGTTGCGTGGGCAGCCGGCTGCAGCGGCCAAGGTGCAGCCGCATGTGTTTGCGACGGCACGGCAGGTGATCAAGTTGTCGGATGCGTTCAGCATGTCGGTGGGACGCGAGACCTGGAACTTCACGCCGATGAAGAAGGGTGAGGTGATCGCGACCGATGGCGATACCGTCTATACCGTCGAGCGTGAGGAAGAGCTGGTCGTGTTTCCGAATCCGGATGTGCGGGTTGGCTTGCGTGCTGGCCTGATGGTTGTGCGGATCGGCTGATCGAGCAAACTTGGGTTCCGGCCTGCGCCGGAACGACGTGCTTACATTGTTGGCCTTAAAACCGTCATCCCGGCGCAGGCCGGGATCCAATTTCTTATCCCGAGGCCGCGCAGCACGAATAATCCCACCACGCTAGACTAAAGCCTTTGCCCCCGCGGAGGCCACATGCCCAGCAAGCTTTTCACCCCAGTCACCCTGGGACCTCTAGAACTCTCCAACCGCATCGCCATCGCGCCGATGTGCCAGTATTCCGCCGTCGATGGCCTGCCCACCGACTGGCACACCATCCACCTCGGACACCTGGCCCTCTCCGGCGCCGCCCTGCTCATCATCGAAGCGACGGCCGTGACGCCTGAAGGCCGCATCTCGCCCGACGACCTGGGTCTGTGGTCCGACGCGCACGCCGAAGCACTGCAACCCGTCATCGCCGCGATGCGCCGCCATTCGCCCATCAAGATCGCCGTCCAGCTGGCCCACGCCGGCCGCAAGGCCTCGAGCGAGGTGCCGTGGGAAGGCGGCGCCAATATTCCACCCGACCAGCCGCGCGGCTGGCAAACGGTGGCTCCGTCGAACCTGCCGCATGCCGACGGCGAGACCGTCCCGCTGGCGCTCGACCTTGAGGGCCTGGCGCGCATCAAGGACGGCTTCGTGGATGCAGCGAAGCGCGCCCACGCCCTTGGCCTCGACGGCATCGAGCTGCACGGCGCCCACGGCTACCTTCTGCACCAGTTCCTGTCGCCGCTCTCGAATATCCGGGAAGACGAATACGGCGGCTCGCTGGAAAACCGCATGCGCTTCCCGCTCGAGGTCTTCGACGCCGTGCGCGCTGCCGTGCCGAAGGAGATGGCGGTCGGCATGCGCATCTCGGCCACCGACTGGGTCGCGGGCGGCTGGGAGATCGAGCAGAGCGTGCGCTTCGCCCAGGAGCTCAAGGCGCGCGGCTGCGACTTCATGCACGTCTCCAGCGGCGGCCTGTCGCCGCAGCAGAAGATCCCTGTCGGGCCGGGCTACCAGATCGATTTCGCGGCGCGCATCAAGCAGGAGACCGGCCTGCCGACCATCGGCGTGGGATTGATCACGGAAGCGCGGCAGGCCGAAGACATCCTGCAGCAGGAGCAGGCCGACGTGGTCGCCCTGGCGCGCGCCATGCTGTACGACCCGCGCTGGCCCTGGCATGCGGCGGCCGAACTGGGCGACCAGGTGTTCGCACCGCCGCAATACTGGCGCTCGCAGCCGCGCGAGTACAAGGAGCTGTTCGGCAGCACCCGGCTCGGGCAACGCTGACGGGCTTCCCGCCGCCAGGCGGCAGCTCATCCAGCGTTTCCTGCAGTCTGTCGCAGGTGGTGCATACGGACCCGTTAGGGTGGGTAGAGTGATACCACTCGACCACTCCTACAGGACTCCGCCATGCATACGCCACGCACCCTCCTTGCCCTTGCCGCCGCCCTTGCCACCCTGGGCGGCTGCGCCATCATCGTCGCGCCGAACGACGGCGATGTGCGCGTGCGCTCGGTGTTCAGCGACAGCGTGGTGGAGGGCGATGGCGTGGCGGCGCGCGACGGGCGCAGCGTCGGCGCCCATGGCATCCTGGAGACCGGCGGCTCGCTGCAGGTCGAGGTGCGCGTCGGCCAGTCTGCCTCGCTGCTGGTCGAAGCCGACCGCAACCTGCTGCCCTACATCCTGACCGAAGGCCGCGGCGACACGCTGCGGATCTCGACCGACCGCCAGCTGCGCAGCAAGACCCCGATACGCATTGTCTACACGGTGCCGCGCCTGACCGAGGTGCGCGCCTCGGGCTCCGGGCAGGTAACGGTACGTGAGTTGAACGGAGCGCCGCTGGACGTGCGCAAGAGCGGCTCGGGACAGGTCAGGCTGGCGGGAAAGGTCGACAGCCTGAACGCGCGCGTGAGCGGTTCCGGCGTCGTCGATGCGGGCGAGCTGCATAGCGCCAGCACCGACCTGGTCCTGAGCGGCTCCAGCCGCATGAATCTCGGCGACATCCAGGGCGACTATGCGCGGGTGCAGACCTCCGGTTCCAGCGCGCTGCAGGCGGGTGGCCGGGTGCGTGGGCTCAATGCCCGGGTGTCCGGCTCCAGCAGCATCGACCTGGCCGCCTTGTCCACCCAGGAAGCCGACCTGGCGTCGTCTGGATCGGCCGGCATTCGCGCGACCGTGAAGCAGTCGCTGGTCGCGAACAGCGGCGGCTCGGGCGGCATCCGCGTGTACGGCAGGCCAACCCAGAGCAGCATCACCGGCAAGGGCGTACACCTGCTCGATTGAGCTTACAGCAGGTTGTCCAGCAGGTCCGGCCCGAACACTTCTCGGTGCAGCTTGTCCACTGGCGCGCCGGCCGCCAGCAGCGCATTCCACTGCGCCTGCATGAAGGGCAGGGGACCGCACAGGTAGACGTCGGTCTCGCCGCGCGGCCATGACGGCAAGCGGCTCAGTTCCATCTTCCCTTGCAGGACGCCGGTGGCGTCGCTATCTTCGTGGAAGCTCACGACGTGCAGGTGCGGCATGCACGCCTGCGCCGCGGCGATGTCGAACCCGTGGGCGTGGTGGGCGCTGTTGCGCGCCGCATGCGCGAAGATCACGCGGCGCTGCGGGTTCACCATGGCGATGCGGTTCAGGGCCGCGATCATCGGTGTGATGCCCACGCCCGCCGACAGGAACACCACCGGCTGGTCCGACTCGGTGTCTGGCAGGAAGTCACCAAACGGATGGCTCACCTGCAGCAGGTCGCCCGGCTTCACGTTGGCGTGCAGCCAGCTCGAGGCTTCACCGGCGGGATGGGCGCCGCCATCCTCGCGCTTGACCGAGATGCGCATGCTGTCCTTGCCAGGCGCGTCGGACAGGCTGTACTGGCGCAGCTGGCGGTGGCCGTCGGGGAAGTCCACCGCCACGCTCACGTACTGGCCGGCCCGGAACGGCGGCAGCTCGCTGCTCTCCGGCGCGAAACGGATCGAGATCACGTTGTCGCTCTCGCGCACCACATCCAGCACGCGCATCGAACGGGTCTCGCCCGGCTGCACGCCGGCTTCCTCATACATCTTCACTTCCGCATCGTGCAACAGACGCGCCAGTGAGGTGTAAGCCTCCTCCCAAGCTGCAAGCAGAGGTTCGGTGGCGGCGTCGCCCAGCACGGTCTTGATCGCGCCCAGCAGGTGGTGGCCGACGATCGGATAGTGGTCGGCGCGGATGCCGATCGAGGCGTGCTTGTGGACGATGCGGCTCACCACGGGGCCGAGTGCGCCCGCATTGCCGATGTTGGCCGCGTACGCGAACACGGCCGAGGCCAGCGACTGCTGCTGCGCGCCATTGGCCTGGTTGCCCATGTTGAACAGGTTCTTCAGCTCCGGGTGGGCGGCGAACATGCTGGCGTAGAAGGTGGTGGTGATGGCCACGCCATGTTCGCGCAGGACGGGAACGGAGGCATCGATGTAGGGGCGGGAAGCGGCGGAGATCATGGCAAGTCCTTATTGATGTAATTTGAATGTATGTTTAAGCCCAAAAAAGGGTCCGGACGCGTATGGACGGTGCGGACGCAGCCATTCTAGCAAAGATTCAGATTGATTACATGTTTCAACAAACTATTTATTGAAAGAACGCAAAACCCCTATAATCGCTGCTCTGACAAGCGGCCCTGTCGAGCCGCCGATGCCTTGAATAACTGCGCCACCAAAGGACCTTTCGTGAATCTGACCCTGGGCCAAAAGCTGATCCGTACCAAAACGGCTGAACGTCACCACGAGGGGGAGGTAGGCTTGCAACGCTCGCTCGGCCTGTTCCCGCTGACCATGATCGGCGTCGGCGCCACCATCGGCACCGGCATCTTCTTCACCATGGTCGAAGCGGTGCCCAAGGCCGGCCCGGCCGTGATCCTGTCCTTCCTGCTGGCCGCGCTGACCGCCGGCCTGACCGCGCTGTGCTACGCCGAACTGGCGGGCCGGGTGCCGGCCGCGGGTTCCTCCTATTCATTCGCCTACGCCACCGTCGGCGAGTTCGCCGCCTTCATCGTCGCGGCCTGCCTGCTGCTCGAATATGGCCTGGCGGGGAGCGCGGTGGCGATCGGCTGGTCCGATTACCTTAACAACTTCCTGCTGAACGCCTTCGGCTGGGAGATCCCGGCCCACCTGCGCTCGCCGATGTTCGTGTCCGATCACCACAACGTGCATTTCATGCCGGGTAACGTCAACCTGCCGCCGGTGATCCTGATCGCGATGTGCTGCCTGCTGCTGGTGCGCGGCACCAAGGAATCGGCCACCACCAACGCCATCATGGTGCTGGTCAAGCTGGCCATCCTGGTGTTCTTCTCGGTGATCGCCTTCACCGGTTTCGACGCCGCCAACTTCACCCCCTTCTTCAATCCGGACAAGGAAAGCGGCTATGTCGGCATGGCCGGCGTGACCGCCGCCGCCGGCACCGTGTTCTTCTCCTTCATCGGCCTGGACACCATCGCCACCGCCGGCGAAGAAACCAACAACCCGCGCCGCAACGTCCCGATCGGGATCCTGGCGGCGCTGGTGATCGTGACCGTGTTCTACCTGCTCGTGGCAGTGGCCGCGATGGGCGCCCAGCCGGCGCACATGTTCGCGGGCCAGCAGGCCGGCCTGTCGGTGATCCTGCAGAACGTCACCGGCCAGGCCTGGCCGGCGCTGGTGCTGTCGGCGGGCGCGGTGGTGTCGGTGTTCTCGGTGACCCTGGTGACGATCTACGGCCAGACCCGCATCCTGTACGCCATCAGCCGCGACGGCCTGATCCCGAAGACCTTCCAGAAGGTGAACAAGCGCACCCTGGCTCCGACCAGCAATACAGTGATCGTGTGCCTGGTGGTGGGCCTGGTGGCGGGCCTGGTCGACGCGACCTTCTTGTGGGACATGGTGAGCATGGGCACCCTGACCGCCTTCATCGTGGTCTCGATCGCGGTGCCGGTGATCCGCGCCAAGCAGGGCAAGGGCGAGCCGGGCAACTTCCGCGTGCCCTTCGGCCCCTACGTGATCCCGGGCCTGTCGATCTGCGCCTGCCTGTACATCATGAAGGACCTGTCGCCGGCCACCTTCCGCGTGTTCTTCATCTGGATGGCGGTGGCGGTGGCGACCTACTTCCTGTACAGCGTGCGTCACAGCCGCCTGAACAAGGGCGAGTAAATCCGCATGGAGAAGTTCGCATTGCGGCGCGACCGCTTCGACCTGTTCAATGGGATGGACAGCGCGGCGGTCAACATCTGCTTTCCCCTGGAGCTGCCGGACTTCCGGCCCTGGTGCAAGCAGGAAGGCCTGGCGCCGTTCCACGTGCTGCTGTGCGCCGTGCTGCGTTCTGTTTTGAAGATCGAGAACTTCCGCTACCGCCTGCTGGACGGCGAGGTGTTCAGCATCGATCGGCTGCGGCCTTCCTTCACGGCGATCAACCAGCACAATGACCTGAACTTCGCCCTGTTCGACTGGAGCGACGATGTGCGCGAATTCGTCGCGCGCGGTATCGCGGCGCGCGAAGAGGCGTCGACCATGACGGAACTGAACACGGCCTATGCCGCTTTGAACCCGCGCGAAGCGAAAGAGCAGGTCTTCATCACCTGCATCCCCTGGCTCGCGTTTACCTCGATCCAGCATCCGAGCGCCTCCCTGGCGCAGCCGGACATTCCCTCGCTTGCCTGGGGCAAGTTCCGGGACCTTGCGCCTGGCCGCCTCGAGCTGCCGTTCTCGGTGCAGGCGCACCACGGCTTCGTCGATGGCTTCCACATCCACCAGCTTGCCCAGCAAATCGCGGCCGAACTGGAAGCGATCATTTCGCCAGCGGCCTGACGACGTCGATCAGGCTCACCAGGGTCTTGCCCGGCTCCTCCCACGGGATCATGTGGGCCGAGCGCTCGAACCACACCACGCGTTTATAAGGCGCGTCCACCTTGTTCATCCATTCCACCGTTGGCGCCGCCGGCGTGGTGTAGTCGTGCCGCCCGAGGAACATCACCACCGGAACGGGGAAGCGCGCTACTCGTGAAAAGTCGACATCGAGGAAGGCCGGCAGTACCCGGCCCAGGGTCAGCACATTGCCCTGGTCGATGTCCTTGACCTGCTGCGGCGTGTACTCGGGCGAGAGCAGCGGCCCGCGGAAGAAGTAGCCCGACTCGCTGCGAAAGGCGCTCAAGCCGCCGTAGTGCTGCGGCCACTTGCGCGCGATGATGATGCGTTCGCGCGTGATCGGCAGCTCGCCAGGGTAGGGCGCGATGGACGCCATTTCCTTGATCGCTTCCGCATTGTTCTCGCGCTTCGCACGTTCATACGCGTACTCGAAGCTGATGCGCTCGTTCTCGCGCACGTTCAGCACCTGGCCGATGCCGACGTAGGCGTAAAACAGGTCGGGGCGCTTCAGCGCAGCCTGCATGCCGATCACCGTGCCCCAGCTGTGGCCCATCAGGATCAGCTTGCGCTGCTTGTAGCGCGCCTTCAGATGCTCGGCCACCTCGATCGCATCGTCGACGTAGCGCTCGATGCGGATGCTGTCCGCCACCTTGCCTGGTGCCGTCTCGCCGTAGCTCTTGCCCGAAGCCCGCTGGTCCCAGTTCGCCACCGTGAAGTATTCCTCGATCGGGCGCTGGAACTGCCACATGGTCGGCGTGATCGGCGAAGCCGGGCCGCCGTGCACGAACAGGATCACCGGATTGCTGCGGTCCTGGCCGCGCACGTTGAGCCACTGCTCGACGCCGCCGATGGTCGTCTTGTACGAGTCCTGCACGCCGGTGGGGGCCGTGATGCGCGACAGGTCCTGGATGATGGCGCGCGATGCCGCATACGGATCCGCTGCTTCCTGCGCCGGAGCGAGGGCGGATGCCAGCAGCGCGCCGACGAACAGCCATGTCTTCTTCATGCGGTGTCTCCATACAAGCTGGCAATCATTCCCATCTCATTCTCCTCCATACCGCATGAAAAAAGCCGCGCACCTTGCGGTAACGCGGCTTTCAGGTCAGGCATGAAACGTCGGATTACTGGACGTTCATTTCCTTCAGCAGGTTGTCGGCCTTGTCCACATGCTTCATATTCCACAGCATGTAGCGGCTATCGACCTGGATCGAGCGGGTCATGGCCTTGTTGAAGTCCCAGTCCGAGATGATCGAATCCAGGGTGCCAT
>Ga0265798_10002789_pt1 | contig 25371 bp, 25 predicted proteins | sample P3T30metagenome_FD_192430 | JGI IMG/M metagenome (GOLD analysis project Ga0265798, IMG submission 192430) | Plant litter microbial communities from East Loma Ridge, Irvine, California - P3 T30 | ecosystem: Environmental > Terrestrial > Plant litter > Unclassified | place: USA: California...
GCCCGCATTAGGGCTGCACGCTTTGTCACAGACGATGTGTGGAACAGGCCGTGGGAAACGTAGCAGTAATCGGCGCTCAATGGGGCGATGAGGGCAAGGGCAAGATCGTCGACTGGCTCGCCGAGCGCGCCGATGTCGTCGTGCGCTTCCAGGGCGGGCACAATGCCGGTCATACGCTCGTCGTGGGCGAGAGCGTCTACAAGCTGTCGCTGCTCCCCTCGGGGATCGTGCGCGGCACGCCGTCGGTGATCGGCAATGGCGTGGTGCTCGATCCGTGGGCGCTCAAGGCCGAAGTCGAGAAGCTGCGCGGCCAGGGCGTGACGATCTCGCCCGACACGCTGATGCTCGCGGACACCTGCGCGCTGATCCTGCCGTTCCACCGCGACCTCGACGCACTGCGCGAGGATGCGAGCGGTGCTGGCAAGATCGGCACGACGCGACGCGGGATTGGGCCGGCCTATGAAGACAAGGTCGGCCGCCGCGCGATCCGCGTGTGCGACCTGGCGCATCTCGATTCGCTCGATGCGCAGCTCGACCGGCTGACCGCGCATCATGACGCGCTGCGGGCAGGCTTCGGCGAACCGCCGATCGACCGCGCCGCTTTGGTGCAGGAACTCCGCGAAATCGCCGATTTCGTCCTGTCCTTCGCCAAGCCGACGTGGCGCGTGCTCAACGACGCGCGCGCGAACGGCAAGCGCATCCTGTTCGAAGGTGCGCAGGGCGTGCTGCTCGACGTAGACCACGGCACCTATCCGTTCGTCACGTCGTCGAACACGATCTCGGGCACCGCGGCGGGCGGCTCCGGCCTCGGCCCGAGCGCGGTCGGCTTCGTGCTGGGGATCGCCAAGGCCTATACCACGCGAGTCGGCTCGGGCCCGTTCCCGACCGAGCTAGAGGACGAGACCGGCGCACGGCTCGGCGAGCGCGGGCATGAGTTCGGCACGGTCACCGGGCGCAAGCGTCGCTGCGGCTGGTTTGATTCGGTGCTGGTCCGGCAGTCGGCGGCAGTAGGCGGGATCACCGGGATCGCGCTGACCAAGATCGACGTGCTCGACGGGTTCGATGAAGTGAAGATCTGCACCGGCTACAAATTGCGCGGCGAGACGCTCGATTACTTCCCCGCACACGCCGCCGACCAGGCCGAGGTCGAGCCGGTCTACGAAAGCATGCCCGGCTGGCAGGAAACCACGGCAGGCGCGCGCAGCTGGGCCGACCTGCCCGCGCAGGCGATCAAGTACATCCGCCGGATTGAGGAACTGATCAAATGCCCGGTCGCATTGGTCTCGACCAGCCCCGAGCGTGACGACACGATCCTCGTCCGCGATCCTTTCTCGGACTGACATGCAAAAGGCCCCGGCTGCTTCCGCAACCGGGGCCTTTGCTTTCTACCCTGACGGCAGAATGATTACATCGGGCGCTTCTTGGTGCGCTTCGACTTGGTCGTCGTCGTCGTGGTGTCGGCCGATTGCCCGGTCGTCATCGCCGAATCGGTCGACGTCGCGGGGTCTGCGGTCGTCGGCGCCGTGGGGGTCATCGGCGTGGTCGACTGCATCGACGGATCGGCCTGTGCCGAACCTGCTGGAGCGCCCGGCATTGCCGAAGGGTCGCCCGGCATGGTCGACGGTGCGCCTGGCATCGAACCGGGGGCACCCGTCTGCGCGCCGCCGGGGGCTGGCGTCATCTGCGAAACGGCTGCGGTCGAAAGTCCAAGTGCGGCAATGGCTGCCAAAGTTACGATACGCATGGGTCTGGTCCTCTACTGTGACATGACCTTCATATGGGTCGGGATTATAACGCCCGACTTGCGTTTCGGTCCCTCTTTCCGTCGCCGATTCAGACCAATCTAACTTTTTGTTAACCATTGTCCCGGTAGCATTGCGCGCGGTGCAGCAGTTTCTGGTCTGCCAGGACGATCGCCACCATCGCCGCCACCACGGGAACGCCACGGATACCGACGCATGGATCATGACGCCCCTTGGTCGCGATTTCGGCGGCCTCTCCGGTGGGCGAGATCGTCTCTACCGGGGTCAGGATCGAACTCGTCGGCTTGAACGCGACGCGGAGCGTCACGGGCTGGCCCGTCGCAATCCCGCCCGCGATGCCCCCTGCATGATTGGCAAGGAATTCCGGGCCATCGGTGCCGGGGCGCATCGGATCGGCATTATCCTCGCCGCGCAACGTCGCTGCAGCGAAGCCGTCACCGATCTCGACGCCCTTTACCGCGTTGATCCCCATGCACGCCGCAGCAAGCTCGGCATCGAGCTTGGCATAGAGCGGCGCGCCCCAGCCCGCGGGAACGCCGGTCGCCGCACAGGCAACGACTGCCCCCAGCGACGATCCCGACTTGCGCGCGGCATCGACCAGCGTTTCCCACCGCGCGGCGGCTTGCGCATCGGGGCAGAAGAACGGATTGCGGCCGATCTCGTCCACGTCGAAATTGGCCGGATCGATCGCATCGCCGCCGATCGCCTCGACCCATGCCGTGATCGTCACTTCGGAGACGACGCGTCGCGCAACCGCGCCCGCGGCAACCCGCGACGCGGTCTCGCGCGCAGACGATCGCCCGCCGCCGCGATAATCGCGAAAGCCGTATTTGGCGTCATAGGCATAATCGGCATGGCCGGGGCGATACGCCTTGGCGACCTCGGAATAGTCCTTGGAGCGCTGGTCGACATTCTCGATCATCAGGCTGATCGGCGTCCCCGTGGTGCGCCCCTCGAACACGCCCGACAGGATGCGGACCTGATCGGGCTCCTGCCGCTGCGTGGTGAAGCGCGACGTACCCGGGCGGCGCTGGTCGAGCCACGGCTGGATGTCCGCCTCGGTCAGCGGAATACCCGGCGGGCACCCATCGACCACCGCGCCGATCGCGGGACCGTGGGATTCGCCCCAGGTGGTGAAGCGGAAGACGTGGCCAAAGGTGTTGAAGCTCATGCCCTCCCTGTCATCCGCCTGTGCGTGCGGGTCAAGCCGTCGGGCATTATCAGCCCTTCGTCCGATCGCCGATCAGCTCGCGTGAATCTCCGATTTGTAGAAAAAGGGACGGCGGCTCTGGGAAGGGCGGGTGGCAATAGCGGACCTTGCGGGGCTGCCGCTTTGCACGACGAACACCGCTCAAGGTGCCAACGGCAAGGCCAAAGCCTGTATCTGCCCCTTCCCCCGCAACGCCAAACATGAAGGGGGTGGCCTTCTTGATCTGTGCGTCGGTCACCATCAGTCTTCTGTGAGGAAGCCTCTGCTAAAATAATACGACCTTTCCAGAATTCTATCTGTCTATTTCGCTAATATTCCAAAATATTCCTAGGGCTTATATCTCGATCATAAGAATTACTTGAACGCTACCAATACATTTGAACGCGTGGTAGGCACGCTTCCTGAAAATAGTATAAATGTTCCACTCTTGTAGATATGACGTTCATATTGTGGGATTTCAAAGGCAAAGTATGACTTCAATATCTTTCCTTACCCGCGCATGTCCGGTCTGTGCTTCCACCGCCTCCCATGCCGAGGTGTCTTCGGATCAATGCGCGGAGGACCTCTCGCTCGATCAACTACGCCCCTATTGGAGCGGCCTGTTCAAGGAGAAGGTATTCTTCTCCTACGATCGGTGCACGATGTGTGGCGTCTTGTTCGCACCCACGTATTTTTCAGACGAGCAACTCGGGCAGCTTTACGCAGATATGGCCCCGAACATGGAAATGGTGCCGACCGCCTCGCTCGAAGCGACGCAGCGCGGATATTGGGATGTCGCGGCCAAGACGGCGCCGCTTGATGGTGGATATCTCGAAATCGGCCCCGACGTCGGCTATATCGTTCGCCATGCGGTCGCCGAAGCGCGGTTTGACCATTATTGGCTGTTCGAGCCGAATGGTGCGGTCCATGACGCGCTCGCTAAAGCAACAGGTGACAAGCCGCACGATATTGCGTTCGAGATGAACGACCTGTCCATGGTACCCGACAGCTCGGTCGGCCTCGCGGTCATGGTACATGTGCTTGACCACTTGCTCGATCCGCGAGCGATGCTCGAGCGTATCCGGGTCAAGCTCAAGCCTGGCGGTCTCGTAATGATCGTTACTCACAATGAGGCATCGTTGCTGCGCAAGGTGATGGCTTTGCGCTGGCCGCCTTTCTGCCTCCAACACCCCGAAATCTACAGCCCGGCCTCGATAAAGAACCTCGTTCGCCGTGCTGAGTATCAGAAGGTCGAAGTGCAAAGGTCCGTCAATTATTTTCCGATCGACTTCATGATCCGACAAGCCGCCTACACGGTAGGGATCGACCTGGGCAAAACCCCCTTACCCAAGGCGGCCTTGGGCTTGAAGCTTGGCAATATGATTACGCTAGCGCACGTCTGAGACTGCGGTCCCGGTTCGCATTGGTTTCGGGAGGGGTAATGGCCGCGTCTGGCCCTAACCGGGACTCTTCAGCGCATCGAGGACTCGGAAGCCCGACGCGTTCTAACGCTATCCGGGCTGAGTAGAATTGCTCACCTGCGATCCGTACTCGGTCGCGAATGGGCATTTCCAGACCATTTGCTTGGGCTGGCCGGACGTACGATACCGGCCAACGCGCGCAGCCGCGGCTCAACCCAGCTGGATCAGTTCCAAGCGGTTACCGAACGGATCCTCGGTAAAGAACCGCTTGCGCCCGGGGATCGGCACGTCTTCGCCGATGGGGCACCCCGCATCCTCCAACCGTCCGCGCAGCGCAGTAAGGTCGTCGGTCGTCAGCGCGACATGCGCCTTGCGCGCAGGGTGGAAATCAGCGTCCGCACCGAGATGCAACTGGTGGAGACCGAGATCGTACCAACACCCGCTCCGCCCCGCCAGGCTCGCGGGACGGTCGAGTTCGCGCAAGCCGAGCAGCGCACCGTAAAAGGCCCGCGCTTCGGTCTCGCTACCCGGCGGGATGGCGATCTGCACGTGGTCCAGCGCGAACGCCATCAAGCCAGCGCGATGTCCGGCGCGTCCTCGGCCTTCATACCGATCACGTGATAGCCTGCGTCGACATGATGCGTCTCGCCGGTCACGCCGCTCGCCAGGTCGCTCAGCAGATACAGCCCCGCCCCGCCGACGTCCTCGATCGTGACGTTGCGCTTAAGCGGCGAATTCAGCTCGTTCCACTTCAGGATCAGGCGGAAGTCGCCGATTCCCGAGGCAGCCAACGTCTTGATCGGCCCCGCCGAGATCGCATTGACGCGGATATTATCGCGCCCCAGATCGACCGCCAGATATTGCACGCTCGTCTCGAGCGCAGCCTTGGCCACACCCATGACGTTGTAATGCGGAATGACCTTCTCAGCGCCATAATAGCTGAGCGTCAGCAGCGATCCGCCATTGGGCATCATCGCCGCCGCGCGCTTGGCGACCGCGACGAACGAATAGACCGAGATGTTCATCGTCATCAGGAAGTTGTCGAGCGACGTATCGACATAGCCGCCACGCAGCTCATTCTTGTCCGAAAAGCCGATCGCATGGACGACGAAATCGATCGTCGGCCATTCCTTGGCGAGATCGGCGAAGGTCGCGTCGAGCGCGTCCATGTCCGACACGTCGCAATTGAACAGTCGCGCCACGCCGAGTTGCTCCGCCAGCGGTCGCACGCGCTTTTCCATCGCCTCGCCCTGATAGCTGAACGCGATTTCCGCGCCGGCTTCGCTGAGCTTCTTGGCAATTCCCCAGGCAAGCGAACGATCATTGGCCAAGCCCATGATCAAACCGCGTTTGCCCGCCATCAATTCCGTCACGCCGCTACCGCCTCCTGTTGGTCTGCTCCGCTCTCTACCCCGTGTTCATGCGGTTCCGCCAGTGCTGCATTGAGATGGGCACCAAACACGATCCCCAGACCGACCAGAAAGAAGAACAGCAAGGCGACGATCACGCCCGCGAGGCTACCATAAGTCAGATCGTAACTCCCCAGCTGTGACAGCACGAGCGGGAGCAGCGCGGTGATGCTGACCCACCAGACAGTGGTGAACATCGCGCCAGGCCATTTGGGGCATTTGCTCAGGCGGTATTTGGACGGCGTGACCGACAGGAACAGCATGTACAGCGCCCCGAACATCACGACCCCCGGTACCGCACGCGACAGACCGACCCAACCCGCGATGTCCTCGGCGAACGGCACCAGCGCATAGATGAAGCGCTCCGCCGCGGTCAGCACGCCCTGGATCAGGAACGACAGCAAAGCGAGCACGACCGACGCGATGATCACCAGCATCGAACTCAAGCGATAATGCCAGAACGGCTTGCTCGATTTGACGCCGTAGGCGCGGCGGAAAATGTCGCGGATCGTCTCGACGAAGCTGCCGACCGACCAGAGAGCGACCAGCGCGCCGATCCACAGCAGCGAGCCGGTCCGCGCGAGCAGCACGTCATGGATCGGTTTTTCGAGCAGTTCGGCGACATTGCCCGGCAGAACGTGGAGGAACGAGGCGACCGCGCGCTGCGTCTCCTCGCTCTGGCCGATCAGCGATGCGATCGCGGCGGCCAGGATGAAAAACGGGAAGACCGTCAGCAGGGCAAGATAAGCCAGGTTGCCAGCGTGGATGAACCCATCGGTGAAAACACCGATCAGCGCGCGCTTGGTCACTTCCCAAGCGCGGGCCAGGATATTGGCGCGCCCGGCTGCCGTTTTGAGGTGGTGGCCCGCCCCTCCACGCAGCGCACGCTCTTCGGGGGAGGCGGGGGAAACGTCACTCATTCGGCGTTAGACGCCCATGTCACCCCGCGGGTTCCCTAAGTCGCGGTCTTTCCAGCCTTCGACGAACTCGATCAGCGCGTCGTCGCCGACCGGCAGATCGACCATCAGCGTCACCAGTTGATCCCCACGCGTGCCGTCCTTGCGGTGGAACCCGCGCCCGCGCAGCCGCAGCATCTTGCCCGAGGAAGAGCCCTTGGGCACCGTCAGCATCACCGCACCCTCGACGGTGGGCACGCGGACGCTCGCGCCAAGCACCGCCTCGGACAGGCTGATCGGCAGGTCGAGCAGCACGTTGTCGCCATCGCGCCGGAAGAAGCGATGCGGCTGGATCTCGATCGTCACGATCCCGTCGCCATTACCCCCCGGTCCCGGCTGCCCCTTGCCCGCGAGCCGCATCTGCGCGCCGCTCTCGAGTCCGGCGGGAATCTTGAGGTCGATCGTCTTGCCGTCGCCGAGAGTGATCCGCTGCGGCTTGGCGGCGGCGGCATCGGCAAACGACACGTCGAGCTTGTAGAGGACGTTCGCGCCCTTTGGCTGCTCGCGCCCACGCCCGAAGCCACCAAACCCGCCCGAGAAGCCGCCGCCGCGCCCGCCGCCCGAGAACATGCCCTCGAAGATGTCGCTGAGATCTGGCCCGTCCGCCTGGAACGGTTGCCCGCCCGGCCCGGGGCGAAACCCGCCCCCGCCGCCGCCCGGCCCGCCGAACCCGAACGGCGATGCGGGATTGCCCTCGCCATCGATCTCGCCACGGTCGAAGCGCGCGCGCTTGTCCTTGTCATTCAGTATATCATAGGCTTGCGTCACCTTGCCGAAGCGGTCGCTCGCCTTCGGGTTATCCTTGTTGCGGTCGGGATGGAGCTCTTTAGCAAGCTTGCGATACGCCTTCTTGATGTCCGCTTCGCTCGCGGTGCGTTCGACGCCCAGTGTCGTGTACGGATCGGCCACTTCTATCCCCGGTGTTGGTCTTTCCCCATATTTGGGGATTCATTACGCTCAGCGCAAATACTGGACGCAAATCTCGAACAGAACGCTCAGAGGGGGGCTTCTAGCACAGGTGCGACGTCGACACTGACATCCATCTTCTGCGCGCTCGACCCGAGCACCACGCCGTCGATCGGCGCGATCTCGCCATAATCGCGGCCGATCGCCATCACGATATGGTCGCCCGCCATCCAGATCCCGTTGGTCGGATCGACCCCGACCCAGCCGAGGTCCGGCCCGCACCACACCAAAACCCAGGCGTGCGTCGCATCCGCGCCGACCAGTCGCGGCTGTCCTGGCGGCGGCAGCGTGCGGATATAGCCCGAGGCATAAGCCGCGGGCAGCCCCGCCGCGCGCAGCCCCGTGATCATGATCTGCGCGAAATCCTGGCACACCCCGCCGCGCTTGAGGAACGCCTCGTGCGGGGGCGTGTCGACCAGCGTCGCATGCGGGTCGAACGCGAAGTCGTTCTGGATGCGCTGCGCAAGCGCGATAGCGGCGTCGAGCGCGGGGCGATCGGGATCGAGGTCGATCGCGCAATAATCTGCGATATCGCGGTCGAGCGGGATCAGCGGCGACGGGAAGAGGTAGCTCGCGGGCCCCGCCGGCGACGCATCGCGGCTGGCGCGCGCCGCTGCGGCGATGTCGTGCAGCCGGGGCGACCCGTCCGACGGCATCGGGATCGGGCGGTCGATGTCGATCCGCGAGAGGCTCTCGATCACCAGATGCCGGACGGGCTCGTCGACCACCAGCCGGACGACGTTGGCGAGCCCCGCTTCGGCGCGCGCCGGGGCGATGCGGCCCGCGGGCGAGATGCGTAGGTCGTAGTCGAGCAGCGTCTGCCCCGACCAGTGGATCGGCTTCAGCCGCAGGTTGCACCGCGCGAACTTGACGTTCCCGCCATAGTCGAACCGCGTGACGTGACGAATGTCGTAGATCATGCGAGCACCATCCCCGCCGCGCGCAGCGGCTCCGCGCCCTGCAGGAAATACCGCCGCGCGATTGCTTCCGACAATTGGAACAGCCGCCGTTCGACATCGCCTAGGATATCGTCATCGAGCGCGGCTGCGGTCGCGGTGGTGATGATCGCCTGCAATACGGTGCCCTGCGCCTGTTGCGGTTCTTCCATCCCGTCGTCCTCGAGCACGGGCAAATCCTTCAGATGCTCGCAGATCCGCACGATCTGATACGCCAGCGAACGCGGGTTGTTGGGGTCGAGCGCGACCAGATCCACCACCGGCACACGCGCGAGACCCGTCAGATAGCGCTGGCGATAGCTGATCTGGCTGTCGGCCAAATCGAGCAGCGTCGACAGATCGTCCCCGCTCGCGCGCGCCAGCCCGAACGCACGGACCGCGCGCGTCATCCCCGTCGCCCGTTCCAGCCGCCGCCCGAGATCATGGAACCGCCACGATGCGGTGCGCCCCATATGCTAGGCGGACAATCCCGACAGCGCGGCATAGCGCCGCTGGAGCGACCCCGCACGGTCGAGCATCCCGCCCCGGCTCGGGAAAGGCGCGTCGAGCAAGCGGATCACGTCGGCGGCAAGCCGGTCGCGCGACCCCTGCCCGATCCCGCGCGCGAGCCGGTTGATCGTGCGGACGCTGTGCCAATCGCCATCCTCGAGCGCGGTGCGCGCGAACGCGGACAGGTCCGCACGGCGCAGCGTCGCGGGCTGCGGTGCGCCACCGCCGTTGACGACCAGCGACACCAGCCCGCCGACCGTTTCCGCCCCCAGCGCCGCCCCCGCATCGGCGTCGATCGAATTGCCCAGCATTACACGGATGATCCCGAGCAACGCCTCGCCGCGCTCGAGATAGCGCCCGAGCCAGAAGAAATTGTCCGCAACGCGGCTCGGCAGCGTCCCGGGATTGCGCCGCACATGGATCGTATCGGTGGGTTGCAGCAACGAGACCGGCGGCACCGTCTCGCCCCCGTGGACGACCACGTCGGCGGACCATGTCCCTTGCCCCATCACCGACGCACGCGGATCGGGATGTTCCGCGATCCGCGCGAAACCGCCGGGCAGCACCGTCCAGCCGCCATCCCCGCCGCGCGCGGCAAAGACGCGCACCGTGAACGGGCGCGCAGCCAGCCCGGTGTCGGTGACGACCGGCATGGTCGACAGCCGGACGATTTCCTGCCCGACATAATCCTGCGGGCGCCGCTCCATGTCCGCGAGCAGCGCGGCGCGTTCCGGGCCGGTGATCTCCGACCCCGGCCGGGCGATCCCGTCGGGCAAGCCGAGCGGTGCGACGCCGAACGCCGAGCCGATCAGCATCGTGTCGAAATCCTCGGTCACGCAGGCGCGCGCGGCATCCTGCCCGCACCACCAGGTCGCGATGTTGGGAAGGATCAGGTCGCGCCCGGTCTCGCGCGCGGCGATCCGCGGCAGGAACGCGCCGAACGCGGGTGATTCGAGCACGCCCGCGCCGGGGGCGTTGGCGATGACGAGATTCCCCGCCGCCGCCGCATCGATCAGCCCCGCGACCCCGATCCGCGAATGCGAATCGAACGCGAGCGGATCGAGCAACCGCGGATCGACCCGGTTCCACAGCGCATCGACTCGCTTGAGCCCGCCGATCGTGCGCACGTAGAGCTTGTCCTCGAGCGCCGCGAGATCCGCGCCCTCGACAAGCAGGAACCCCAGATAGCGCGCGAGATGCGCCTGTTCGGCATAGCTCGCGCTATACCGCCCCGGCGTCAGCAACCCGATCCGCGGCTCGACCCGGCGACACGCCGCCGCCAGCCCGTCGCGGAACGCCGCGAAGAACGGCGCATGACGCTGGACGTTGAGCCGCGCCTGCAGGCCCCCGAGCGTCCGCGCGATCGCGAGCCGGTTTTCGAGCGCATAGCCCGCCCCCGCTGGCGCGCGCAGATGATCCGCCAGCACGCGCCATTCGCCCGTCGGCCCGCGTCCCAGATCGATCGCCACGAAATGCAGGTGATGCCCGCCCGGCGGCACCAGCCCCGCCATCGGGCGCAGGAAATGCGGCGATCCGCCGACCAGCGCCGCGGGCAGAAGCCCACGCGTGACGAGGCTGGCGTCGCCATACAGATCGGCGATGACGCGTTCGAGCAGGTCGGCACGCTGGACGATCCCCGCCTCGATATGCCGCCATTCGTCGCTGCCGATCAGCAGCGGAACCGGGGACAGCGGCCAAGGTCGCTCCTCGCTTTCGCCGATGATCCGGAACCCCGTACCGATATCCTCGGCATGGCGCTGCACGCGGTCGCGCGCGTGGCCGAGATCGTCGCCGGCGACCGCCGCCAGTTCCTCGAACATCCCGCTCCACGCGGGGTCGGGCTGCGCACCGAGCACGTCACCCGACACCGCGCGCGCGCGATATTCCGCGATCCAGCGCGCGGCGTGCGTTCCGGCGTCGAGCAGCGAGGGGGCTGGGATGCTGGCCATCAGTTTGCTCGATCTTGTGGGAGACTACGCCCAACCCCTTGCCGTGCTCCTGCGAAAGCAGGAGCCCAGGGGTTCTGCGCGCTGACCGACGTTGTGCGGCTCGGCTCTGGTTTCCTGCCTTCGCAGGAACACGGGGAAAGGGGTACGAAAGTGGACCAACGTTCCGCCGCCCGGCGTTCTGCGCCGGCCGACGCATGCGTACGGTGAATGGATGGCGTGACGATCACTCGGGCCCCTTTGATCCCTGAAGGACTTGGCCACAAGTCCCTCGCATGCGCAACATCACAATCAAAGATCGGGAAGAACCTGATCCGCGACACCCCACCCCGCCAGCCCGGGCGAGCTCGCCCGCGCGATCAATTCGTCCGCGTCGCCCACGCTCCACCGGTTCGCCGCATCAAGGTCGCGCAGTTCGGTCCACGACACTGGTGCCGCCACCGGCGCCCCGGCGCGCGCGCGCGCCACATAGGGCAGCACCGCGGTCGCGCCGCGCTGGTTGCGCAGCCAGTCGATGAAGATCCGTCCTTTCCGCTTCGCCTTGGACATGGTCGCGACGAACCGCTCAGGCTCCGCCTCGCCCAGCGCGCGCGCGAAACGGTCCGCGAAATCCTTGACCGCGGGCCATTCCGCCTGCGGGGTCAGCGGCACGACGACGTGGACGCCTTTGCCCCCCGACAGCAGCGCAAAGCTCACCAGCCCGAGCTCGGCGAGATGCTCCTTCAGATCCTCGGCGGCCTTCTTGACCACATCGAACCCGAGGTCCTCGTCCGGGTCGAGATCGAACACCAGCCGGTCGGGCTGTTCGAGCGTACCGACCGACGAGCCCCAGCCGTGGAACTCGATCGTCCCCATCTGGACGCAGGCGACCAGCCCATCGGCATCGTCGACATAGAGATACTCCTCGGTCGACCCGTCCTTTTCGAGGATCGGCACCTTGTGGACCTGATCCTCCTTGAAGCTGCCCGCATCATGTTTCTGGAAGAAGCATTGCTTCGCACGCCCCTGTGGACAGCGCACCAGGCTGATCGGGCGGTTGCCGGCGAACGGCAGCATGATCCCCGCGACCTTCGCATAATAGTCCGCGAGCTGCCCCTTGGTGACGTTCGATTCGGGGAAGATCACGCGATCGCGGTTGCTGACCTTGACGTTGGTCTTGGGAACCTCGCCGGTTTCGACCGGCGTTTCGACGGGCTTTTCCGCGACGACTTCGGACGCCTTCTTGTCCTCGCGCAGCCCCAGGAAGCTCGAATGGCGCAGCACGCCGTCGGGCGTCGTCTCGGCGAAGGCAACTTCCGCGACGAGCTTGGGGGTGACCCAATGCGCGCCCTTCACCGCCGCGCGCGGGGCCTCGACCGTCGGGGTCTTGCGCTCGATCTTCTCCAACCGCTCGCGCAAGTCCATCATCGTCGCGGTGTCGAAGCCGGTGCCCACCTTGCCCGCATAGACCATCCCGTCCGGACCGTTGACACCCAGCAACAACGACGCGAACCCGCGCGCCTTGGCGCTCGGCGTCCAGCCGACGATGACGAATTCCTGCCGCTGGATACACTTGATCTTGAGCCACGCCTGCGTCCGCTTGCCGCGATACGGCGCATCGGCGCGTTTCGAGACGACGCCTTCATAGCCTTCGCGGCACATCGTCTCGAACAGCGCCTCGCCCTGGCCGACGACATGATCGGAATATTGCACGCGCGCATCTTTGCCGTCGACCAGCGGCTGGAGCCGATCCTTGCGCGCGCTGTTGGCGAGGCCGGTCAGGTCCTCGCCGTCTACGCTAAGCAGATCGAACGCGAAGAAGGTCATGTCGCCGCCCGCCGAGATCGCGTTCTTGAGCGTCGAGAAATCGGGCTTGCCGTCCTTGAACGCAACGATCTCGCCGTCGAGCAGTGCGGTATCGACCGGCAGCTTCGCGACGGCATCTGCGATCGCCTGAAACTTGTCGGTCCAGTCGAGCCCGGAACGCGTGAACACTTTCGCCTTGCCGCCCGCCACCGCAATCAGCGCGCGATAACCATCGTATTTGACCTCATGCAGCCACTGATTCCCCGCCGGCACCGAGTCGACCAGCGTGCACAACTGCGGTTCCTGAAACTTTGGATCCTCCCCGGCACGGGGAGAGGAACCGCCAGCCTCCTTCTGGCTAGTGGTGGAGGGGGCCTTCCGCGAACGCAGCGCTGCCTTCCCGCCCCCTCCACCATCTGCTGAAGAAGCAGATGGTCCCCCTCCCCGTGCCGGGGAGGATTTGGACGGCTTCTTCCCCTCCGCGATCTCCGTCATCGTCCGCCCGGTCGAAACACTCGTCAACGCGGTCTCGACCAGCACATCGGTCCCGCCAGCCTCCGCATCGCCAACCTTACGCAGCAGCCAGTTCTCGCCCTTCTCCTTGCCGCGCGGTTTCAGGCGGATCAGCATCCACTCGCCCTTCATCCGCTCGCCATCGAGGACGAAGTGAAGGTGGCCGTGCTCCAGATCCTTCGCACTCTTGCCCGCGATCGGCGACCAGGTCCCGCTGTCCCACAGCATCACCGTGCCGCCGCCATATTCGCCCTTGGGGATCGTCCCCTCGAACTCGGCATAGGACATCGGATGATCCTCGGTCCTGACCGCGAGCCGCTTCTGGTCGGGGTCGATGCTCGGCCCGCGCGTCACTGCCCAGCTTTTGAGCACGCCATCGACCTCGATCCGGAAATCCCAGTGGAGGCGACTGGCATCGTGTTTCTGCACGATGAAGCGGTTGCCATGCCCCGGCGCAAGCGTGCCGGCAGGCTCCGCGGTCTTGGCGAAATCCCGCTTTGCGTTATATTTTTCGAGCGGATCGAGGGTCATGCCTGCTCCCCTTCTTGTAAGGGAGGGACACCTTTCTTCTCCCCTCCCTGGAAGGGAGGGGTTGGGGGTGGGTCGCTGTGAAATGGGCGGTCGGTCCGACCGCGGACCAACCCACCCCCTGCCCCCTCCCTTCCAGGGAGGGGTGAACAACCGCGCTCAGGCACGCTTCTTCGCCGGAGCCCGCTTGGCAGGTGCCTTCTTCGCCGCCGGCTTGTCCTCGGCCTTCGTCCCGCTAGCCCCCATCGACTTCTTCAGCGCCGCCATCAGATCGACCACGTTCGACCCCTTGGCCGGCGCATCCCCGCCCTTGTCCTCGATGATCTTGCCACCCTTCGACTTGCGCTTGCGCTCGATCAGATCGCGCAGCGCATCGACATAGCGATCATGGAAATCCTGCGGGTGAAACGCCCCGCTCTTCTTTTCGATCAGCGCCTCCGCCAGATCCATCAGGTCGGCGTCGGGCTCGTCATCGGGAATATCCCGGAAATAGCCCTGCGCCTTGTTGACCTCATCGGCATAGCGCAGCGTCTCGAGCACCATCCCACGCCCGCACGGCTTGAGGCTGACGACATACTCCCGCCCACGCATCGCCAATTGCCCAAGCCCGACCTTCTTGGTCCGCCGCAGCGCCTCGCGCAGCACGATGAACGCCTCCTCCGCGAGATCATCGGCGGGCACCACGAAATACGGCTTTTCGTAATAGAGCACGTCGATCTCGCTCGCATCGACGAACTGCGTAAGCTCGAGCGTCTTCTTCGATTCGAGCTTTACCGCGTCGATCTCGTCCTGTTCGAGCAGGACGTAGGAGCCCTTTTCGTACTCGAAGCCCTTCATGATCTCGTCGGTGTCGACCGGGCCGACCCCGGTGACGACCTTGTCGTAATGGATCGGCTTGCCGCTCGGCTCATGGATCTGCTTGAAGCTGACCTGCGCGCCCGATTTGGTCGCGCTGTAGATCTCGACCGGAATCGACACCAGCGCGAGCCGGATCTGTCCTTGCCAATAGGCGCGTGCGGCCATTGCGATCGGTCCCTTCGTTGCGAAACCGATTCAATCCGCGGCGAGCAGAGACGTTCCGTCCTTTCTAACGAAAGCGCTGGCGATCACGAGCGCCATGCCAAATTGAAACGATGAAGACTTCCGCGCGAACACGATAAAGAATGAGATACTGCGCGAAGGTCCGCTTTCGCAGGGTGCGGCTGCCGGGCAAAAGGGGGTATATCCGCGGGTTAGCGCCAAGCGCTTCACAAGCGTTGCGCAATTCCGCGACAAAACTGATCGCGCGGCCCGGATTGTCTCGCGCTATCCAGTCGCCGATGGCTTCCAGATCGGCATTGGCACGCTGCGAGAAGACGACGATCAACGGTTTTGGGCCATCGCCGTATATTTCGCGATCAACCGGTCAAACACCTCGTCTGCAGGGATCACCCGTCCCGCTTCGATATCGGCAAGCCCTTCTTCAACGGCGCCACGGTGTTCCGGGGACAAGCTGTTAGGATCGACCTCGTCGTCTTCCCAATCCCCCAGCTGCCAGATCGCCGCCTCGACCGCCTGCTCGAGCGACTCATAGCGCCCGCTCGATACCAATGCCTCGGCGTGCGCCTTGGCCGCCGCGCTGATCACCACCGATATCGTCATGGGCCAACCTCCGCACCGATCATACGCGCGAAGCGGTGGCGATTGAAGCGGGTTTGTCCTAAAGCGCACCCATGTCCAGCAACCCCTTTCCCCTGTTCGACGCCTGGTATGCCGAGGCGCGCGCGAGCGAACTGAACGATTCCAATGCGATGACGCTTAGCACCGCAGATGCGGCCGGGCGGCCGTCGTCGCGGATGGTGCTGCTCAAGGGGCATGGCCGCGACGGCTTCGTCTTCTACACCAACCGCGAAAGCCGCAAGGCGCGCGCGATCGCGGAGAATCCGCAGGTCGCGCTGCTGTTTCACTGGAAATCGCTCCGCCGCCAGATCCGCATCGAGGGCGCGCTCGCGCCCGTCAGCGACGCCGAGTCCGACGCCTATTTCGCCTCCCGCGGCCGCGATTCACAACTCGGTGCCTGGGCCAGCGAGCAATCGCGCCCGCTCGACACGCGCGACACGTTCGAGGCGGCGTTCGCCGCGATGACCGAGCGGTTCGCGGGCGGCGATGTCCCGCGCCCGCCGCATTGGGGCGGCTACCGCGTCGTTCCCGACCGTATAGAATTCTGGCAGGACCGCGCGCACCGGCTCCACGAGCGCCGCCTGTTTACCCCCGACGCCGACGGCACCTGGTCGGAAGGACTGCTTTTCCCATGACCGAGCAAGAACGGCGCGCAATCCCGCACACCGTCCGCGCAGCGCTGGCCAGCGTGGCGATGGCGTGCGGGCTGATCGGCCTCAAGACCTATGCCGCCTGGGCGACCGGATCGGTCGCGATGCTCGGCAGCCTCGCGGATTCGGGGCTCGACCTGCTCGCCAGCCTCGTCACTTTGTACGGCGTGCGGCTCGCGGCTCAGCCCGCCGATCACGACCACCGCTTCGGCCACGGCAAGGCGGAGTCGCTCGCCGCGCTGTTCCAGGTCATGCTGATCACCGCGTCCGCCGCCGGGATAGGCTGGCGCGCGGTGCTCGCGTTCGGGAGCGACGAACCGACGCAAGGCGCGGAATTCGGCATCGGCGTATCGGTCATCGCGATCGTCGCGACACTCGGCCTGCTCGCGTATCAGCGCTCCGTCATCCGCCAGACCGGGTCGGTCGCGATCGTTGCGGACAACGTCCATTACCAGTCGGACGTGCTGCTCAACGGCTCGGTGATCATCGCGCTGGTGCTCGACCAATATCTCGGCTGGCGCAGCGCGGACCCGATCTTCGGGATCGTGATCGCCTTGTGGCTGGCGTACGGCGCGTTCCGCGCCTCGTCCAACGCGATCGACCAGCTGATGGACAAGGAATGGCCCGACGACATGCGCCGCGACTTCATCGAAGTCGCGGCGCGCCAGCCGGGCATCAAGGGCATCCACGATTTCCGTACGCGGCATTCGGGCGCGCATGATTTCGCGCAATTCCACATGGAGGTCGCGCGCGACATGACCGTCGCCGAGGCACATCACGTGGTGGAGAATGTCGAGGTCGCACTCCGCCGCGCCTTCCCCAAGGTCGAGGTGCTGATCCATCTCGATCCCGAGGGCCATGTCGACACCGACAACCCGCTGATCGAAGCCGACGTCACCCCGCACTGGTTTGGAAAACGGGTATGAAGCTCCCCATCGCACAGATCGACGCGTTCGCGACCAAGCCGTTCGAAGGCAACCCCGCAGCGGTCATGCCGCTGACCGAATGGCTCGACGACGCGGTGCTCCAGGCGATCGCCGCCGAAAACAACCTCAGCGAGACCGCCTTCATCGTTCCCGACACGACCGGCGCGAGCGAATTCGAACTCCGCTGGTTCACGCCGACGTCGGAGGTCGTGCTGTGCGGCCACGCGACGCTGGCGAGCGGGCATCATGTCCTCAGCAGCGACCCGTCCCTCACGACGGTGCGGTTCCGCACGCGCAAGGCCGGGATCCTGTCGGTCACGCGGGCCGGAGACGGCTATGAACTCGCGCTGCCCGCCTGGGCCGCCGAACCCAGCCCGCTGCCGCATATCGTCGCCGCGCTCGGCCTGACCTCGGCGGTCGAGACGCTATGGCACCCGCATCGCTATGCGCTGATCGTCCTCGAGAATGCCGCACAGATCCGCGCGCTCGACCCGGACTTCCGCGCGCTCGGCCGTCCGTCGGCGTCGGATCCGGTCGTCTCGGGCAGCGCCGAACCCGACGTGCTGACGATCGTCACCGCCCCCGGCGACGACACCGACATCATCAGCCGCGTCTTCGCCCCCGGCGCGGGGATCGACGAGGACCCGGTGACGGGATCGGCGCATGCGGTGATGACGCCTTATTGGACTCAGCGGCTGGGCCGCGACCGTTTCACCGCCTATCAGGCTAGCGCGCGCGGCGGGCATCTGACGTGTCGGCTCGATGGCGACCGGGTTGTTCTCGGCGGCCGGTGCGTAACAGTGCTGGAGGGCGTCTTCTTCCTCTAGCGCGATACCGCGGCGGGCGCGTCGTCCCGTCCTATTCGCGACAGAAGGCCGACCGTGCGATTGTTTCGAAACCCCTTCAAGACCGAGCGCATCCCGCCGACGACACCACCCGACAGCCGCGTCTATGCGATCGGCGACGTGCACGGCCGACTTGATCTGCTGCTCGATCTGCTGGTCGCGATCGAAGCCGATCGACGGGCGCGCCCTTGCCCGAACGAACACGTCGTCTTCCTCGGCGATCTGATCGATCGCGGCCCGCATTCCTGTGGCGTCCTGCAACTGCTCGCGCGCAACCAGGCAAACTTGCCCAATCCCGTCTTCGTGATGGGCAACCACGAGGAAATGCTGCTGCGCGTCCTCGGCACCGATCAGGACAGTATTTTCGACTGGCTGAGCTTCGGTGGGTATGAATTCGCCGAAAGCTACGGCGTCGATGTCGATGCGTTCGAAAGCGCGGATGCCGCGACGGTCGCGCGCATGATCCGCGCGGTGGTGCCCGAGCGCGACCTCGCCTTCGTCGCGAGCTTTACGGATTCATTCCGCTTCGGGGATTATCTGTTCGTCCATGCCGGGATCAAGCCAGGCGTCGCACTCGAAAACCAGAAAACAACGGACATGCGCTGGATCCGCGAGGCGTTCCTCGACAGCCGCGCCCAGCATCCGGCGTTCGTCATCCACGGGCACACGATCAGCGCTACACCGGACGAACGCGACAACCGGATCGGGATCGACACCGGTGCCTATGCCAGCGGTATCCTGACCGCAATCTGTCTGGAGGGGACCGAGCGCCGCTACATCACCGCGCAACGCCCGGCCTGAACGACAGGGGGCAGTGCCACGCCGGTAGCGGCCGACCGGCGTTCCGTTCAAGCGCTTCTTAAGGCCCTTCCCCGGCGAAGGCCGGGGCCCAGGAGCGAGCCGATCGTAATCCGCGCGCTGCGCTTCGTTACATCGGCCATCACGACTGGGCCCCGGCCTTCGCCGGGGAAGCGGGCGGTACAGAGGTGCGTCTCGCCCCAACTACTCCGTACCGCCCGCTCGGCTTATTTCAGCAGGTCGACCGCGAACACGCGAACCGTCTCGGCGATCTCGGGCCGGGTCAGCGCGACCGCGAGGTTGGCGGTCATATAGCCCGCCTTGTCGCCGCAATCGTAGCGCTTGCCCTGGAAGGTCAGCCCGTGGAACGGCTGGTCGCCGATCATCCGTGCCATCGCGTCGGTCAGCTGGATCTCGCCGCCCGCGCCCTTGCCCTGCGTCTCGAGGATGCGCATCACTTCCGGCTGGAGGATGTAGCGCCCGATCACCGCGAGGTTCGACGGCGAGGTACCCGCTGCCGGCTTCTCGACCAGACCCTTGACCTCGGTCAGCGCGCCATCGCGCGTGCCCGGGGTGATGACGCCGTACATGTGCGTCATGTCATCGGCGACTTCCTGCGCGCAGATGATGTTGCCGCCGGTCTGCTCATAGGCAGCGACCATCTGCTTGAGGCAGCCCGGCTCGCCGACCATGAAGTCATCTGCGAGGAGAACCGCGAACGGCTCGTCGCCGACGATATCGCGCGCGCACCAAACCGCGTGGCCGAGCCCCATCGGCTCCTGCTGGCGGACATAAGCTACCGCGCCGGGTGCAAGGCGGGTCTGCTCGAGCAGCTTGAGCGACTTGCCGCGGGCGGACATCGTCGCTTCCAGCTCATAGGCAATATCGAAATGGTCCTCGATCGCGGACTTGCCCCGGCCGGTGACGAAGATCATCTGCTCGATGCCCGCTTCGATCGCTTCGTCGACCGCGTACTGGATCAGCGGACGATCGACGACCGGGAGCATTTCCTTCGGCACGGCCTTGGTCGCCGGAAGGAACCGCGTCCCCAAGCCACCAACCGGGAAAACAGCTTTGCGGAGAGGTTTAATGGCCATCGCAATATTCCTTCGAGAACGTATCAATTCCCGAAGGCGTTACCGCGCCGCAATACGAATTTAAAGGGCGTTGACCCCGACAATGTGCCGGTCCGGCTGCTTATACGGTAAAACTCTCGCCACACCCGCAGGCACCCTTGGCATTCGGGTTGTTGAACACGAACCCGGCGGTGAAATCGTCCTCCACCCAATTCATCGTTGACCCAATAAGATACAAGATCGACCCACCGTCGACGAACAAGGTCCCGCCAGCAGTATCGATCCGCTCGTCGAACGGTTTCGCCTCGCTCACATAATCGACCGAATAGGCGAGCCCCGAGCAACCGCGCTTCGGGGTCGACAGCTTCACGCCGATCGCATCCGCAGGCGCGCGCTGCATCAGGTCCGCGATACGCGCTTCAGCCGTAGGGGTCAGGTTGAGCGCGGCGGGCCGCGGGCGGGCGATCGTCGCCATTACAGCATCCCCAGTTCGAGTTTTGCGTCGTCCGACATCTTGGCGGGGTCCCATGGCGGATCCCAGACGAGATTGACCTCGGCCGAACCGACCCCGGGGACCGACCCGACGCGAAGCTCGACCTCGCCCGGCATCGATTCCGCGACCGGGCAATTCGGCGTGGTCAGCGTCATCATCACGACGGCGTGTCCGGCTTCGGTCACTTCGACGCCGTAGATGAGGCCCAGGTCATAGATATTGACCGGGATTTCAGGGTCGTAAATGTCCTTGAGCGCTTCGATCACGCCCTCGTAGACCGCGCCACCGGGCGCGCCCGCGACGTCGGCCTGCGGCTTCTGGGTGAGGAAGCCCTCGAGATAGTCGCGCTTGCGCTCGAACGTCTCGGTTGCGGCTTCGACGCGGGCGCGCGGGGGCTGCTCGACGCCCGTCACCTCTTCGATCTCGATCCGGTCACTCATGTGAAAGTCCTACCCAAAAATTCGCGTCACGCGCTCGATCCCGCGAACCAGCGCCTCGACGTCTGCGGCGGTGTTGTAGACACCGAAGCTCGCTCTAGCCGTCGCATCGACGCCGAGCGACGCCATCAGCGGCTGTGCGCAGTGATGGCCGGCGCGAACCGCCACCTTCGCCTCGTCCAAGATGGTGCCGATGTCGTGCGGATGCACCCCCTGAATCGAAAAGCTCACGATTCCAGCGGAATCCTCAGGCCCGAACAGCGTCAGTGAGTTGATCTGCGACAGCGCTTCACGCGTCATCGTGACGAGCGCGGTTTCGTGCGCATGGATCTTGTCGAGCCCGATCGATTCGACATAGTCGATCGCGGCATGCAGCCCGAGCGCGCCGACGATATGCGGCGTGCCCGCCTCGAACCGGCCCGGGGGCGGCGCGTAGGTCGTGCGTTCGAAGCTGACGCTGTCGATCATCGATCCGCCACCCTGATACGGCGGCATGACGTCGAGCAATTCGGGGCGCGCCCACAACACGCCGATCCCGGTCGGGCCGTACAGCTTGTGCGCGGAGAAGACGAAGAAATCGCAATCGAGCGCGGCCATGTCGACGCGCATCCGCGGCACCGATTGGCACCCGTCGAGCAGGATCTTCGCGCCGACCGAATGCGCGATCTCCGCCGCGCGCTTGCCGTCGAGCACCGAGCCGAGCACGTTCGACACATGCGCGAGCGCGACGAGCTTGTGCTGCGGCGTGATCATCGCCGCCATCGCGTCGAGGTCGATCCGGTGGTCTTCGGTCAGCGGCAGCACGTCGATCTGCGCGCCGACGCGTTCGGCGACCATCTGCCACGGCACGATGTTGCTGTGATGCTCAAGTTGCGACAGCAGGATGCGGTCGCCCGCCTTGAGCTGCGTCCCCGCCCAGCTGTGCGCAACGAGGTTGATCCCCTCGGTCGCGCCGCGGACGAAGACGATCTCGTCCGCGCTGCCCGCATTGAGGAAGCTCGCGACTTTCCGCCGCGCAGCCTCGTAGGCGAGCGTCATGTCGGCGGAGCGCTGGTAGACGCCGCGGTGCACGGTCGCGTAGCTGCTGTCATAAGCGCGCGTGATCGCGTCGATCACCGGCTGCGGTTTCTGCGCGGTGGCGGCGGTATCGAGATACGCCCAGCCGGTTGGAATGGCTGGGAAATCTGCGACATGATCCAGCGCGGCGGTCCGGGTTTCAGTCACGACGCTCATCCCACACTCCCGTCATCCTGAACTCGTTTCAGGATCCAGCCCTCAACGAGTCCGGCCAGCCGGTGCGGCGCAGTGGATGCTGAAACGAGTTCAGCATGACGCTGCTGGTGGAAGGGCTCCCCCCTCACAACAACCGCTCCAACGCCGCCTGCGCCGCCGCCTCGACCCGCGCGCGCTCGGCCGGATCATCGATCCTGTCGAACACCGACCCGATAAACGCGCCCAACAGCATCACCTTCGCCTGCGCCGGGGCAATCCCGCGCGACGCGAGATAAAACAGCGCATTGGCATCCAGCTCGCCCACGGTCGCGCCATGCGCGCACTTCACGTCATCGGCATAGATCTCGAGCTCAGGCTTCGCATTCGCGGTCGCGGTGCGGCTGAGCAGCATCGCCTTGACGCTCTGCGACGCATCGGTCTTCTGCGCATGCCGCGCGACCGCGACCTTGCCGAGATACGACCCCGTCGCGCGCCCGCCGAGCACCGAGCGCACCACCTGGTTGGAGGTGGCGTTGGGCTCGATATGGTCGAGCGTGGTGACGATCTCGAGCGTCTGCTCGCCCGTCCCCAGCATCGCGCCGCCAAGCTCGAAATGCGAGCCGCTATGGCACGTCACGTCGATCGCAACGCGCCCGAAGCTGCCGCCGGTGTTGAGCACATGAAACGTCGCAGTCGCGCCTTTGCGCAGGATCACGCGATAATCGCGGATCGCCACGGTGTCGGTCGCGGCATCCTGCACGATGACGCGCGCGATCGACTCGCCGGCGGGCACATCGATCACTTCTGTCTGGACGGGCCAGACCGAAGCCACGGCTTCGAGGTTGCTATAGTGCCACGTCTCGTCGCGGCGAGTTGGGACGCGGGCGAGTTCAGCCACGAGCGCCCCCTTCCGCATTCCCGTCATCCTGAACTTGTTTCAGGATCCAGCCCTCGACCAGTCCGGCCAGCCGTTGCGGCGCAGTGGATGCTGAAACAAGTTCAGCATGACGGTGCGAAAGGAAAAAGCCGCTCACGCAACCACCCCGGCATACCCTTCGCGCTCCAGCTCAGCCGCCAACTCCGGCCCGCCAGAACGAATGATGCGCCCAGCCGACAAAACATGCACGAAATCGGGCGCAACATAGCCCAAAAGCCGCTCGTAATGGGTAATAAGGATTACCGCTTTGTCGGGTTTCCGCATGATTCTGTTGATGCCTTCGCCGACGATCCGCAGCGCATCGATGTCGAGCCCGCTATCGGTCTCGTCGAGAATCGCCAGCTTGGGATCGACGATCCCCATCTGCACCATCTCGTTGCGCTTCTTCTCGCCGCCCGAAAAACCAACGTTTACCGGGCGCTTGAGCATCTCCTGGTCCATGCTCAGCAGGTCGGCCTGCGCACGCGCCAGCTTCAGGAATTCCGCCCCCGACAAAGGCTTCTCGTCACGCCCCTTGCGCTGCGCATTGAGCGCCTCGCGGAGGAACTGAACATTGGAAACGCCTGGAATCTCAACCGGATACTGAAAGCCCAGGAACAGCCCCGCAGCAGCGCGCTCATGCGGTTCCATCTCGAGCAAATCCTGCCCGTCGAACACGACCGAGCCGGAGGTGACTTCATAACCAGGCCGCCCGCCAAGCACATAGCCCAGCGTCGACTTGCCGGCGCCGTTCGGCCCCATGATCGCGTGGACTTCGCCCGCATTTACCTGCAGGCTCAAGCCCTTGAGGATTTCCTTACCGTCGATTTCGGCGTGGAGGTCGGTGATTTTAAGCATCTGTTTTCCGCAAGTTCGTATCAATATTTCCGGCGTCACGCCGGTGTGAGGCGGGGTTCACCCCACCGAGCCTTCCAGCGAAATCCCCAGCAATTTCTGCGCTTCTACCGCGAATTCCATCGGCAGCTGCTGAAGCACTTCCTTGGCGAACCCGTTGACAATCAACGCAACCGCGCTCTCCGAATCGAGCCCGCGCTGCATCGCGTAGAACATCTGGTCGTCGGAAATCTTCGAGGTCGTCGCCTCATGCTCGATCTGCGCCGACGGGTTGCGCACCTCGATATACGGCACGGTATGCGCGCCGCACTGGTCGCCCAGCAGCAGCGAATCGCACTGGGTGAAGTTGCGCACCCCCTCCGCACCCGGCGCAACGCGCACCAAGCCTCTGTAAGTATTGTCCGAGCGCCCCGCCGAGATCCCCTTCGACACGATCGTCGAGCGCGATCCCTTGCCGTTGTGGATCATCTTGGTGCCGGTATCCGCCTGCTGGCGGTTGTTGGTCACCGCGACCGAATAGAATTCGCCGACCGAATTCTCGCCGTTGAGCACGCACGACGGGTATTTCCACGTGATCGCGCTGCCGGTCTCGACCTGCGTCCACGACACTTTCGAATTTTTACCCTGACAAAGCGCGCGCTTGGTGACGAAATTGTAGATCCCGCCCTTGCCGTTCTCGTCGCCCGGATACCAGTTCTGGACGGTCGAGTACTTGATCTCGGCATCGTCGAGGGCAACCAGCTCAACTACCGCGGCGTGAAGCTGGTTCTCGTCGCGCATCGGCGCGGTGCAACCCTCAAGATACGAGACGTACGAGCCCTTGTCGGCGACGATCAGCGTGCGCTCGAACTGGCCGGTATTCTCGGCGTTGATGCGGAAATAGGTCGACAATTCCATCGGGCAGCGGACGCCCTCGGGAATGTAGACAAAGGTCCCGTCGCTGAACACCGCGGCATTGAGCGTGGCGAAGTAATTGTCCGTCATCGGTACGACGCGGCCGAGCCACTTGCGGACGAGTTCGGGATATTCTTTGATCGCTTCCGAAATGCTGCGGAAGATGACGCCCGCGGCCTCGAGCTCCTTGCGGAAGGTCGTCGCGACCGAGACCGAGTCGAACACGGCGTCCACGGCGACACGACGCTTGGGCTGGCCGTCCTCGCCAAGCTCCTCGACGCCCGCAAGCATCTTCTGCTCGGCGATCGGGATGCCGAGCTTCTCGTAGACACGCAGGATCTCGGGATCGACCTCGTCGAGCGAACCGAGCTTTGGCTTCGGCTTGGGCTCGGCGTAGTAGAACGCGTCCTGGTAATCGATCGGTTCGAGATTGAGCTTTGCCCAATCGGGCGATTCGAGCGTCTGCCACAGGCGAAACGCCTTGAGCCGCCAGTCGAGCATCCACTGCGGCTCGCCCTTCTTGGCGGAGATGAACCGGACGGTATCTTCGCTCAGCCCCTTGGGCGCGAAGTCCTGTTCGATGTCGGAGTGGAAGCCCCACTCATAGGTCTTGTTGACGGCCTCATAGGCCTGCGCATTCTTGGTAGCCATCATGCAATCCCTGCCGCGTGGCGGCGTTCAGCTAATCT
>Ga0265798_10002790_pt1 | contig 25368 bp, 20 predicted proteins | sample P3T30metagenome_FD_192430 | JGI IMG/M metagenome (GOLD analysis project Ga0265798, IMG submission 192430) | Plant litter microbial communities from East Loma Ridge, Irvine, California - P3 T30 | ecosystem: Environmental > Terrestrial > Plant litter > Unclassified | place: USA: California...
CTCGACGGTGGCGAAGGATTGCAAGAAGTATTAGAAGTAGATGTGGTCAAAAAGTCTTCTTCTGAGTAACGACACTTGTGGTTAATGTCATTAGCGTAATGAACAAACTTCTCCAAATTCTTGCTGCCCATGCCAAATAATATGACTTTCCGGCTGTTTTCACTTGAGCGTTGGCCGGCTAACATGCAGCCATTGTTCTGCACCTCTTGATTGATCTTGTGATCTCCATCCTCATGCCAGTTTCTCTCGTCGTGGATTATAGCCATGGAGTCCATGATGAGTCCACTTTGGCTGCGACCTAACTATGTTCAATGCTGTTGCCTAGATCATGAACCTTCTGGAAGTTTGAACGCGATGGAGCAGAAGATGGAGACGAAGGGAAAAATCACATTTGCAACCAGAAAGGCAGTCGTGTAATGTAGAGTAATTCACTCAATTGAGTGAAGTCGCAAATTCTATTTAAAGCCTAGATTTTCGCTCTCATCGGTTTCGTTGGCTTCATAGGGTTGACTTTTTTCATCCACCATTCCCAGTCCTGATCGTACTGGCTCCGCTTAGGCTTCTCAGCCGTTTCCCAGGCCTTTTTCTCCACCCGCGTCTCCTCGATCCACCTCCCTATCTCTTTGTCCAGCCACGGGCCAAGTACATCATCTGCAAGCATCACAGGTTTTTCCAACGGGAAGTAATGCCCACCGCCCTCCAGTTCACGCTCCTCCACACGGCCCGCAGCAACGCCTCCACTGCCACCAAGACCGGTACCGCATGTGGACGTCTTCTCAGCTCGCTTAAATTTAGCGGGCATCAACATCGTGTTCTTTCCGTAAAGGAAGAGACACGATGGGCGTAGATAGGGAATCTGCGAAAATGTATGCGTCATCTCGGGACGGTAAAACGGGTCGTTAAGGTCTCGCCAGTTCGCGTCGCCTATATCTGGGTACTTGGTTTGTGTAGGAACCCATTCGGATAGTGGGGTGGAGCGATCAGGAGGATAAGCCGCGCGCAAAAAGCTGAGCGCTTCTTGATACTTCGTGGTCGTAAGTGTAACAGACTGTGGAGCATCCTTTGGTACGTTGGGGTACAGCAGTGTTGGAAGATCGCGTAGGCCGTATTCGATGAACAGTTTCAGAACCTCCGGCGTCCACGTCTTGTAAGTAGGATGTTTGTGGAATGAGTTGAGCGCTGCCTCGCGTGAGGGCCACTGGTCTCTTCGAAAAGTAATAGGATAAGCGGCTAGGCTGGTAGTTTGATGTGGGTTCTTGAGTATTACGGGTTCAAAGGTCATGACAGTGGCAAACAGGCGTGGATGCATGAGGGCAGTGTTGATTATGACGTTTCCGCCCATACTATGGCCAAATGCTGTATGTTATTCAGCATATTGCTTTATCGGAAAGAACGAAGCATACTGACCCACAATGGGCTGCTTCATGTCCTTGCGGAAACGATTTATCATAGCGAGATAGTCTCGGGCATGATCGTACCACGAAGCTGATTTAAGTCAGTGTCAACACAAAAGAGTCGACTGTGCTCGAAGCGACCATTGGAAACTCACGATCGTTTCCCAGCTTGCCCTCGTTAATGACACTGCTATGATTTTGATTGGCAACATCCGCAATCCAGATGCTCGAAATGTGCGTTTTCCCCGTCTTCGACATGTACTCATACAGCGCATCCCACAGTGGTTCGTATAGCTCCTTTGGGATGCCATTCGCATGACAAGCAACCAACGTGATTCCAGTGCTGTTTCCATGCTGCTCAGATGTTTTTGGCACATACTGCTTCACCGACAAGAAGAGCTCGTCTTCCTCCGAGTCTGAGGTTGCTCGAGCATACTGCCGAATGTGCTGACCGGGCGAGCGGTGCGCCATGACGTCAAAGTGCTTGCTGGAAGACATGATATGGAACAAGAAATACTGGTTGCTAGTTGAGAAGTGATTCTTTGATCAGTTGTTAGCTAAAGTATCTGAAACTTGTGACCTCGGGCCCAATGCATACGACAACTCGCGATGAATTGTACCAGAGCAACGTCGCCGATCGTTCGATGCATTGCAGCATCGCTTGGCTGAAGATGTTCGCCCCCGCTTACCTAGTGAATGGGTAGGACGTTAGTGCTCCTCGCTTGTGTCTTAGCTCTCATAACCTCCAACTCTTTAAAAGTGGTCCGCTACCCGCAGATCGTAAAGCTTGTGGCTTGCGCTACCACGATGTCGATCCTGCACTGCGTCACAATGCATGTCGGCGATCACTTTTGTACCGCATTGGGCCAGAGGATCACCATGCTTGTCATGCGTACTGCGATACTCACGGACCGTTTCCGGTGGTGGTCCAGCTCAGAGCAAAACCTTACGATAGGTACAACATCAGAATCACTCAGTAAACAGCAGCATGAATGACATACACAATGCAATCCAGCGAAACAATATCTTCTCGTCTTAATACTTATCCGTATGGCTATCGCCTTCTGCCGCAGCTGATCGATGAGCGGGCGGAGGCGAACCATCCACGACCCTTTGCATCAATTCCCATTTCTTCGGATATCGAGCAGGGTTTTTATGATGTTAGCTATCGCAAATTTGCCAACGCCATCAACAGATGTGCGCATTGGCTTTTGGATACGTTGGGACGTCCATCGTCAAGCGAAGTCCTGGTATACCTAGCGACACCAGATTTGCGCTATCAGATCTTAGCAATTGCTGCTCAGAAAGCTGGCTACTATGTACGTTCAATAATAGTTGACTAACGGAGGTCTAACAATAAACAGATGTTTCTCCCGTCGCCGCGCAACACCATGGAGGCCTATCAGTCACTTTTCGAGGAAGCTGGTGCGACGAAAATTGTTTCTACATCGGAGCCCATGGCGATTGTGAAGACAATTCTTCAGAAGAGAACCATGCAGCTTCTGGCGATACCCAGTTTGGAAGAGCTCCTTGACGATGCGCCCGTTCCCGCAATGCCATTTCGAGGCACATTCGAAGAACATAGGTTTAAGCCACTGGTGCAGCTCCACACTTCAGGTTCCACGGGAATGCCTAAGATAATCACCCTGAAGCATGGTCTGTTCAGTACATTCGACGCATGGGGCCACGTGCCAGGTACCGTGTCCGTACGACAGTATGAGAACAAGAGGATCTTCTCACCGTTCCCACCATTCCACCTCGCTGGAGTTAACTATACACTTACTGTGCCAATTTTTTTCGATGGCACGGCGGTGTTCTTACCACCAGGTGTACCCGTGAGCGCAAACCTGGTTCACTCCATTCACATGCGTGGATCCGTGAACGCATCGGTCATACCTCCGTCCATCGTGCAGGAACTCGTTCAGAATGAGGAGCAGTATGAGGCCATGGGACAACTCGACGTACTGACGTTCTCCGGAGGGCCGCTCTCTGAGCAAGCGGCTGGTATGGTCAGCCGGAAAACTGTTCTTGCTTCGTCAATGGGCGCCACAGAGTATGGAGGCGTTCCCGTGAACGCAAAGGACACAGAAGATTGGGCCTATTTTCGATTTGATATCGAGGCCGGTGGGGTGGAGATGCAGTACACTGGCCAAGAAGGCTTATATGAGCTTGTTTTCGTGCGGAAGGCTCATCTGGATCACACACAGGGTATATTCGTTACCTTCCCTGAATTGGAGCAGTATCACACTAGAGATGTTTTCTCCAAGCACCCATCAAAGCCAGACCTGTGGAAGTTCGAGTCTCGTATTGACGACATCATTGTTCTCAGTAACGGTGAGAAGCTCAATCCGGTTCCGATGGAGAAGATTTTGCTTGGTAATGCCGCCGTACAAGGTGCATTGATTTACGGACTGGGCCGATTCCAGACATCATTGTTGGTGGAGCCGAAGTTACACGATATGTCGATTGATCAGCTCCGAGCCGTGCTTGAGCCCCTCGTGGTTCAGGCAAATCGCGTATGTCCGTCCTACGGTAGGCTTTCAATGGACATGCTGGTAGTTACAAGCCCAGAACAGCCACTGCCTCGGGCGGCGAAAGGGACAGTACAACGAGTGCAGGCGTACGCTCTCTACAAAGACGAGCTTGCTGCCTTGTACTCGAGTCAGGACGCAGTGAGAGAAAAGGAGCCATCGACGACCAAGTTGGACCTTGAATCTGCACCAGAGACATCACTGATGAACTATGTTTGCGACATGCTCGATATCGACAGAAATGACATTGAGCCCACGGACGATATCTTTACCTTCGGTATGGACTCATTGCACGTTATGACGTTTGTCAAAGACATCAACAAAGTTCGCGGAGCGAGCAAGCAACCAGTCAACCAGGCCTTCATCTACGAGAATCCGACCATACAGAATCTCGCTGCGGCGCTGTCTTCCGGCGAACGCATCAATGGCTACTCAGATTTTGATCCCGACGACGACAACTCAAAGCGTAATTGGTTGAAGATGGAGGAGGTGTACCAGCACGGCCGCCGACGTATGATCGACAAGTATGGAGATCCGGATCGCGGAAAGAAAAGAGCTTTCAAGGACATACTTCGATCGTCTGCGCCGGCACCATTGTATCCAGTCGATGGAGGCACCACTGCATGGCTACAGGTCCTCGGCGCGTTCCTCGTCAACATGAATAATTGGGGATTGGTGAACTCATTCGGTGTTTACCAAGGGTATTACCAGTCCAACTTGCTGGCAGATTACAGCTCGAGTTCCATCTCTTGGATTGGAACGGTCCAGGGCTCTCTCCTTCTGATCGTCGGCGCACTTTCTGGACCACTCTTCGACAAAGGATATTTTCGCTGCTTTCTCATCACGGCCGGCACCGGGGTCGTCTTCAGCATGATGATGCTCAGTCTTGCGCGATCGTACTACCAAATCATGCTATCGCAAGGTATCCTTCTCGGACTTTGCCTGGGTCTCCTGTATGTCCCAAGTGTTGCTCTTATCCCGCTATACTTCAAGTCCAAACGAGGTGTTGCGCTTGGTCTGGCTACTGGTGGTGGATCATTCGGCGGCGTCATTTATCCGCTTATATTCCGATACCTTATCGAGAGCGTCGGCTTCGGTCGGGCAAATCGCATCATCGGCTTTGTGGCGCTCGTGACTATGGGTGGCGCAACTCTCTTGATCCGACCTCTTGGGCCTCGCTCGACCCGTCAGCTCCTCGACCTCAAGGCATACAGCGATGCCACATATGTCGTGTACATTATTGCTGGCTTCCTGCTCTTTGCCGGTGTCCTTCTTCCCTTTATTCTCATCACGACTTACGCATCCACAACCCTCTCGAGGCCCGCCGGAGACGTGTCATATCTTCTCACCATACTGAACGCGGCGCAATTGTTTGGCCGCGTTATGCCTCCGTTAGTTACAGATTTTGTTGGTCCAGAAACCCTCCTCTTCGCAGCTGAGGTCGCAGCCAGTATAGTTGCCTTCTCGTGGATCGCAACTAGCTCTCTTGCGGGTGTAATCGTGTGGACAGTCGTATATGGCTTTCTAACTGGTATGGTGGTGACTCTACCAGCTATCGTTCTCCCGTACATTACGCCTTCCATGTCCGTTCTTGGTACGCGTTTGGGCATGGCGTATGCATTCTCGGGCGTTGGCTATCTCATAAGCGCGCCAATAGCTTTTGCGCTGAATGATTTGACGAACAGTTTCCTCGGCGCGCAGTTGTGGATGGGTTCTTGTTGCATCGCAGCAGCAGCCTTTTACGCACTTGCTGCGTGGGAAGCAGGGAAGCGGCGAAGGATGTACGAAGCGAATGGCGCGAACACGTCTTTGTGGCGAAAACGAAAGGAGAAGGCCTAGCACACGAGTCAACTTCGAATCGTTTCTCCTACATCGCAGCAACGTACGCGCGAATGAGCATCTTGCAAATACCATCTCTGTGAGGATATGGCGAAGTCGTGATGTCGATCAGCTCTTTATTGACCGGACTACCATGGGTAACTTTAGGATGGTTTAGGCTTCACCTACGCGAACTACTCTCTTCTGTACAGCCTCATTCCCGGATCCTAGCTCGAAATACACAATCTGACATGTCGGAGAACAAATCTTGCGGTGTGTAACTGCGCAGTCGACGATCGGTCGGCAACACCTGCTTGAAGTAGCGATGCAGTATCCTCGGCTAGATGACAAAACCTTGGCCGGAAGTCGACAACCTACCACTCTCTTGATGGCTGTGTTCGTATTCTTGTCAAGGTGCTTGTGCTCGTTATATCCTTCGATGCCACCGTGTGTCGACCGGCCTTGCCGCTGTCTTAGCGTAAGGCCCCCCATCGATCCGCAATCAGTCTTACCACAATAGGCGCGAAAGTTGGCCAAGAACCCACACCGGGCTGAACACCGCCATCTTGTCAGCGGCCCCCACCTCAGCCCTGTACATGTAGCGTATTGTAGAATCACTTTGAAGCCATCCGAGGCAATAAAGATGCAGGAAGATTCGCTCCGCAGTCTTGTTTTGAAGCCGGTAGAACCCAAATCCCACGCTACCTGCCCCGTTGACGCCCCGCAGACGACGTTGGTCACGCCCTGAGCATGAAGCATACCGAAAGTGGAGAAAAGAAAGCAAACCGCCAATGCTGGGAGTGCCTCAAGCGGCGATTGGTCTGCGATCACACCCTTCCCCATTGCAAGAAGTGTCAAAAGGCGGGAAGAGATTGTCCTGGCTATGATGAACAAAAGCCACTGCAATGGATCCAGACTGGGAAAGTCACCTCAAGACGAAGAAAGAAGGGCAGCCCCCCAAAGATATACAAGACGCCCTCGGTAGAAGAACCCAAGCAACTCGTTCAGGAGACCATCAAGGATCTAGACCTGGACCTTCTACCACTTACGTCCGCAGCAGTCTTGGAAGGTCTTCCTTTCCAGGCTATCACTCCATACGTATGGTCTTCGGAGGGCGATCTTAGCTACGTATTCGACGATCAGCAGGAGGACGAGCTTGGCGGCGACTATGCATCTCGTCTGAGGTCAGGCCTCGATCTTGTCGGCAAGATGTTCGCAATGGGCGGCCGGGAAAAACTCGAAGAAATTGTCAACGGACGGCTCGAGAATGAAGCTAAGAAACTGTGTCCCAAAAGCCATCCGCTGCAGAGACTCGAACACATTTTGCGTCTCATTGAGAACAACGATCTACCAAATTACACTAATCTCAGCCACCAGACCGATGAAGTCGTCCAGGCCGTCAGCTACTGTAGGTTACTGGCCCGAAATTTACAAGAGAGGTGTTCACACTAGTGGTAGACAATTTGCGGATGTATCCAACGTGCGCAGAGTTGGGCACGTTGGCACCGAACCCTGCTCTAATCAGATTCCCGTTAGAAGCACTGCACATACTTCCACCGGCGATCCATCATACGCTAGTCTGTCTTTCGCTCAATCACTTCATTCATAGTCTCCCTGCTGGCTCCGACAAAGCTGTCGCAGTCATCAACCGATCTAAGGTGTACCAACACCGAGGGGCCGCCATCCGTGCGCTGAGTCAGTATGTTGGAAAGAACAAGACACAGAGTAGTGATTTGTCCATTGCGAGTATTCTCATGTTCATGAGCATGGAAGTAAGACAACCTCATATGCTTTTCTGAAGAAACCACACTGATCCGATATACAGCTGCAAAACCCAGCCATGGCCGACTGGCGCTCACACGCCTCAGGTCTAAAGCGTCTTATCGACATGCGTGGCGGCTTCAGGAGCCTCATGAAGCAATCTCCCCACCTTGCTCCTACACTTGTTGTATATATTCTGTACGCATATGATTCCCACCCCTTGAGTGACACTAACTTTACTAGCATCATGACAATGGCAAATACTTGCTCGCCATCCTGGGATCAACTAGCCCTCGCCGACGCACCAGATCAAAACATCACGGACGTCTCAGCAATCTACAGCCTCGTGTTCCCATACACTTTGTGCCCTCCGGTCTTGTTCACCGACATCCTGCGGGTCAATCAACTACGTGGTGCCGCATCTGCCGTATTGTTCGCTGGCGACCTCGACCCAACCCATACTCTCGACGCGCACGACCTCCTGGCGAAGATTGAATCTTTCAGCCCCGAAGACTGGGCACAGCCTGGCGAACATTACGAGGAATGGTTACTAGTCGGAAGCATCTATCAATCCGCTATTGCTTTGTACTGTACCATGTCCTTGCAAAGCCTCACTATCCTCCCCAACACACTAGAAATGAACGCCATGCGCTCGGTTCATGGTTCGAAGCTTCTGTCCAGCTTGCGGCCTGCGCTAGCAAACCCGCGGCTCCGTTCGTTCCTGATCTGGCCGCTGACGGTAGCGGGCGTCGAGGCTGGGTATAGAGACGAGGCAATGCAGTACTGGATTGAAAATGCCCTTGGGGATTTGAGTCGTGCGCTGGGCACTAGCAGTCCACTGAAGGCGCAGGCGGTGCTGAGGAGGTATTGGACTAGGGAAGAAAAGGGCTGGGACGATTGTTTCGAGAGGCCTTATGTTTTCGTTATATAAGGCACGTGCGTCAATAGCAAGGAATCTTTAAAGAAAGTCAAAGCTTCCCCAATCAGTTGCGCTAGATGCTGTGCGGTAGGTCTCCCTTATGTCATGAACAGATGGTCGGGCTGTAACACGACGGTTTATCACCGCCAGTAGCCGGTGAAACAGCAAACACAACTAGCATTAAACATCGATCCTTTTTAACACAAGGGTATCATACTCTTCATGTTACGACTACGTATTTCGTATTTCAAACAATGTCTTTAAGACTTCTGCTCCTTGATGATCATCTCTGCCGCTCTCTCAGCGATGCCATAGACCAAGGTCTGCAAGTGCGCACTTGGCAGCAGGGGAATGATACTCGCATCCACCACTCTCAAGCCCTTGGTACCATACACCTTCAACTCCGGGCTCACGACTCCTCCGTCCTTCTCGGGCAGGAGCGCACACGTACCGATCGGGTGATAGATACTCAGCGTGTTGGCCAGCGCATATCTCTTCCAGTCCTCGTCCGTTTGCACCGCCTTGCCCGGCTCGTACTCTTCGGACCACACATCACTCATAGGCTTCGCAGTCGCGATGGTGCGAAGGTACTTTGCGAGGTTAGTCGCAGCGAGTAAATCGTATGGGTGCGAAAGGTAATTGGGGTTGATGGCAGGCTTGACGCTGATGTTGCGCGATGTAATATGCACGTTTCCCTTGCTAAGTGGGTGCTGCACGACGCCGATAAGCGAGAAGGTGCCAATGCCGAAGAGGGAAGAATTAGCAGTAGGATACCCCTTGAGGCCGGTGTATCCGTCTGAGAAGATGACTTCGAGTTGTGGCACCTTCGTGTTGAGTGAGGTTGTGAGGTAGCTTTTCTTTGCTTTGTCGACGGCCGAGATGAGGCTCGTGTCTGACTCGACAAGGGCACGGAGACTTGCTGCCGTGGTGGTGGAAACTGTGCTCCAGGGGAAGTATGAGTACCCACTGGCGGTGTAGTCGTACAAGGACACTTGGCCGGCGTTGTAGAGGGCTAGCTCAGCTGCTGCGCGTGTTGTGTTCTTTAGTGCATCGAAAGAAGGATACGCTGGCTTGAGTTGGTACGACGCTTGTATGCGAATGTGATCCTGGAGGTTCTCGCCGACGGATGGAAGGTTCTTAACAACGGAGATCCCGAGCTTTTTCAATAGCGTAGCGTCTCCAACGCCAGAAAGCTCAAGGAGACCCGGGGTCTGGAAAGACCCAGCTGATAAAATGACCTCCTCGTTTGCATTGATGACAGTGCCGTTTTCAAGTGTGATACCAACAGCATTCTTCTTCCAGAAATTGACCTTCGCAACGCGTGTGTCAAGCTTCAACACTAGGTTCTTCTTTGCAAGCTTGAGATACTCCGGCGCGTACGAGCGCTTGTAAGTCGTAGGGTCAATATTACCGGGCTGGGTGGAAACGCCAATATTGTTTCCATTGAGCGACTCTTTGTTCGTCGCGAGACCGAGATTGTTCATCGTAGGGTACCATGTGGATTGATGCAGAGGAATGATGCGGTTGATCAGTGTGCGAATTGGACCAGTCTTGCCCACGCCTTCAGATCCGTACGCTGGAGAAAGTTGAAACGTTTCCGCTCGCAACATGGCTGGGTAAAGATTCTTCCAATTCCAGCCGGCATTGCCCAGCTTTTCCCAGACATCCAGCTCAGCAACTGTTGTTCGGTCCCATGTCATGAGATTCAGGGCGGAACTCCCTCCAAGTACTTTTCCGCGATTCTGCGCAAAGATGCGGTTATTCGCCGCTGGCTGTGCGACCGTGGTGAGGTTCCAGTCATATTTGCCTCCAAGAGTTGAGCCTTTACGCCCAGGAACAGTGATGCCTGGATCTTGACGTCCATCGGGGCCTGCCTCAATCACGAGGATGCTGTGATCGGGCAGTCCAGCGCTGAGACGAGAGGCCACGGCCAGACCCGCAGTTCCTCCACCGACAATGATCTGCAGACTTGGTCAGATGCAGCAACGGAAGTGATTGGACTCGAGTGGTTTCAGGCTTACAAAATCGAACGACTGAGCATCCTTGGTTTGACCTTTTTGAGGCTTCGCCGCTGCTGCACTAACATCTGCTAGCAGGCCGAATGCCGCGAGGCTGAACAGTCCTAATTTCATGTTGTCCGTTGTTTGAGGCGCGAAATAAAGTTCAGACAAGGAGACAGCACATGCAGGATGGAGGGATTTGAATACGAACGAAACTCGTCACCCCTAGTCTCCTTGCCACATTCGATTGAACCACAGGCATCTTGGCGACCTTCGAGTCAGTCTCCGACCGAGATAATGCCATGTGGATGTCGGGCTGCGGGTAATCTGCCGCAAGCGATCTGGCAGGATCTCGCGTTTAGCCGATGGAGGTAAGCGCCATGGAGCCCAGCGGGGCGGCTCATTACCCTGCATTCACCAGCCGCTCACGACATCGATGGCCACCAGTAATAAGAGGATGCCTCATTCAGTTGACTTGTACTTGCTCCGGCACCAGATGGGTTCTGTGGAAGCAAAGAGCATGAACGCAAGCTCAGCCATCGGCACCAAATGTATGTCGCAATGTTTGAGACTGAAGAATTCTTCAGGGAGCTTAATGCGCTCCGGCGCCATTGCGGTCAATAGCAGGGCAACTTCAACAAACGGCCCGTCCCTGCCCTGGGATTGTTAAATGGTATGATCCGAGTTTTCTATCGCATCTTGAAGATACCTATACACCTACCGTAGCTGGCATCTCTTGGCCGTGCTGCTATGTATCGACCGAAGACCACCAGTTACCGCCGTTCGGCTTTCCCTCGCCTCGCGAAGGCACTAGACTTTTCGAGTCAGCTTCAGCCTTCTGAAGGCCGCAATGCACGAGAACCATGGGACGCCTCTCTTGTAATCGGCCCGATGGCACCTTGGGCCTTGCGAGGTTGATGCTGGTGTCGTATCTTACGAGATTTGGGTCGACCCGCTATGATAGGTCTTAGTATACCTGTGATCGTTCCCCCGCAAGAAGAATTGTGACAGGAACTCTCCACAACACCAAAGTCTTCTGCTTATAGGGCTTGCGCGGTTCTCGTCTAGCTTCGAGGTGATTGTCGTGAACAGGGCGACAAGCCTTCCCCTGCTGGACTTGCCTATCAGAACTGCGCCATGGCCTCGGTCCAACCTCCTAATCCACTGCCGCCGGATGAATCGGTAGGAGGAATACTACTCGTTCTCACTTCTGTGTTGACTACGTTCACTATCGTCACTACTGGCTTGAGGTTGTATGCGCGTTGGAGGCGGCATACGTTGGGATGGGTGCGTTCAACCAATGCGATGATTGCCTACCCGGCTTTGCTGAAATTTGACAGGATGACTATGCGATAACCATCTGCTGTGTCCTCGCTATCATCCGAACGAGCCTGCAAATCAGTTCTGTGAAGCATGGGAATGGTCGCCATCGATGGTATCTTTCGACGGCCGACTACGAGCATGTCAACTTCTTGACGTGGATGACGCAGATCTTTTTGTTCACCAACATTGCGCTGCTGAAGTGCAGTATCTGCCTTTTGATATTGCGCATCAAGAACGAAAAGATATTGCGCCGTTGTCTCTACGTGATGATGGTCGGCCTAGTTCTGACAAACATTGAGCCGATCATTGTTCTACTCGCGCAGTGCAGACCAATCCAAAAGTCGTGGAAAGCCATGCCTCATGGGAGATGTTGGCCAACGCAGGTCAGAATCTACTCCATCTACTGTCAAGTCGGTAAGTCAAGCTCCATTTTGGTTGTCGTGTATCACACTGATTCGGACAGCTTATTCTGTGGTCACCGACCTTATATGCGCACTGCTTCCGGTAGCTGTGCTCTGGAAAGTCAAGATGACACTGAAGACGAAACTCGGAGTCTGTGGTCTAATGTCGATGGGCCTCATCGCCACCGCGGTCGCTATCGTCCGCGCCTCGTCGTTGGGAATAAAGACCGCGGATCTCTCGTACGACTACTGCATTGCCGCGATATGGGCAAACACGGAGCTCCATCTAGGCATCATTGCGACAAATCTTGCTCTCAGTCGTATGATTTGGGCCGTGATCACTGGAGATAAGACGTCGTTGGCTTCGACCAACACGCAACGGTATGGAACTGGCAGCCAGCTGAGTAGGAATAATCGAGGGTACATAAAGAGCGTCGACCCATATTTGAAAGACGAGTTGGACGAGAGGAACAGCGATGACAATCAGAGTCAGGCCAGTCAAATACCACTTGACCCGATCATCAAGCGGACAACCAGTATTCATATATCGTCACAACTAACGAAGTAATGTTTAACGGTATTTTGAGAACTGCAAGATCAGTCAGCAATGAATATGCAGAACCCAGAGAAGGCCCTGATCGCGCGTCGCTACTCACCCGAACGGCAGCTCACTTGGTTTGCCACATATCGTAGCCCGTTTCTCCAGAGGTAGCATGATGAGAGATCACATTGCTTCAAGAGCGTGACACATCCTGATTGGCTACAGCAATGCGTGGTGAAAGTGACGTGTTACTGTGGTTCATCTTCACTTTACCAAAATCTTGGTGCTTTACAGCTTAGCGGCCTTCGAAAGCTTTTCTTTCGCGTCCTTCCTGGTACCCTCAACAATCGCCGCAGCGCTTTCCACATTGTTCACCAAGCCCACGCCTGTTCCCGCCCAGATGGCCGCTCTACCCTGCAAAGCGGTGCCGAAACCTTTGTCGTCGGCCTTGACAGCCACCTTGTATAGTCTTTGTATTTCGTCAAGGCCCACACCACTGATGTGGTCCTGGTGACTTCGAATAACCAAGCTCCGCCCATCGTATTCTTTAGGCCAGATGCTCGGTCCGTTCAGCTGGTCGAAGATCCTGGAGCGCGTCGTCACCTGGCCGCCGTCTTTTGCTTCCAGAACAGCAGCCTGGTATTTTGAATGAACTACTACCTCGTTCGAAGCCAGGAAGCGTGTGCCCATCACGACGCCGTCTGCGCCAAGAGCAAGAGCGGCAGCAACGCCTCGACCATCGACGATGCCGCCAGCAGCAAGAAGCGCAACATGTGAAAACCCTTCGCGAGCCAGTGCGTCTGACACTTCAGGTACCAGTGAGACGATACCTGCGCCTTTCTCAAAGCCGTGACCGCCTGCATCGGCGCCTTGGAGGCAGAGCGCGTCAGGTTTAGCTGTACGGGCAACATGCAAAGCAGCAGCGACGCTTCCAGCTTGAACCCATATCTTGCTCTCCGGAGAAGCGTTGCGCGCTGCAATCGCCCACTCGGCGTATTGATCAAAGGTCTTTCCTGCGAAAAGCCAGACGACGGCAGGCTTGAACTCAGCAACGACTGACATAGCCTCGTCAAGCTTCGCGATGAACGTCAGAAAGCCGATACCGACAGGCAGTACTCCTAGCGAGGGGATTGATGCACCGGATGCGGTGGTGTCTGCTGCGATGCGACACTCTTTGCGCGCCCTGTTCATGTCGGTGTCCGTACCGATTAGACCGAGGCCGCCTGCGAGCGTAACAGCGGATGCGAGTGCACCGCCAGCGAAGCCAGCCATGGGCGCATTGATGATGAGTGGCGACTGTGTCCATGGGAGCGATTGTTTGAGTGTCGACATGACGAAAGCTTGGGAGTTTGGAACGTTTGTCGACTGGCGAAACATTACGCTTTTGTGAAAAAAAAATAGACTCCGCTTTTTAAGAAGGGCAACTGATCTTGTACTCGCAATACGGCCAGTGACCGCTATTCGCTTGTGAGCGTGAGAAAAGCACGATGCAGTACTATCTCTGTCAGCAACATGTGTGACCGGCGATGATCTTTGGGGTGGGGCAGGGCATAAGCAGCGTCGATTGCAAATTCTAGGAGGACCCTGCGCTCATGTCCGCTTAGCGTCTAAACAGTTTGATCCTTGATGACCCTAGATAAAACACTATATTATTTAAACATTTTGGCAGAACAGCAATAAAAAACGGTTGGATGGTGTAGTTGGTTATCACGTTCGCCTCACATTGCTGATCGCGAAAGGTCGAGAGTTCGAACCTCTCTCTAATCATTGATCGTTCTTTTTGCTTTCGCGTTGGTCATTCTGCATTCCTTTTTGCTCTCCCTGCTTTTTCTTTGCGTTCTTTCTCGAAGCTCCCACTTTTGCAGTCATCTCCAGGTGAAATTGACTATGGTATACCTCCACTTTCACGTCTTCCTACGTAACTCAGTTTTGCTGCCCCTCGCTCGTCTTTCAACATGACATGTTCTTGCTGTCATGTTTGAGACTTCGGATTGGCCTTTCGCCTTCAATGGCAATGCTATCTGTCAGCCTAGATGCATTCAGTGCTACAACAGTAGACGATGTTGCTGTCAAAACGTCGCTGAGTACTCTTCGCTGGTACATGATCTCAGCATTGTGCGTCGCGCAAGCTCGTGTACATACTCAGGCGACATGATTGCCTAGTCAAAAGAGCCTTCTCATGTGTCCACCCTTAACGAAAGAGAAGCTGGCTTTGAGGTTCGCGACAATCAACGTAACCAACTCAGTGTCCATCCCTCTCGCACCCTGCGAGAGCTCATACCTTCCTGAAAGTCCTCCCTCCGGATCTTTTTCTCGTGAAGGTACCCGTGGCCCTTCAGGTACTCTTTCATGTAGTCTCGAGCCTCCTCCTTCTCGCAAACATCGAAATCCAGCGGCCATGTTATGGAATCCGCAGGTGGAAAAGGGAACGTCGCAGCTCACTGGGCCTTGGAGTGCATTACAGCATTGTACACACCATCGATCTCCCGACGGAGTTTCGTCTCGCTCACCGGCTCCCCTACGTCCATGTCATCCCTCGGAACTCCCTCGGCGGTCGCACGTTCCCTGAACGAGATCCGCATTTGTTCGAAGAAAGAGTTGAAGGCCCGGTTTGCAGTAACCAGAGGCAGCTATTTTTGCATTGACAGACGCAAGTTTTCGTGATTTATGGCTTGAATGTGAGTGAGATTGTTCTGGATGGCGTTCCTAGCTGACAACAGGGTGAGGACGTAGCCCGTGAGCGGAGACAAGAATTTGCTGAGGTCATCATAATCGCCTTTAGAGAAGCATGTGTTGGCCACGGGCGAGCGCAGATACTCGAGACAGTCACGGGTCAACTTCGAGACTTGTACCTCATCCCTGACCACGACACGGGCAAGACTATTCGTCTCGACCGGTAAGCTGGCCAGTGACTTCGAGGCTGTGGAAGCCGTAGGTACATTCGCCATCGATATACCGCCAGGCATCTGCGCCGGCCCCAGCCTTTTCCTGTCAGCTCAGAGACCATATGATTCACGCCATGCTCTTCACTAATGCCTCGGGTAGAGAAGATGGTGCAAAACCAGCTAGTCCATCCGGCCGGTGAGCTTGTGTTTGTCCTTCCATTTCTGATAACATAACCGATGGCTCTTTCACTCGTCCATTCTAGCTCGAAATCACGTTCATGTCCTTAAAAGCATCGTTGGTTCGCAACGACCTGGATGTCCTCGCACTGCGTTATACCAGTCATTGTTAGGTTGACGTATCAGCGTGCAGTGCTTCAATGATTCATTGATCGAGTGGAAAACGTCGGGCCGCAGATTGAGGATATACAGCCACCATTGTTGCATTTAAGGTACGTCTACATAGTATCCGTGCTCGCTTGTATTCCCAATGTTCGACTCGGCTCTTTTGTCGTCACCAAGGTCTACCAATTGGGGGACATTCTTGGCGCCACTGATGGTGGCAGAGTCCGCAAGGAGTTACACTGTTTGACGTGGGAAAACAATTGAGTGAGTCCGAATGGAGAATGGCATCGCCGTCAGAATCACATTTCCCTTCGCGAAAGGACATCAAGACTCGTAACGGGCAAGCGGTTGGTCTGTCTGGCTCCAAAGGGCGCTCGACTCACTCTGGGCTTAAGCGTACTTCTCTTCGCTCTCGCAGTCGAGCGTAGGCTTTTTGCCAAGGGCCTCGATAAGCTCCTCACTGGCGAAGACGTGTTTCTCGATGTAAATCCGCTTGTCGTTGAGGAAGCGATGTTCGTTGCTGCTGATACCAAAGGTGAGTCAGCTCATGGTGTACTATCGACTGCGAGCATGCCCAACTGACACTCGAAGGCGCGCTCATTCCCGCAAAGCCAATAAAGGACGGTGCATTGAACCGCAAGCTACAAGAGCTTTGTTGCCGCCGCGTGGGACTCTGGGAGCACAACACGATGTATGCCTTGCTTCCGAGACTATCGATGCCCACGGTACTGAGCAGCGCAAGCTCTGCTAGGGCATAATCCAACTACCAAGACTACGTTGGTGTACTATGATCTGTTAGGTATGGGCCGCTATGATCTTACCGCCTTTCACATCCAAGGAGAAGCTCTATCGACAACTAAGGTCCGGAATGTTCTTTCGCCAAAGCAATCTTAATCTTTACAAAGGCACGAAGCTTCCGCCCGCCGACGAGCTCGAACGCCGTGTGGATGAGGAGACCCAGAATCCTGTGGGATACAACGAGCTCGAACCTGACCTACAAAGCATCTTCATCGAGATCCACAAAGCGGTCTTGGATCATCAGCTTGTGAAAGACGTCATCCGAGCTCGCGGAAACAATATCTATCGGTACCGAAACGTGCTCAAGGACCCTACCATTGCCAACGATCCTGAGATTTCCGAACTTTCTCGACGACTTGATGAGCATCTAGCCCGTCAAAAGATTCGGTATCGTGACATGCGCATTGCCGTGCAGAAAAAGAGTGCAGGAAATGAAGCAGGAGCATTGACGCGGGCTGACGTTCACCAGAGAAGCCGGAAAAGTTCAAAACGCTCAATACGCGCAGGGAGCGGCGGTCGAGAAAGAAGCGGTCGAGGAAGAAGATGCAATCGACGAGGAAGCTCTTTTCAACACACCTGCTAAGCCGGAAGTCTGAAAGAGCGTCGGCGAGAATAATGTGATCGTCATCTCTGATGACTGCGGGCCGGCGGAAGAAGGCGAAGGCCGCGTGAAATTCTTGCGTGCCTTCATCGCCAGGATACATCGTTTTTTTGGTGAGCTCTTATGCAAGTTTAACAAAACAATAGTCCCACTCGGACATCAAGAGCTCAGGACTGTTCTGCACTTACTGCAGGGCTGACATGACCGTGTCACCAGACGCGAAGGCGAAGACTTACACGTTGTCTAAGCTGAACGCTTACCACGAGAGTAAAGACTACAAGCGATGCGAGCAAGTCTGGCGTGCTTTCAAGGACGATCTGAAGCATGTGGATGGCGCTAGTGTACCTTGTCCTATTTGCAGACGGCGTTTCAAGAAGCAGTCCAAATTCATCAAGCACGTAGGCGAGGACCACCCAAGGCAGATGTGGGACAATGAGGACGAACACCACAGCCCGGTGGTAGTTCTTGAGCAGACTGGCGAGGAGTTCAAGACGGGGAGGAGGATATGCTTTTTAACCTACAACGAGGTGCATATGTAGCGCAGCGCCCGAATGGCGAGGTGATTTCAGCCGCAAAGTTGAGCCTCAGATACTACCAATGAGAACAAAAGCGTTCCCTCGTATTATCTGGTGTAGCCGGTGAGCATAACTGTAACATGTGGATCTATAACCAGTGTCAAGTTCGCAAATAGTAACAGTATGGCACTGCCTTGCCGGCCGAGAGACGAGTCAAAGATCAAGACGATGTGGCCATTAGATCTAAGCTCGTCCGTACACCGGCTGCGCGTCCGAACATCAGCAGCAACAGTGAGATGTACCAAGGTTGAGAGACTTAAGTACAGGCCAGATGTCTGTGCTACACGTAGTTGTCTGCCTCAAAGCACGCGGAGAACGTTTTCAGCTGGCGAGGCTATGCCACAAGCTTTGCTAGAGACTTCGCAACTCGTGAAATTTCATACACGCTACATATGAAAACTTGGGTATCGGAGCAGCTTTCTTCGTTACGAGATGTTGAAGACCGCACCGGCTATGGCTTCAGCGAGGAATCCAAGATGCCAGCTTGATGGCGTGTCTGAATCAGTGAGAAACGTGCGCCAGATATACGGATGTGTATTGTCAGTCTTTCACTGACGACTTACTACCAAAGTGTCCTGAATGATCTCAATCCGATGTCGAGAGTGAGATTGGTATAGCACTGTGGCCCGCGATCTATGATCTCGAGAGTGTCACCCGAGCCGGTGAAGAGCCGGCGAAGCCCTGCATCTCAGTGACCATCGGGAGCCTTCACGAAAACTTCAACCGCAACGAATGGATTTTCTAGGGCAATGGAAATGCATCATTGTCGTTGGCTGCTGCCTTCAACCTGCGGAATCCAGAGATCGAGAACGAAAATGGCTCGCGCGGCAAAAGCGCAGTCGCACAGGCCCTCTTGCTTCGATCTGTTTTCTTGATGGACATGGTGCATGCGATGTACTTAAGACCTGATGTGCATCCGAACATGACGCACAGCACTTCAGCCGTTGAGCCGATCTCAGTGTGACATGGAGTTCACGGTTTCTGACCGCTTGTGATTTCGAGAGCTCAAAACTCGGCCTTTTGAGATTTTGTCTACATGCGCCGTCACGCTTGACGAATGCTTATGACAAGATATCTCAGCACCGCGATCTTATAAGATCATTTGATTGGTGATCTTGCTCTGACCCGTACACAAGTGAGACATATAGTGAGGGCCGGTGAGGTTGATTGGGTTGACTCCAAAAATTTGTGGTTCTGGTAGGCACCAAACAAATTTGCACATGAGGGTGAGTGATTTACCTTTGGGTCAAAACTTAAGAAGTAGGCATGGGCGTGGGCTGTTAGCGAGCAATACTCTACTCCGATGGCTGCTTCAGCTAGCGAGCTCGATATCGTGAGGATGATGCCCAGGCGTGAGTGAAGGAGGTTCTATGCTGGAAAGAGTTCGTGTACGGCACGACACAGAAGCTGCACCTAGCAATCATTTCCATGAGGGTCAATATCCTATTGGCGTCAGTCTTGTATCTCATGCGGTCGAGCGTTCATACATGTAGTGTATACGCACCGAACATCATTTCAGCGGGCGTGATGCCGTGGGTTAAAACCATGTTGTTGGAAGGCTCACTAGTGAAAGGAAATAATGATAGCTACGAATGCATTCTGTACGATGTTGGTTGACTTGTTCTTCATTGCTACATGAGGGTGCTACGGAGGTGTACATGACCTGAGACGAGTAGAGCCAAAGTAGGATCGAGTCGGCTCGTTGGGCAGCGTTGAGCTGCTAACGTCACTATTGATACTCATGATCCGACACATGTACTGATCAAGCTATACTTAGTAAAGCGGTGGAGTTATACGTATATTATAGCTTCAATAAATAGCACTTGTCAATAACATGTGCGCGAGGGAACTAATTTCCTAGTAATCTCAGACAGATAGTGTAAACTCGTTTAATACAACAGACCTAAAACGTAACGTGAGTTATGCACGTGGCAAACTTACTTTGGCGAAGGTAACGAGGTAGAACACTAAGTCGTATAGCGCCGACAGAATCTATAGATAACCAGCTCACCCATACCCGCGACCAGGATTAAATAAATGGTGAGTATAAAGAATGGCGTAATGCGATGCTGTGCTGATTATAGGTGATGAGATGCAAATGATGTTGAGGTAAGGGGAAAGCTAGTGAGCGTCTCGCTCTCCTCCAGATTCTAAGTTGTAAGTAACAGACACTTTCGCTTCCAGACCGGTAAGCAACGTAGAGGCTAGGAACTGCAGTGTTGTTGAGAGAAAGATGGAGATGTGCATCCAGCAGAGGTTTTGGGAGTAAGGCCGGTGAGCAATGGAGAGGATAGTACTAAAGAGGTTGTAAAGATTTATTGCAGATATGCGCAGCAAAGATAAGTAGGTGAAAGAGCCGGTGTATAGCAGCGCCGTGGTAGTAGCATCCGACTTAGAGCTTATCGAAAATACGACGGTGTAATACAAGATAGCATCAGCCATTGCCTGTAAAGGAGAAGGAGATTACTTGCATCATCGTCGCGAATCGACATGTCGTTTCGAGAGTTATTTTAGGACTTCAGCCGGTGTGAGCGAAAAGTGTGAGAAGGTAAGAGAACAGATATGTGGATGTGTCAAGACAAGCGAAAGACAGCAGTTGATGCACGCCGGCGTGGAATTTAGGAAGTGCGTAGAATGTTGATGTCGACAAAAAAAACATCCAAGACTCGCGCAAGATAGTAGTGGGCTTCAGCCGGCGGGGATGTAGGCAGTGCGTTGGAAGTCATATAAGTAAACAAAGAACCATCCAAGACTCACAAAAGACAGCAGTGAACCTCAGCCGGCGCGAAAAGAAACCGCGTGCGTGCTTTGAGCAGGGTTAGGAAGTGTATGGCTACAGAAGAAGAGAGACGTTAATCAGAGACGGCGTGGATTCAAGATAGTGCGTTGGAGATTGATGTAGGCTAAGAACCAATAAAGGTTTAGGAAAGACAGCAGTGGACTTGAGCCGACGTGGGACATGGACTTTGTGCTGAGTTTGAGCAGGGAGGAGGAATGGATGGGTAATGGGAGAAGAAACGCGTGGATCAGAGCCGGTGTAGATTGGCGCGAGGATAGGGGACTTATTTGAGATTCTGCATGTGCGTCAGCAATGAAGTCTAAGTCATGATATGCGCGTTGTGTCGGTGCAGTAGTGCAACGCCCCAATCACGACCTGAACCTCAGTCGTGAATACTGTCCATTATCATAATATTATACACACTCTTCTCCAAAAAGCCAGCCCAAAACGCCAACCCAATGCCCCCACTCCCACCAATCCCCCGTCATCGCGAGCCCTCCTCCCCATCCCCACCCTCACTTCCCGTACCCGTACCCCCCTCCTCCACCTTCGTCCTCCCCGCATAAAGCATATACCCCCTCTCCTCAATGGTGCCCCTCTTCTCATCGCCCTCGCTCCTGCCCTGCCCGAACGCGCCGGTCTCCAACTGGCCCTGCACGGCGATAGGCCTGTTGCCGCGAAAGCGCTTGCGCATGTCGATCATGCCTTTTTTGCACTCTGCGTAGCCTTTTTGCAGCTGCTGGCATTGGGTGGGGAGTGTGTATTTGAGGGGCGGGCGGAGACAGTCGCCGGGGGAGTTGCGCTCGAGCATGATGCAGTCGCTGTTTTGGAGGCAGAAGGCGAGGGCGGCACCTAAATCACACATCATTAGCGGAATGTACAGCAGTAGAAAAAGGTGTCATGTGTAGGCGTACGTATGTCTTTACATGATTGAGGCATTGCGGATGTGGGGTATTGGTGGGCGATGGCGATGGCTTGGTGTCGCAAAAGTTGTCGGTGGATGGCGCGTGAGTTGCCGATGGGCGCGGAACGATGAGCGTTGTCACATGTCAGGCGGGACGTCATAGCTTCTTTTTCACCCAGCTTACGGATGCGGTATCAGCATGGACATTACTCTTGTATCTGGGACCCTATGCTTCAACACCTTTGATTTAGACTGTTGTATAGACTATGGATAGCTGAACAGCTTCATCGCATCGCATTGAGAACCTCGGCACATCACCACCAACACTCCGTCCAGCGTCCAAGGTCGAGGGCCCTATACACGACATGGCCCTCCACATTCCCTTCCTCTCGCGCCTCCATATCCGCGAATATGTGGCCCTCCTCCTCTCCATCGTGGCCATTGCGCTCGAGTCGCTCATCGCCGTCATCACGCTCGCGCTGCCGACGCCCATCATCAACCTCTGCTACCGCCTGACCCGCCGCATCTGGAACCAGCTTTCGTCGCCTTCGTCGAAGCGGTCACGTGCGCAGAAGAAGGGCGTGTGGAGCGCGATTGCCAACGCCAGCGACTTCACGGAGCTGTGCGAGCTGTACGGCTACTACACCGAGGAGCACATTGTGCAGACGGGCGACGGCTACCTGCTGGGCCTGCATCGCCTGGCCTCGCGCCCGGGGGAGGAAGGTGTGCGGGTCAACAATGGGCGCGACGGCGGGGTGCGCAAGAAGGTGGTGTACATGCACCACGGGCTGATGATGAACAGCGAGGTGTGGGTGTGCCTCACCGAGCACGAGCGGTGTCTACCGTTCCAGCTGGTCGAGCGCGGGTACGACGTCTGGCTGGGGAACAACCGCGGCAACAAGTACTCCAAGAAGAGCGTGCACGCGGCGCCCACGTCCAGCGCGTTTTGGAACTTCAGCATGGACCAGTTCGCCTTCCACGACATCCCCGACTCGATTGCGTACATACTCGAGACGACGCACCAGCCGTCGCTGTCGTACATTGGCTTCTCGCAGGGCACCGCCCAGGCCTTTGCCACGCTGTCGATTCACCCCACGCTGAACGACAAGGTGGACGTCTTCATTGCGCTGGCGCCCGCCATGTCGCCCAAGGGTGTGGCGTCGGGCACAGTCGACTCCTTCGTCAAGGCGTCGCCCGACATACTCTACCTCGCCTTTGGCCGCAAGACGATCCTGCCCTCAGCCACAATGTGGCAGTCCATCCTGTACCCGCCCATCTTCGTGCGCCTCATCGACGCGTCGCTGCGCTTCCTCTTCGGCTGGACCGCCGTCAACATCTCGCCCCACCAGAAGCTCGCCGCCTATCCGCACCTCTACTCGTACACGTCCACCAAGAGCGTCGTCCACTGGTTCCAGATCATCCGCAACGGCGTCTTCCAGATGTACGACGACGAGGCCCCCAATCCCATCACGTCGAACCGCTCCAAGTACTACAAGGTCGCCAAGTTTCCGACCAAGAACATCAAGACGCCCATTGTGCTGGTCTATGGTGGGTCGGACAGTCTGGTGGATATCAATGTCATGCTCAAGGAGCTGCCGCGACATACCATCGCAAAGGAGATTCCGCACTACGAGCACCTCGACTTTCTGTGGGCGCAGTCTGTCAATGAACTCGTGTTTCCGCATGTGTACGAGGCGCTGGACGAGTGGGCGGGCAGTGATGGCGGAAGCAAGAAACAGGACCGGTGGAGATCACCAGCACGGTATAGGGGCTTGTTACCCGGGCCTGACGATGCGGAAGACGACGAGAGCAGTTCTGCACCAACCGCCCTCCGCGCAAAGAAGTTCTCACAGAACACGCGACGCATACAATACGACACAGCAGCCAGAGAGCACTCATCACAGTCTCCACGCTCCTCGCGTTTGCCTAAACCCTCCACGCCCGACCACCACCGCCACGAATCCTCCTCCCCACAAACACGTCCGAAAATCACCCTCCGCTCCCCCACCGCCGACTCTCCCGCCCCATCCCTCGACAATTCACAACTCACCACGCAAACCACCTCCTCGCGTCCCGAGGGCTGGTGGTCCTCCGACGAAATCGCCAACACACACCCCTCTACACCGCACAACCGCAGCCCTAGCAGGGCGAGCATCGACAGCACGAGCTCGAAGATTGAGTCGAGGCAGTTCGGTGATAAGGGTATCAGTCTGGGTGTTGCGAAGGCCATTAGTGGGCTTGTGGATGGGGAGGGACATGGCGAGGGTGATGGTGGTTTGGGCAAGAGTGATGCGGAGTTGGGGAGGAGTTTGGAGGACAAGAAGGGTGGGAGGAAGAAAGTTGTTAAGAAGAAGGGGGCTGTGGCAGGGTAGGTGCGTGAGTAGAGGGAGGGAGGATAGACGTAAATATGTTGTATTGATTGGGGATAATCCTATTCGCTGAGGAATATCGACAGACATTCCGAATTTAGTAAACTTCAACTTAGTGGTATAGTGAGACTTGTGGTGACGCTGATTCATGACAGCTATTAAGAACGATCTCGTCGTACGGAGGTGCATTTCAAAAGACGGTTCTTCCCACCCTGGTCAACGCACGGAGCAAGTACAAGGGTGATTCGGGAATCACTCTTAGATGACGTATTTTTCACCCTCCACTCCCCTCTCTCTCCTCTCCCTACCCTCCCCCTCTCTCATCTGTCTTTGATTTAATTAAGACTGTCTTTGATCTGGCTACACGTGCCTTGATTATTGCCTACAAGGCTGATGGGAAAACAAATCATGAGATAACTGGGTTAATTGGTGCTGAGAAGCGTAGAATTAACTTAATCTACGCTTTAGCAATTAAGCGAGGCTTTGATCCTGCTGTGAGGCCTTTAAAGTTGGAGACAAAGCATGTTAAATATGCGCCAAGGAGCGGGAGGCCTTCTAAACAACAACAACAACAAGCCTTTAAGAAGGTTGTGAATCTTGTGAGAAGAGATCGGTACGGCCGAGAGAAAACCTGTGCTGATATTGCTGGTGAACTCAGCCAAGATGGCCAAGATATCTCAGCTTTGACGGTGTGGAGGGTACTCAGAAAAGCAGGATTCAAGAAGACCAAGCCAACGAGGAAACCTGGATTAACGAAGGACATAAGACAGGAGAGGCTAGTCTGGTGCCTTGAGCACAAGGACTAGACTCTTAAGGAATAGAAGAATATAATTTAGACTAATAAGACTGCTGTTGTACTTCTTCATCAACGTGGAGAGTACAGGATCTAGGGGAAGGCCGATAAAGCTGTTGTCAAGAGTTGTATTCGTGAGAGATAGAAAGGCTAAGTTACGTTACTCTAAGTTCATGTTCTGGGGTTCTTTCACGTATAAGAAGAAAGGACCTTGTCACTGCTAGACGCCTAAAACAAAGCAAGAGAAGGAAGAAGCAGCAAGAAAGATTAATGAGTTGAATACAGAGTTAGAGCCTTTAATAAGGGAGTAGTGGGAGCTTAAAACAGGTATGCAGAGGCTTAGTCTACGTGCAAAGCCTGGCAAGAAACCTCAATAGAGATGGATAAAAAAGAATGGCAAGTTGTTACGAGGCAAAGGCTCAGGCATAGACTGGTGGCGATACTAGTCAATCATGATGCGGCCAAAGTTAATTCCTTTTGCAAAGGAATGCATGAAGGAGAGGCCTGGTACCCTAGTTCAAGAGGATAAAGCACCTGCTTACAACCATCACGTACAACGCTAGGTTTACAGTTAGGAGCACGTGGCACAGCTCCTTTAGTAGGGCAATTCACCTAACTTAAATGCTATTGAGCC
>Ga0265798_10002791_pt1 | contig 25360 bp, 27 predicted proteins | sample P3T30metagenome_FD_192430 | JGI IMG/M metagenome (GOLD analysis project Ga0265798, IMG submission 192430) | Plant litter microbial communities from East Loma Ridge, Irvine, California - P3 T30 | ecosystem: Environmental > Terrestrial > Plant litter > Unclassified | place: USA: California...
CAGGAGACATGCGTTGGATCTGTGAAGGGAGCTCAACCTCGTCTTCGTCGTATGAGAGCAGCTGATCGACGAGGCATTTCAATTTCAGCCATTCCAGTCGGGGGTTGTGGTATTCTTCCTCCTCTTCATCGGCTGGCGCCAAGGCTTCATTGAGAGCTTCTTCGCCTCCCATGTCTTCTACGGTGGCCTCATAGGCGGCGTTGACGTTCTCAGCGAAGAAGCCTACCACAGCCTTGCGGACCTTTGCATCGGAATCGAAGATGAGTTTACCGACGGAATCGATGTCATCAGGCTCCAGGAAGCCTGCCTCGCGAAGAATGTCGAGCAAGTCCACGGCTGCAGCACGCACATTGACCTCGGCGTCGTGCGTGGCCATCTCGACGATGCGTGGTCGAAAGCGTTCCGTGAAGGTCTTCAGTCCAGCCAATTTACTCTCATCTTTGAAGAGCCGCGCGAGCTGGTGGAGAACCTCTATGCGTGTCGATGGATTTGGATCTGAGAGAACCCAGCCCAAGTAGCGAAGTTTCGTGCCATCGAAGAACTTGTCGGGGTATGCGATGATCCAGTCTGCCAGCGCTACCACGCTGTCGACTCTAATCTTAGGATCCACGTCGCGATAACGATGGACATAGACTGCGGCGAACCAATCATCTAGCTGCCCTCCCACGAACTCTAGCTTCTGGTTGTACTCTTCTATCTCGTGGTCCGCCGCGGACACACGTGCTTTGTTGACTCTAGACTTCTTGGCTTCCGCTTCGCTTTGACGAACGCGCTTTGCTGTGTTCTCGACGAGGTCGGCGGCAACTTGGGCTAGTGCAGTCGTGATGGCCAACGAAGCAACCGTGCTTGTGTGACGGAAGGGACGGTTGCCGGTCGAGGACATGGCGCCTAGCCACACCGAGATGTTCTCGATAAGCTCTGCGCTCTCATACAGAAGGCCTGACTGCGCAGCGGTTTGTATGAGAGTGATGAAAAAGCCCTGTAGCGCGTTCCTGAAAGCATTGCCTCCGCCGTCTTTGGCCTTGGCGATCAGCGGGTACTCTGTGACTTCGTACTGCGATGTGTTAACAAGTGAAGAGTCGTGTGCGAAGTACCGCAGCCTACCTGCTGGAATTCTTCTTGAATCTCGGCTACGCGGTTTGGCGCATTGTCTGGATCTGCTATGTCGTCTTCATTTATCCGCAGATCGCAGCCTGAAGCTTGCAGCACCAGGTTGACAATCTCAGCCACAGCTTTTGCTTCATGCTCGTTGAAGCGGGCGACCCATCGTGCAGCGACATCCTCGAGCCGGTCTCCGCTGGCAAACACATCGGCTGGCGTATGTTAGCTTGTGCGTGTTCCCGGCGTACCCGCACACGTACCGTATAAGCCTTCAGTCTCATCGGGCAGCGCGCTCTTGCGCACAGGCGCCTTTCGCGGCCGCTTGGTAGCCGGTTTCTTGGTCGCATTGCTGGCGGGCCGAATCGCAAGACTGACACTCTCGCCGTTCGTCTTTGCCTTCTTGGATGCGGGCTTGCGCGCAGAAGCCTTGGCCTTGTTCCTGCGCCTGCGCTCTTTCAGTTCTTCCTCATCTGGCTCGTCTTCGCTGCTTTCCTCAGACTCATCGTCGGACGGCGGCTCTGTCGCGTCGACTCCGCTGTCGTTGTCATCGCCGCGCTTGCGCTTCGTGCTGCCGGTTGGACTTGCGCCTGGCGCGAATCTGGCTGGTCGCTTGGATACGCGTCCGGATTTGCGTCGCGCGGCCGAAGATGCGACTTGATCAGTCCCCGAGGGTGATTCGGTCGCGCTCATGTTTTTTGCGCGCGATTGGCTCGTTGATGATGGTCGAGGTGGAGGTGGAAGTGCGCGGCGCGATCGGTACAGTTGAGGCGGGGACGGTGATGGGAGACGCGTTGTATGTCCGAGCACTTTTAGTGCAAGGTTGCGCGCACGTGCGTCTTACACTACGCCATCGACGTGTCGCCTTAACGCTCCGTCACATCTGCTTGCACTTGTTGCCGCCCCTTTGCCAGTCAAATGTGAGATTCCCAGGTGCATGTGCTTCACTTGGCAGGGAAACGCTCTCGGTACGGGCAACCAGCTGTTGCCTTGTCGGACGAGGTCGATTGGTCTATTATATACAGTGCTCATAGGGAAAATCTCAGTCTACCAATTATTAACAACCGTTCAGGCAGCAGCCTTGACCGGCTCGCCTTCTTTGATGTCCAGCTTCTCAACACCCTCAACAAGCTCTGTCCCCCCGTTGGACGCAGTAGTGGTAGTCTCGGCTGCTGCAGGCACTGCAGCCTCGCCCGCCGTCTTCTCTGCCGTCGCACTTCCAAGACTAGGCTCGTCTCCTCCCCACAGGTAGATCTCACTCTCTCCTATGATCTTGCCAGCCTTCTCCCATCGCTCTTTCCTCTGTTGTCTCCGCTCCGTGGAGATCTTCTCAAGCGCTGGCCAGTAGACGGAATGGTCGTACTTGAAGTCGACTTCACCGCCGGAGACTTTCATGAGCTGTGATGTGGGCACGTGGTTGGGTAGGGGCTCGTTCGATTTGATCTTGGACTTGGTGACGGGGTCGATAAAGGGGTTGATGAGCTTGAGGAAGGCATTGACATACCATGGGACTATTCGTGATGTCAGTAGTGCATGCGTGGGGCATTGGAGTGGTCCTTACGGTGTGTGAGCAATGCCCTACCAAGTCGCTCAGGGTAGTGGTTCTGCAAGATGTCAAGGACCTGTTTGGCGATGCCCATGCTAGGGGTGCCACCAGCTCCCGTGTTCCTGAAGTCGATCAACAGTGCCAGACTCTCCTGGCCAGGCGGGTGCAAGTCTATGGTGCGCTCCAGCATGTAGACCAAGTGCTCTACCCGCTTGGGTGTCTCCTTGGTGTTCTGGTTCTGCGGCAGCAGGTACAGACACGGCCTTCCCTCGTTGTCGAAACCAAGCAAGACCTGCTTGCCGGTTTCGTTCTCCTCTGAGATGTACTCGGCAGTGAAGCGGTCGGTGCCGTACTCACGACGCCATACCAGCGTCGAGCGCAGGCGCTGTACCGCTTGGGGAAGGTTCCACTTGGTGGCACGCAGGTATCGGAGGAGGCATTCGCGAGTGAGCCACATGCGCTCATCGTCGCTGATTGGTGAGGTCTCGGCAGTCTTTGCAGAGGTGGTGGGCAGTGTTTCCCATGTGCGGACATCGGCGAGAAGCTCGTCGTATTTGGTTTGCTGCTCGGCGGTCAAGGCAGGGGCAGCGGCGGGCTTGCAGCCGGGTGCAGGCTCCGCAAAGGGGCCAATTGCAGACATTATGTTCAGGGTGTAATTGATCAGCCCAAGTTGGTCTCGTCTACCGTTCTTGTTCAAGTATCTTGGGTGAAGTCCTTGTTGCCGTGTTGGCGTTGGTGTCAGCCTTGGGTAACTTTTTGGGAAGCATGGCGGTCCCTGCATGCACGTCGATCGCCCTAGGCCGCCTCCATGCTAGCCCCACCGACACGCGCGACGCGTCTTCGGAGTTCGCACGCGCAAAGTGCTCTCCCGGCCATCACCCACAATACTCACAGTCACACACAACATGGACGACCTTACGACCGAACTCACCGAGCGCTTCGAGCGCTACTGCGACACCAAGGATGACCAATTCCCCGCCGATGTCCTCGCTGAACTGCAGTCCATGTCACGGCTGTATTCCATCTCGCCCGAGGAGCTGGATTTCAAATGGCAGGCATACAACATGAAGATGGGCGGTGAAGAGAGCAAGATGGACGTCAAGACGGCACGAGACTTCAAAAAGACGATACAAGATGCATTGGAGCGCGAGAGCAGAGGGAAGGCCCAGCAGAGAAACGAAGTCAAGCGGGGCCAGCCAACACCACGAGCAAAGGGTGGGGACATGTATGATATGTATGTTTAAACAGTGGAAAGACATCTAGGATATTGCCATTGACTGGACGCAGACTAGAAGGACTCGTGCCGGGTACCCCACGTCAAAGCACAACGAACGGCGCCAATGGCAGTACAGTAAAGCGCAAAGCCAACTTCCAGACACCGGGAGGCAAGGCCACCAAGGCTCATGAGATGAGTTCGCCCGGAGGATTCATGACACCGAAGGCTGAAGCCCCAGGTGGTCCGTATGTATACTGGGTGCACACCGCAGACATGCTCTAACGCCTACTCAGTGTCTTTGACTTCGCTTCCCGTACGAACGCAAACGACATCACCGAACAATTCATGCAAAGCGAAATTGCCATCCCGGAGCCGCCGTCAGAAGAACCGAAAGAACCTCGCATTAAACTCAAGGCGAATACGGACATGTCCAAGTTCTCATACCGCACCATGGCCATGAAGCTCTCTGAGGCGTCTGAAGTCTTGGATGATAGGATTGACGAGTTCCGTGACCTACTCAGGGACACAACGGGTCTGGACGAAAGCGCCTTCGGCAACCCCAATTACCCGTCACCGAGCGAGATCATTGCAGTCGGAAGAATTGCAAGCGACACAAGCGAAGGCAAACTCAACACGGCATCACTCGTCCTTGAAGGCTCGCGAAGACATGGCTCAGGCCGACGTGTACCGCTGAACGTAGAAGGGCTATCGTCGTATGATTTCTTTCCCGGCCAGATTGTTGCTCTGCGTGGTACCAACGCTTCGGGTGACTCATTCGTAGTGTCGGAAGTCATGTCACTTCCTCTGCTGAATCCGCCTGCTACAAGACCCGAAGAATTGGATGCCATCAACGCGAGATATCTCGACACGCCCGATTCCGATCCGGAGAATGTCCGACCTCTCACCATCATGATTGCGTCCGGACCTTACACGACCGACCAGAATCTCGACTTTGCCCCATTACACACCTTCCTTGACAATGCTGCTGAAGCATACGCGGACTCTATCATCTTGGTGGGCCCATTCCTCGACGCAGAACATCCTCAAATCCGGTCAGGAGACTTCGATGCTCCGCCAAATGTAAGCCCAGATCAGGCTACCATGACTGATCTGTTCAGACACCACGTCTCGAGTGCCATCCAAAACTTTAACAAACGCGTACCAACATGTAATGTTCTTCTGGTCCCCAGCTTACGAGACGCGCATCACCACCATGCTGCGTTTCCGCAGGACAAGTTCATCAAGAAGGAGCTTAGCCTGGGCGCTGCAGGAAAGATGGTCCAATGCGTGACCAACCCAATGACTGTCAGCATGAATGAAATGACCGTGGGCATGTCGTCCATCGATATCTTGGATATGCTACGTAGGGAAGAGCTGGCAGGCGGCAAGGCACGAAGTACGAATATCTATGAACGGTGCGCTCGAAACGTCCTCGAGCAGCGGAGTTTCTTGCCAATCTTCCCGCCAACTGGAAGAGAAAAGCAGCAATTCATGCCCGCGCCAATCGAGGAGAAGGTCATGAAGAATGAGGCAGGGAACAGTGAGCGGAAAGAGGGTGAAGAGCTGGAAGAGGAACAGTTACCCAGCCCTTTTCTTCCCTTGGGCACCATGCTCGATACGAGCTATCTCAAATTGGGCGAAATGCTGAATGTACGGCCTGACATACTCATAACTCCCAGCGTGCTTCAAGGCACAGTCAAGGTATGCTAAGATGGCTCGCCCACTAGAGAGCGATATGCTAACCCTGACTAGGTCGTGGAGTCTGTACTGGTTGTCAACCCTGGCACTTTAGCTAAACGGCGCGCGGCAGGGACGTATGCCCGCGTCATAATACAACCAGCTGTCGTCAGTGACGCAGAAAGGGAGAAAGGGGTTGCAGTTGCGCACAAGCTCTGGGAACGGACGCGTGTTGACATTGTGAAGATATAGGCGTTGGATGCTTGTCATAGGTATACCCTGGAATTGAGCATCAGAGATGTGTCTGGCGTTCCCCCGTGGCAACGGGCATGAAACCATCACTGTCAGGTGCAGCTCAGCGTGTGGTGTTCGTGATGATCATGTAGGAGGCAGCCACGTACACTGGCTGTATGCTAGGAGAGAATTAAAGAAGATACTAAGCTGGTGCGCTGCAGTGCAGTCAGTCTACGTTAGTATGAAACTCAACAGGAACAAGTTCTAAGGCCATGTAGGCTTCGACTATACTGTCTTCTATTATCCTGTAATGCGTGATTGGCATTTTTCTTGGACAAATCGCATATGGTACTTGATCTGGTCGCGGAAGTTGGGATGGTAGGTGCATAGTTACCGTTGAGAAGTGCATGTTTGCCCTAGGCAGACGGAGGACACATGATGCCGCGTCACTTTTGCGACGCGACTAGTAGGTCGACAAACCGATGTTACTCCATGTCACTTCGTCGCGCCTCCTTTGCGCATGCACTCCTGAACTTGGTTGGACCCGCACCTTAACCAAAGGTCACCATAGATTTTTTGCATTGCACATTCACTGCGAGCATTTTGCCCGCGCCTGTATTAGGAAGGCACTAGCTACCCGCGCACGTCAGCAATATTTACCAGTGAGAGCAAGCGGACTGGTGATGGTCTTTTGCGACCTGCTCCGTCGGTTTCTTTGCTGTAGTAGCAAGCGCACAGGTATTAAGGAGACGCACGAGCTTCCTTGTCGACCAGAGCAAAGTTCGCCTGTCCCCAGCATCCCAAGTCACAGTCCTCAACACCACGCTGGATCGCCTCAACGTCCACGCGACTCCCTCGACGGTACCCAAGAAGACGACTCCGCATCCTCCATGCCGCCCAAGCGCAAAAACACAGACAACGCCGCCGCTATGGACCGTCCAGAAAAGAAGACCAAGGCTCCCAAGAAAGGAGCAAAGGCAGCCCCCGAAGGTAAGTCGACGGTTTCCTCCTTCCATTCATGATTATCCGTCATTGGTTTGGCGGCGATGCATGTCAAGCTTGCAAGATGCAAGGCTAGCTTGTCGCCGCGGCCTTAATTCCGGGGCTTGGGTGCACGAGCAAGGGTTGAGTCGACTCGGCGGGGTCGGCCCTACAATTGCTGCCTCGTCGGTGCGTCACAGCTCGCCCAAGTATCGCCAACTCTGTCTATTGTCCACCACGGTTCGGCGACCAAAACGCGCACCCAATCTGTGAATTCACTTTGCGCGATTCTTTGTCTCTCAACACTGCAATCATTCCCTATCACCAAATTCTGCGCACCGACTTGCGCCCGCCCTCCACCCCTCCACCCCGCCGCTTCCTCACATCGAGCTCGCAATCAATAGCTGGAGTTCGATACAAGGCGCTAATACAATATGCCTACAGTCTACACTGCTCAGCAGAAAGCTGCAATCCAGCAGTTTATCAGCTTTACTCAACTTGACAAGTCCACCGCGGTCAGGGCACTCAAAAGCCATGGCTGGGATGCACAGAACGCCGTGAACGCGTAAGTACAGCTTTTCCTTTGTTGTTCATATATACAGTACACATTTTTTGCATGCTTGTTATATCTACGGACGCGTCGCGCCATCCAGACGAATCGACGTATCGACCGACCGATCAACCAACCGACCAGCACCTGGACACAGGACGAACATACTTGCGGACACACATCTGGGAAGGGACAACACAATACCTCTTGGGACTGAGGTAGTACCATACCACAGACAAAGAAGCAGGAGGGCTCGGGTCGCGCAAGAAGCTGCGAGTCATGGTGACAGATCGAGTTCAAAGCAGCTGCGGTCTGCGGGCACATGCAGCTGTGACTTCCAAGAACACAACGCCATTGTAAAGCTCCTGCATCTACAGTCGAAAGTGGTCTTACTCCGTCCCGTCCGAAGCGCTGGCACAATAGCACGCTTTCTCCTGCGGCATTTCCTCACCCACAACAAAGCCCTCGATAAGCCTCCCTCGGTGCAGTCGTCCAAACACACGCCACATCCACTCGTCAGTTCAGCTCAGTCGTGCGCTACATCCAGCCGTCATGTTCGGTTCCTCACAAGACAGGGCTAGGCAGCTAGCCGGGCGTAATAGACGAGAACGCATCAGTTCCATCAGCTCATGCTCTAGCTCTCGGACTTTGAGCCTTTCAAGTCGAACTTCTCATCTGAGGGACGTCCAACCCGCCCAAGTACACGCAGTCAGCACAATCAACACCGCCGACGACGAACGCCTCTTTTCTGGCAAGACCGCTGCTTCCTCCGATTCCACCAAGTCCAGTATCGAGACCTACACAGTTCAGGGAGCTTTCCGACCGCTTGCCGTACCACACCTGGTTGAGGGTTTGGACTGTTTACAGACGGAGCAACATCGAGTCCAAGCGGAACACCTAAGCCGCGTGCTACATAGCAGTCTCAGTCTTACCAACGTTACCAACGCACCAGAAAGTCAGTTCGCGCTAGCCCGTCATATCCGATACGGCAGTCTGGGAACAGACTCGGTCATTATACAACATCCGCGCAGTATCACAACTCCCCTTCCAAGTACATGCTTGCCGGAAACTATACTCGAGGAGCTGCTGGCGCTCTTGCACACTACCACAGTGCCTTCACTTCACACCTCCGTCTCTGATCATCACCTAGGTTCAGAGCCGACTGTGTCGTTGCGCGGTGGTTCTGGCAACTACGTCGGCTCTGGGGGCTACAGCAACGACTACAACGAGCATGACATCTCAGGAAGACGCAGTCCCCAAGCTTCAGACACCCCAGGACAAGCTGCGCTCTGGGCTCTCGAGAGCCATTACTTGAAATGTATGGCTCCCATGGACTATGCTTCCTATGTGGACTCCTGCAAACAAGAGACTCTTTGGTTCGAGTCCATCGGGATCACCCAAATATGGCCGAGAATCGCACAGGCCATTGAGCATTTGCCCATAACCGTAGGCGTAAACTACAACACGTTTATCCAATCACTATCACTTGCGAATCGGAGTGTGTTCGCCAAGCTCTTCAGCCTCCTCCCGTTGATCAACCACAAAACGATCCCAGCTCCCGCTTTCGAAAAATGGAAGTTGGCGCGTCTGGCCTTCTTCCATGGTCTGGGACGTGATGGCAGGACCAAATTCTGCCGCATCATCATCGAAAGAATAAAATTGGTGACAGGGGCTGATGAAGTGCCCGTGCTGAGCGATGCCACGTCGTCACCTATCGACACAGTGCATCTGTTCGTTACTGCGAAACTGTTTGTGCAGCTCAATCCTCCCATATCACTGAAGAATTATCAGTATCACGTGTACCTTTACGATATGCCTGGATTACAAGTCACTCACGACGAGCTTTTCGTTGCAACTGCCAACTGGCAACTCATCAAATACATTGACAAAGACTGACAAATCACGCAGTTACTACAGCAGCAGCAACAGCGGCGGTTCCCAAGGCTCATCTGCGATGAAGACCAATCTCAACAAGCTGTTCGATCGGTACCAAGAGGCTGGTGCACCAGACAAAGACGTCGTCGGAGTAGAAGGCACGATGCAGTATTTCGATGATACTGGCGTCAATGCCGAGGGCCTAGATGCGTTGGCGGCTCTTGAAATCGTCCAGGCCCCTACCATGGGCGAGATGAGCCGCGATGGCTTCGTCAAGGGTTGGTTGGAGCGCCAGTAAGTGCCACTATTTTTCAGGTTGTCTTCGAGGTCGTTTAGAACCTAATGCAAATGCAGCTGTGATACCATCGACAAGCAGAAGTCGTATCTCAGGATTCTCAAGAGCGAGCTCTCGGGCAACAAAGACGTCTTCACCCGGGTGTACAAGTACACATTCACCATCGCCAAGACTGCGGACCAGAGGGCTGTTCCACTCGAGATGGCCACCGTGTACTGGGAGTTGCTCTTCAGTTCGCCCTTGTCTGCTGTTCAGTGGTCAAGTCCCAACACTCCGTGGCTTACTTGGTGGACTGAGTTCCTCAATACGTCGTGGAAGAAGAGCGTCAACAAGGACATGTGGAACGAGACACTCAAGTTCGCGCAGCTCTCGCTGGAAGATGAGACCATGGGCTTCTGGAACGAGGAGTCTTCATGGCCGTCTGTCATTGACGACTTTGTCGAGTTCGTCAAGAAGGAGAAGCGGGGTGACACGGGAGAGCAGCCGATGGACGAAGACTACTATTGATCTGGGTCAAGACGGTCTATGAAACTAGCGGGGAGTTATGGTAGAGGACATGCTTTGCTGCTATAGCAGCTGCCGGCGTTTTGCTCATCAGAAGGCGGGTTTACTTGATGCATGTTACGAGATTCACGGGAGCATTCCATACCATGGCCAGATTTACAGCACTTTGAGCATCTTCTAGTAAATAGACTAGCTCAGCATGATACATCACCGTGCGCCATCTATTTTGTTTCGTTTGTGCTGGGTGATTACACATTGGAACAAGTGACCGTCGACAGCAACGCAGGGCAGGCGAAGAAACAAGATGCCGCTAAGTATAAGATGCGCGCAGGTCGTGCAGTCGAGTCCAAAGACATTTGCATTGCTGCCGCGGACACTGTACATAACCACTGTTTGTCGCGTCCGTTGTTGTTCGGCGAGGAAGGTTGGTGGTGGTCGCTGCGCTCTTGGTGTGGCTAGGGCCAGCGTAAGCGAGGTGCCACTAGCGTGTCCACTGAGCTGCGGCGCCTTCGCAAAATCCATCAACGCCAACTTTTGACGACACCACATCGACAACTAACCACACAGCAGTCAAAGTGCGTATACCGAGGCGGACTGCTGTTACTGTACTGACGATATCGCAGATGGTCGCCGCTAAGAAGCATGTCCCGATCGTCAAGAAGCGTACGCCGAATCTGCCTCCATGACCTCGAAAACTCGCGACTGACGTATCCGTTTACAGACCGCAAGCGCTTCAACCGCCACCAGTCGGACCGCTTTATGTGTAAGAGACACCGGAGCTGGGAGTGAAGGAATTGGCATCTGACACTGGACAGGCGTCGACCCCTCATGGCGCAAGCCTAAGGGTATCGACAACCGCGTCCGCAGGCGGTTCAAGGGCCAGGCTGCTATGCCCAAGGTACGGACTACCAACTACCCGGACGGAGGAAGAATCTTGTCATCGAGAGGACACTGAGCGGATACGGAATGCTTGATGGACCAGGGCTGACGGAACGCCTCACAGATCGGATACGGCTCCAACAGGAAGACCCGCCACATGATGCCCAGCGGCCACAAGGCCTTCGTCGTCAACAACGGTATGCTACCTATCGAGTACGACACCACTCCAGGATTCCGCTAACGGACGCAGTCGCCGATGTTGACCTCCTCCTCATGCACAACCAGACCTTCGCCGCAGAGTACGTTCGCCAGCTTCCGTTCCACCATCCCACATACTAATGAATCCTTCAGGATCGCCCACGCTGTATCAGCACGAAAGCGCATCGAAATCATCGCCAGGGCGAAGCAGATCGGTGTCAAGGTTACCAACGGCAAGGCCCGCGTCAAGACCGAGTCGTAGATGGGTGCGGATTTTCACTTTGGGGCGGGGCATACAAGGCGTCTCTCTGATTAGTTACGATCTCAATGGGAAGGCTTTTCATCCTCTTCGGCTCACGGTACCCTTCGATACGGTATGGGGAGAGGCATGCACTTCAAAAAGCATTGCGACATGTTACTGCGGAATGACCAAAGATATCAAGGGACAGGAGCAGTAGGAATGCAATGAAAAAACGAGCCAAATCAGGATCTCCTCGATGACGTAGGATGTGATGCTTTTTGATCTTAGACTAACTGCAGAGCCGCTTTGATTTCGCAACCCAAACTGCCGGCCGCGCAGAACAAACGTGTGTGTTGCGGTATCGTCCGTAGAGTGCCTTGGGTGCTGCGTGTACTCTGCGCCAAGCATCGAATGCGCATCAATCAGGCTGATCTTCTTCACATGCCACAGATCAGGTCATGGCTATCGAGATGACGACTAGAGCTTGCGGTAAAATATGCCGCGCCGGTTGTTGCTCACTCTTGCGAGCTGTTCTCCTTTGAGCTAATGATACTGCATCCACGATGTTGGAATGGGTTGCAATTTTCAGCTAGACTTTTATCGCAGAAGCCTTTGACCAACGACGAGCATACCTTGATGTCGATTTCGCTTTCATGTCATCGACAAGCAACATCGAACCTGCATGCTAGCACTATGCAAATGCCTGTCGGATGAAGTACTACCGGCTATTTTAGTCAATTGCTTAAGCTGCCTAAGCATCAACATCGCTGACGGGCACGTTTCCGCATGCGCACACCAACTCAGCGCGTCGCCTGCTCGGAAGATACGCAGCCGCAAGCCATGTCCACTCCTCAACCTACTCACCGCCATCAGATTGATGAGTGAACTCGACGCACATTGATAAGGAGTCTGATAGTAAAGCCGTATGACCAGCCGTACGAGTCACAAAGGGGCAGCGCAAGAGCCATGGTTGCTTCTTGGCGCCGTCGCACGTACGCTGGGTGCAGCCGCGTAGGAGCAAGTGAGGCGCCGCGTGGGCTCAAAGGAAGGCCGGTATTTGTCGCGTGGCACAGGGCGTTGTAGGCAGGGTGTTGGCTGTCTATTTGCTTGTCTGGCATGGGTGTGGAGATGGAATGTTTCACGAAGTTGGAGAATCGGAGCGAATGTTGCAAGTACGGGGAAGGCGATCTGAGGAAGGTTGAATTGCGCAGGCTGGCGCTTACTCTGCTTTGACGCACGCATCAGATTGTCGAAACATGCAAGCTGCTTAGAAGAGAGCTCTTTGTTGCTTCAGGCGACCCGGGGCTCCGAGTCCGTTGTTTTGTCATGGTTCCTGGTGCTGGTGCTGGTTCCATCGACGGCGGACATGTTGAGCGCCTCGCTACCGGCTGCGCTTACGGAAGTTCCGCGCACGATCTAGCAACGCCTGTCGGTCCACTCAGTCCCTTTCGCATCCGCACACCTCAACCCAGCATCACACCGCTCTGAAGCTGCCCTCAGTCTGTGCCTGCCCTTGCAATTTCACACTCCCAGGCGACTGCTGGACAATCGACCTGGCTGCGTCGCGTTATCTGGCATTATCTGTCCACGAGTGGCTGGCAGCCCAGGTGATTGGCCCAGGGCGGCACTCTATCAACGCATGTGGGTTGCTGCGAGGGAGGCACGAATGCGGAGCCTGGCATGCCACCACGACAATCAGCGGATCCGTGGGCGCGCGACAGGAAAGAACCGGGAACGTGTACCGCTGAGAAGAGCTGATTGAGGCAGTGTGTCATGACGAATTTCTGATGAGGCCCGTTTTACTGAGGGTCCGATACGCTCGGGGGCGGCGTGCGAGGACTCGGTGCTCACGTTGGCATTGGCCTTAGATGTCTGACTATTGCTCCCCGGTACATGGTCCACACTTGTACCCACGGTAGGTCGAAGCGCATCCCAATTTCCTTCCGTCAGCCTGGGAAAGATTTTCAGACCCAGCACTAAATTAGCTCCCGTCTTTTAAATATTTCGACACCCCAGCGTCTTTGTTTCGAGATTCCTCCTTTCACGCGCACTCAGTGAACCACGCTCGTCGAAGGCTTGCCTCGCTCCTCATAGCGACACAGTCGTGCACCTGCACGCAGTGACCGGCGGTCTTCGGCTAGTCACAATCACAACACACTCCTGAAGTACCGGATTTCCATACCTCGTCTACCAACTCGCCTCTGTTCAAGCGGAACCTCGCAGCATCCAACGTTGCCACTGACGATCACGACCACGTGCTTTACCCGACGGCAGACTTTGCTTCAAGAACTTTCCGGAGTACTTGCCACCCCCGGAATCTCAGACCCACCACCACTGCCGACTGTCCCCGGAGGACATCACCGACAGTGACCGGAAGAGTTTTATCAAACGTTGTTCGAAAACCATCGACATGGCGCCCAACCTCTTCATAGCCACTCAAAAGGCCTTTGCGCCCCACAAGTGGTTCAAGTCGAACAAGGCAGAGCAGTCATCCAAGGTCGTTGAAGAGTGGACCAGCCCAGTACCCGGCCAGTACGAGAGTATCCCCGGACGAGGCTGGTTCCTGATCGCAACTCTCAAGGACGATTCCAAGCCAGAAGGCCACCCCAGTTCATACATCAAGTCATCAACCGGCAGAGTGTACATCTCCCTGGACCGTCCCGTTCCTCTGAAATACTCACATGCTATCGGTCGTTATTTCTTGGAACCCGAGTTCAACAAGCGCAAGAAGACTGTCATGATCAAGAACGACAAAGGTAAAGAAGTACAAGCAGGCTTCTTCCGGGTCGACGACGTGGCTTGGGTCAAGTGCTGGGACGAACACGACACCTTCATTCCTGGGAACGCAAATGGTGCTGCAGGCTATCAACGTTGGGTCTTCGATCAGCAAACACAGCAATTCCGTCACATGATCAAGCGCGACGATCCCAACTACGTTCGGTCCCGAAAGAACTCTCCTGCCCGCGATGCCGACAACCGCAGCCAAGAGTCAGTAAGCACTGAGTATCGCACTAGCCGTCCTGGTAGCACCAAGAACGGCTTCAGCGTTGCCAGCACAAGGGCCAACAGCTTCCGCTACCAGCCTCCGACTCCTACATCAAACCCGACTAGCCAACGCCCTTCAAGACAGAGCAGCCCCAAGCGCAGCGACAGCATACCTCTTGAAGAAGCCAAAATCGCCCTCAGACGTTTGGCTAGAGAACACGAGGAAGCCGCAGCTGCGTTAGCTCGATCTCGCATGAAGCGCACCGACTCCAAAGGTCGCGTGGAGCAGATTGAGCGCGGTCGTCTTTCCGAACGGGTTGGTAACTAAAAGTGTTTTACATTGGGCATTCGGCACAGCGACATGATGGCGCCCGGCTATTTTGCGACATGGAGCTTGGCATTCAACACGTGGTGGTACCGACTTCACGGTGCTACGACTCCCCTTTACAATCTTGTAATCTTTCTAGAGTCATGATTTCCTTTTCACGGCCTGAGGTTCAACGTGTTTAGTTCATTAGCGATTATCGGTCCTTGTACGGCTGAAGGCCGAGTGGAGTTCAGTTTAGGTTTCGTTTTAGACTTTTGGCGCTTCACTTCTTCTTCTGTACGGCGCATTACTACAAGGGCATCATGCACGGTATACCCAGATATGGTTTAAGCCCTTCGCGGCTCTGTTGTCAAGCTTCATAGACATTGTTTTGTAGGTACAACGTGGCGAATGTATCATCTTCTCATGCGTTCGCAATGCTGTTTGCGCCTTTCATCCACGTCATTAGACATTCGCAGCTGTTGTATACCCCTTGTTAGCTGTTGGTTCCTACGTGTAGAACGGTATGATAATCTTTGCGCGTGCTGTGTGCTGAGCGCATTCACCTTCGCCTCTTCTTTTAGTATACGAGCATCAAATTTAGCTTTTCTGTCACGGCGACGACGCTTCAATACTGCGAGTCGCTTCACGCAGAACCCCTTCATCGAAGCAAGTGTCACGCATTCAGGTCTTGGTTTTTTACATAAAGTACGCGGTTTCAGCAATTTGTTCTTATACTCTTCTCCTGTCACGATATTGATTTCGACCTCTTGACAACTGCTATATCAGCATTCCCACTTATCATCATCTGCTGAATCCAGGTCCTTCTACAACCAAGCAAGCCTCCTACACTTATACGACTACTGCCGGAATTCTTCTGTACGAAGATGCCGCGATCATCAGGAAGATCAGGTGCGGGTGAACACCGCCGAGACCGTCTTAGGCACGCTGATAACGATCACGAGCAATATGTCGCTGCAGACCAACGCTTGCACTCTTTTGCTCACACACGTATTGTCGAAGCAGAAATCCGACACCTAAGCCACGATCTCGCCCTCGCATTTTCCCAGATAGAGGTGCTCGAAGGAGAGCTCGGCTTGGCCGATCAAGAGATCAGGTTGTTGAGAGAGGAGAACGCGATGTTGGGAGAGAATAACACGACGCTGAAGGACTGCCTAGACGGTCGAGACGATGCCGAGCGCGAGGTGATAACGGAAATGGAAAGCCGTCTTGAACATCTACATGAGGATTTACAGGGCCTAGATGCCATTCTGCAAGCAGTCTTGGACGCTGTGGGCGTGACTGACGGCAACGAATCGTCTAGGGTCTACTTTGAGGGGGACTGGGAAGACATGGCGAGGTTGTGGCAGGAAGGTCACAATGAAGGGTATACAAATCATGCAAGGAGCGATCGGGCACCTGTTGGTCGGCCACGAGTGGATACCAAGCTTCCGCATGAGTCGATGACTGAGACGAACGCTTCTGGTCCGTCACGCCACTTCGAGCGCAGCAATGCGCCTAGCCCAGAAGGAAGACGTTCACAGCAAGCTTGTCCAGATACGTTGCGACAGATCGAAACGGAAATGGCTATCCTCCGACTCCAGGATCGTATGGAAAGAAACGAGGCTGGAATGAGAGCCTTGACAAGCCGATGCGATGCGCAAGATCAATGGCACGACTTGCTAGTTGAAATGTTGCATGAACAGGAGATGATCTTTGGAGACATACTCAGTACTATCTACGAGACGCAAGAGGAGTATGACGATGACGACGACGACGACGACGAGCCATATTGTACGTGCGGTGAGCGTGGATATGAAATTGATAGTGGAGACATGAATGCAACATTAAGAGGCGGAATGGGTGGGAGAGACGAGGACGAAGAATTCGTGTATGATTATGGTGGGTACACGAATTGGGATCAAATGGACGCTTCGTCGCAACAGGAGGGTATGAATGGAAACCAGAGTAGTGGTCGCGATAAAGAGATCATCCGGGAATTGCGACAGCAGGTTAAGCTCTTGAAAGAGCAGGTGCATGCGCTTATGGAGACGGCGCACCGCGACATTGTTTCTCGATCGAAAGACCGCCAAGAGGAGGAAGAGGATGAACCGAGTCTGCGTGGTGGAAGTGGAGAAGAGGAGGTTGATCACGATGGCAGTCGCGAGCATATCGATACCAGCAGTGTCCCTACTCTCATCCTAGCCTCACCACACTTACTCTGCCAGCGAGCCGCAACTCGGGTCGGCGATTCCACCGTCCACTACATTCTCGTATATCTACCTCCAGGTCTCGTCATTCCCGGAACCAAAAAGCCCGAGCTTGTTTTCCACAGCGCCGCGACAATCTACTATTTCCCAACAGGAGCAACAGAAGATTTCGTGAAACGAGAAGCCTGGAAGCAAAAGGCTTGTGGAAACGGACACTGGCAAGAAGTTGCGATCCACAAGATACAATCAAAGCAGGTGTTCAAACACGCGATCGCAAGCTGGTGGGAGACCATGGGATTAAGCTGGGATATCCTAACGGGTGGGGACTGGAACTTTGACGGAGATGAAGGTGAGATGTATATGGTCAACGACAACAACCTCTTTCTCACAAATCGCACAAGAGAAGTAGCCGGCGCACAAATTCGCGGCGGAAGTGGTTACGAAACCGACCCGTCATTCCAGAACGAGAGCGCAGCGAACGATCCTAGCAGCATGTTTGAGCCGCTCATGCAAGAGGCCGCGACATTATGTGTGGGCCCTCCAGCCTCTCAACGTGGGGACTTTTGGATGACTCTGGCCAATGTACTACAAACACGCAACTGCTTTCTCGAACGAGAACTCGAGAACTTCAAAGAACTAAATCACAGTCTCATGCAGGACCTACGTTGGCAGATGGATGTACAGGTGGAGATGGAAGAGCGGGTTGAGGCCGTACTGGTAGAAAAGAACGCGATCGCTGAAGACCTGGAGGTTCTCAAGACCCGCTTGATGGTTTTAATCGAGAGTACTACATCTCGTACGGTATGCACGGACGATAAAGAAGACGTGGTTTTGACTGACGAAATCCGTATGGAATCGTCAAGCCTAGGAACGATGCGAGGTGGTAACGAAGACCCATCATCACCAGCGACATCTACGAAGGAAACGACTCCACGAGCATTCCTCTCCGACCCTTCCCGTACGTGTGCCATTATCGCAGCGAAATCTTTCGACTTCTATCCGAGACAATCCACCATAGTCTTTGCTGGTGCCTCTCCGCACCTATACCAGTTTCCTCACAGGTCGACACTGCCTGAAATCTGTCGCATCCTTGAAATCGATGACGGGGAACAATCGCTCGCCGACGATCCATATATCGCGCGCGTCTTAGAGATCATGAAGATCCGTGAAGAGATGGGTATAGAGTTGCCCGAGAACGTCAGCGATGAGCGTGTCACTATCAGCATATGCGATGTTCCGAGTGATTGTCACTTGGATCGCGAAACAGAGATAGCTACATGGGAGGTGCATGAGGAAGATATGGACGTTCTCGGGAAGCTACTAACGAAGCTTGATATCGATCTAAAAACATCCAAGTCGTCTACCAGTACCTCGGTCAGAACCGCATCGAGCGAAGAAGAGCAAGACTACTACCAAGATGTTGGCGATTTGGTTAATTCGCTCAACGACGCAGTCAAAGACGAGCTTAGAACCAGCTCGCCGAAGTTCTGTATGTTTCAGGTACATCCTGTAATTGACAGTGAGAGCTTCTCTGAGATGAAAGAGGTAAAACAACCATGTTTGTTATCCGTTCGTGGCGGTGGTAGTCATTCTGAGTACTGGAACCATGATGCACACGGCAACCGAGAGTTCCCGCTACAAAATCCCAAGTTGCCTGCTGCACCAGGTGTCCCACCTATCACTCCGAAATCCTATGGTACGCTGGCACCAAATACTCCTAGCTTAAGTTCAAACGAGGCGATCATTACGGCAAAAAGTCCTTTGAGCATAAGACTGGGCCGTCTTATGTTCCCTGTCAAGTTCGTTCAACGGCACGAGGATAGCATCAGCCGCTTTGAATGGCAACATACAAAGCGACTGAATCCTCAGTTCAGAGACAAGCGCTCCAGAAGTTACAAGTATACAAGAGGTGCTCAATGCGAAGTCTGGGCTATGCAGCTGGACGAACACCGAGAGCACTGCGACTATTGTCAAGCAATGTTCATTGAGGAAGACTACGCTAGAAGCAATGCTACATCTACGTATAAAGACGACGCTTCGAAGCCGCCAATAGAAGCTAGGAGATCTTCGGAGAACACCATCTGGCCTGGAATCAGTAATGAAACAACCCTCCGCACTGATGACCACCCAGACTCCGGCTTGAGGGGCGGTGCCGGTCATGAAAGAGATCTGGAACATGAAGGCGAGGAAAACGAAGACTGGCGATACGAGTGGGACAATCTAGCTAGCCAAACTCAATCCTCGGGTTATCAGCCTCGCACGTTTCGCAACTCCAGCACACTTTCCACAAAGACAAAGACTTCACCTCCTTCTCCCGTTGACCGCAACTTCCGAAAGGATCGCTGGCCTCAGTCATGGGATGTTTGTACCGCCGAAGAGTTCCTAAGGACGGAACATAGGAAGGTAGATCGCCGCGAAGTTCATGCAGGTGAGTTCTCTAAACCACCACACAATACCCGGCATAAGAGCCCTGACAGCCTGACGCCATCAAAGACTAGTAATCCTTTCCTACTGGAAATGCGAAGGTCGAGACATGAACCAATCCCTGAGAGGCCACTTACGAACTGCGATTCACTGTCAATCAAAGATAGCGACAGTGTATTGGAACTCAAGGCTGAAGCTTGGCTGGACAACCCTAGGCCAGCACCCCCAATCCCCTTCCAGCGAAGCTCTGCAGCGCTGCGGCACGACACCGCAGACTCACATCATGCTGTTTCTATTGGTACAGGCGCATCTACATCTGGACCGCAGACCAATTCGGTACCCAAAGAGCCGTCATTCAGAAGTGATCGCCATGAGTTCTTCCCAGCCGGCGAACATTACACCATATCAGAGAATGAATCCAGTATGACGACGCGAACAAGGCGCAGAGACGTGCCTTTGTCTGAAATCTTGAGTGATGAAGCCTATGAGGATCACGTCAGGTCAGGACCCGTTGAGACGCCCCACCCCCGAGTACCGAAACCAAAACTGGGCGAGAGACTGTGTAAGAAGTGTGCAGAGCTCTTGACTTTGCTCGCTAAGTATATTGCAAAGTTGAGTCAGCGACTGACGGCCAGGACGTCAAAGACACCAATGAACACACCTAAAGTTCCTCGTGACAAGACTTTAGGTTCGAGCGCGAAGCCCAAAAGGAAGCCAAAGAAGGGTATTTCAAAACTAGCCTTTCAAACGCCAGCAGCGCCAGCGCCGTCAAGAACGGGCTGGGAAGCCTGGTACATGAACCGCCGGCTTCCTTACCTACCATTCGACAAATCACTTCCGGACACACCTCACGCATGGACTTCAACTCTTATCAAGGCCTTTGAACCCAAGGGGAAGTTTCCTGCAATACCTCGAGCCTCTTTTTCACGCATCGACTGCGCGCGCATCATCGCCCAGGCACAGGACAGTGCACACGCAAACTTTGTGAGCCAAGGAGCGGACCAATGGCATGTGCCAACCGTTGCCGGGCCATCAGATCTAGTGAAGGAAGCGCTCATGTGGTTGGACTATGAAGATAAGTCGGGGAAGATAGGAAAGACAGTTTTTGATGGAAACATGGCAGACGAGACTGAGTACGATTATTCCCGTAACGCCAAGCTGGCGGTAGTGTAGAGGTGGAAAGTTCGATTGAATGGTAGTATTTGCTAGTCTACAGACTCACAGCTCTCTGTCCCGAATAGTTCTATACTGTTGATACTTCATGTTTGCCTCGTGCTCTCTGGTCATATTCTGCATGAAGGTCTGGATAAACTCCGTTTTGACTGCCCATGAGGCTGTTATGCGTAAGAATTGCAAGGCGAAGACCGTCCAGACTAGCTGGATACCTTCGATGAAGATTATCTGCTTGTAGGCTGGAGCGAGTATGAATGCAGCAAGGCGAACAAGCGGAGTGACGGAGAAAAATGTGCCCAAGAAGTTGAAGATAAGGTGCTAGTCGGCACGTTAGTGGGCTGCCATGCCGAAAAATTAAGATAAGAACTTACTTCACCCAAGCCCTTGAAGATCAACATTGGTGACTTCATTTTGAGAAGCTGCCGAAGCATATGCTCCACGGTGAATATAGACAGCATGCCAACTGTCATGTCGAGCACCCATTTGACGAAAGTATTGCGCCAGTTCAATGACGCTCGATGCACTCTGCCCTGTGCGATCCATTTCTTCACCACCTCTTCCTCTCTATCTTCGCTCTCTTCGACTTGCTCCTTTTGCTGCGCTGGGGCGTCTCGGTATCTCGGTCGAGCAGGCAAGATCCTTTCAAGGCCAATGAGCCACCAATACTGCAGTATAGCGAGCGCTAGTGAAATGATCACTTCTCTTGGCAACTTTCGCCGATAGAAAGATTCCGATATCTCACTACCTGCAGTCCCATTGATTCCACTGGTACCATTGAGTCCAGTTCTAGTCTCGTTGCCATACTGGAGGGCAAGGGAGAACGAGGTACCGTCGGAGGTGTTAACCGTGGGTTTGACATCGATTGCTAATTGGCCAGTCTGGTCTGTTAAACCAGGAATGGTAGCATTGGACAATGTCCCATTGGTGAGAAGGTTGAGAAGTGTCTTGAATGTTTCATCCTGCGTTACTTCGGCGAATATGTTTTCTTCGGCATAATGGCTGTAGAGCAGCGAGACGGTGCAGATGGCGGTTGCCTGGAGAACGGCATTGCGCATCACTGGCGAGAACAGCATGATTGAGTTTCTGGGTAGAGATGTGCGATGGATGACGGAAGGAAAACGTGAGATGGACGCAATCTTAAGGCGGGTTGCCATATGAATACTGCGCCGCGTTAGGCAGCCACTCGTGTCTGCCTTGCAGTGCTACCACATTGGACGCCTGATACGCGATGCGGTCCGAATATGATGCAACGGCATTTATTATCCGTCTTTTTGATGTGGTTGTCAAGAAGGCGATGCAAGGACATCCGCCTATCGCATCGCATCAGTCGATGATGCTACCGGGTCTCGGAACGTTTCAGACACTATACTCTTTTCGGAACACGCTGATCGCGGTACGTGCCAGGGGTCCTTTCCGACACCCGGTTTTTGCTTCAGAACGACGTCGAAAAGTCAGCGTGGAAGTGAGCAATTACTTCCGTCTTCCGCGTTTTACCGTGGAGCCTCGTCTAGTAGGAAGACGGGAAGCTGCGAATACCCATAGCGTGCATGCATTCTAGCGTCAGACGCAACTCAGCTGGATACCTAGGTATGTCGCCTGGCGAGAGCGATCTATAATATGTGCTGAACATTTAGGTAAGGGAAAATCTTTTGCTTCGACTATTGCGATCAAGGTATCATAAGGCGCACGTGAAGAGTGACCAGATGGGCGTAATCTTTCGGCGCACAACGTACAAGCAACCCCAGATGAGAGCATGTAACCGGCGAAGCAAGCTGGTAAAACCGTTGGATATCTGCGGATGGACAATGCAGTAGTCAAGTCAAGAGATGCATCGTAGAATGTTGAAGGAAAGCCTGTACCAGAGTCGACCAGATAGCCAGTTTCTCACCGCACCTGATTCACCACAATTTGTCACCAACCTTGAGGTAGCAGTATCGTGCCTACTTAGATTCGTTCCTTCGCGGCGTTTCACTACTGTACGGTCCGGCGACTTCGCTAACCTTCGATCAGCGAGTTCTTAACGAACGCTTTCTACGTTCACCTGCACTCATGACCTTGAAGTCATAAAAGTCTCTATTATTCCCTTCTTCATTATCATCAACGCACTCGAAAAAGTCCAACTCAACCTTCACGCAACATTCAGTATGATTCGCTTGTTTCTCTACGCAGCCACCCCCTCCGGACTCAGAATGAGCTGGTTACGGCACGCAAGCCTCGCACTCTTTCCAGAAGAATTCCGCGCCGATCTCGATGAACTCCACAGATACTTTCCTAGCCTGGCTATCGTGGTACCAGGAGTAGTGTCCCAGGTATCGGCAAAAAACGTCGGCTGGTTCTTCGCGACACTAGAGAGGACTGCCATCATTCTGACGGCTTTCCTAACACAGCATCCGACTCCGGAGCAGATCCAGCGTTACTGCAAAGACTTGGAGAACTACTTGGAAATGGAATGTCGTGATTGTCCCGCACTCCGCGAGTTGGATCTTAGAGAACTCGCCACGTTCTGCGAAGCAAAGCTAGAAGGTCGACGCCTTTCCGGCCCTCGAGCTTTCAGGGAAGTATCTAGCTTGCCTCCACTAACTAATCGAGAAGCCTTTTGGATTGTTTCAGCTTTCCTTGAGCCCGTGACAGTACAAGTGTTAAGTGCTATGAGCCAAGCGCACATACCTACGTGCCGCTCGAACATGAGCTTCCGCGAGTTTGTCGAAGCAAGTCGGGGTTACAAGGATGGGATGTTGCACAGCACCATAGAACTTCCCTTCACATACCTAGGAGATTCTGACGATGATGTCAATTCGGACATGGATGACGATCTTCAACCGACTGGCGAGCGTATTCTGATCGAGGATTTCTGCAAACCAGTGCAGAGCGTTCCTGAGGGTGTCGCATGCGCCGTATGTATGGTCGATGTCCACGAAGACAACAAGAACGAAGAACGACCAGTGATTACGAAGTGTGCTCACTACTTCCATCAAGTCTGTCTAGACAGCTGGGTCAATGAGTCAGCTATGAACGGTGCGAACGCATGCCCGCAATGCCGTGCAGAGATGTGTCAAGCTCGCGCACGTGAGCCTGTTTCACGGCTCCAGAGTGAGGCGCAGGAGGCCGAAGATGGCGACTTCATCGACTCTATGCAAGAGGAGGCATTGCACGCCGAGGGTGAAATCAATCGCGGAAGCGGTTTGTTTTCGCGTCTGCGCAGCCGGTTTCGCCGAAACTGAGGAAGATTGTCATCTATAGGGGCAATTACGTCGGCAATAACGGCTTAATGATATCTGGTCAACTCCTGCCCGGGCTCCCGGCCTCTTCGATAGTGCTGTATCATGCAGATGGGGTGACGGAGTGAACCTTGGAATGCAATGTCCTTTGTAATGACCTTGGAATGGGGCAATAGAGCTAGACTAGAAACGCTAGATGTGACAACATAGTACCAATCGTCTTGGCAGACGGTCTGTTCAATAGTGTAATGGGTTTCTTACGCGCATTTGACTGTTGAAAGATGTACAGACGAGTGATCGCGCTCGCATTAAGGGATGAGGATTGCTGGCTCGTGATGTGAATGTAGCAGACGTGTCGCGCCCCTCATAGAAGGCATGCGCGGAGGTTATTGAGTTTTCGGAATGTAATGAAGATAGTCAGAGCGTTTAATTGCTGGGAGGCATCAACAACGATGATGATGACCTCAGGTACCGAGCTACTCGAACACTCGGCGCCACTAGCCCCTTCGGGACTAGTACCCCACCATCGTGCCGACAATTTTGAACTGCTCGAACTTCTGGCGCACCGCGCGACACTCACTCATTCTCCAACCCCTCCAAATCAGACGCAGGATATCCATTTCTTTGCGCTCCCCTCCCCATACCGCCAAAATGTCCACCACCGTACGTACAACCGCTTTGCTGTCCAGCGCAAGGGAGCACCCCACGCGCACAAGAACAGTAGGCTAAGTACTCAAGTTACAGAAGCGCTCCGCTGCCGCCAAGAAGGGCCAAAAGGTCACCAAGAAGTTCATCATCAACTGCTCGCAGCCCGTCAACGACAAGATCTTCGACATCCAGGCTTTCGAGAAGTTCCTGCACGACCGCATCAAGGTTGAGGGCCGCACCGGTAACCTTGGTGATACCATCCAGATCAGCCAGCAGGGCGATGGCAAGATCGAGGTCATTGCGCACCAGGAGTTCTCTGGCCGCTACCTGAAGTACCTGTATGTTGAACACCTGGCGCTTCAGAGGGAAGGATGTTGGCTAATAGCTTGACAGCACCAAGAAGTTCCTCAAGAAGCAGCAGCTCCGTGACTGGCTCCGCGTCGTTTCCACCTCCAAGGGCGTCTACGAGCTCCGCTTCTTCAACGTCGTCAACGACGAGGCCGATGAGGACGACGAGTAGATCTACGATACCACTTGAAGATACCAACACGGCTTGCATAGTATGGAGTCTAGGGTTCGGACAACAGGATGGGTGAAGGTCTACATGGCACGTAGCACGATCTAATGAATTGATGCACCTGCCACTTCCTCAACTGCATGCTCATGCGTGACTTATTCTCTACTTTGAAAGTCCTGGTTTCAACGCGATGTCCGAAACACTCGTTCTACGCTAATGGAGTTTTCTGAGTCTGACGGTGGGGATACATGGCGTGAGTCTGTTTACAGGAACAGGGATCCCTAAGAAAAGTTTGCGATGTCACACGCGAGAACACGTTTAGCTCGAATCGAATGCCGTACCCACTTACTCCACACGATGCTAAGGAGAAGGTTGCAATATCTTCCGCGCAAGCGCTGACTGTGGAGCATGCGTCGTGCCTACTCAGTCGCGATCCTGAACACAGCTGCAAAAAGAGCTCAAGCACAGCGCATCGTCTCCAATTGTACGAATAGCGGCTGAGTCCGAAGGTGATTTGATGGAAAGTGGGTTACGTCGTCTAAAGATATGCAGCGAGACGTCGAATCCACCATGTCTTCAATTGA
>Ga0265798_10002792_pt1 | contig 25356 bp, 14 predicted proteins | sample P3T30metagenome_FD_192430 | JGI IMG/M metagenome (GOLD analysis project Ga0265798, IMG submission 192430) | Plant litter microbial communities from East Loma Ridge, Irvine, California - P3 T30 | ecosystem: Environmental > Terrestrial > Plant litter > Unclassified | place: USA: California...
CCAGGGCCAGGCAGGCGAGGTTTGGCGCGAGGCCGACGGCGAGCAGTGCCACGGAGAGCCCGAGGCATTGGGCCACGATCAGGCGGCGGCGGGGCAGGGCGTCGCCCAGGGGCACGAGCCCGATGATGCCGAGCCCGTAGCCGACCAGGGCCGTGGTCGGCACCCAGAGGGCGGCGGCGTCGCCGAATTCGGATACGATCAGGCCGAGCAGCGGCTGATTGTAATAGATGTTGGCGACCGCCCCGCCGGCGATCAGCGTCAGGCCGAGCCGGGCCTTCGCGTCGAGGATGGTGGTCACGGCAGGATCGGGAGCAGGCGGGCGCGCCGCCGCGGGAGGGCCGTGATGGGGGCCATCGTGAGGTCCGTACGGGTGAGGGAGGGCAGGGCCGAGATCGATACGGGCAGAGCGCGCCGTCCGGCAAGCGCCGGGCCTGCAGCCCTCCGCCACGCCCCGAACCCCTTCACGGGCCCGCGCCCCGCACCATATCCGGTCGACGCGGTTCAGGCCGTCCGCAGCGGAAGCGCTGCCGGTCGCGTCCCAAGGGCCGAAGACCAGCCGAAGCCGACCGGGGCTCCTCATCCGGATACGGTCTTGGGGCTGGTTTCGTTCCGCATGGCGACGTCGGAACCGCTGCAGCAGGGAGTACGGGATGCCGAACTACCGCGTCGAGTTCGCCCGGGAGATCCTCGGGGTACCCTTCACCATCGGGTCCGTCGAGATCACGCGGGCCCGCGATCCGGAACGTGCGCTCCGGGCGGCCGAACTCCGCTTCGCCCGCCAGCACGGCCTCGGCGACTGGCGGGAGCGGGCCGACCTCGCCACCCTGGCCGAGCGCCTCTGAGGGTCCGCGTCGCATCCTCCCCGAACGCCGTCGTTCGGGATGGTGCTTGGTGAACCCCTGGTTCCACCCGTCACACGGTGTTCGTCTTCGAGTTGCAGGGTGGGCGTTCGTTGGTTCGTGCGACCGCTCAAGCTCTGGTCGGGACGGCTGCGCCACCATAGAATGGCGGACGGAGCCGGGAACCGCCGTGTCCCTGCGTGACGGGACGAGGGCGTCCCGCTCCGCAGACCGGCGGACGGGTCCGGAGAGACGTCAGGTCCGACAGGGGTCAGTGCAAGGGTCATGGCGGCGATCTCCTTCTTCGGCGACCTGCTCCAGACCATCAGCGAGCGCGGCCGCGACCTGATCGGCATCGGACGCGGCGAGATCGGCGGCCGTGCCAGCGCGGGCGAGCTGGTCAAGCTGTGCGAGGACCTGATCTCCCGGCGCGGCGAGGCCTCCGGGGTGGCGCTGGCGCGGCTGATCCTCGACCGCTACGCCAGCTTCGGCCAGCCGGAGCGTCATGTCTTCCTGCGGGCGATCGCGCTGGATTTCGACGCGGACCACGCCGCCGTCGACGAGGCGATCGCCGCCTACCGGGCCGATCCGACCCGCGCCCGCCTCGGCACCCTGCATGAGGCCGCCGAGCCGCGCAGCCAGGAGCTGATTCGCCGCCTCAACCTCGCCCGCGGCGGCACGCTGAGCCTGGTGCGGATGCGCGAGGACCTGTTCCACCTGCGCAAGGCGCTGCGCACCGGGGCCGAGGCGGACCCGGTGGTGCTCGACGCGGTCGACAGCCTCGATTCCGATTTCGAGCACCTGTTCGCATCCTGGTTCAACCGGGGCTTCCTGGTGCTGCGGCACATCGACTGGACCACGCCGGCCCATATCCTCGAGAAGATCATCCGGTACGAGGCGGTGCACGCGATCTCCGGGTGGGACGACCTGCGCGCCCGGATCGAGCCGCCGGACCGGCGCTGCTTCGCGTTCTTCCACCCGGCCCTGGCCGACGAGCCGCTGATCTTCGTCGAGGTCGCGCTCACCGAGCAGGTCGCCCCGGCGATCGCCCCGATCCTGTCGCAGGAACGCAAGCCGCTGCAGCCGCGGGCGGCCACCACGGCGGTCTTCTACTCGATCTCGAACTGCCAGAAGGGCTTGGCCGGCGTCACCTTCGGCAATTTTCTGATCAAGCAGGTGGTGGAGGATCTGACCCGCGAGGTGCCCTCGCTGAAGACCTTCGTCACGCTCTCGCCGGTGCCCGGCTTCGCGGCCTGGCTCGCCCGGGAGCGCCGGGCCGACAGTCCGCAGGGGCTGCTGCCCGAGGATGTGGAGATCCTGCGGGCCCTGGACGATCCGGACTGGCACGCCGACAAGGCCCGGGCCGAGGCGGTGCGCAAGGCGCTGATCCCGGCCGCGGCCGCCTATTTCCTGCGCGCCAAGAACGAGCGCGGGCGCCCGCTCGACCCGGTGGCCCGGTTCCACCTCGGCAACGGCGCCCGGCTGGACCGGATCAACTTCCTCGGCGACACCGCGAAGAAGGGGCTGGCCCAGTCGCACGGCTTGATGGTGAACTACCTCTACGACCTGGCGGCGATCGAGAAGAACCACGAGACCTACGCCAATCTCGGCACCGTGGCGGCTTCGCCGGCAGTCACCCGGGAGCTGCGCACCAAGCTGCCGCCGCCGCGGGCCGTGGTGCTCGCCGAGGCGTGAGCCGGGGGCTTCCTCACCCTGAAGGGGATCTCGGTTCGCGCATCGACGCCCGGTGAACGTCATGGCGGAGAGCCGGCCTGCGATTGCGGGGCGGTCGCCAACGGTTCTATGGCTGCCTGAACCCCATGGCCCGTGATAGCTCAAGCCTCACGATGACGAACCACCTCTTCTCCCTGGTCCGGGACGGCGTTCCGGATCCTGCCAAGACCGTGATCGAGACGCCGGACGGGCGCCGATACAGTTACGCGGACCTGATCGCCCGCTCCGGCGCCTACGCGGCGGCCCTGCGGGCGGCGGGCGTGCAGCCCGGCGACCGGGTGGCGGTCCAGGTCGAGAAGAGCCCGGAGGTGATCTTCCTCTATCTCGGCGTCGTACGGGCCGGCGCCGTGTTCCTGCCGCTCAACACGGCCTACACCCCGGCGGAGATCGAATATTTCCTCGGCGATGCCGAGCCCACGATCTTCGTCTGCGACCCGGGCCGGCGCGACGCCCTCGCCGGAGCCGCCTCCGGCATCCGCGAGACCTGGACGCTGGATGCCGCGGGGACCGGCAGCGCCGCCGAGGCCGCGGACCGACAGGACACGGATATCACGGACGTGCCCCGCGGCCCGGAGGATCTCGCCGCGATCCTGTACACCTCGGGCACGACCGGGCGCTCCAAGGGCGCCATGCTGACCCACGACAACCTCGCCTCGAACGCCCGCACGCTGGTCGAGATCTGGCGCTTCACCGCCGACGACGTGCTGATCCACGCCCTGCCGGTGTTCCACACCCACGGGCTGTTCGTGGCGACCAACACGGTGCTGGCGAGCGGCGGCACCATGCTGTTCCTGCCGCGCCTCGATCCGAAGCTGATCCTGAGCCTGATGGGCCGGGCGACCGCCCTGATGGGCGTGCCGACCTTCTACACGCGCCTCCTGAAGGAGCCGGGCCTGACCCCCGACGCGGCGAAAGGCATGCGGCTGTTTGTATCGGGCTCGGCACCGCTGCTCGCGGAGACGCACCGGGACTGGCAGGCCCGCACCGGCCACGCCATCCTCGAGCGCTACGGCATGACCGAGACCAACATGAGCACCTCGAACCCCTACACGGGGGACCGGGTCGCCGGCACGGTCGGATTTCCGCTGCCGGGTGTATCCCTGCGGGTGGTCGATCCCGAGACCGGCGCGGTGCTGGGCCCGGATGCGGTCGGCATGATCGAGGTCAAGGGCCCAAACGTGTTCAAGGGCTACTGGCGGATGCCGGAGAAGACCGCGGCCGAGTTCAGGCCGGACGGCTTCTTCATCTCCGGCGACCTCGGCAAGGTCGATGCCCGGGGCTACGTCCACATCGTCGGGCGCGGCAAGGATCTGATCATCTCAGGGGGCTTCAACGTCTACCCCAAGGAGGTCGAAACCGAGATCGACGCCCTGCCGGGCGTGGTCGAATCCGCGGTGATCGGACTGGCACACCCGGATTTCGGTGAAGCCGTCACAGCCGTGGTGGTCGGCGGCGCGAACGCGCCGGACGAGTCCGGCGTGCTGGCGGCTCTGGAGGAGCGTCTCGCCCGGTTCAAATGCCCCAAGCGCGTGCTGTTCGTGGACGAACTGCCCCGCAACACCATGGGCAAGGTCCAGAAGAACCTGCTCCGTGAGACGCATGCGGGGCTGTATCGCGCGTAAAAGAAACCGCCCGCTGGCCTCGGGGCCAGCGGGCGGTTTCCTCGTCGTGATCAGAGGTTGTGTGCGGTTCGCTCGTTCTCCGGCGGCGTATGCCCGTCGGGATCCGTGGCCTTGCGGACCGCCGCGTTGAGGTTGTCCGGGTCGAGGGCGGTCTGAACGAACTCGCGGCCCATACTGGTCACCTCGCGGGCGTAGCGCAGACCCTGGTCGCGGACCTCGTCGGCCCAGGGACCGATGTTGCGGTCCTCCTGGCGGGTGCGCGGCAGCAGCGCGCCGAGCAGCAGGCCGGCGGCGACGCCGACGACGCCCACCAGCAGCGGATTGTCGTCCACGAAGCGCTCGACCGCGCTGCGGCCGCGCTGGAGACCGTCGATCCCCTGGGTGGTGATGTCGTCGAGCGCCCGCAGGTTGCGCTTATGCAGCGCCCCGGCACGCTCCCGGGCATCGTCATAGGCCGAAGCGGCCCGCGCGCGGGCCTGGTCGGCGGCGCTACCGAGGCGGTCGCCGATGTCGTCGGCCAACTCCGATACGGTTTGGCGGGCCTGTCCGGCGAGATCGCTGGCGCGCTCGCCGGCCGCCTGGGCGTTCTCCCGCGCGGTGGCGGCCGCGTCGATCGGCCGGGCCGCGGCGCCGTGCGGAAGCGGATCGTGCAGCCCGCGCGGGTCGGGGCGGAGCGTGAAGTCGCCCGCCGCCTCGCCGGGAGCCGGGCGGGTGTCGCCGTGGCCGGCCGGATCGGGCCGCAGGCTGCTGTCGCTCGAGCCGGTCGGCATGCCCGCCGCGGCGGCGAGCTGATCGGGGAGGCTGGACGGATTCGGCTTGTCAGTCATGGCGGTGTCCTCGGATGTCCGTCGCGGCGGCGCCTGGGGGTGGAGCCCCTCCCGGCTCTCCGGCCGGGCTCGGGTCGTCACGGTTCGGGTGTCAGATGTCGGTCGTCTCGAGGGGATCGCGGGGCGGACGCGCCGTCGGGAGATCGGGGTCGTAGCCGCGGGCCGTACCGGTGTTGAGCGTGGCCACGCGCTCGGCCGAGACCTGGGTCCGGCGGCGTTCGGCATCCCGTGCCATCCGGTTGAACAGCAGACCCACCCCGGCGGCGATCAGAAGGACCGGCACCGGGTTGCGGCGCACCGCCTCCAGGGCCCCGTCGTATACGCCACTCAGTGCGGGCGTGCGTCGGGCGTTGCCCAGCATCTCGTCCACGATGTTCGGGACCGAGAGCTTGCCCTGGATCTGGTCGATCGTGTCGTCGAGCCGAGCCCGGCTCGCCTCGATTTCCTTCTCGAGGTCGGTCATCGAACTCATCCGGACACGCGCTCCGACAGGGCCTGGGCATCCTGGCGCACCTGGCGCGTCGTACGCGTCGGCGCCAAGGTGGAGAGGGACAGGACGCTGCGCGCCCACAGGGCCATGCCGACGGCGATGACCAGCAGTACGCCGCCCACGATGAGCGCCGACAGCCACTCGGAGCCCACGATGGTGGCGAGCCACTTCACGAACGCGCCGATCAGGACCAGCAGGGCGACCACGGCGAACACCGCGGAGCCGACCATGCAGGCCAGGCCGACGATGAGCTGGCGGACGTTGCCCGCCATCTCGGCGCGGAACAGCGCGATTTCTTTACGGGCGAGCTCGTTGGTCTCCCGCAGCGCATCGCCGATCAGGCTCTGAATGCTGGAGGCGCCGGTCTGGCGCGGATCAGGACCCTGGGCCATGGTCTCAGGCCCGGAAGCTGTCGCGGGCGTCGCCGTCCGGGGCTTCCGGCGGCAGGCTCGACGACTTGATGAACCGGGCGGCGATCAGGCCGGCCACGAAGGTCCCCACCGCCACCGCTACCGGAGCGCGCCGGGCGAAGGCCTCGGCCTCACCGTAGAAGTCGCCGAGGCTGCGCCGCTCGATCGAGGAGCCGAGCTGCTCGAGGCCGTCGGCGGCGCTGTCGAAGAAGGCGCGCACGTTCGGCTTGTCGCCGAGGTCGCGGCCGGAATTGCGGATCGTCTGCGCCAGCTCGTGGACCGACTGCGCGGCGTCGCCCTTGCGCCGCTCGACGTAGTCCTGGGCCTGGAGTCGCGCCGCGTCGATCAGGCCGCGGCCGCGCTCGGCGGCTTCGTCGGCGAGACCTTCGACGTCGCCCTGCAGCGCGCGCCACTGGGCGCGCTCGCCGGGGCCATCGTGCAGCGGATCCTTGAGCGGGTCCTTCGGCGCGTCCTGCGGGAACTCGTTGCCGGCCATCTCGAAAACACTCCTCGCGGCGCAGGGATGGTGCCGCTTGCGGCGACCGCGGCCCCCGCGATGGCTGAGTAACCGGTTGGGCTGTCACCGGTTCCGGCCGATCCCGAAGGACCGCTCCGCGCGGGTTCGCGGCCGCCGCTCAGCCGGCGTTCAGGCGCGGTCTGGCAGAACCGCCACGCTTGCACAACGGCGACGCTTCGCCCGCTCTTCAACACGCTCCGGGCTTCCCTTCGCATCGCCTTCGAAGGCTGACCGGACGGGCGTCGGAGGCGTTCGGAACCCGGAGGCCGGCACCGGACAGGGCGGCGATCCTGTCCGGCGCGGCGGCGTGCTCGACTTGACCCGCGCCCGGCTTCACGCTTGGGTTGCTTCGACAAAGGATCGCGCAGGGACTCCGCGCGTTCTGCTATAAGAGAAGTCCCGATGCAGGCGCGGCGCGGTCCTCGACGCGGACCGCGCCCATGATCCGGAGCCGACCCGCGTGGCACGCCTTGTGATCGTATCGAACCGCGTCGCCATCCCCGAGGATGGCGGGAAGGCGGTTGCGGCGGGCGGCCTCGCGGTCGCCGTGAAGGAGGCGTTCACCGCCTACGAGGGGTTGTGGTTCGGCTGGAGCGGCAACATCTCGGAGGAGCCCTCCGAGGAGCCGACGCTGATCGACCGCGGCCGGGTCCAGTACGCCGTCGTCGACCTCTCCCCGCAGGACCACCTGGAATATTACGCCGGCTTCGCGAATCGGGCCCTGTGGCCGATCATGCATTACCGGCTGGGGCTCGGCGCGTTCTCGCGCTCGGATTACGCCGGCTACAGCCGCGTCAACCGCACCTTCGCCCGGGCGCTCGCCAAGCTGGTCGAGCCCGACGACATCATCTGGGTGCACGATTACCACCTGCTGCCGCTGGCCGCCGAGCTGCGCGGTCTCGGGCTCGACAACCCGATCGGGTACTTCCACCACATCCCCTGGCCCGCCGCCGACGTGTTCAACTCGCTGCCGGCGAGCACCGAGCTGCTGCGCGCCATCGTCGATTACGACCTGATCGGCCTGCAGACCGAGGCCGACGTCCAGAACCTGCAGCGCAACCTGGTCGACACCCAGCGGGCGATCCCGCTGGGCGGCGGCTCGCTGATGGTCGACGGGCGCCGCACCCGGATCCGCGCCTTCCCGATCGGGATCGACGTCGCCGGCTTCAAGGAGGCGGCCGAGAAGGCCAACGCCAACAAGGTGGTGCGCGAGACCATCGCGGGCCTGCGCACCCGCAAGCTGCTGATCGGCGTCGACCGGCTCGACTATTCCAAGGGCGTGTCCGAGCGGATGGAGGCGGTGGAGAGCTTCTTCGCCTCGAATCCCGACCAGCGCGGCAACGTCACCTACATCCAGATCACCCCGAAATCCCGCAGCGAGGTGCCGGAATACGAGCAGCTCGCCCGGGACGTGAACGAGAAGGTCGGCGAGATCAACGGCGCGCTCGGCGACCCGGCCTGGACGCCGATCCAGTACATCACCAAGGCCTACCCGCGCCCGGTCCTGGCCGGCCTGTACCGGGCGGCCCGGGTCGGCCTGGTCACGCCGATGCGCGACGGCATGAACCTCGTCGCCAAGGAATACGTGGTCGCCCAGAGCGAGGACGATCCGGGCGTCCTGGTCCTGTCGAAATTCGCCGGCGCGGCCCGGCAGATGCCCGAGGCGCTGCTGATCAACCCCTACGACCGGTTCGAGGTCGCCGAGGCGATCCGCTCCGCCCTGTACATGCCCAAGGCCGAGCGGCTGGCGCGCTGGAAGCCGATGGTTGAGCGCATGACCCGCGAGGACGTGGATTGGTGGGCCCGCAACTTCCTGTCGGAGCTGGAGAATTTCCGCACGATGGAGCGCGAGCCCCCGACCGCCGCCGCGGCCGCCGAGTAGGCGGAAAAGGGCGGCAGCCGATGCGCGCCTCTCCCTTCCCCCTCTGCGGGGGAGGGTGGGCCGGCCGTGAGGCCCGCATCGGGAGAGGGGAACCCGGCTTCCCGACAAGGCGCGGCCGGCATGACGGGTGAAACCCTGTCCTGCAGCCGTCGCTCTTCTCTCTCGCCCTCCTCCGGGGCCTCCCTCCGCGGCAGAGCTCCGGGTTAGACAGGTCGGAATTTTGATCTCTGCTCAGGGCGGAAGGCTCGGTCTTCCCCTCGTGAAGACCTGACCGATACAGCCGCGCGCCGTCATCCCGGGGCCGCGCAGCGGAGCCCGGGATCCAGAGACGCCGACGTGTCCAACCCTTGCGCCGCCCCTTGCGCCGACAGCGATTCTGGGTCCGGGCTCGCCTCCGGCCCCCCGGAAAGACGACGCGGGTCATCCGATAGGGGGGATCGCTCCTCGGGAGATGGGTCTTCCAACCAGTCTGACCCGCAGCCCGCAAAGGGGGGAGGGAGGGCGCGTGCCCGCTGCGATGCGGCTTCTCCTGCCGCCGGGAAGGATCCGGACTGCGTTCCCCGAACCCGCCGGCCTTTGCGGGGAAGGAAGGGCGCGTGTCATACCTGGACCGAACGCCCCTGCGAGCCGAGCGCCATCCAGAACCCTATGAATGACCGCGCGCCCTCCCATCCCCCCACCTCCCACAAAACCGGACCCCGCCCATGATCGCCGTCGATGACGGGGTGCCGGCGCCGCTCGGCGCGCATTTCGATGGGCGCGGGGTCAACTTCGCCCTGTTCTCCGAGCACGCCACCGCGGTGGACATCTGCCTGTTCGAGCCGGGGGAGCGGCACGAGACCCGCACGGTCCGGCTGCCCTGCCGCACCGACGACGTCTGGCACGGCTACCTGCGCGGGGTGCTGCCGGGCCAGCTCTACGGCTACCGGGTGCACGGCCCCTGGGATCCGGCCAACGGCCACCGGTTCAACGCCTCGAAGCTGGTGCTCGACCCCTATGCCAGGGAGATCCGGGGCCGGATCCGCTGGCACGACGCGCTCTACGGCCACCGCCGGGGAAACGAGAGCCGGATCGACCGGCGCGACAGCGCGGTCTACATGCCCAAGGGGGTGGTCACGGCCCCCGAGGTGCCCGACCTCGCCCTCGCCCCGCTGCGCCGGCCGCTCACCGAGACCGTGGTGTACGAGGCGCACGTCAAGGCGCTGACCCGCACCCATCCCGCCATCCCGGAAGCGGAGCGCGGCACCTACGCGGCGCTCGCCCATCCGGCGATCATCGAGCACCTGGTCAAGCTCGGGGTCACCGCCCTGGAGCTGCTGCCGATCCAGGCCTTCGCGGACGACCGCTTTCTGGTCGAGAAGGGGCTCGTCAATTTCTGGGGCTATCAGCCCCTGGGCTACTTCGCCCCGGATCCGCGCTACCTCGGGGAGGGCGGGCTCGGCGGCCTCAAGGCGGCGATCCGCGAGCTGAACGCCGCCGGGATCGAGACCTGGCTCGACGTCGTCTACAACCACACCGCCGAGGGCGACCACAGCGGCCCGACCCTGTCGTTCCGCGGCATCGACAATGCCAGCTACTACAAGCTCGACCCCGCGGACCGGCGCCGGACGATCGATTGCACCGGCTGCGGCAACACCCTCGATGCGAGCCACCCGCGGGTGATGCAGCTGGTGCTCGATTCCCTGCGCCACTGGGTCACCGCCTACGGCATCGCCGGCTTCCGGTTCGACCTCGCCACCAGCCTCGGGCGCGCGCCGCTCGCCTTCACCCCGCAGGCGGCGTTCTTCCAGGCGGTGGCGCAGGATCCGGTGCTCGCCCGGGTCAAGATGGTGGCCGAGCCCTGGGACATCGGGGAGGGCGGCTACCAGCTCGGCGGCTACCCGCGCGGCTGGAGCGAGTGGAACGACAAGTTCCGCGACGCGGCCCGGGGCTTCTGGAAGGGCGATTCCGGCACCCTGGCGAAATTGACCCAGGGGCTGACCGGCTCGCGCGAGGTGTTCGCCCCGTCCCGGCGCTCGCCGCTGGCCAGCGTCAACTTCATCGCCAGCCACGACGGCTACACCCTGGCCGACACGGTGGCCTACGAGCAGAAGCACAACGCGGCCAACGGCGAGGACAACCGCGACGGCCACGGCCACAACGTCAGCTGCAATTACGGCGTCGAGGGCGACACCGACGACGTGGGCATCCTGGCCGTGCGCGCCCGCCAGAAGCGCAACATGCTGGCCACCGTGATGCTGGCCCAGGGCGTGCCGATGCTGCTGATGGGCGACGAGCGCTCCCGCAGCCAGGGCGGCAACAACAACGCCTACGCCCAGGACAACCCGATCAGCTGGATGGACTGGACCAGCGACCCGGACCCGCAGCTCACCGGCTTCGTGGCGAACCTCCTGGCCCTGCGCCGGGCCCAGCCGGCCCTGCGGCGGCGGACCTTCTTCACCGGCGCCCCGGTCGCCCCCGAGGCGCCCCTCCGGGACGTGCACTGGCTCGCCCCCGAGGGCACCGAGATGGAGAACCACCACTGGGCCGACGACGGCCTGCAGGTGTTCGGCATGCAGATCGGCAACGACGGGGACGGCGACCGCCTGCTGCTGCTGTTCAACGCCGGGGTGGAGCCCCTCGACTTCCGCCTCGCCCCGGTGATCGGCGGCCCCTGGCAGCCGGCCTTCGACACCGGCGAGGCCGCCGGCACGGTCCCGCCGGGCGCCCCGTCCTACGGGCCGGACGCGCCGGTGCCGCTGCCGGGCCGCTCGGTGCTGGTGCTCACCGCGGCGGGCGTGGGGGCGGGGGTGTCGAGCGGTTGGGTGCCGAGGGGTTGAGAGCAGGCCCCAGTTCGAGCCGGTCGAAGCGAGATGATTGCGCGCGGGGGTCCTGCGCGTTACGTTGCCTGATCATACGATTTGTTGAACGTCATCGGAGCATCGCCATGGCTGGAGATCGTTCGCAGCCGAGGCAGGCCTCAGGGACTGAGACAGCCCTTGCCCCTTCCGTTACCGCTGTCATGGCCCGCGCGCAGGAAAGCGGCCTGACCCGGGGCAAGGCCAGCCGGATCTCCGGACGCGTCGCGCCGGAATTGATCGAACGCGCCAAGGCCCGGACGGGGCTTCACTCCGATACCGCGCTGATCGAGTTCGCGCTCGCCAACATCGCCATCGAGGATGGCTTCGCGGACGTATTCCGCACGCTGCGGGCCTCGGTCGACCCGGAACTCGACCTGAGCTTCTAGCGAGTGGCCTTCACCTTCAAGGCTGCGGAACGGCTGCGTCGGCAGGCACCGAAGACGGCGTTGCAGCGCCGGGACGATACCGCACTGCCCTTCCTGGAGGGGCAGGCGCAGGCGGGCCGTCCCCTCCTGCTCGATACCTGCGTCTACATCGACCAGATGCAGGGGCGGGCGCCGCCCCTGGTCGAGGATCTCCTCGGCATCCGGATCGTGAACCACAGCACTGTCGCCATCCAGGAGTTGATGCACACGGTAGGGGTCCTCGATCCCAAGGACCCTCGCAGCGCCCAGGCCGTCGCGGCAATCGGAACCGCGATCGACGCGATGCCGGCGCACCGGATCTTCACGCCCGACGCCGAGATCCTGGGAAGCGCCGCCGTCTATGCGGGCATGCTCTGCCGGATCCAGGGCTATGCAAAGGACGACCGCATGGGCGCACTCCACGATTGCGTCCTGTTCCTGCAGGCGCTCAAGCTCGGCTTCTGCGTGCTCACGCGCAACCTCAGGGACTTCGACGCCCTGTTGCAACTCCGCCCGGACAGCCAGGTCCTGTTCTATCGAACGTGACCCCACAGCCTACCACTTGGTCCCCCGCGCCATTTTTCGCATGCTGGCCGTCTCATCACGTCGCCATAGCTGCGCTGCGGGAACCGGATCGTGTGCGGGGCCTTCTCCCACGACAATGATCCCTGCCGCGCTTGTCCCTCGGGACGCACGGCCAACGACGAGGACCGTGGCCCGATGCGGCGCGCCCACAGCATGGATTTCGGAGCCGAGATGGTGGGGGGCGGCGTGCGCTTCGCGCTCTGGGCGCCGACCGCCCAGAGCGTCGAACTTGTCGTCGACGGCGTCGCGCATCCGTTGCCGGAATCCGGCGGCGGCTGGCGGCGCACCGCCCTGCCCGGGGTGAAGCCCGGCGCCCGTTACGGATTCCGGGTCGACGGCGACCTCGTGGCGCCGGACCCGGCCTCGCGCTTCCAGCCGGACGACGTCTCGGGCCTCAGCGAGGTGATCGATCCGCGCGCCTTCGCGTGGACGGACGAGGCCTGGACCGGGCGTCCGTTCGAGGAGGCGGTGATCTACGAGTGCCATGTCGGCACCGCGACCCCGGAGGGCACCTATGCCGCCCTGCAGGCGCGCCTGCCCGATCTCAAGGCGCTCGGCGTCACCGCGATCGAGCTGCTGCCGCTCGCCGACTTCAAGGGCTCGCGCAACTGGGGCTACGACGGGGTCCTGCCCTACGCCCCCGACGGCGCCTATGGCCGCCCGGACGACCTCAAGGGCCTGATCGACGCCGCCCACGGGCTCGGGCTGATGGTCTACCTCGACGCGGTCTACAACCATTTCGGGCCGGCCGGGAATTACCTGCACGCCTACGCCAAGACCTTCTTCACCGAGCGCCACCAGACCCCGTGGGGCGCCGGCATCAACTTCGACGGCAAGGAGAGCGGCGCCACGGTGCGGCAGTTCTTCATCCAGAACACCCTGTACTGGCTGGAGGAATACCATTTCGACGGCCTGCGCTTCGACGCCGTCCACGCCATCCTCGACGATTCGCCGCGCCATTTTTTGGCCGAGCTCGGTGAGACGGTCCGCAAGACCTTCCCGGACCGCGACATCCACCTGATGCTCGAGAACGAGGCCAACCAGGCGCGCTGGCTCGAGCGCGACGGCGCCGGGCGGCCGAAGATGCACGACGCGCAATGGGCCGACGACCTGCACCATTGCTGGCACGTGCTGCTCACCGGTGAGGACGCCGGCTATTATCAGAGCTTTGCCGACAAACCCGTCGCGCGCCTGGCCCGCTGCCTGGCGGAGGGGTTTGCGTATCAGGGCGAGCCGTTCGCCACCCTCGACAACCATCCGCGCGGCGAGCCCTCGGCGCACCTGCCGCCGTCGGCCTTCGTGACCTTCCTGCAGAACCACGACCAGGTCGGGAACCGGGCGCTGGGCGAGCGGCTGTCGCATCTGGCCGACCCCGCGAAACTCGACCTCGCCCGGGCCGGGTTCCTGCTGGCGCCGCAGATCCCGATGCTCTGGATGGGCGAGGAATGGTCGGCCTCGACGCCGTTCCTGTTCTTCGTCGACTTTGCCCCGGACGAAGACCTGAACACGGCGGTGCGCGAGGGCCGCCGCCGGGAGTTCAAGAGCTTCGCGGCGTTCGCCGACGACACCTCGAAGATCCCGGATCCCACCGAGCACGAGACCTTCGCGGCCTCCAAGCTCGACTGGTCCGAGCGGGCGCGCTCGCCGCACCGGGAGGTGCTGGCCGAGACCACGCGCCTGCTGGGCCTGCGGCGGGAGGTCGTGGTGCCGCTGGCGAAATCCGGCTACCAGGGCGCCGCCGCCACCCTGCCGCGCGCCGACGTGGTCGACTGCACCTGGCGGTTCGGTGCCGGCACCCTGCGGTTCGTGGCCAATGTCGGCACAGAGGCCTTCGCGGTGGATCCGGGCGGCGCCCGGGTGGTCTGGACCAACGCCCCCGACAAGACCGGACGGGACCTGCCCGCCTGGACCGGCCTGTTCCTGACGGAGCCCCGCTCGTGAGCCCCCTCGAAAAACTCGCCGACCTCGTCGGCGTCGCCTCCGGATACACCGACGCCTTCGGCAAGCCGGTGGAGACCTCCCTGGAGGTCCGGCGCGGCCTGCTGGCGGCGCTCGGCTTCGCGGTCGAGGACGAGGCCGGCATCGGCGAGAGCCTGGCCCAGGTCGAGGCCCTGCGCGGCGGCCTGGTCCCGCCGCTCCTGCCCGTGGAGGCGCGCCGCGCCGCCCGGGTGCCGGTCCGCGTCGCTGACGGATCCCCGCATACGCTGGTCTGGCGCTTGGTGGACGAGCGCGGCGCCGCCCGCGAGGGCCGGGCCAACCTGCAGGGGGCGGAGCCGGGCCAGGGTGCGGGCTTCGAGCTGCCGCCGCTGACCCCGGGCTACCACCGGCTCACCGTCCAGGCCGGCCGGATCCGGGCCGAATCCTGGGTGATCGCCGCGCCCCAGCGCTGCTGGCGCCCGCGGCCCTACACGGAGGAGGGCGCCTCCGACTGGGGCATGGCCGCCCAGCTCTATGGCCTGCGCTCGGCCACCAACATCGGCATCGGCACCTACGCGGATGCCGGCGAGGCCGCCCGCGAGGCGGCGTTGCGCGGGGCGGCGTTCTTGGGGCTCAGCCCGGTCCACGCCCTGTTCGGCTCCGACCGGACCAAGATCTCGCCCTACTCGCCGTCCTCGCGGCTGTTCCTCGAGACGCTGTTCATCGCGCCGCGCAGCCTGCCGGGGCTCGCCGGCTCCCGGGCCGAGGCGCTGCTCGCCGAGCGCGCCGACGCGATCACGGCCCTGCGCGAGGCCGCGCTCGTCGATCACCAGGGCGTGGCCGACGTGCTCGACCCGGTGCTGCGCGCCCTCTGGCTCGAATCCCCGGCCCGGGCCGGCACCGACGCGGACTTCGAGCGCTTCCGCCAGGAGGGCGGCGTCGACCTCGCCGCCCACGCGGTGTTCGAGGCCCTGTCCGAGCATTTCCGGCAGCAGGGCGCCCATTGGCTGGGCGACTGGCCGGAGGAGTACCGCCGCGCCGGCACCGAGGCGGTGGTGGCCTTCGCGGCCGAGAAGGCCGAGGCGGTGGGCTACCACGCGTGGCTGCAATACCTCGCCGACCGCCAGCTCGCCGCGGCCTCCGCGACGGCGCTCACGGCCGGCATGCGGGTCGGGCTCTACCGCGACCTCGCGGTGGGCGCCGACCGGGGCGGCTCCGAGATCTGGTCCCATCCCGAGCGCTTCGCCGACCGGGTTTCGATCGGCGCGCCGCCGGACCTGCTCGCCCCCAAGGGCCAGAACTGGGGCCTGCCCGCCTTCGACCCGCTGGAGATGGAGCGGGACGGCCTCGCGGCGTTCCGGGCCCTGGTCCAGGCCAACATGCGCCATGCCGGCGCGATCCGGATCGACCACGCCTTCCAGCTCGCAAGGCTGTTCCTGATCCCGCTCGGGGCCGGCGCCCATGCCGGCGCCTACGTGGCGATGCCGTTCGAGCCGATGCTGGCGGTGCTGCGGCTGGAGAGCCACCGCAACAAGTGCCTGGTCATCGCCGAGGATCTCGGCACCGCGCCCGAGGGTTTTTCCGACGCCCTGATGCGGGCCGGCGTGCTCAGCTACCGGATCCTGGCCTTCGAGCGGGAAGGGGACGGCCGGTTCAAGGCCCCGTCCGCCTACCCGCGCGACGCACTCACCGCCATCACCACCCACGACCTGCCGACCTTCGTCGGCTGGTGGCGCGGGGTCGACACCGACACCCGCCAGTCTCTGGGCCTGTACGATCAGGATCGCGCCGAGGCCGAGCGCGGCGAGCGGGTGGTCGAGCGCCGCCGCCTCACCGAGGCGCTGGCCGGGGAGCAGCTCCTGCCGACGGCCGAGCCCCCCGAGGCCGCGCCGTTCGAGGCCGCCGCCCGCTACCTCGCCCGCGCCCCCTCGATGCTGACCGCCGTGCAGTACGAGGACGTGGTCTCGGAACTGGCCCAGGCCAACGTGCCGGGCTCCACCGAGGGCTATCCGAACTGGCGGCGCAAGCTCGACCGGGACCTCGTGGACATCGCCGCCCCCGGGGGACCGCTCGCCAAGCTGGCGGCCTCGCTCTCGGCCGAGTCCCGGGGCCCGCGCTCGGGCTCCGCCCGGCTGGCCGTGCCGCCGCCGCAATCGACCTACCGGCTGCAGTTCCACAAGGACTTCACCTTCGCGGACGCGGAGCGGATCGTCCCGTATCTCAAGAAGCTCGGGATCAGCCACGTCTACGCCTCGCCGCTGCAGAAGGCGCGGCCCGGCTCGACCCACGGCTACGACATCGTCGATCACGGCGCGATCAACCCGGAACTCGGCGGCGAGGCGGATTTCGTCCGGCTCTCCGAGACCCTGCACGGGCACGGGCTGAAGCTGCTGCTGGACATCGTCCCGAACCACATGGGCGTCGGCGGCTCCGACAACCCGTGGTGGCTCTCGGTGCTCGAATGGGGCTCCCTGTCGCCCTTCGCGGACGCGTTCGACATCGACTGGCAGCGCCTCGGCGCCGGCCGCAACCTGGTGATCCCGTTCCTGGGCGAGCGCTACGGCGAGGCCCTGGAGCAGGGCACGCTGGAGCTGAAGTTCGATCCCGAGGCCGGCGCCTTCAGCGTCTGGCACTACGAGCACCAGCTGCCGATCCGCCCCTTGAGCTATCCGACCATCCTCAACCGGGTGATCGCCGCCATCGGCGCGGTGGACGACGACACCACCGCGGAGCTGCTCGCCATCTCCGAGCGCCTGCGCGCCATGGCGATCGACACCGACGAGACCCGCCGGACGGGCTTCCCGGAGGAGGCCGAGGGGCTCAAGCGCCGGCTCGCCGAGATCTACGGCGTCTCGCCCCTGATCCAGGAGGCCACCGCCAGCACCCTGGCGCTGCTCAACGGCTTCAAGGGCCGCCCCGACAGCTTCGGGCCGCTGCACCGGCTCCTGGAGGCCCAGGCCTACCGGCTGGCCCATTGGCGGGTGGCCTCGAGCGACATCAACTACCGGCGGTTCTTCGACGTGAACTCGCTGGCGGGCCTGCGGGTGGAGTTGTCCGACATCTTCCACCGCTCGCACGAGACCGTGTTCCGGCACATCCGCGAGGGCCGGATCGACGGGTTGCGCATCGACCACATCGACGGGCTCGCCGACCCGCTGGGCTACGCCCGCGCGCTCCAGGCCGCCGTCGGCCCGGGCTTCTACGTGGTGGTGGAGAAGATCCTGGAGCCCGGCGAGCGGCTGCGGCCCTGGCCGGTGGCCGGGACCACGGGCTACGACGTGCTCAACCAGCTCGACGGCATCCTGGTGGACAAGGAGCGGCAGGGGAAGGTCCGGCGCCTGTACGAATGGGCCTCGGGCTTCGACGAGCCCTACGGGTTCCAGCTCCGCGCCGCCAAGGCCGAGATCCTGGAGATCAGCTTCGCCAGCGAGCTGGAAGTGCTGACCTCCGATCTCAAGGAGGTGGCCGATGCCGACCGGCGCACCCGCGACTTCACCGTCAACGCCCTGCGCCGGGCGCTGATCGAGATCATCGCCCGCTTCCCGACCTATCGCAGCTACCTGCCGCCGGAGCTGGAGGAGGGCGAGGTCGAGCCCCAGGACGTGCGGCTGATCGAGGGCGCGGTCGCCAAGGCCAAGCGCTGGTCGAGCCTGCCGGACCGCTCGGTGCACGATTTCGCCGCCGACGTGCTGCTCGGGCGGATCGAGACCACGGGGCCTGGCCGCCCGGACCCGCGGGTGGCGCTGCGCTTCCGCCGGCGGTTCCAGCAGCTCACCGGCCCGGTCATGGCCAAGAGCCTGGAGGACACGCTGTTCTACCGGTACGCCTGCCTGCTCGGCCTCAACGAGGTCGGCGGCGATCCGGGCGAGTACGGCATCGACGCCGAGCATTTCCACGACCTCCAGATCGCCCGCGCCCGCGACTGGCCGAACGCCATGATCACCACGGCGACCCACGACACCAAGCGCGGCGAGGATGCCCGGACCCGGATGCTCGCGCTCTCCGAGATCCCGGAGGGCTGGGCCGGCGCCTGGGACCTGTGGCAGCGCACCGCCGGGCCGCACCTCGCCCGGATCGACGGCGAGCCGGCCCCGGATGCCAACGACCAGTGGATGTTCTTCCAGGCGATCCTCGGCGCCTGGCCGCTGGAACTGCTGGAGCGGGACGAGACGGCGGCGATCGCGGACTTCCGCGACCGTCTGATCGCCTACGGCGAGAAGGCCATGCGGGAGGGCAAGCGCCGGTCGAGCTGGGTCAACGTCGACGAGGTCTACGAGGGCGCGGTCAAGAAGCTGTTCTCGGCGCTGATCGCCCCGGGCTCGGACTTCCTGCGCGAGCTGCGCCCCTTCGCCCGGCGGCTCGCCCATCTTGGCATGCTGGCCGGCCTCGGCCGGACGGTCCTGAAATGCACCCTGCCGGGGCTGCCCGACACCTACCAGGGCACGGAGGTCTGGGACTTTTCGTTCGTCGATCCCGACAACCGCCGCCCGGTGGATTACCCGGCCCTCGAGCGCATGCTCGAGCAGGGCGGCGCACCGGCCGACCTGCTGCCGCACTGGCCGGACGGGCGGGTCAAGCAGGCGACCCTGGCGCGCCTGCTCGCCGAGCGGGCCGAGCGGCCGGCCTGCTACGCCAGCGCGGCCTACGAGCCGGTCGAGGCCAGGGGCGACCGGGCGGCCCACGTGATCGCCTACCGGCGGACCGACCCGGGCGAGGAGGGCGGCGACCTGTTCGTGGCGGTGCCGCGCCTGTTCGCCGGCATCGTCGGCGAGGCGGTCTGGTCGGGCGAGGCGTTCGCCGGCACCCGGGTCGATCTCGGGGCGGGCACGATCTGGCGCGACCTCGTCTCGGGGCGGATCGTGGAGACCGGAGGGGAGGGGGCCGATCTCGGCCAGCTCCTGCGCGACCTGCCCTACGCGGTCCTGCGGCGGGAGCCGTGAGGGACGCGGCCGGATCGGCGGATCTCCCGCCCCCTCTGCGGGGGCGGGTGGGCCGGCCGTCAGGCCGGGTCGGGAGAGGGGAGCCCGGGTTCAGGACATGACGCGACCGGCAGGACGGGCAAAGCTTGTTTCTGCACCGTCGCTCCCCTCTTGCGGGACTTCGTCCCGGCCCGACCCCCTTCGAGGGCCACCCTCCCCCGCAAAGGGGGGAGGGAGGATGCGCAGGTCCGCCGCTGCTACGAAGAACACGATCGGCAGGCCCCTCGCGGACCTGTCATGCGAATCTGCTGAGAGACGGGTCGCGCGGACCTGACCATTCGCGCCGTCCCGGGCAAGGCACGCCCGCGCGGTTCGGGCGTTACGAGACATGGACCAGGAGCCAGAGACCAGCATGAACGCACCGACCAAAGCCGCCGCCGCGACGACCGGGGCCGAGGCCGTCCTGCCCGCATCCCCGGCGCCTCGCGCCGCGGGGCCGCGGATCTACAACCTGTTCCCGCTGCTGGTCGGGCGCGTCTCCGACTGGGCGGCCGAGCTGCCCCGGATCGCGGCGCTCGGCTTCGACTGGATCTACCTCAACCCGTTCCACCAGACCGGCGGCTCGCGGAGCCTCTACGCGGTGGCCGATCCCGAGCGGCTCGACGAGCGGTTCCGTGACCAGGACGGCACGCCCGACGACGCGCAGATCGGCCGGTTCTGCGCCGCCGCGCAGGCCGCGGGCCTGTCGGTGATGACCGACCTCGTGATCAACCACACCGCCGACAACGCCCGGCTGGCCGTGGAGCGGCCCGACCTGTTCATGAAGGAGCCCGACGGCTCGATCATGCATCCGGGCGCCGTCGACCCGGACGATCCCACGATCCGCACGGTCTGGGGCGATCTCGCCGAACTCGACTATCACACGCCCGCCGCCCGGGACGAGCTGACCCGGATCTGGGGCGCCTACGTGGCCCGGCTCCAGGCGCTCGGCGTCGCGGGCTTCCGGTGCGATGCCGCCTACAAGGTCCCGCCCGAGACCTGGCGCGTCCTGATCGGGGAGGCCAAGGGCCGCGACCCCGCCTGCCTGTTCGCCGCCGAGACCCTGGGCTGCACCTTCGAGGAGGCGCGCGCCACGGCCGGCGCCGGCTTCGACTACCTGTTCAACTCCTTCGCCTGGTGGGACCTCCAGAAGCCCTGGGCGCTGGAGCAGTACGAGCGCCTGCGGGTGCTGGCGCCCTCGATCGCCTTTCCGGAAAACCACGACATGAAGCGGCTGGCCGCCGAGGCCGGCGGCGGCCCCGAGGCGGTGGCGCGGCACCTGCGCACCCGCTACGCGCTGGCTGCTTTCTTCTCGGCCGGCGTGCTGATGCCGATCGGCTACGAGTGGGGCTACCGCCGGGCGCTGCACGTGGTCGAGACCACCCCGCGCGACCGCGAGACCGACACCGGCCTCGACATCTCCGCCTCGATCCGGGCGATCAACGCCCTGCGGGCTGAACTGCCGGCCGCCAACGTCGAGGGCGCGCAGATGCGCATCTCGGCCCCCGACAGCGACCTCGTGGCGCTCGCCCGCTTCGACACCGGCCATCCGGCCTCGGCGCAGAACGCCGTGATCGTGCTCTACAACCCGTCGGACAGGCCGGTGCCGGTGGATGCCGGCACCCTCATCGCCCGCACCGGCGGGATGCTCGGCGCCTTCGTCGACCGGACCCCCGAGGCCGAGCCGATCGCGTTCCATCCCGGCAGCGCCATCGACCTGCTCCCGGGCGAGTTGCGCATCCTCAGCGCCGGGCCCGCCCAGGTCGCCCAGCTGCCCGAGCGCGACACGCCGACCGGCGAGGGCCGGGTGGTGATCGAGGCGGTGAGCCCGGAGCTCGACGGCGGCCGTTCGGCGGTGAAGCGCGTCGTCGGCGAATCCCTGCGGGTCGAGGCCGACATCTTCACCGACGGCCACGAGATCCTCGACGCCGCGATCCTGTCGCGGGTCGCCGGCACCGAGGCGTGGCGCGAGGACCCGATGGTCTTCGTCGACAACGACCGCTGGGCCGGGCAATTCCCCCTGGAGCGCAACGCCCGCTACGAATTCACCCTGATCGCGTGGCGCGACCCGTTCTCGTCCTGGGTGCGCGACACCCTGAAGAAGCGCGCCGCCGGCGTCGATGTCCGCCTGGAGACGATCGAGGGCGTGACCCTGGTCGAGAGCGCCGCCTCCCTGGCCCGCGGCCGCGGCGCCGGGCGCGACGCGGAGCGGCTCGCCGCCCTGGTCGCGGCGCTCGCCGCCGAGGAGACCGGCTCGGCCGCCCAGCTCGAGCGGATCCTGCAACCCGAGGCCGCGAGCCTGGTCCGCCGGAACGCCGAGCGGGTGAATCTCAGCCGCTATCCGGTGGTCCTGCCGGTGATCGCCGACCGGCTCGCGGCCCGGTTCTCCGCCTGGTACGAGATCTTTCCGCGCTCGCAATCGATGGACGTGAACCGCCACGGCACCTTCGACGACGTGATCCGGCGGCTGCCCGAGATCCGCGAGCTGGGCTTCGACGTGCTCTACTTCACGCCGATCCACCCGGTGGGCCGGACCAACCGCAAGGGCAAGAACAACACCCTCAAGGCCCTGCCGGGCGATGTCGGCTCGGTCTACGCGGTGGGCGCGGAGGAGGGCGGCCACGAGGCCGTGCACCCCGACCTCGGCACGCTGGAGGATTTCGAGCGGCTGGTGGCGGAAAGCCACGCCTTCGGCATGGAGATCGCCCTCGACTTCGCGATCCAGTGCTCGCCCGACCATCCCTGGATCAAGGACCATCCGGAATGGTTCGAGTGGCGCCCCGACGGGACGCTGAAATTCGCCGAGAACCCGCCCAAGAAGTACGAGGACATCTCGAACGTCCACTTCTACGGGGGCGCCCTGCCCTCGCTGTGGATCGAGCTGCGCGACATCCTGCTCGGGTGGTGCGCCCGGGGCGTGCGCATCTTCCGGGTCGACAACCCGCACACCAAGCCGATCCCGTTCTGGGAATGGGTGATCGCCGAGGTCAACGGCCGCTATCCCGACGCTCTGTTCCTGGCCGAGGCCTTCACCCGGCCGAAGATGATGAAGAAGCTCGCCAAGGCGGGCTACCAGCAGAGCTACACCTACTTCACGTGGCGCAACACGAAGCAGGAGCTCACCGCATACGCCCTGGAGCTGGCCGGCGAGATGGGCGAGTACTACCGCCCGAACTTCTTCGCCAACACGCCTGACATCAACCCGCACTACCTCCAGACCAGCGGCCGGGCGGGCTTCGTGATCCGGGGGACGCTGGCCGCCACCCTGTCGTCGGTCTACGGCATCTACAACGGCTTCGAGCTGTGCGAGGCCGCGCCCTACCCGGGCAAGGAAGAATACCTGAACTCGGAGAAGTACGAGCTGAAGGCCTGGGACTACGACCGGCCCGGCAACATCCGCGAGCACATCGTCACGCTGAACAAGATCCGGCGCGAGAACCCCGCCCTCTGGGATTTCCGCAACGTGGTCTTCACCGGCGCCTCCAACGACCAGATCATCGCCTACGCCAAGGCGACGCCGGAGCGTGACAATTGCGTGTTCACGATGGTCAACCTCGATCCCAAGAACCGCCAGGAATGCACCTACGAGGTGCCGCTCTGGCTGTTCGGCCTGCCGGATGACGGCGCCGTGGAGGTTGAGGACCTGATCCAGGGCTACAGGTTCGAGTTGCGGGGCAAGACCCACCGCATCGCGCTCGATCCGGCCGAGCGATCCTGCGTCATCTGGCGTCTCCGGGCGCCGCGGCGGGTTGCGGGCTGAGGCCACCCGTGGCACCTCACCCTCACGTCTGACACCGGCGACGGGCCTGCCCGCCGCCGACCATTGCGCCGCGCGGCCGACCGCCCGCGCCCCGGCCGGTCCCGACCGCCGGTCCCCTTGACCTTCGACCGATGAGGCAGCGACGCGATGATCGATCGCAGCGACCCGCAATGGTACCGTGACGCCATCATCTACCAGATCCACGTCAAGTCGTTCTTCGACTCGAACGACGACGGGATCGGTGATTTCGAGGGGCTGACCCGGCGGCTCGACTATGTCCGTGACCTCGGGGTCACGGCGATCTGGCTGATGCCGTTCTATCCCTCGCCGCTGCGCGACGACGGCTACGACATCGCCGATTACGAGGGCATCAACCCGTCCTACGGGACCATGGAGGACTTCAGGGCCTTCGTGGCGGCGGCGCACGAGCGCGGCCTGCGGGTGATCACCGAGCTCGTGATCAACCACACCAGCGACCAGCACCCCTGGTTCCAGGCGGCCCGCGAGGCGCCCCCCGGCTCGCCCGAGCGCGACTTCTACGTCTGGTCGGACACCGACGCGCCGTACAAGGACACGCGGATCATCTTCCTCGACACCGAGTCCTCGAACTGGACCTGGGACCCGGTCGCCAAGCAGTATTTCTGGCACCGGTTCTACAGCCACCAGCCGGACCTGAACTTCGACAACCCGAAGGTGCTGGAAGCCGTCATCGCGACGATGCGCTACTGGCTCGACATGGGCGTCGACGGCCTGCGGCTGGACGCGATCCCCTACCTGATCGAGCGCGACGGCACGAACTGCGAAAACCTGTCCGAAACGCACGACGTCATCAAGGCGATCCGGGCCGCCCTCGATGTCAGCTATCCCGACCGGATGCTGCTGGCCGAGGCCAACCAGTGGCCCGAGGAGACCGCCCAGTATTTCGGCGACGGCGACGAATGCCACATGGCGTTCCACTTCCCGCTGATGCCGCGGATGTACATGGCGATCGCCCGGGAGGACCGGCATCCGATCACCGACATCATGCGCCAGACCCCGGAGATCCCCGAGGGGTGCCAGTGGGCGATCTTCCTGCGGAATCACGACGAGCTGACGCTCGAGATGGTGACCGCCGAGGAGCGTGACTACCTCTGGTCGTTCTACGCCGCCGAGCGGCGCGCCCGGATCAACCTCGGCATCCGCCGCCGCCTCGCGCCGCTGCTGGAGAACGACCGGCGCAAGATCGAACTGATGAAGTCCCTCGTCCTGTCGATGCCCGGCACGCCGGTGCTCTACTACGGCGACGAGATCGGCATGGGCGACAACATCTATCTGGGCGACCGCGACGGCGTCCGCACGCCGATGCAATGGTCCCCGGACCGCAACGGCGGCTTCTCCAAGGCGAACCCGCAGCGGCTGTTCCTGCCGGCGATCCAGGACCCGATCTACGGCTTCGACGCGATCAACGTCGAGGCGCAGACCCAGTCGCAGACCAGCCTGCTGAACTGGACCCGGCGGATGATCGCCATCCGCAACAACAGCGTCGCGCTGGGCCGCGGCACGATCCAGTTCCTCTATCCCTCGAACCGCAAGGTCCTGGCCTGGATCCGCGAGCACGAGGACGAGCGGATCCTGTGCGTCGCCAACCTGTCGCGGGCCCCGCAGGCGGTGCAGCTCGACCTGTCGGAGCTGCGCACCGCGGTGCCGATCGAGCTCACCGGCGGCACCGAGTTCCCGCCGATCGGAGACCTGCCCTACCTGCTGACCCTGCCGTCCTACGGCTTCTACTGGTTCTCGTTGAGCGCCGCCCGCTCGGGCGCGATCGGCCCGCAGCAGGAGCCCCCGGAGCTGTTCACCCTGGTGCTCACCGGCGGCATCGAGAGCCTGATGTCCGGCCGTGAGCGCGTCGCCTTCGAGCGCACCGTGGTGCCGCCGTTCCTGCTGAGCCGGCGCTGGTTCGGCGCCAAGGGCTCGCGGATCCGGTCCGTGAAGGTGGTCGACTTCGCCGCCCTCAAGGACGTGGACGGCAGCGCCCGGTTCCTGCTGCCGCGGCTGCAGGTGCAGCTCGCCAACGGCGAGAGCCACGAATACTTCATGCCGGTCGGCGTGGAGGAGGGCCGCGAGGACGAGACGCTGCTGCCCTTCGCGGTGGCGCGGGTGCGCCGCGGGCCGCGGACCGGGCTGCTCTACGGGGCGGCCGGCTCCAACGACTTCGCGGCCTGCCTGATCGACGACATGCGCCAGGGCACCGAGATCCCGACCGAGAGCGGGCGGCTGGTCTTTTCCACCACGTCGGCCTTCGATCCGGACGTCACCGTGGACGTGGCCGACATCCGCCGGCTGTCGGCGGAGCAGAGCAACACCTCGATCGCCATCGGCTCGAAGATGATGCTCAAGCTGCTGCGCCGCCTGCAGCCGGGGATGCATCCCGAGATCGAGGTCGGGCGCTTCCTCACCGAGCAGGCGGGCTTCTCCAACACGCCCGCGCTGCTCGGCACGCTCGAGCACGTGGCCGAGGATGGCACCCGGACGGCGCTGGCGGTCCTGCAGAAGTTCGTCATGAACCAGGGCGACGCCTGGACGCTGATGCTG
>Ga0265798_10002794_pt1 | contig 25350 bp, 22 predicted proteins | sample P3T30metagenome_FD_192430 | JGI IMG/M metagenome (GOLD analysis project Ga0265798, IMG submission 192430) | Plant litter microbial communities from East Loma Ridge, Irvine, California - P3 T30 | ecosystem: Environmental > Terrestrial > Plant litter > Unclassified | place: USA: California...
CGCGACTGGAGGTGCTTGGAAAGCTTATCTTCATTCACAATTCCCGTAAGGTAAATCACCTGTTGGCAGGAAGTCTTTTCAATGGTCTCGGAGAAATTCCGGGCAGATATTTTTTCCGCTTTGCTGAAGTCTGCGTTGGAAGACATGGAGTGGATAAGATAATATGCCGCATCAATATCTTTTTCTATGGGCGTAAGGGTTTTGGAATCATTGTAATCATGTTCAACAATACTCAGCTTATCCTGGTAATTCTGATACATTGAAGTATCAAACCTTTTTTTATCACGTACCGAACAGATGACTTCATGCCCATCGCTTAAAAGCTGGATAAGCAGTCTTTTTCCGATGTATCCAGTTGCTCCTGTAAGAAATATTTTCATCCTGTGTTTTTTATTATGTTTTTGCCGGTATTTTATTTTTTAATTGCTACCCGGATGCATTGAAAGTTTACAAAACTGATACCATACGGGAAACTTTTTTCATTTTACCCCCTGATTTTTTTAAAAATGGTCTGTTTTATGCTAAGAGAATAATAAGCAGGTAAATGAGTACCTGATTTCACTGCCACTAACACCACAAAATTATATAATATGAAAGAATCTACTCAATGGGACAGCCCCTCAACGATGAATAAGGAAATCGAACGTCAGAAAGCGATTAAAGTTCTTGAGAAAGCCAAAATGATCAGCCGGAAGGTTGTTTTCCTGCCTAAAGGAGCCAGCGGAAGCCTTAAGCAGAATAATTTATTTTAGTTTTTGATTCCTTTTATGAATAATAAGCTACTTCGGTAGCTTTTTTTGTAGGCAAAAAGCAGAGGTTATAAACTTTCCCGACAGGTATATTTAACCGCTTGAGCATCAATTTCAGGACAGTTTTGTTATCAAATAAAGCATTTCTTGAAAGCCGGTTTAATCATCATTATCATTAATCTATTATTCCTTTCATGCATAAAAAAAGATTCAGGATCTATGAGTCCTTATTCAGCCGTACAGTATTTACAAACGCCTTGCTGTTTTCTCTGCTTACCGTTTCATTTCTGGTGTTAACCTTTTTTGTACTGTCTAACCGCTCTGCCCACTGGGATTATTATGTAACGGGTGTACTTCAGCATCAGCAGCATACCGTTCTGGATTATATTATGAAAGGATTCAGCTGGCTGGGAAGGGTGCGGGTTGCTTTTTTTGCTATCTGTCTTGCTTCACTGCTGTTTTTGATTTCCGGGAAAAAAAGGGAAGCCGTCCTGATCGGTTCCACGGTACTCTCCGGTGCCATCAGCTGGACCCTTAAAATGCTGATTGACCGGCCGAGACCCGGTGCAGATATCGTAAGGGTTATTGAAGAAACAAAATACCAGAGTTTTCCCAGCGGTCATGTTCTTTTCTACACGGTTTTTTTCGGAATATTATGTATGATCGTTTATTATTCGCAAAAGATAAGCAGAAGGGCCAGAATCGTACTGATTTCTTTATTGGTTTTTATGATTATCTGCGGTGCTGTTTCAAGGATTTATCTCGGAGCACATTGGTTTACCGATATTCTCGGAGGACTCATCATCGGGATCCAGTTTCTGCAGATTGCACGGCTGCTGTATCTGAAGAACAGACCGGATCAGCACAAACAGGAGATACTGTAAATCATTTTTTAAATCAAGAGATCAGTTTTTTGTTATTAAAAATCAATACCCTCCCATATCTATGGGAGGGTATTGATTTTATCCTGTTTATTATTCGGAAAAGATCGGAAAATTTGTTCTGTCAGATCAGATGGTCAGACCAAACAGGATAACGGGATTTATCGATACAATATTTGTGTTTTTCTGTTCATTAATTCCGTTATATACAAATCTTCAGGCTCTTTTCTTATATGAAACCGTTCAGGGATTTTAATTATGCAAGCTTAACATTAACAGCATTCAGGCCCTTTTCGCTTTTCTGTACATCAAAAACCACTTTGTCATTTTCACGGATCGACCTTACCGTCAGTCCTGAAGAATGTACAAATATATCACTGCTTCCGTCTGCCGGAGCAATAAATCCGAAGCCTTTTGCTTCATTAAAAAATTTTACGGTGCCTTCTTGCATGGTAATTATATTAAATTGTTGTTATTCTTACTTGTGTATGATGATCAGGTAAAAAACAATACCTGTCAGCTTAGTTTTTATACCGGAAATCCGGTGTTGCAACAGGCAGGGTAAACTCCATCTGTACATTAGGCATATTTCTTTTATCAGCATATACAGGCTGCGGAATGCTTTGTGCTTTCGGTGAAACAGGGGAGGTACTGACCTCTACCGGATTCTGCAGCAGTGTATCGGCTACAGCACGGATTTCTGCGGATAGGGTAGCGGAGAACAATAAAGTCTGCCTCTTTTTTGAAACCTGCTGAAGGATCTTTTTTACATCAGCAATCAGTTCCAGATCAAGCATGGTATCTACTTCATCCAGGATCAGTATTTCGATTTTTGAAAGATCGATATGCCTTTGGTTTATCAGTTCCAGAAGCCTTCCCGGCGTTGCAATAAGAATATCCACTCTTTTTCTGAGGGCTGCAAGCTGTCCTCCTGCGGAAACACCTTCGAAAATAGAAAGCTGGGATAAAGGCAGGTATTTGCTGTACATCTTAAAGTCATCCTCAATCTGTACCGCCAGTTCGCGTGTCGGGGTCAGGATCAGGGTTCTTATTTCGTTATGGTCAGGCGTGTTTTTTTTCAGCAGCTGCATAACAGGCATTGCAAATGCGGCTGTTTTCCCCATTCCTGTCTGTACGCATCCCATAATGTCTTTTCCGGCTAAAATATGGGGGATGGCAGTATATTGAATTTCAGTAGGCTTGGAGTATCCGGCTTCCGTAACGGCGCGGACAATAGGGTTAATTAAATTTAAATGTTTAAAACTTATACTGGACATCAGAATTTCTGTTGTTTTTATGGACAGATCCTTTATTTATAAGATCTGAATTGATGTATTTTTGTAAACAAGTTAACAAAGAATGATCTTTCCAACCTGTTTATTTGCTTCAGCAGCAGAAATATTCTCAGCGAAAATACAGCTGTAGGGCTTTGCAATGCATATCTCACACAACGGACGGCATAAGAATTTATCCTTTACCTTCACTGTGGCTCATCTACATCTTTAAAGTAAAAAATAAACTTTTATAAAAGGATTGTTCTGTCTGTATGGATATTCCGGAACCAGCCAATCAATCGCCTGTATTATTCTATGGTAATAAAATGAAGTTTAAAGCGGGCAGCTGAAAAGCGAGACTGAAAGAAAAATTGTGATTTTAAACTTATACAGAATGGCGAAGGCAGAAACCTGTTTTGTAAATGCTTTTGCAAACATACGATAAAAAAACGGAATAACAGCAGTTTTAAGGTGTTGATTATCAGAAATTTGTTCTTAGCTTCCCCATGTTAAACAATGGTCTGCAAAAAGCGGATGGTTTTAAGCTCCGTATATGCAGACTTCTTCACCCGTTACCCAGCCCTGCCTCCGTCCTCTGCCCTTACAGACAGGTACGCGTGTTAAGATTGCCTACTTCATTATGGTTCATCATAAACCTGAAGTATTTAAAGCTATGTTTGCTAAAATTTATTCCCAGGACCAGTTTTATCTGATCCATATTGACCGGAAGGCAGAACCTGACGTCACAGAAGAAATTCAGTTGTTTTTAGTCCGGTTTCCCAACGCATATGTTCTTGAAAGCATGAATATTGTTTCCGGCGGGTTCAGTATGATCCAGGCTGAGCTTGACGCTATGGAATTCCTTCTGAATACAAGCAGGGAATGGGATTATTTCATCAATCTGAGCGGCGAAGATTATCCCCTGAAATCACAGGATATCATCAGAAAGTTTCTTACCGCCAACAAAGGCAGGAACTACATTTTTTATTATGACCAGAAGTTTCACAGGCCGGATACGCTGCAGCGGATACAGAATCATTTTACCGAACTTACCCACAAGATTTCTTCGCTTATTTACAAAAGGGATTTTATGAAGGAAGTCATTCCTTACATCGGCGGAAAATGGTTTATGCTTACCCGCGAAACCTGTCTGTTTATGACAGGCAATAAGAAGGTAATGGATTTTGAAGACTATTATCTTCATACCTTTCTGCCCGCAGAATCTTTTTTCCAGACTGTTTTTATGAATACTTCCTTTAAAGATATCATTGTAAATGATGATAAAAGGGCCGTCATAGAAAAAGCGTTCTTTAAGAAACGAAACCCCGAGGGGTTTATTGAATCGTTAAGATCCGGCAATCATCTTTTTATCAGAAAAATAAATCCTGAAACAGACCCGGATATTCTGGATTATATCAAACAGACCTATGACCTTCCGCTTGGTGAGGTTGATGAAATTGAGCGGGAACTTCGGTCAGACGGCTTTCAGAGCAATTAATAGCCTGTTAACTGTAGAATCATATCATAAAGTCATCTGTTCAGATGGTTACAGGAATCAGATAAAAAATAAATCCCTGACATGGAAAATGAAATTACCGGTCAGGGATTTTTCAGCTTTATTCGGTTTTGAATAGCCTGTCAATTTTCTTTCTCACAGACGGATCCGGGGTTACTGCATAAAATTCTTTGAGCAGTTCCAGGGAAGTCGGTTTTTTCGGATACGGATTATGCAGGAGAAACTGTTTCAAAGCAAGGTTTACCCTGTCCTCCCCAAGCAGGTCACTCAGTTTTACCATTACCACTGCACCTTTGGAATAAGAAATATGGGTATTTTCAGCCGTTACTTTATAGAGAGGCTGGTTTTCAGATAAGCCTTTTTCATCATCATAAATCTGCTGATGGACCTTTAAACGTTCCGTCATTTTCTCTTTTCCATACATCTTTTTGTACAGCATCATCTCCGTATACATCGCCAGGGTTTCAGTAAGCATCGCAGCACCTTCCCGGTCATCAGGATCAAGGCTGCTGTTTCCCCACCAAAGATGGGACAGCTCGTGCCCGGCAAGCTCATTGATTACATCCTGTTCACAGTCTGTGCGGATATCTGCATGGAAAAGCTTATTCTCAGGCATAAAAACGGCAGCGGGATAGGAGGTAGCGGCAAAACCTTCCGTGAATGATGAGATTTCCGCAAAGCTGATGCTTCTGTAAGGATATTTCCCGAAATTTTCTGAACAGTAGTCTAAGGTAAGTTCAGCATTTTTAATGAGGTGACTGACATTTTCACCGTGTCCCGGATGATAAAAAACATGGATGTCAATTCCTTTGTATTTTACTGTTTTAACCGCATATTTTGCAGAGGAAACAGCAAACCGGAACGGGATATTGTGCGCTTTATACCGGAAATAATTTCTGCTGCCGTCCTTAAAATGCTTTACAAGGTCTCCCGTCCCTGCCACAGACTGGTCGTTTTCTGTAGAAACGGTCATGTCCAGACTGATAAAATCTTTATCCATCCGTTCAGGAGCTTCCAGTTTTTTTACCCCACGGTATTTCCCGAGGCTGAATTGTTTACGGACGTATTCATCTTCAATTTCATTGCTTTTCCGGTACCCGAAAGAAGGGTAATACCTGCTGATACGCATAAATGAACCGTTCCCAATAACAGCGTTTGAAGGATCATGGCCGTTGACGGCAAACCACTGATAGGAGATGGCAAAATCAAGAGTTGATGTCTGGCCAGCTTCTAAAGGCTTCTGTAAATGAATTTCGGTTATGCTCCGGTCTATTTTCCGGGATTCTGAAGAAGTACGGAAAACCGCAGATTCAAGCTTCAGGTCAGGATTAAAATTCACCAGGATTTTATATATCGGCTGATCAGTCTGGTTGGTTACCGTATATTTTCCCAGGATCTGATACGCATTTTTAGAAGGATAAAGCCTGATGTTAGTAATAACGTCAGTAATGTCCGGCTGCGGCAGGTTTTCATATTTTCTGAATAATTTTTCATAAGCCGCCGACTGTGCTGTTTGACTATCTTTATTTTCCGGCAGGTAACCTTTCATGAAAAGAGTTCCGGAGAAGCATCCCATCAACAATATCATCCCTGCGCAAAGCATTTTTTTCGGATGAAGTTTCTTATTTTTCAGCCAGTCGTTCATCAGCCATACAACAGCAATTAATCCAAACCCGAACATGAGCCGCTCCGCAAAGGCAGAAGCATAGGACCCGTATCCGTTAAAATCACTGTAGGTACCTTTAAAATCAGAAAAAATCCTGAGCAGCGGATAAGAAACCAGTTTTTTTGAGACCGGCCCGGCCAATGTAAATCCTGCAAGAACTGAGATGCCGAGGGCAGCAAACCTTTTTTTAATGCAGTCATTAATCAACAGCATAAAAGCGGAAAAAAGAATAAGCGGCAGGGTATTGAAAAGCAATATTCCCAGATACGCGTACCAATCAATATGAAAATACTGAAAGACAAGTTGGAATGTCAGCGCTTCCGTAATCAATAAAACAGTAAGAAAACAAAGCAGTACACTTATAGAAAAGAAATGTCCGCTGAGCCTGGTTTTAGAAAAAAATGTACTTTTTTCGATAAGCAAAAATCCCGATGAATGGCTTCTCCAGTAAAGATCATTCACAAAATAAACAACAATGAGCATGCCCAGAAAATGAAAGTTTTTTGAGATTACACCGGACATCAACCCTGAGCCTGCATACTGCTGCGGCAGCCGGGTTCCTTTTTCAATTTCTGCATACATTTCCATGCCTGTAAAGAAAACAGCCAATAAGGAGACGGCAACAATGGTGATGCTTTTAAAAAGATATGTCAGGTCTGTTTTCGCAAATGACATGGTCGCTCTGATGGCTGCAGGATTATTAAAAACAGTCTCCGGAAGTATATGGGTTTGATTTTCTAAGACAGGAAGAGGTAAATCCCCCGCAGATCGTTTTTTACTTCCGGCTTTTTTAGGGGGCGCCAATGAAAAATGAAACAGCCTGTAAGTAAGCAGCAGAAAAATGCAGGAGACAGCCAGAAAAATAATCCTGTTGATCAGCAGATAGCCCGAAAACGGTACTGTGAATCTGTTCTTCTCGTGAACAGACAATGATTTAGCTTCAAAGAAATAAGAAGACATCCCGAAAGGGTCAGCCAAAGCAGACAGTTGCTGTGTTTCTGCAGACTGGGGCAGGCTGCCGCTCATAAAAGGAGAGTTGGAAAACAACAGGACGATCATGTACAGCACGTACAGGAATAATCCGCCCACAACCACAAGAAGTTTTCTTTTGGTGGCAAAAGAAAGGGAAAACAGGAAGCTGCATACCAGTAAAGAATTGAAAAACCCGAAGATCAGAATCGGGTAGAGATAGTGCCAACCGTTGAAAAATGGCTGTATCTCACTGCCTGTCCGGATATTCTGACCGATTGAAAATCCTGTTATCAGAAACAGGAAGCTTCCGAAAGTCATCAGGAAGAAAATATAAAATTTACCCTGTAGATAGCTGAGTTTCGGGACAGGATAAGAAAATAAAATAATATCGAATTTTACATCCCGGTCTTTAAAAAGCACCTGACCGGAATATACAGTGGCAAAAAATATAACGGACAGGCTCAGCAGCCCGGTCATAAATCCGATGGAATACGGTGAATTGAGGTAAATGCCATCCCCGACGGTGAGATTGAATTTGTTTCCGCAGAACATGCCGGTCAATACCAGGATTAAGGCCGCAGCGTATGCGGGCCAGCGCTTTATGCCCTGACCGGCTTCAAATAAAAATATGGAATTCATGGTTTAGTTTTTTTGTGTGAGGGTATAAAAGTAAACGTGCTCCAGTAAAGGCGTTACAGGGAAAAAGCCTTCCGGCCGGCTTTCTGAAAATACCGTGATGTGCAGTTCCCTTTCAATTAACTGCCTGCTGATGACCTGGTAACCGGGCTCATACTGTACAAGCATCTCTTTATCAATAGGTTTTGACCATAACCTGTTTTCCAGTTGTGCCATCATTGCGCCCGGATTTCCTTTTTCCATCAGGCGGCCTTTGTTCATAACGGCCATTTCGGAACACAGGTTCCGTACATCTTCCACGAGATGGGTGGAAAGAATGACAATAACATCAAGGCTGATCTCGCTGAGGACGGCATTGAAACGGTTCCGCTCTTCCGGGTCCAGTCCTGCGGTAGGTTCGTCAACAATAACAATCTTAGGATTTCCCAGTAAAGCCTGCGCCACACCGAACCGCTGTTTCATGCCTCCCGAGAATGTATGGACCTCATCATTCCTGAAGCCGGAAAGGTTTACTTTTTCCAGCAGGCTTTCAATCTGATTTTTACGTGCAGCCGGACCATGAATGCCTTTCAGGACGGCTATGTGGTGCATCAGGTCATACGCCGAAACTTTTGGGTATACGCCGAAATCCTGTGGAAGAAACCCGAGATTCTGTTTCATGTAAGCGGGATTTTTTGAAACATCGGTCCCGTTAAGCATGATGGTCCCCGAGCTGGGCTTCTGCAGACCGACAACTGTTTTCATGAGAGAAGATTTTCCGGCGCCGTTGGGCCCTAACAGCCCGAACATACCGTTTCCGGCTTCCAGTGAAAAATCTGTAATGGCCTGATAACCGTTTTTGTAAACCAGGTTTAAATTGCTGATCGATAATGTATTCATATGGTGATTTTTGGGTATAAAAATCCTCGCAGCGTTTCCGTTGCTTTTTTTAAGTGCGGTAAAGTATAGGCTGAAACCTTACAGAAAATGTATCGTGGTTACAGGTTTATCCGTCTGCTATTCTCTATATTCAAGAATATCGCCCGGCTGGCATTCCAGGATTTTACAGATGGCTTCAAGCGTATCGAAACGCACGCCTTTGGCTTTCCCTGTTTTGAGGATTGAAAGGTTAACCGGACTGATACCCAGTTTTTCAGCCAATTCTTTACTCTGCATTTTACGGGTGGCCAGCATGACATCCAGGTTGACTATAATGGGCATTTTATATAAATAAATCTTGTTCGTTCTGTAAATATAATCCCTGTCTGCATATATTAGCAAGAAAAAGACAGAAAATTCCCAACATAAAATGGATAAAAACCATTCCCCAGATTACATGTTCTACTCCTGTAAAAAAACCTGCCAGAACGGTAACGGGCAGAGGGAAGAAAATATTATACCTGTAAAACCGACTGAGGTGAACAATGTTACCGGCAGTGAATAACTTCGGCTGGAAAAAGATTTTAAACACCTTTGCGGAAAGCCAGAAGAAAATCCCGTAAGCCAACAGCACGGTAAGGAATGAAAAAATAATATACGGGATATTGTTTTCAATATTCAGGAAGGGTTTTTCCGTAAAAGGATAATTGATATGGAGATACAGGTCTTCTTTGTATGGAGTGATGCTAAAACCTGTTAGAAGACAGCATAAAGAGTACAGAAAAGTAACTGTATAGCCCAGCGAAAGCACAAGGCATACATAATAAAGAATTTTTGAAATAACCTTAGTCTGATTCATGTCATACTGAATTAATTATAATGCAAATATATAATTAATTATCGTAAAACATTAATTTATTAAGATTTTATTTTAATTTTTCCTTATCAGATTAATTGGCTGATCATGCTTACATCTGAATTTCTGTGCTCGGAATACAGATGGGAATGGAAATCATTCAGCTTGATTAAAGTTTTTAATAAATCGCTTTTTTCTTCATCACAGAGTTTCCCTGACAGGATAACGGAGGTAAGATTCACCTTCTCAACCGACTGGTGAAAACGCTCTTCGCCTTTTTTGGTCAGGTTCAGCCTTTTACTCCGGCGGTCTTCCTCATCATTTTTTTCCTCAATCAGTCCCGCTTCCAGAAGTCTTTTGATGATCTGTGTTCCGGTCTGTTTTTCATGGCCGTTTCTTTCAATCAACTGTATTTTGGTAAGATTCGGTTCGTCTTTCAGGCGGTACAGATAGGTAAATTCTTCATTGGCCAGCTCCGGAAATTCCCCAAGCCCTTTCCTGATCAGCTGTTTAGAATATCTGCTCAGCAAAAGGATCTGCTTACAGATTTCATTTTCCCTGAAGGAAACCTCATGCTGTTCATTCTTAAAAAGTTTGGTAGGGCTTTCTTCCCTGTATTTTTTATCGTTCAGCCACAGGCGGAAGTCTTCTACTTTAGCTTGAGGCGTGTAGGATCCGGAATTTTCAAAATCTTTTACCTGCAGAAGCAGATCGATAAAAAAATCAGTATGCATGATATAATTTTTGGTGTAAAGATATACGTTTGGTTACGGGATTCAAAATTACAGTTTAACACTTCCCATTCCGCCGTCAATCCCGAAAATCTGTCCGGTAATCCATGATGCTTTATCAGAAAGTAATAAAGCCGTCATCTCTGCCATTTCCGCAGGGCTCCCGATTCTCTGCAGCGGATGCCTTTTGCCCGAAGCCTCCCGTTTTTCCGGGGTGGAAAGCAGCTGTGAAGCAAGTGACGTATCCGTTAAAGAAGGCGCAATGGCATTGACCCGGATTTTCTGTGCCGAAAATTCTGCCGCAAGGCTTTTTACCAGTCCTTCAACAGCACTTTTGCTAGTAGCAACCGAAGCATGGAACGGCATTCCGAGCTTTGCCGCTACGGAGCTGTACAGTACAATGGAGGAGCTTTCCGGTTTTTTAAGGTTCGGAAGCAGTTTTTGGATACATTTTACAGCTCCCAAAACATTAATTTCAAAATCATTCCTGAAATCATCTTCCGTCAGGCGGTTAAACGGTTTAAGGTTGATGCTTCCGGGTGCATACACAAAGCCGTCAATACTTTCAGGAAAAGTAATATCGTCTAAATTCCCCGTAAGAATATCCATCTCGTGAAATTCGATATTCTCATGCTGAAGTTCCGGATTAAATGTCCTGGAAATACCGGTAACTTTATGATTTTCGGAAAGAATTTTCGCAGCGGCCAGTCCGATTCCTGATCCGCATCCGATGATGACCATATTTTTCATATTTTATATTTTAGTTTATTATTGATTAAAAATTTCAGAGCTGATGCTGAAGATTATTCAGATTTAAATACACAAAATCCGCGTAATCCCTTCAATCTGCGAGAAACCCTTAAATGGGTTCTCAACTTTATTAAAGTATAATCGAAGGTTTAATTCAGTCATGAGATCAAATGTAAGATTGCTTAAAATTTATCTTTTTGAGATTTTATTATTGCTGATCACACGCTGCCTGCTGCACCGGAACCGGGTAATTTCCTCTTTTCTTTTCATAAGGTGCTTTTGGCTGACTCCCGAGTTGACCCGTTTTCTCCATAACCTGAAGCTTGACGGTTTAAGCTCCGCGCGCATCAGCTGGATAACTTCCGCCTCACTGATCACGAACTGAAAAGCAATGGCTTTAAACGGTGTCCGGTCTTCCCACGCCATTTCAATAATCCGGTCTATCTGCTCAAGAGTGAATGGTTTGTCCATACTATGTTATTTATAAGGTCGACGTATTGTAAAATATTGTTTTCTTTTTTCTGTATTTAGGTATTTTGTTGCTTCCAACCTCAAAAGGAATAATTGTTCCGTACGTTTATCTGTTCAGCCACAATTGTATGAATTCCTGTTCAGGGTCATACTGGGCTGCCTGTTTTTCAGGACTGAATACCCTGTTCCGCGGGTCATTTCCAACTCCGGCGAGGTACATCCAGTTGCCGTAATTGCTGTGCACATCATAATCAATCAGCATTTCTTCAAAATAAGCGGCACCGATTCTCCAGTCCTGTTTCAGGATTTTGCTGAAGTAAGAGGCAACATTCTGTCTTCCACGATTGCTCATCCATCCGGTATGCTTTAATTCCATCATATTCGCATTGATAAAACCGGAAGCTGTTTCTCCTTCGGTCCACTGCCGGATCAGCTCCGGGTCAGGATTATAATCATATATCTTCCCGTTAATACCGCGTTGATGGAATATACGGTCTCCGTATTCTAGTGAAGTATGCCTGAAGAAATCCCGCCAGAGCAGCTCAAAAACCATCCAGCAAGAAGATTCACTGCTTCCGTGCCGTGCTTCATATTTTTTTATTTCGTGGTAAACCGTTACGGCAGAAAGGCTTCCGTCAGCCAGCCAGGCGGAGAACCGGCTGCTGTAATCAGTACCTTTCATTCCGTTTCTGGTTGCTTTATAGGTGTCCAGCTTTCCGGATCCGGAAAAGTAATAGGATAGCCGCTCTAATGCCCGCCGTTCACCTCCCGAAAACGGGAAAGCGGTACGGCTGTCAGGTTCAAATTCATCAAACCCCAATGATTTCAGGCTGACATCATCACTGGTAAAATGAAGTTCAGGGCCGGATTTATTATAGGTCAGATGTTCGGAATCAAATTCTTCACGGACCGTAAAGTTTTTTTCAAGCTTCTGCCTGAAAGCGGTAAACTGTATCGGGACTTTTGCAAAATATTCCCGGGTACAATCAGGACTGATAAGAAACTGGGTGTATGATTTTTCCCATGATGTAAAAGGGAGAACGTTTTTTATCCTGCGTTCCGTTTCGTTTTCATCCCGTGTCCATTCCTGTTGGCAGAAGATTTTTTCCACCGTATATTTTTCAGAAAGCTCTTTGAAAATGGATTCTGTTTTTCCGTATTTTACCAGAAACGGAATATTCTTCTCTTTTAAAGCAGAGCTGAGGCCACGGACCGTTTCCAGCAGGAATTTTGCCCGGTAGCGGCCGCACTTCCTGAATCCCCATTGTTTTTCACGGTAAAAGTCCTCATCAAAAATATACAGGGCAAGAAACGGCGTATCTTCCTGCATAATCCGGTACAGGGATTCCTGGTCTCTCGTTCTCAGGTCTTTGGTGTACCAGAGGATATTGATTTTCTGTTTTTCCGGCATCGTTCGCTGCAGTATTTAATTTCGTCCCAGTTTTTTTTCCACTTTTTTCGCCAGTTGAACGGAAGTCCGCAGACTTCACAGGTCTTTGAAGGCATTCCGGCAGGCATATTTACGGTTTTACAAAATTTTTATAATTGTTGATAACCACACGGTTTGATTTCAGGTCATGCATCATATGGTACAGTCCGAAGAATGTCCTGTTGAGGTAGATAAAATGTCTTGAACCCCTGTTGGTATTCATTCCTTTCATATCGCTGAGCTTTGAATACCGCTGTCCGAGGTCTGCGATTTCATTAAAGAACGAATCATCTGAAAAATCAAAATCTTCCCGGTTGAAAGGCCTGGTAAACAGTTCCAGCAGTTCATAGAAGAGTTTTGAGAAAAAGGCGGTTTCCTCAGGCGTATCGTCATCACGCAGTATTTCCAGCGTGTATAATTTCTCCTTGAATATCTCAGGATTCTTCAGGTTTTCTTCTTTCGCCATTTCAAAATAAGGCGTATAAAAATCTTCCGGGATTTCCTTGATGCATCCGAAATCAATAACCAGGAGCTTCTGATCATCAGAAACCAGGAAATTGCCCGGATGCGGGTCTGCATGTACTTTTTTAAGGATATGCATCTGGTACATATAAAAGTCCCAGAGAGTCTGGCCTATCAGGTTCAGCTCTTCCTGTGTATTGCTTTTTTTGGTAAACTCTGAAAAATGAAGCCCGGGCATCCAGTCCATCGTAATGATTTTTTCACAGGAATATTCCGGATAATAGGCTGGAAAAAGAAGGTTCGGGAGATGCCTACATTCCGATGCAAAATGCTGGCTCCGCTGAAGTTCGAGATTATAGTCGGTTTCCTCATAAAGCTTGTCTTCAACTTCCTGAAAATAAGATTCCGAGCCGTCCTTTTTAATGTTGAACATTTTCATGGCAATGGGCTTTACCATTTTAAGGTCGCTGCTGATGCTTTCACGCACGCCGGGATACTGTATTTTCACCGCGAGGGATTTATCATTTTTCCGGGCTTTATGTACCTGGCCGATGCTTGCTGCGTTTACCGATTCCGAAGAAAATTCATCAAATATTTCCTCAGGGTTTTTCCCGAAGTATTTCCTGAACGTCTTCCTTACCAGTGCCCCTGAAAGCGGCGGTACTGAGAACTGGGACAGCGAAAACTTTTCCACATATTCCACCGGAAGCATATTTTTCTCCATGCTCAGCATCTGCGCAACTTTCAGAGCAGACCCTTTCAGTTCTTTCAATGAATCATATATGTCCGAAGCATTGTCTTCATTCAGGATCTTTCTTGCTTCGCCTTCATCTTTGGTTATTTTATTGCCGTAATATTTAAGGTAATTGACGCCCACTTTGGCACCTGCTTTCAGGAGACTTCCGGTTCTTTCAATTTTCCCTGTCGGTATTTTATCTAATGTTTTCATAAATGCTTATTTACCTGTGTTCTTTCCATAAAAATTTTCCGAGATCGAGAAGCTTCTTCAGCGGTTCATTGTCGATCAGTTCAAATCCGGTATCAATTGTTTTTTCAATGAAGATATCTGTCTTTTCAAAGTCCGGCGATGTGTCTTTTTTCCAGAACTCGATACATGATACGAGATGCAGCCATAATGCCTGCTGTCTGGATTTTTCGTTGAAATTCCTGATTTTTTCCGCTTTCCTCAGTATTTCCCATTCGTTGAAATCCAGCGTACTGATAAATTGCTGATGGGTCTTTTTCAGGCTGTTCAGAACCTTTGCATTCTCCATTCTGTCTTTTCCCAACAATGAAAGAATGAGTGATCTGTTCATTGTAAGGTTCTCAAAAAAGATAAAATAAACATTCAGCAGTTTTTCTTTTGCCGTTACGTCTTCCGAGATATTGACTTCAGCTGCAAGTTCCAGGGATTTTTTAAAAAGGTGATTGAAAATTTCCCTTTCCATATGCTCAAACCCGGAAAAGAAATGGTAGAATTCTTTTTCTTCAAATCCGTTTTCTTTGGCAAACAGATATACATTTTTCGGTTTTTCGCCATGGTTAAGAATATAATCGCCATACAGTTCAAGTATGCTTTCTGAGGTTATATAATTCTGATCTTGATTTTCCATTTGAATTTCTTTCTTACAAATTTAGTAAATAATATTACTTTAAATTAAAATAAAGTATAAATTTGTACTATAAAAATGATTTAAATTTTAGATGATGTTAAAAATACAGGCACAGTCTGATATCCCGACTGATTTTGGGATCTTTACCGTATACGCATTTTCTGGAGACGAGACCGACTGGATGCCTCATCTGGTATGGGTTTCCAAAACAACGGATTTCAGCAGGGCGGTTAATGTACGGTTCCATTCAGAATGTATCACCGGTGAAATCTTCCATTCTAAGAAATGTGAGTGCGGCCAGCAGCTTGATGCCGCCATGAAATTTGTTTCTGAAAACGGAGGGATGATTATTTACCTTCGCCAGGAAGGACGGAATATCGGGATCATCAATAAATTAAAAGCATATGCACTTCAGGAGCAGGGGCTGGATACGGTTGAAGCCAATCTCCGCCTGGGATTACCTGCAGACGGAAGGAATTTTGGAGTAGCCATAGAGATGCTTAAACTTCTGGATGTAAATAGCATTTACCTGCTCACCAACAATCCGGATAAGCTGAAGGCACTGGAGAACAGCGGCATTACTCTGGCGGGAAGGATTCCCCTGGAAATAGACTCCAATGCGGTGAATGAAAGCTACCTGATGACCAAGAGAGATTATTTCGGGCACCTGCTGGAGAAGATATAGCTTTATTGTAATCAATCAGCATCAATTAATACGGGGTATTACCGATGTGAAAAAATATATGGATTAATGTTGAAATTTATATTCAGATAAGTATAAAATCATAGTTTATTACGACATAGAAAATGCGGCACAAAAACGTGCCGCATTTCTCAGTTATATGTTGAAAATATCATAAGTTTAATTTAGCCTGTAAATTATTCTCAGATACCGTTATTTATTAAAAATGAAAGGACTGGCTGTTAACCGTACTTTCTGTTGGAATTATAATTGCCGGCCGCAGGAATCTGTATTCCGTGAAAATTATTGTAAGTATAATACAGGTCTTTAAAATAAATTTCCGTTTCAATTTCATATTTCTCTGCAACCGGAATGCTTTTCTGAAGTTTAGGGCCTGCTGAAAGAATTTTTTCTTCAGTAATTACATTTTTCTTACAATGACAGTACTGATGGTCGTTCTGGGCATGTTCATGAAGATCAACTACCGCAATTTCCGTATGTTCATAACTTCTGCATTGGTCAAATGTTTCCTGTTCCAGCGTAAACCAAGGCTCACCGTGATAAAAGAAGTGATCGATAATTTCAGGATGTCCGGTATCCTTTTTTTCCAAAGGCGCAGATGAGTAGTAGCCATTGCATTGTGTGCAAATAGCAACCTGTATTTTTATAGACATAATATTGGATTTAAAGTGTTGCGGTTTTCCTACATCAGAAGTTGTGCCATACCTGTAAAATTGGGAAAAAATTAATACAGCATCTGAGAACAGGGATCTGAAATGACACTTATTTATTGAGGATAAACCGTTATTACAACCATTATACGGCTCATGTATATCTTATTATTTTCTCTGGATAATGATCCGGCAGCAAATGACAATCTTTTAATGTTCCGTTCTCAAAAAATTAATTCAGAGAATGATTTGAATTTTTCTTTTTGCTATGATTTTATGGTCTTGCGTATGAAAATGGTAAAGGAAAAATCATTTTTTTTAAGAATATACGACCTGGAAAGTGTTTTTTATACACTTTAAGTTAAAAAAAAGTTAAATCGATTTTAATGTTTCTTATCATATCATTTCAGTGAAGAATTTAGCCTGTCATTTTTTATATTTTTTTACGTAATTGGTTGCTGATTCATGTAATACGATGTTGATAAGTATAGTTATTATGATAACCTTATCATTTTTTTTATACAATACTTATCATAAAAAATAGATATGTAAATTATTGATATGTAGTTCATAGTGGTAATTTTATTTTTTTTATTCAATTGAATTTTTATATTTGTGATGTTACATAAATGTTAACATTTTAAATGAGCCCTGATTTTATTCATACGTATGTATCTGTCGATTGTGTTGTGTTCGGATTTGATTACGAAAACAGGCTGAACATTTTACTGGTTCAGCGCCATGTGGAAGATGTTCCTTTGGAGCGTCAGAGAAAACTGCCGGGCAGCCTTATTTTTAGTGATGAGGATGTTGATGATGCCGCACAAAGGGTGCTTCATGAACTTACAGGCATTAAGAAAATGGTTCTTAAACAGTTCAAATGCTTTGCAGATCCGGCACGCGCCACCAGTGAGCATGACATCAAATGGATGGGCGAGGAATATAAGCATGATATTGACAGGATCATTACCGTAGCTTACCTTTCGCTCTGCAAGATTGACCATAAGATCAACAGCACAAAATATGATACGGTAGACTGGTTCCCGATTGATGAGGTTCCTACACTGCCTTTTGACCATAACAAGATCATCAGTGAGTCTCTTGTGGAGATCAGAAAATGGATAGAATCTGATTTTACCATTATTTTCGAGCTGCTGCCGAAAAGATTTACCATCAGGCAGCTGTACCAGCTTTACACGGCATTAAGTGAAAAGCATATTGATATTAAAAACTTTCATAAAAAGATATCCTCATTCAATTACATTGTCCCTTTGGATGAAATAGAAAAAAATGTTTCGCACCGGGCTGCAAGATATTATAAGTTCGACGCCAAAGTCTACAAAAAAAACAACACTAAATTAATAAAATAATACCCCTTTTTTAAATTATGTACTTACTAGGCTATGACATTGGCAGTTCTTCCGTGAAAGTGTGTCTCATTGAGGCATCCAGCGGCAAAGTGGTTGCTTCAGAATTTTCTCCTAAAAAGGAAATGAAAATCACGGCTGTGAACCCGGGATGGGCAGAACAGAATCCGGCAGACTGGTGGACCAATCTAAAACTTGCCCATGAAGCTGTTATGCATGAGTCCGGGGTACATCCTGAAGATATCAAGGGGATCGGCATTACCTGGCAGATGCACGGCCTTATCCTGGTAGATAAAGATCAGAATCTGCTGAGGCCTTCCATTATCTGGTGTGACAGCCGTGCGGTTCCTTACGGTGAGCAGGCCTTCAAAACCATCGGAGAAGAAAAATGCCTGTCCCATCTGCTGAACTCCCCGGGAAACTTTACCGCTTCCAAACTGGCATGGGTAAAAGAAAATGAGCCGGAAATTTTTAATAAGATCGATAAGATCATGCTGCCGGGAGACTATATTGCCATGAGGCTTTCCGGGCACATCGGGATGACGATTGAAGGTTTGTCTGAAGGGATTTTCTGGGATTTTAAAAATAACTGTATCTCGGAAGATGTAATCAGCTATTACGGGATCCCGAAGAGTTTTTTCCCGGAAATTATACCCACCTTCGGAATCCAGTCGACCGTTTCGGCCGCTGCTGCTCAGGAATTAAGCTTAAAAGAGGGGACACCGATTTCTTACCGGGCAGGAGACCAGCCGAACAATGCGCTTTCCCTGAATGTATTCAATCCCGGGGAAATTGCTTCTACAGCAGGTACTTCAGGCGTTGTGTACGGCGTACTGGATCAGCTTGAATATGATAAGTTATCCAGGGTAAATACGTTTGCCCACGTGAATCACACTCCCGAACAGATCAGGTTAGGCGTTCTGCTCTGCATCAACGGGACAGGGATTTTAAACTCGTGGCTGAAACATAATTTTGCTACGTCACTGTCTTCTTACGGGGATATGAATGAACTGGCTTCATTGTCACCGATCGGTTCCAAAGGGCTGAGCATCGTGCCTTTCGGAAACGGGGCGGAAAGGGTTCTGGAGAATAAGGAAACCAACTGTTCAATCCACGGGATTAATTTTAACATCCATTCAAAAGGGGATATTCTGCGTGCCGCGCAGGAAGGAATTGTTTTTTCCTATGAATACGGAATGAATATCATGAGGAATATCGGGATGGATATCCAGGTGATCCGGGCCGGGAACGCCAATATGTTTCTGAGCTCTATTTTCCGCCAGTCGCTTTCCAGTGTAAGCAATGCGGTTATCGAACTTTATGATACCGACGGAGCTGTGGGTGCAGCAAGAGCAGCTGGGATGGGAATCGGTTTTTATGCAGATTCTAAAGAAGCCTTCGCTTCCCTTGAAAAAATAGCAGTGATAGAACCTGAACATGAAAAACAGGAACAGTATATAGAAGCCTATTCAAGATGGAAAAACCATCTTAAGGAAATCATCTAAGCGAACAACAACGGAATTCTTCCATTGCACTTACCGGCTGTTTTACACCGGTGAGCAGGGAATTTTTACACAAAATTTTAAAAAATAAATAAATCAATATGAACACTTTAACAGGTACAAAAGAGTTTTTTACAGGTATTGAAAAAATTCAGTTTGAAGGAAAAGAAAGCAGAAACCCGATGGCCTTCCGCTATTACGATGCAGAAAAAATCATCATGGGAAAACCGATGAAAGAATGGACCCGTTTTGCAATGGCCTGGTGGCATACCTTATGTGCAGACGGAAGCGATCCTTTCGGCGGACCTACCATCCATCACCCTTGGGATACCGGAAATGATGCTGTGACCAGAGCCATGCACAAGTTGGATGCCGGTTTTGAGTTTATGTCTAAAATGGGCTTCGGGTATTACTGTTTCCACGATATTGATCTGGTGGAGCCTGCTGACAACTGGAAAGCGTATGAGAAAAACCTTCAGGCTGTTGTAGAATATGCAAAACAGAAACAGGCAGAAACGGGAATTAAGCTTTTATGGGGTACGGCCAATGTATTCACCCACGAAAGATACATGAACGGAGCTTCCACAAACCCGAACTTTGACGTACTGGCATGCGCCGGGACCCAGGTGAAGAATTCTATTGATGCAACCATTGCTTTGGGAGGTGAAAACTATGTATTCTGGGGAGGCAGAGAAGGGTATATGAGCCTTCTGAACACCGACATGAAACGTGAGAAAGACCATTTGGCACGCTTCCTTTCCATGTCCAGGGATTACGCCCGCCAGCAGGGTTTCAAAGGAACTTTCCTGATTGAGCCTAAACCGATGGAGCCTACCAAACATCAGTATGATTATGATTCTGAGACAGTAATCGGGTTCCTGAGACATTACGGACTGGATAAAGATTTTAAACTTAATATTGAAGTAAACCATGCAACACTGGCAGGCCATACTTTTGAACATGAGCTTCAGGTAGCCGTAGACGCAGGGTTACTGGGAAGCATTGATGCGAACAGGGGAGACCACCAGAACGGATGGGATACAGACCAGTTCCCGGTAGATTACTATGACATGGTTCAGGCGTGGCTGGTTCTTCTTCCTGCGGGAGGCCTGGGAACAGGCGGTGTTAATTTTGATGCCAAAATCAGAAGGAATTCTATTGATCCTGAAGATTTATTCATCTCTCATATCTCCGGAATGGATGTATTTGCAAAAGGCCTTCTGGCAGCAGCAGATATTCTTGAGCATTCAGATTATAAAAAACTGAGAACAGACCGTTATGCCTCTTTTGACAGCGGAAACGGAAAAGTATTTGAAGAAGGCAACCTTTCCCTCGAGGATCTTCGGAAAATAGCACATGAAATCGGTGAGCCTCAGCCAAAAAGCGGAAAACAGGAACTGTTCGAAGCTATCGTAAACATGTATATCTAATACAATAAAAAGGCTGCAGAATAAACACTGAGGATTTTACAATGTAATTATTAACAGCCTTTTTTATTCAATCCTAATATTTAAAAATAATAATTATGAACCGATTTCATTTTGCTAAAACCAATAAGGCTGCAATATTCTTTGCCATGGCTTTATTGCCTTCGGGCATGGCTTATTCCCAGGTTAAAAAAGATACGGTAACAAAAGAGAAGAAGATCGATGAAGTGGTTGTTATTGGATATGGTACCCAGAGAAAAGAATCTGTAACGGGTTCCGTAGCTACCGTAAAAGGAGACATGCTGCGTGAAGTACCTTCGGCAAACATTACGCAGGCTCTGCAGGGCAGGGCAGCAGGTGTAGATATTACCCAGACCTCCACAAAACCGGGAGCTGCCATGCAGATCCGTATCCGTGGAACGAGATCATTAACCGGAAGCAATGATCCCCTTGTTGTGCTTGACGGTATTCCGTTCGCTGGATCACTGAGCGACATAAGCTCAAGTGACATTAAAAGTCTTGATATCCTTAAAGATGCTTCTGCAACGGCAATTTACGGTTCCAGAGGAGCAAACGGAGTGATCCTGGTAACAACCAACCGAGGTTCAAAAGGACAGAAAGCAAGATTTACGTATAATACTTTTACCGGAGTGCAGACACTCTTTTCCCGATATCCTATGATGGACGGAGAGAAATTTGCCAGACTTAGGGCGTATGCTGTTCCGGCTGGTACCACTACACCGTTATATAACAATGGGGTAGATGAAAGCAATAACATAAATACAGACTGGCAGGATTTATATTACAAACCGGCAATGATGACGAGTCATGATGTTGGAATTTCAGCCGGTACGGAAGGCGGAAACTATAATGTAGGACTATCTTACTTCAAGCAGGATGCACTAATCCCGATCCAAAGCTATGAAAGGTTTGCTTTAAGGATGGCTATTGACCAGCAAATAGGTAAAGTATTCAAATTTGGTTTTACTACCAACACGAATTATTCTGTATCAGATGGTAACGGTTTGAATCCCGGAGCTATTTTAGGATACTCACCACTGGCAAATCCTTATAATGCTGACGGAAGTCTGAAAAGAACCATGACGACAGCAGGAGGGATAGATCAAACCTGGATTTATACACGCGAAGGGATAAACAGCTTAGGAGACAAATATATTGACGAAAGCAAATCTTTTGCATCTTATAACAATATGTACGGTGAGCTTAGCATTATAAATGGCCTTAAATACAGGTTAAATGTCGGGTTGGATTACCGCACATCCAACAGCGGGAATTATGCAGGAGTAGGTGTATTTAATACCAATCCATTAGGTCCCTCATCTGCCGGTAAAGGAAACAACCAGACCTATCACTGGGTATTGGAAAACCTTTTAACGTATGACCGTACATTTGGGAAACATAAAATCAATGCTGTAGGATTATATTCAGCAGAAGGAAACAGGTTTGTCAGTTCTTACATGAGCGCAAGAAATGTTCCGGCCGACTTTTTTCAGTATTATAATCTGGGACAGGCTCCTCAGGCAGATATTTCTGTGAAACCTGAAGATCAGCAGTATATCCAGAACGGCCTTCTTTCCGCTATGGGAAGAGTGATGTATACTTTTGACAATAAATATATGTTAACGGCTACTTTGCGTGCAGACGGTTCTTCAAGGCTGGCTCCCGGAAATAAATGGCATACTTATCCTGCAATATCCTTAGGATGGAATATTACCAATGAATCTTTCATGCAAAATGTAAAATTCATTAATCTTTTAAAACTGAGAGCAGGCTGGGGGCAGACCTCCAACCAGGCAGTTGCTGAATATTCTACATTGGGTAGACTGGGAGTTGTACCATATAATTTTGGCAATACAAATAGCACGGGTGTTTACGTAACTGAAGCACCGAATACCAATCTTGGCTGGGAATATTCTAAAACACAGAATTACGGTTTGGACTTTGCATTTTTCAGTAACAGGCTTACCGGAAGTGCCGAATACTACCGTACCCGTACAGTAGATCTTTTAACCAGAAAGTCGCTTCCTATCTCATCAGGTATTGGATCTCAGACCGCAAATGTTGCTGAATCTGAGAATAAAGGAGTAGAATTTTCCTTAAACGGTATTATTTTCGATAATCCAGATGGGTTTACCTGGGAAGCAGGTGTAAATTTTTATACCAATAAAAACAAAATCCTTTCACTGGCCTCAGGAACTGAGAAAGATGAAAATAATTTATGGTTTGTCGGACATAATATCAATGCTATTTACGATTATCAATATATCGGACTCTGGCAGGCAGGTGACCCTTACCAAAATATCCTTGAGCCGGGAACACCAGCTGACGTAATAGGTTCTATAAAAGTATTATATACAGGAGGATATAATGCAGATGGTACACCGGTCCGTGCGATAGGTCCTGCAGACAGACAGATCTTTGATACGGCTCCTAAATTTCAGGGAGGATTCAATATGCGTTTCGCATACAAAAACTTTGACTTAAGCACTGTTGGAGCATTTCAGCATGGGGGCATACTGATCAGCTCACTATATGGTTCCGCAAGTTACCTTAACAGACTGACAGGCAGAGGTAACAACGTAGATGTAGATTACTGGACTGAAGATAATACAGATGCATATTTCCCACGCCCGGGCCGCCATTTAAGTGGTGATAATCCTAAATATTCTTCCACCTTAGCTATGTTTGATGCTTCATACCTGAAATTGCGTACCATTACTTTGGGGTATAACGTAAATAAGGAATTCTTAAAAGATTTGAAAATCAATAGCTTTAGAATTTATTTCACGGTGACCAACCCGGTAGTATTGTTTTCTGCATATCATAAATTATCAGGAATGGATCCGGAACCCAACTCTGTAGGTAACCAGAATCAGGCAGTAAGCGGATATCAGGCACGCCAACTGATTATAGGAACAAATAATCCTTCGACAAGAAATTATTTAATGGGACTTAATTTAACTTTTTAACATTCTACAATCATGATACATTTCAATAAAAAATTGGTATTAGGAGCCATCTTTCTATCATTAACATTCACAGGATGTAATGAAATATTAGACGAAGAGCCGAGATCAAATTATACTGTTGAGTATTTTAATACCGAACAGGGAGTGAGTCAGGGTCTTACTTCATTATACAGGAATTTAAGGCTGTTGTATGGAAACGGATACTTTATGAGTAACTGCCAGACTGGTACGGATGAGTCTACCTGGGCACAAAGTGCAGACGGAAATTTCAGGGATCTGGATATGTCCGGAAATGGAAATATCAATTCTGCCACTTTTCCTACAGGCATGGTTTGGGGAGCTGTTTTCCCTTATATTAATACAGCCAATGGGATTATAGAAAAAGGACCGAATTTTGGAATTGCTGAATCTCTCATTTCAGAAGCCAGATTTTTCAGGGGATTTAATTATTTTATGCTGGCACAAACCTATGGAGGAGTACCTTTGGATCTGGGTTCGGGAGAGCTTGCTTTCAATACATCTGCAGCAACTACTTCTGTAAGAAATACAGTTCCGGAAGTATATACAAAAGCCGTATTTCCCGATCTTAAAAAAGCAGTTGATAATTTACCGGTTTCTCCAAGGGTAACAGGAGGAGTGACTAAAAATGTAGCAAGACTGTTCTTAGCCAAAGCTTATCTTACTTATGGATGGTGGCTGGAAAATCCAAACAGTATCCCAACCTATCCTGAAGCACCCAGAACAGATCCTGACGGGCATAACGCGCAATGGTATTTCCAGCAGGCCTATGATATAGCCATGGCCGGTATCAGTGCTCCGGCTCCTTACAGTTTACAGCCTACTTTTTATGATGTTAACGCAGGGCCTAATGATCGTAACAGCGAATGTATGTTGTATGCAGATCACACGCAGGCAAGTGCATTCTATAATGAAAGTGACCCTGTAGGATTCGGTTCCGGATGGTCACCGGATAATTTTGCAGCCTGGATGCAGACCTGGAACTATACTGCCATAAGAAGCAGTACTTCCGCCTCATCATTTGCAGGAATAAGTTCTGTACAGCGTGCAGCAACACAATCTCTGGGACGCCCTTGGGTACGTATGGCTCCCACAATCGGAGTCATTAAAAATACTTTTGCAGATAAAACCAATGACTCAAGGTATGACGGGACATTTGTAACAACTTACAGAGGGAATTGGGATAAAGCAGGGGTTTCCAATGCCGTATTATACAATGCCAACAGTCTGCCGGTACAACCGGGAGGAGCTATCCTTACATTCCTGAATGACGATACCCAGACACCTGCATATCCGTCAGGCTCAGGGCAGAACGGAGTAGGAGCCGGAACTTTACCGGGGAGGGCAGACTGGGTAGTTGCTCCCAATGGGATCAGCAGGATTGTATATCCGGGTCTGTGGAAAATCGGGACTTACCGTACTGATGATCCGAACGGATTAGGCTATCCGAATGCCGGCTTAACAAGACCTTTTAATGTAGCTAAGTTTTCTGAGTTTTATTTCATTGCCGCAGAAGCAGCCGTAAAAGGAGCTTCAGGAACTATGACAGCCAGAGATTTAATTAACGTCATCCGTGCAAGAGCCGGAAAATGGAAATTCAATAATGCTCAGAATGTAACCTATATAGCAGATAACAGTGCAGCCATGACTGCAGCTACACCTGCAGCGATTACCATTGATTATATCCTTGCAGAAAGATCAAGAGAGTACTATGGAGAATTTTACAGATGGTACGATCTGGTACGTACCCAGAAGTGGGCAGAATATGCAGCAACTTATCAGATCGGCGGAGCTTCTTATGGAGCCCATACCCCTCAGACGGTATCCCG
>Ga0265798_10002795_pt1 | contig 25348 bp, 26 predicted proteins | sample P3T30metagenome_FD_192430 | JGI IMG/M metagenome (GOLD analysis project Ga0265798, IMG submission 192430) | Plant litter microbial communities from East Loma Ridge, Irvine, California - P3 T30 | ecosystem: Environmental > Terrestrial > Plant litter > Unclassified | place: USA: California...
CGGCCACGCTCAAGAACGGCCGCATGGCGCTGACGCTGGCCCCGCAGTCGGTCACGGTCCTGGCGCTCGAACCATGAACCGCGCCGCCACGCCCGGGCTGCGCAGGCTCGCCATCATCCTCGCCATCCTCGGCGCCATGCCGGTCCGCGCGCAGGAGGAGCCGCGCCCCGCCGCCGGCCTGTCGACGCGCAGCTGGACCGCCGACAACGGCAACGGCAGCTTTACCAACCCGCTGTTCTACGACGAGTTTTCCGACCCCGACCTGATCCGCGTGGGCGACTGGTTCTACCTGACCGGCACCACCATGCACGCCATGCCCGGCCTGCCGGTGCTGCGCTCGAAGGACCTGGTGAACTGGGAATTCCTCGCTTATGCGGCGGACAAGCTGGACTTCGGCCCGGCCTACCGCCTGGAAGACGGCAAGAACATCTACGGCCGCGGCATCTGGGCGCCCAGCCTGCGCTACCGCGACGGCACCTTCTACATCTTCAGCAACGTCAACGGCCGTGCCACCCAGGTCTATTCGGCCACCGATCCGCGCGGCCCCTGGACCCACCGCGAGATGAAGCGCGGCCTGCACGACCTGTCGGTGCTGTTCGACGACGACGGCAAGGCCTATGTGGTCTGGGACCACCAGCAGATGCGCATCGCGGAGCTGAACGCCGAACTGACCGACATCGTGCCCGGCACCGAGAAGGTCGTGTTCAGCAAGACCGCCGGCATGGGCGAAGGCGCGCACTTCTACAAGATCGACGGCAAGTACTACATCATCAGCGCCAACTACGCCGGCGGTTTCCGCATGCCGGCGGCGCGCGCCGACCATGTCTACGGTCCCTACGAGGTGAACCAGGCGATCAGCAAGGATGAAGATTTCGGCATGGCTGCCGGCTGGCGCATGCCCGACAATAAGAGCATCGACAAACTGGTGCCGCCCGACCCGTCGAAGCGCAACGCCAATTCCCTGCACCAGGGCGGCATCGTGCTGACCCCGGCCGGCGAATGGTGGGGCTTCTCGATGATGGACTTCAATTCGGTGGGGCGCCTGCTCGGGCTGTCGCCGGTCACCTGGCGGGACGGCTGGCCCTGGTTTGGCCTGCCCGGCAACCTGGGGCGCACCCCGCGCACCTGGGTCAAGCCGAAGACGGCGGCGCCCCAGCCGGTGGCCGTGCCCTACCGGCGCAGCGACGATTTCGCGGGCGCCACGCTCCAGCCCATCTGGCAGTGGAACCACGTGCCGGTGGACGGCAAGTGGTCGCTGGCCGAGCGGCCCGGCTTCCTGCGCCTGCACGCGCTGCCGGCGAAGTCGTTCTGGGAAGCGCGCAATACGCTGACCCAGCGCGCCGTCGGCCCGAAGTCTTCGCCCACGGTGGCGCTCGACCTGGCGGGACTCGAGGATGGCGACGCCGCCGGCCTGGCCCTGCTGAACCTGCCCTATGCGACCCTGGGCGTGGAAAAGAACCGCGACGGCGCGGAACTGGTGCTGTTCGACCAGGCACGCCGCAGCAGCACGCGCGTGAAAGTGGACGGGCGCCGCATCTGGCTGCGCAGCGAGTGCGACTTCCTGACGGAACAGGCACGCTTTTCCTGGTCGGCCGACGGCGAGCACTTCGTCCCCATCGGCCAGCCTTTCACGATGGTGTTCCAGCTGACCACCTTCCAGGGCGTGCGCTACGCCCTGTTCGCCTACAACCGCGCCGGCAAGGAAGGCGGCCACCTCGACGTCGACAGCATCGACATCCACGAACCCTTCCCGCACGGGCTGATGCGCCCCATCCCCTATGGCAAGCGCATCCGCCTGGCCGGCTACCAGGGCGGCGCCGGCCTGGCCGCCGTCGACGGCAAGCTGGCGGCGGGCGCACCCTCGGCCTTCACGGTCGAGGACGCGGGCCTGGGCCGGGTGATGCTGCGCGCGGGCGCGGCCTGGCTGGGCGTGGATGAGGGCGGCGCCGTGAGCCTGGGTGGCGCGCGCAGCGGCGCGGCCCGGCAGTTCCAGTGGATCGAGACGCCGACCGGGGAACTGGCCTTGATGTCGCTCGCCACCAACCGCTTCCTGCGCATCGATCCGGCCAGCGCGGCGATCCGCGCCGACAGCCCCGGCCCGCTGCCGGACGGCAGCGACGGCGTGCGCCTGCTCTGGCGCCTGGACGAATAAGCCTCCCGATCCGGCCGCGCCGATGCGCAGCGCCAGATGCGCCGCGCATGGGCGCACACGCCAGGGCCGCCGGTTTGCACCGGGAGGCCTTGTTGTATAAACTACTTGTCTAGACCAGCTTATTTGCTTCCCGTATTCGCTTTTATCTTCTAGCAATTTCTACCGATAACCATGGCAAATGAGGCGCTCACTGCAGGCCGAGTTCATCGCGTTTCCGCAACCCGCGGCAAACCGTGCCGCCGCCATGCGCCCGTTTCCGCTTATCTGTCTCCTTACCTGGGTGGAATGGCGTTTTCCATTCCACGATACCTCGCCCGGCTTTCCTGAGCTCGGCAAGCGTCATCTTCCTACTTGCCGAGCCTTCCCGATCCGTCGGCCCGATCACCGTCGGGTCCTGTGTCATTCATCCCCCGGACGCTACAAGGACATGCAGACATGAACTCTTTTTGGAAAACCAGACACCGTGGCAGCGACGTGCTTCCCGAAAAACGCCGCCTGAATTTCCGTTCCACCTCGGAACTGATCGCACGCCGCAAGCGCCTGCGCCAGAAGGTCGGCGTGGCGCTGGCCTTCGCCATCGGCATCGGCCTGCTGCTGGTCGAGTAGCGCCCGCGCCCGGCCGACATCCACCCAGGAGCACTATCATGAAGAACGAACTCACGATGTCCTCGCTCGACGTCGATCGCATCGACACCCTGCTGGACAACATCCCGCCTAGTCCGACCGGCGATGCGCTGCTGGATGAAATCGCGCGCGCCACCATCCTCGAACCCGGCGAGATCCCGCCCAGGGTGGTTACGATGAATTCCTGCGTGCGCTTCACGCTGAACGGCGCGGACCAGGAATTGCACCGCACCCTGGTCTATCCCAAGGATAGCGAACGCGGCGGCGATGCCCTGTCCGTGCTCACGCCTGTGGGCAGCGCCCTGCTGGGCCTGTCGGAAGGCGATGCCATCGAATGGATCCACCCCGACGGCCAGCGCATCGCGGTCAAGGTGCTGGAAGTCATCTACCAGCCGGAGCGTAGCGGCGATTACCATCTCTGAACGAGATCGACATGGGAGCATTGGCCAGGCCGATGCTTCCTGTATGGCGGGCAGGAGCAGACACTGTTCCATCGCCCTCTGCTTACCCATCGTACTCCACTGCAATGATCTTCCCGACCTACGCCAACCTGGCGTCCCGCAGCGACGACGCGCAACCGCGCATCATGTACACCTCCGGATCGCCCCATTTGCTTGGCAACCCCAGGCACTACAAGTACTTCTGGCAGGTATTCAGTGCGGATACACCCTTCGAGGGCGACGAATTCTTCGAGCGGGCGCCGCGACTCTGCAATGCGGCGTTCGAGAAGGAGACGGAGCGCCTTTTCAGCCAGGGCATGTCATGCCTGGTGTACGGTTTCCGCCTGCCACGCCGCGATCCGGCAAGCCCTTGGGACCTGTCCCATCCTAGATGGACAGGCAGGGAATTCGCGCCGTCCTGGGATGAGGATACGGACCCGGCCGTATCTGGAGGCCATAAATGACCGCGGCCACGCCGGCGCAGGAGTTCCTGTGCGAAGTGGCCGACCTGGCCGGCTTCATCGACGACGTGCTCGCCATGCCGCGCGGGAGCCGCTGGCACTGGCCTTCGTACTATCTATTCTATGCCGAGGTCGACCGGCTGCAGGGCCTGCTCATGCGGACCCGACGGCTGTTCGAGCCCTCCTGCGCCAGCTTCGGGGAAGCGCCCGCCGCGCAGGAACAGGCGGACAGCGCCAACGAGCTGTTCGCACAGCTCGGCCAACGCCAGCAAGCGCTCGTCGACTGGCTGTCGCTGATGCAGCGTAACACCCGGACCGCCAGCGGGCATACTGCGGCGCACGAACGGCTGGAAGCCCATTTCCATCCGAAGAGCGGCTGGTACCAGTCGTTCAGGGAGCGGCATTGCGTGGGCCGGATCTCGGCGGACGGTGCGACGCTGGAGCGCGCCGTCCTTGGCATCGACGCCGGCGGTTCGCGCACGCACATCTCGTTTGCGAGCGCGGAATCGATGATCCGGCGGCAGTCATTCGACCTTCGCGCAGCGGCAACGAAAGCAGGGCTGGCGCATGCCTGCGGACAGTCGGAAGAGCGGCTGGGACAGACCCTGGCCGCCATGGGCACGCTGCTCGTCGGGCACTGCACGATCGAGGACCTGCTGCATCCCTCGTCGCGCTAGCCGCTAGCCGCTAGCCGCTAGCCGCCAGGGCGCGGGCGATGGCATCAGGCCGGCGCCTGCTCTCCGGCGCGCAGCGTCAGCACCTGCACACCGCTGCGCGTCACCGCCACCGTGTGCTCGAACTGCGCGGACAGCTTGCCGTCCGTCGTCACGACGGTCCAGCCGTCGCCCTCGGTGTGCACGGCGTGGTGGCCCTGGTTGATCATCGGCTCGATGGTGAAGGTCATCCCTTCGCGCAGCACCAGGCCGGTGCCGGCGCGGCCCCAATGCAGCACCTGGGGCTCCTCGTGCATCTCGCGGCCGATGCCGTGGCCGCAGTATTCGCGCACCACCGAGTAGCCGTTGCGGCGCGCATGGCGCGCGATGGCGTGGCCGATGTCGCCCAGCCGCGCGCCCGGACGCACCGCGCGGATGCCATGCCACATCGCCTCGTAGGTCGTCTGCACCAGCTTGCGCGCAGCCGGCGCCACGGCGCCGATCAGGTAGGTCTTGCTGGAGTCGGCGATGAAGCCGTTCTTTTCCAGCGTGATATCGAGGTTCACGATGTCGCCGTCCTGCAGGATCTCCGTCGCCGAGGGAACGCCGTGGCAGACGACCTGGTTGCGCGAGGAATTGAGCGTGTAGGCGAAGCCGTACTGCCCCTTGCTGGCCGGGCGCGCATGGAGCTCGTCAACGATGAAGCGCTCGACCAGGTCGTTCACCTGCATGGTCGACATGCCGGTCAGCACCAGGCCGTCGAGGTAGCCGAAGACGCTGGCCAGCAGGCGGCCCGACTCGGCCATCAGGGCCAGTTCTTCGGGGCGCTTGATCATGCCGCCGCCACCCTGAAGGCCTGGGCCTCGACCCCGGCCGAGCGCAATTCGCGCGACACGATCTCGTTGAAGCTCAGCGTCGGATTCATTTCCGACAGCATGCCGATCTTGATCCAGAACGTGGCCTGCGCATTGATCGAGCGGCATGCCACCGTGCTCGCCTTGCGGATCTGGTCGTGCATGTCCTCGTCGATGTTCACGATGCCCATGTCAATTCCTTGATATACGATTCATATACGGACTATATATGGATTGTAGTGGGGAGCGCAAGTACCGATGCGGGATTCGTGGAGGCGTCGCAAGGCGTCCCGCCCCAGCCGTGCGTGGCCGCGCGGCGCCTTGCGGTAAGCTGAACCATAAGCTTCTTGCGCCATGACGGCGCGAGCGATATCCACTGCACAGGACCGACAACGATGAACTTACGCAATCTGCTTTCCTCCGCCCTGATCGGCGCAGTCGCCAGCGCGCGCTCGATGACGCCGATGGCCACCCTTTCGGCGGCACGCATGCTGGGCCGTCATACGACGGGACGACTGGCCCTGCTGGACCGCCCGCTGTTCAAGTTCGGCGCCCTCGCGATGGGAGCGGGTGAACTGGTCGGCGACAAGATGAAGACCGCGCCGGACCGCACGGTTCCCCTGGGCCTGCTGGCGCGCGTGGCCAGCGCCGGCATCGCGGGCGCCGCCCTGGCGCCGGAGGGTCGCGAGCGCGAGGGCGCGGCGATCGCGGTGGCCACCGCCGTACCGCTGGCCTACCTGACGCTGGCCGGCCGCAAGAAGGCCATGGAACACCTCGGGCAGACCAGGAGCGGGCTGATCGAGGACGCGCTGATCGTCGCCGCCGGCGTGGCGATCGTGGCGCTGTCGACCAGGCGCGGCTAGGAGCCTGTCCCGCCAGGCTCAGCGGCAACTGTGCCGCGCCCACGGCGGGCGCTAGAATGGCGCCATGCCGAAAAAATCCCCCATCTTCCCCGGCCCGCGCACCGCGCGCGGCGCCGTCCTCGCGATCCTGCTGTCGAATGCCGACCAGGCCGGCGCCGAGCCGCTGCGCGGCCGCGTGACGCTGGCCGCCATCGTGCGTGCACTCAAGCGCAAGTACAACTGGCCGATCGAGACCACCAGCTTTCCATCGAACGCGCCCGACGGCCGCGCCACCTGGGCCACGGTCTACAGCCTGCCGCCCGAGACCATCGCCGCCGCGCTCGACCAGCGCGGGCGCGACTGGCTCAGGAGCAGCCTGGGTTAAGTCGCCGCGGCCGCGGCGACTCCGTCAACGGTTCTGGTAACCGCCGTACGCCCCGACCGGACTCCAGGCCGGCGCCACCGGCGGCAGCGCGGGCGCCAGCGGCTGGTAGGGCCCGGCCCCGTACACCACCTTGCCGTTCACGATGGTCAGCACGCTTTCCAGGCGCTTGACGCCTTCGACGTCCATCGTGAACACGTCCTGCGGCAGCACCACCAGGTCGGCGTACTGGCCGCGCGCGAGCGTGCCCTTCAGCTTCTCTTCGCCGCTCATCCAGGCCGAGCCGGTCGTCATCAGCTTGAGGGCCTGGTAGCGGCTCAGGCGGTCGCGGTCCTGCCAGATCTGCAGGCCGCCGGCGGTCTTGCCGGTCATGGCCCAGTACAGCGAGGGCCAGGGGTTGTAGCTCGAGACCCGGGTGCCGTCGGTGCCCAGGCCCACCGGCACGCCGGCCTCGAGCAGCTTGCGGATCGGCGGCATCTGGCGCGTCTGCGCGCCGTAGCGCTTCCAGTAGGCTTCGCCCTGGAAGTGCATGCGGTCCTGCACGGCGACGCCGCCACCGAGCTTCTTGATGCGCGCGATGTCCTGGTCGGTGATGGTCTCGGCGTGGTCGATGATGAAGCGCAGGCCGTCGAGCGGCGTGCGCGCATTCACCTTCTCGATCACGTCGAGGTCGCGCGCAATGCTCTCGCCGTAGGTGGCGTGCAGGCGGAACGGCCAGCGCTTCTTCACCAGCAGCTCCACTACCCGTTCCAGCTCGCCCTCCATCGCGGCCGGCAGATCCGGGCGCGGCTCCAGGAAGTTCTCGAAGTCGGCCGCGCTGGCCACCAGGTTCTCGCCGCCGCCCTCGGCCGAGAAGCCGTTCGGGTACAGCATGTGGTCGTTCTGCTTCGGCCGGGTGAGCGTGAGCCAGCGCTGGAAGTCTTCCAGCTCCTTGCCGGCGCGCTGGGCGAACAGGTAGTAGGCGGTGCGCACGGTCAGCCTGCCATCCTTCGCCAGTTCGAGCGAGACCGCGTAGTCGTCCGGGTAGTTCTGGAAGCCGCCGCCGGCGTCGATGGCGCTGGTCAGGCCCAGGCGGTTCAGCTCGCGGTAGTAGTGCAGGGTCGAGTTGAGCTGGTCCGCGCGCGACAGCTTGTTGGTCTTGGCCAGGGTCGAATACAGGATCAGGGCGTTCGGCTTGGCGACCAGCTTGCCGGTCGGCTTGCCGTCCGCACCGATCTCCACTTCGCCATCCTTGTACTTCGTGTCCTTGCTGTAGCCGAGGGTCTCGACGCCCTTCTTGTTGAGGAAGCCGAGGCCGTACAGGTAGAGGATGAAGACCGGCTTGTCCGGCACCGCGGCGTTGATCTCTTCCAGCGTCGGCAGGCGCTTTTCGGCGAACTGGTATTCGTTCCAGCCGCCCACCACCTTGACCCATTCGCCGTCCGGAGTGCGCGCGGCCTGCTCCTTGAGCATCTCGAGGGCACGCTTGAGCGTCGTCACGCCATCCCAGCGCAGCTCCATAGTGTAGTTCAGGCCCTCGCGGATCAGGTGCAGGTGCGAGTCGTTCAGCCCGGGGATCACGGTGCGTCCGCCGGCGTCGATCACTTGCGTGTCGGCCCGCTTGAGTTTCAGCACCTGGGCGTTGCTGCCGGTGGCCAGCACCTTGCCGTCCTTGACCGCGACCGCCTGCACGAAGTCGCCCTCCTTCGTCATGGTGGCGACCTTGCCGTTGGTGAGGATCAGGTCGGCCTGGGCCTGGGCGGCGTCGGCCCACAGGCCGGCAAGCGCGGCGGCCACGATGGACATGGCGCGGATGGTGTGGATGGTCTTCATTGTTGGTGTCCTTGTATTTGGCGGAAGGCCGCGGACCTCGACGGGTCCATGGCCGCGCGCCGAGCGTAGCGTGGAGAGCGGCGTTTCCCCTCATTCTTTCGCATGATCCGCTGCGCGCCACGGTGGTGCGCGCTTGCCGCGTCGAACGCGCCACGAGGGCGCATGGCGCTGCCTTTGGGCTGAAAACGACCGGGCACGCCACTTGCAATACTGCTGGCGTACCCCTCAACCGAACGAAAGGACGCACCATGGACCGCCACCACGTCACCACCAAGATCCTGTCCGCCAAGGTCAGGAACCACATGCGCTGGGCCGACATCGCCGAGCGCATCGGCGCGAGCAAGGAGTGGACCACGGCCGCCCTGCTCGGCCAGATGACGCTGAACCACGAACAGGCGCAGGTGGCGCGCGAGCTGTTCGGCCTCGACGACGAGGAAACCGCCTGGCTGCAGATCGTGCCCTACAAGGGTTCGCTGCCGACTGCGGTGCCGACCGATCCGCTGATCTACCGCTGGTACGAGGTCGTCAGCGTCTACGGCAGCACGATCAAGGAACTGATCCACGAGGAGTTCGGCGACGGCATCATGAGCGCCATCGATTTTTCGATGGATATCCAGCGCGAGCCGGACCCGAAAGGCGACCGCGTCAAGGTGGTCTTGAACGGCAAATTCCTGCCCTACAAGACCTACTGACGCGGTACGCCGCCGTTACGGATAGCGCACCGGCTTGCCCGGCAAATCGGGCAGCGGGATGAACTCGGTCTCGCCCGGCACGTGGGCGAAGCGCTGGGCGCGCCAGTCTTCCTTGGCCTGCTCGATGCGGTCGGCCGAACTGGAGACGAAATTCCAGGTCAGGTAGCGCGGGCCATCCATCGGCTCGCCGCCGAGCAGCATCAGGCGGGTGGCGCGGTCGGGCAGCGCACCGAGGGTGACGCTGGCGCCGGGCTTCAGCACCACCAGCTGGTTGGGACCGAAGCGGCCGTCGCGGCCGAGGTCGAGGGTGCCGTCGACGATGTACAGCGCCTGCTCCGCATACTCGGCCGGCATGGTCAGGCGCGCGCCCGGCGCCAGCACCAGGTCGACGTAGAACAGCGGCGAGTGCACCGGCACCGGCGAACGCTTGCCGAAGTATTCTCCGGCGACGATGCGCGCCGTGACGCCGTCGCCCTCGATCAGCGGCAGCTCGCCGGCGCCGAGGTGGGCGAAGGTCGGCTCCATCTCTTCCTTCGCCTTCGGCAGCGCCACCCAGCACTGCAGGCCGAACAGCGTCGAGCCGGCGGCGCGTACTTCGGCGCTGCTGCGCTCCGAGTGGACGATGCCCTTCCCGGCCGTCATCCAGTTGACCTCTCCCGGCTTGATGTCCTGCAGGACGCCGAGGCTGTCGCGGTGGCGGATCTCGCCGTCGTACAGGTAAGACAGCGTCGACAGGCCGATGTGCGGATGCGGGCGCACGTCGATGCCCTGGCCGGGCCGGAACACGTGGGAACCCATCTGGTCGAGGAAGACGAAGGGGCCGACCATGCGGCGCTCCTTGTGCGGCAGCGCGCGGCGTACTTCGAAGCCGTCGCCCAGGTCGTGGGTGCGCGGCACGACGACCGTCTGCACCATTTCTGCTTCGTCGTCATGCGGATCGAGAATGCTCATGTCAGTGTGCCTCCGTAATGATGTCGATCTGGCCGCTCAAGGTCTTGTGGACCGGGCACTTGTTGGCGATGTCGGTCAGGCGCGCCTTTTCCTCGTCGGCGAGCTGGCCGACATACGCGATATCGCGCTGCATCACGTAGGCCGCGCCCTGCTGGCCGTGCTTGATCGCGACCTTGATCTCGTCCAGCGCATAGCCTTTCCGTCTGGCGTACATGCTGACGGTGAGCGTGGTGCAGGCTGCGAGCGCGGCGGCCAGGATGTCGTGCGGCTCCGGCCCGCTGTCCTCGCCGCCCAGTTCCCTGGCGACGTCGGTCACGATGCGGTGCGCGCCGATCTCGATCACCTGCTGCAGCGGCCCGGTGCCGCGATGCGTCTTCACTTCCATGGCTTCCCCTCGTTTTGTCCGGTGGTCCGCCCGGCGCATGCGCCAGGATGCGGAACCGATTGTAACGCGCGGCGCCGGCCGGCGCCGCGACGGTTTTTCATCGCCGGATTCAGGCCGGCAGGTCGAACAGCAGCACTTCGGCGTCGCGCGCCTCGCCCAGGGCGACCACGGCTTCTTCCGTCACCCGCACCGCGTCGCCGGCCTGCAGCGCGCAGCCGTTCACCGTCAGGCTGCCGCGCGCCACCTGCACATAGGCCTGGCGTCCGGGCAGCAGGGAATGGCTGAGCGCGTCGGCGCCGTCCAGGATGCCGGCGTAGATCGCGCTGTCCTGGCCTACCGTCACCGAACCCTCGCGGCCATCCTGCGAGGCGATCAGGCGCAGCCTGCCGCGCTTCGAGTCCGCGTCGAAGTGCTTTTCCTCGTAGCCCGAAGCGCCGCCCTGTTCGGCCGGGATCACCCAGATCTGCAGGAAGTGCACCGGCTCGGTCTTGGATGCGTTGTACTCGCTGTGGGTGACGCCGCTGCCCGCGCTCATGCGCTGCACGTCGCCGTAGCGCAGCACCGAGCCGTTGCCCATGCTGTCCTTGTGCTCCAGCGCGCCGTCCAGCACGTAGGAGATGATTTCCATGTTCGCGTGGCTGTGGGCGTCGAAGCCGCGGCCCGGCGCCACGCGGTCCTCGTTGATCACCCGCAGCGGGCCGATGCCCATGTGCGCCGGGTCGTGATAGTGACCGAAGGAGAAGGTGTGCTGCGAGCGCAGCCATCCGAAACTGGCGACACCGCGGTCCTGGCTTTTACGTACGTTCAGCATGATATTGCTCCTTGTTGATTATTGTGTTCGATCCGTTCGAACGCCGCGCGCCTTCTGTTTCCGGCTGGCTTGCCGCCCTGCCGCATGAAGCGCGTTTCCATGAGAAGCATTATGCCCAGCCGCCCTTGAAAGCAAAAACGAGTTATTTTTTGTTCTATCATCGATTTTTTCGATTATCATCTCCACCGAACCACTTACCGGAATACCGCATGCTCAGGATCAGCCTCGACGCCCTCCTCACCGTCGACACCATCGCCCGCCGCGGCACCTTCTCGGCCGCGGCCAAGGAGCTGTACCGCGTGCCCTCGACCATCTCGTACACGGTCTCCAAGCTGGAGGAAGACCTGGGCGTGCAGCTGTTCGAGCGCTTCGGCCCGCGCGTGGTGCTCACGCCGGCCGGCGAGGAACTGCTCAAGGAGGGACGCTACCTGCTCAAGGCCGCCGGCGACCTGGAAAGCCGGGTGCGGCGCGTGGCTTCCGGCTGGGAAACCGAGTTCACGCTGGGGATGGATTCGGCGCTGTCGCCGCTCGGGCTGCAGGACGAGATCCGCGCCTTCTATGAAGTGGCGGACCAGACCCGCCTGCGCATCGTGCGCGAAGCCCTGTCCGGCGCCTGGGAAAGCCTGCTCGACCGCCGCGTCGACCTGCTGGTGGGCGGCGCCGGCGAAGGGCCGTCCGGCGGCGGCTATACCGCCGAGCCGCTGGGGACCATGTCCTTCGTGTTCGTGGTGGCGCCCACCCATCCGCTGGCCAGGGTCGGATACCGCCTCGGCAAGGCCGACCTGGCCGAGCACCGCGCGGTGTCGGTGGCCGACTCGGTGCGCCTGCTGCAGGCGCGCACGGTCGGCCTGCTGTTCGGCCAGGACGCCCTGACCGTGCCCGACATGCAGACCAAGTACGATTTCCAGCTGGCCGGCCTGGGCTTCGGCTTCCTGCCCGAATCGTGGGCGCGCGCCGACATCGACGCCGGGCGCCTGGTGGTCAAGCAGGTGGAGGAACCCAAGCCGGACGAGACCCTGTACCTGGCCTGGCGCACCGGCGAGGAAGGCCAGGCCCTGCGCTGGTGGCGCGAACGCCTTCGCGCCTCGCCACCGCTGCAGCGCATGCTGGCGCTGAACTGCCCGGTCGAACGGGCCGCGGCCGGGCCGCGCAGCTGAGTCGCCCATCACGTCGTCCCCGGAGCGGGGACGACGTCTTTTTGGAGCGAACCGGATCAGGCGGGAAGCGCCTCGTGCTGTGCGCGGGAGTGCTGCGCCGGGGCTTCATGATGGGCGCCGAACAGGCTGCTCATCGAGACACCAGGCTGTGGCAGCGCATGCGGCTGCAGCATGACGCACAGGCCGAACATCAGCAGGCCGAACACCACGAACGTCAGATAGAACCGCATTGTCTTCTCCTTGGGCCGGCAAGCTCGCGCGGTGCCGGTGTAACGTTCGTTCAAGAGCGCCTGACAAACCTTCAGGGCAAGGCGCATCGTCGAAGACAGTACGACTGGTACTGCGAGACGATGCCACGCTGTTATGGAGGTTTTGTTAGGCGCTCTAAGTGCTTGCGCTGACAGAGTGATGCCATCTTAGGGCCAGGCGGGCGTTCCGACCATTATCCATTCGTATGATCCGGCATTGCCAAGGGATTAATGCGGGCCTTGGAGACTCATGATCCGGTCGCCCATCTGCATGCCCCAGCGCGTCATCGTCGTCCCCGCGCGCAACTGCAGGGTTTCCCAATCGCGCAGGCGCTGGTCGAGCGGCACATCCTTGCGGCCGAGCGCCTGGGCCAGCGCCAGCGCATTCGCCGCCGCCTTGGCGGTGCTGCCGGCCGTGTGCGGACGCGGCACGAAGGCGGCGTCGCCGACCAGCACCACGCGGCCGAACAGCATGCGCGGCGTCGCCAGGTCCTGGATCAACTGCACGAAGGGCTCGTCGGTGAGGGCTACCAGACGGCTGAAGGATGGCGCCAGTTCGCGCGCCGCTTCGTCGCGCAGCGCCCGCGCCGCCGCTTCCGGCAGCATTCCCGGCGGCAGCGAGAAGGCGCGGCTGCGACCGTCGCGGTCGGTCAGCAGGGCCGGCAGGTCGCGCTCTTCCACCTTGCGGTACCAGACCCAGTTCCAGCGCCGCCGTCCCGGCGCGACCGCACCGTCCTCGCCCGGCACCAGGTATTCGAGCAGCATGTGGCCCTCGCCCTGCTGGAAGGCGAACACGCCGTCGAGCTGGGCGCGCGCCGCCTCGTCCAGGCGCGCTTCCGGCACCAGTCCGCGCCAGGCGACATAGCCGGCGTAGGCCGGCGCCAGGCCCGGCAGCAGTTGTGCGCGCACGGTCGAGCGGGCGCCGTCGGCCCCGACCAGCAGGTCGCCGGTCTCCACACGGCCGGAGGCGAAATGCGCGCGTACCTGGCCGCCGGCCTGCTCGAAGCGTTCCAGGGTCTCGCCCTGGTGCATGCACTCGTCGGGCAGGATCGCGCGCATGGCGCCGTACAGCATGTTCCACGAGGTCTGGGTCTGCGGCTGCCAGCCGCGCTGGACCACCGTGCCGGCGCGGTCGAGGAAGATGCGGTCGCCCGAGGCCACGCCCAGCGTACCGGGGTGGCGCAGGCCGGCGAACTGGAAGGCGTGCAGCACGTCGGGCTGCAGCACGATGCCGCCGCCGCGGCTGTCCAGTGCATGCGCCGAACGTTCGAACACGTCGACGCGCCAGCCGGCGGCGCGCAGGGTGATGGCGCACAGCAGGCCGCCGAGCGAGCCGCCGGCGATGATGGCGCGCGGCGCGGTGGGATCGATCATGGTTCCTCCTTGAGTAGCATTGCGGGAAGGCGCGGGATGATCTCCGCGCCGAGTTCTTCGATCTGTTCGGCCACCGGGCGCGGCCCCTGCAGGTTGAGCAGCATGTGCGCCACGCCCAGCCCGGCCATTCGCTCCAGGTAGCCCAGCAGCGCCTGGCGTCCGCCGCGCAGGCCCAGTTCGAGCGGCGCGGCCGGCGCGCCCGGGTCGTCCAGCAATTCCAGCTGCAGCGACTGCACGAAGGGTTTGCGTGCGCCGCCGGCGCGTTCCGCCAGTGCGCGCTGCCACAGGGCGATGCGACCCTGCTGGCGCGCCTCTTCACGGTGGTAGGTGGCCCAGCCGTCGGCGTTCGCCGCGATCCATTGCAGCGACTGGCGCGCGCTGCCCACCGCCAGCAGCGGGATGCGCGCGGCGGGCGGCGCGGTCGGGGCGAAGCCGGCGGTGGCCTCGAACAGCGCCGCGCGCGCCCCGTCGTCCTCAACCGAGAGCGCCGCGCGCAGCAGCGCCCAGCGTTCGCGGAACAGGGCGTCGCGTTCGTCCCCCACGCCGAAGGCGGCGAATTCCTCCGGGCGGTCGCCCGAACCCAGGCCCAGGATCATGCGTCCGCCGCTCAGGCGGTCCAGCGACCAGGCAGCCTTGGCCAGGTGCAGCGGATGGCGCAGCGGCAGTACCGCGGCCGCCGTGCCGATCGCCGCCTGCGGCGCCGCCATGGCCAGCGCCGCCAGCCAGACAAAGGGTTCGTCCAGCACCGCGGCCTCGCCCAGGCTGCCCTGCGGGATGATCAGGGGAACGTCGCGGGTCCACAGGGCGGCCGCGCCGAGCCTTGCGGCGCGCGCGGCCAGGGCCAGTTCGCGCGCCGGATCGGCAGGCTGGCCGGGGGCGCGCACGAGCGGCGTCATCAGCCCCAGCGTCAGGTGGCCGGCGCCCAGCACCTGGGCGTAGGCGCGATTGAATCCGGTGGCGTCGATGGGGTCGGCTTGCATGGTCGTTCTCCTGGCGGCGTCCCGAGCATAACCATCGGCCCATCCGATGGAAAGACAGGGGCACGCAAGGGAGTATTGCGCGAAACGCAAAAGCCGGCAGGGCCGGGCGCGCTTACAGTATGCCGGCGGCCGCAAGGCCCGGCGCCTGTCGAATTGTCGTATCCCTTCGTATAACTGGCGCGGGACGCGCTGCCTGTTCACAATCGCCGCAACTGACATAGGAACCCAGCCATGAAACTGCGCACCATCGGGATCGCCGCGGCCTTCTCCGCCACCGCCGCCGCCGCGGTTCTGGGCGGCCTGTATGCCTGGACCCGCCCCGCCCCGATCGCCATGTCCGCGGGTGCGCCCGCCGCGCCCGACCCGGCGATCCTGGCGGCCGGCGCGCGCGTGGTGGCGCTGGGCGACTGCATGGTCTGCCACAGCACCGCGCAAGGCGCGGCCTACGCCGGCGGCCTGCCGCTGCGCACGCCCTTCGGCACCATCTACAGCACCAACATCACGCCCGACCCCGAGACCGGCATCGGCCGCTGGACCCTGCCGGCCTTCCGCCGCGCCCTGCGCGAAGGCGTGGCGCGCGACGGCCACCTGCTGTACCCGGCCTTCCCCTACGTTCACTACACGCGCATGTCGGAGCGCGACATCGAACTGGCCTACCAGTACCTGATGTCGCGCACGCCAATACGGGTCGAGCAGCCGCCCAACGACCTGCTGTTCCCGCTGAATTTCCGTCCGGTGCTGGCGTTCTGGAACCTGCTCTACCTGCGCCCGGGCGACGCCTCGATCCCGGCGCGCCAGGAGACGCCGCTGGAGCGCGGCCGCTACCTGGTCGACACGCTCGGCCACTGCGCCTCCTGCCACAGCGGATTGAGCCTGACGGGCGGCGAGCGCAGCCCGCCCTTCCATGGCGGGAACATCGACGGCTGGGACGTGCCGGCGCTGACCGGCTTGACGCAGGGCGCCGCGCCCTGGCGCCACGAACAGCTGGTGGCCTACCTGCGCGGCGGCCTGGCGCCCGGACACGGCGCCGCCAAGGGACCGATGCGCCCGGTGACCGAGCGCCTGGCCGATGTGCCGCGCGAAGACGTCGAGGCGATCGCCACTTACCTGCTGTCGATCCAGCAGCCCGGCGCCGCCGGCACCGCGCCGGCGCCGCTGGCCGCGCCGGCCCAGGCCAGCCTGCGGTCCACCAGTCCGGGCGCGCAGCTGTTCGCCGCCGCCTGCGCCGGCTGCCATGCCGAGGCCGCGCCGATGATGCGCCTGGCCGGCAGGCCGGGCCTGGCGGCCAGCTCCGCGCTGCAGGGCGACAGCCCGACCAACTTCATCCAGACCGTCCAGCAGGGCATCCCCTGGGCGCACGGCTCGCCCGTCTACATGCCGCCCTTCGCGGACGTGCTGGACGACGGCCAGATTGCCGCGCTGGCGGCCTGGATCCGTACCGATGTCGCCGGCAAGCCGGCATGGCGCGATGTCGCCGCCGCCAGCGCCAAACTGCGCAAGGAGAATGCACGATGAGCACCAGGGTCACCATCAACGGCAAGCCGCACACGCTGCAATCCGATCCCTCCACCCCGCTGCTGTACGTGCTGCGCGGCGAACTGGCCCTGAACGGCGCCAAGTTCGGCTGCGGCATGGGCCAGTGCGGCGCCTGCACCGTCATCCTCGACGGCAAGCCGGTGTTTTCCTGCGTGACGCCGCTGTCGGCCCTGGGCGGGCGGTCGCTGCGCACCGTCGAGGGACTCGGCACGCCGGACAAGCCGGGGCGCCTGCAGGCCGCCTTCCTGAAACACCAGGCGGCCCAGTGCGGCTACTGCATCGCCGGCATGATCGCGCGCGCCCAGGCCCTGCTGGAACAGCACCGTCACCCGAGCGAAGAACAGATCCGCGCCTGGATGGAGCCGAACCTGTGCCGTTGCGGCACGCACTACCGGATCCTCGCGGCGATCCGCGAAGTGGCGCAGGAGGGCCTGGCATGAGCGGCGCCGACCTGTCACGACGTGCCTTCGTCAAGGGCGGCGCCCTGGTACTGGGCTTTTCGCTGCTGCCCGGCGCCGCCTTCGCCGAGTTCAATGGCATGGGCATGCCGCCGGTGGCCGACGCCCTGCTGCCCGGCGACCTGAATCGCATCCCCTGGCTCGACGCCTGGATCCGCATCGCCGCGGACGGCAAGGTCACGGTCTGCAGCGGCAAGGTGGAACTGGGCACCGGGGTGCGCACGGCGCTGATCCAGGTGGCGCTCGAACAGCTGGAGCTGGAGCCGGGCGCGATCCGCTTCATCGGCGGCGACACCCTCTTGAGCCCCAACGAAGGCTTCACCGCCGGCAGCCACACCATGGCCGACAGCGGCACCGCGCTCCTGCACGCTTCGGCCCAGGTGGCGGCCCTGCTGCGCGCCGGCGCCGCCGCGCGCTGGAAGCTGGCGCCCGACACGGTACTGCTGCGCGCCGGGCGCGCGCTGGCGCCGGACGGCCGCAGCATGCACTATGGCGAAGCGGTGGCGGGCATCGACCTGCACCGCATGGCCGCGCGTACTTCGCCCTTGCGCGATCCGGCCCGCTACCGCCTGATCGGAAAATCGCTGCAGCGCCTCGATATCCCGGCCAAGCTGGCCGGAGGCGCCGCCTACGTGCAGGACCTGCGCCTGCCGGGCATGCTGCACGCCCGCGTGGTGCGCCCGCCGCGTCCGGGGGCGCGCCTGGCGACGGCCGGCCTCGACGCGGCGCTGGCGGCCACCGGGCAACTGCCCGGCGTGCGGCGGGTGGTGCGCGACGGCAGCTACCTGGCCGTGCTGGCGGACGGCGAATGGCAAGCCGTGGTCGCGATGAACGCGCTGGCGGCCGGCGTGCGCTGGGAAGGCGGCGCGGTGCTGCCGGCGCCGGACGCCATCCACGCCACGCTGCAAACCCTGCCTTCCCAGGATATCGAGGTCCTGCGCCGCGGAAGCGTGCCGGCCGCCGGCACCGAAGGCGCGCGCTCCGTCACGGCGCGCTACACCAAGCAGTACGTGCTGCACGGCTCGATCGGACCCTCCTGCGCAGTCGGGCAACTGGTGGACGACGAGCTGACGATCTGGACCCACACCCAGGGCGTGTACCCGCTGCGCGCCGCGCTGGCCGAGCTGACCGGCATGCCCTTCGAGAAGGTACGCTGCATCCATACCGAAGGATCCGGCTGCTACGGCCAGAACGGCGCCGACGACGTCGCCGCCGACGCCGCCCTGCTGGCGCGCGCCATGCCCGGCCGTCCGGTGCGGGTACAGCTCATGCGCGAGCAGGAAAACATGTGGGAGCCGTTCGCGCCCGCCATGGTCACGCAGGTGCGCGCCGGCCTCGACGCCGAGGGCCGCATCGGCTACTGGGACTACGAACTGTGGAGCGGTTCGCACAACGAACGCCCCGGCAATGCCGGCAAGCTGGTGCCGGCCTGGCTGCTGGCGAAACCGATCGCGCCTTCTCCCTCGCAGCCGATGCCGATGCCCGAAGGCGGCGGCGACCGCAATGCGCTGCCGCTGTACGAGATCCCGAATGCGCGCGTGGTCAACCACTTCCTGCCGGTGACGCCGCTGCGCACCTCGGCCATGCGCTCGCTCGGCGCCCACATCAACATCACCGCCATCGAGGGCACGATCGACCGCCTGGCCGCCCTGGCCGGAGCAGACCCGGTGCGCTTTCGCCTGGACCACCTGCGGGGCCAGCCGCGCGCGCGCGCCGTCATCGAACGCGCCGCCGCCATGTTCGGCTGGAAGGCCGGCGCGCGCGCGCGGCCGCTGCGCGGACGTGGTTTCGGCTTCGGCCAGTACAAGAACATGATGGCCTACGTTGCCGTCGCGGTGGAAATCGCCTACGACCCCGACCGCAGGCAGCTAAGCATCCTGCGCGTGGCCTGCGCCGCCGACTGCGGCCAGGTGGTCAATCCTGACGGCGCGCGCAACCAGCTCGAAGGCGCGATCATCCAGTCGGCCAGCTGGACCCTGAACGAAGCGCTGCGCTATGGGCCCCAGGGCATCGCCAGCATCGATTGGGCCAGCTATCCGATCCTGCGCTTTTCCGGCGTACCCGAACGCATCGAGGTGGCGCTGATCGACCGCCCCGGCCAGGCCTTCCTGGGCGTGGCCGAGGCGGCCCAGGGGCCGATGGCGGCGGCGCTGGCGAACGCCCTGGCCGAAGCCACCGGCGTGCGCCGCCACGCGCTGCCGCTGCTGGCGGTGTGAAGGTAGCCGCGATGCAGCACGCCGCCAGGCTACCCGCGACGCATGCGAATCGAGCCTGCATGCGCGCCGCGATCCTTCTTTCGTATGAGGGAAAATTCCGATGCCGACGCGATACTGGTCCCACCCTGGCCCAACCCCCGCCGGCGGCCCTGGCCGCGCATGCGCAGATGAACTCATTATCCTTTCCGACCTCGATCAGCTGCACGCCCTGCCGCACCGGCGCGCCCGCCGACCAGCAGGAACAAGCCTGCCTGCGCGCCTGGCGCCTGGTGCGCGGCGCCGGAGAACGGCTGCCGGCCGCGCCGCAGAGCGCCGACCCGGCGCTGGCGCGCGCGCTGCAGGAAGCCTTCAATGCGGGCCGCCTGCCGGGCGTGCTGATCGAGGCCGAGCTGCAGCGCGCGCTGCGCTGCGGCCCCAGCGATGCCACCCTGCTGGCGCTGATGCTGCTGGCCGCCATGGCGCTCGACCGCTTGCACGGCGCCGGTGATGCGCTGGCGCTGGCGCAGCAATGCGCCGAGCTGGCCCGCCAGCCGCAGGCCGCCGCCGTCGCCGCACCGGTGCTGCGCGCCCATGCCGCCCTGGTGCTGGCGCGCGTGACCTCGCTGCGCGAAGCGGCGCTGCTGCAGGCCGAAGCCTGCCGCCTCGACGCGCCGCGTCCGGACAGCCTGGCGCGCAACGCCGTGCTGTGGACCGGCATGCGCCTGCTGTGCGGCGCTCCCCTGTCCGAGCTGCTGTACTACGCCGAAGCGGTGCGCCAGGCCAGCCGCCGCGATTACCCCGATGCCGGCGCCTCGATCGCTGCCTGCCAGCTGGACGGGCGCATTGCCCTGTTCCGCCTGTTCGCCGACGGCGCCGCCGCCGCGCCAGGCGCGCCTGCCGCGCTGGCCTTGCCGGAGGCGCCGCAGTTCGGCTGCTGGCTGACCCGTTTGCAAGTGGCCTACCTGCGCGGCAATACGGCACTGGCGCTCGCCGCGCTGGAAGCCGCCGCCAGCCTGCGCACTCCGCTCACCGCGCCCTGCGAAATCCTGCCCTTCCACCTGTTCGCGGCGCTGGCGCTTGCCGATGCCGGCGACGCCGCCGCGCGATTGCGCCTGCGTGCGCACCGGCGCGCCCTGCAGGGCTGGGCGCGGCGCTCGCCAGCGCACGTGGAAGCACTGGGGGCGCTGGCGCTGGCCGCCGGGCACGAGGCCGACCAGGACGCCGCAGCCCTCGGCAGCTACGAACACGCCGCCGCGCTGGCACGCGACAGCGGCCAGGCCTGGGTAGCGGCGCTGGCCTGGGAGCGCGCCGCCGGACTGTGCGCGCGCATGGGCATGCAGGTTGCGGTGCCGGTCTACCGGCGCCTGGCGCTGGACGCCTGGCGCGATTGGGGTGCGCATGGCCGCGTACGCGAACTGATGCTGGCCTGGGACGCGCAAGCGGCACCGGCGCGCCCGAGCGGCCAGGGCGAGGAAGCGCGCGCCACCCGCGCCGACACGGTGGGCGAACTGGGCATCGCCATCGCCCATGAAGTGAACCAGCCGCTGGCCGCGATCCTGCTGCATGCGGCCGCCGCGCGGCGCTGGCTGCGCCGGCCCCAGCCCGATCCCGGCCGCGCGCTCGATGCGCTGGAACAGATCACCGCCTGCGGCCGCCAGGCCGGCGACATCATCCGCAGCGTGCGCGGCCTGGCGCGGCGCCAGAACGATGACATGAACACCTTCGCCATCGATCCGGCGCTGGCCGAAGTCGCGCAACTGCTGCGCGCGCTGATGCAGCGCCAGGAGATCCGCTTCGAGACCCGCCTGGGGCTGCCCGGGCTCCAGTTGCACGCCAACCGCGCCCAGCTCCAGCAGATCCTGATGAATTTGCTGCTCAACGCCATCGAGGCGCTGGCCGCGGTGCACGACCGGCCGCGCCGCATCGTGCTCGAATCGGCCGCGCTGGGATCGGCCCAGGTCGAGCTGCGCGTGCTCGACAACGGACCAGGCGTGGCGCAGGAGGAGCGCGCGCGCATCTTCGACGCGCTGTACTCGACCAAGCCGCACGGCTCCGGAGTCGGCCTGTCGATCAGCAGCGCCATCGCCGAGGCGCACGGCGGCCGCCTGGAATTCGTTCCGGCCGAGCCCCAGGGCGCCATGTTCCGCGTGGTGCTGCCGCTGCGCAGCGCCCCCGCCACGGCCCAGCCGGGAGATCGCCACCATGCATGAGTTTCCGCTGTTCCCGGACGCCACGCCGATCGAACGGGTGCGCCGCTACATCGAGGAGCACCTCACCGAGCGCCTGACGCTGGCGGACCTGGCCGACCAGGCCGGCCTGTCGCGCCATTATTTTTCGCGCCTGTTCCGCAATGCCACCGGCGAGCCGCCGATGCGCTACCTTATGGACAGGCGCATCGAGCACGCCCGGCGCATGCTGGCCGGCCGCCGCCACAGCGTGTGCGAGATCGCCATGCTGCTGAATTTTGCCGACCAGAGCCATTTTTGCCGCAGCTTCCGGCGCCGTACCGGCGTCTCGCCGCTGCAGTACAGCCGCGCGCACTGACGCGCCGCGGCCCACCGATTCACCGTTTTAACATCGACAGGAGCATCCCATGAACCAAGCCGCCACCGCCGACCTGATCCTCACCAACGGCCGCTTCCATACGCTCGACCGCAGCAGGCCGGAAGCGGACACGGTGGCGATCGCCGAAGGCCGCTTCCTGGCGGTCGGCGACGCCGCCGACGTGATGCGCCACCGCGGCGCCGCCACCCGCGTCGTCGATCTCGACGGCCACGTCGCCATCCCCGGCCTGAACGACTCGCACCTGCACCTGATCCGCGGCGGCCTGAATTACAACCTCGAACTGCGCTGGGAAGGCGTGCCCTCGCTGGCCGACGCCCTGCGCATGCTGCGCGAACAGGCGCTGCGCACCCCGAACCCGCAATGGGTGCGCGTGGTCGGCGGCTGGAACGAATTCCAGTTCGCCGAAAAGCGCATGCCGACCATCGAGGAACTCAACGCCGCCGCGCCCGACACCCCGGTGTTCGTGCTGCACCTGTACGACCGCGCCCTGCTCAACCGCGCCGCCCTGCGCGCGGTCGGCTACGACAAGAACACCCCGAACCCGCCGGGCGGCGAGATCGTGCGCGACGGCGCCGGCAACCCTACCGGCATGCTGATCGCACGCCCGAACGCGATGATCCTGTACGCTACCCTGGCAAAAGGCCCCAAGCTGCCCCTGGAGCAGCAGATCAACTCGACCCGCCACTTCATGCGTGAACTGAACCGGCTTGGCCTGACCAGCGCGATCGACGCCGGCGGCGGCTTCCAGAACTATCCCGAGGACTACCAGGTCGTCGAGCAGCTGGAAAAGGACGAACAGCTCACCATCCGCATCGCCTACAACCTGTTCACCCAGAACAAGGGCCAGGAACTGCAGGACTTCCAGAAGTGGACCGACAGCGTGCCGCTGGGCCAGGGCAGCGATTTCTACCGCCACAACGGCGCCGGCGAGATGCTGGTGTTCTCGGCCGCCGACTTCGAGGATTTCCTGGAACCGCGCCCCGACCTGCCGCAGGGCATGGAGGATGAGCTGGAACAGGTGGTGCGCCACCTGGTGAGCCAGCGCTGGCCGTTCCGCCTGCACGCCACCTATGACGAGTCGATCTCGCGCATGCTCGACGTGTTCGAGAAGGTCGACCGCGAGATCCCCTTCGCCGGCCTGCGCTGGATGTTCGACCACGCCGAAACCATCAGCGAACGCAATATCGACCGCGTGCGCGCGCTTGGCGGCGGCATCGCGATCCAGCACCGCATGGCCTTCCAGGGCGAATACTTCGTCGACCGCTACGGCGCCGAGGCAGCCAAGACCACCCCGCCGATCAAGCGCATGCTGGGTGCCGGCATCCCCGTCGGCGCCGGCACCGACGCCACCCGCGTGGCCAGCTACAATCCCTGGACCGCGCTGTACTGGCTGGTCTCGGGCCGCACCGTGGGCGGCCTGCGACTGTACGACGCCGGCGCGCGCCTGGACCGCCACACCGCGCTGGAACTGTGGACCTCGGGCAGCGCCTGGTTCTCCAGCGAGCAAGGCAAGAAAGGCCGCATCCAGGAAGGCATGCTGGCCGACCTGGCGGTGCTCTCCGGCGACTACTTCCGCGTCGACGAGGAAGCGATCAAGGCGATCGAATCGGTGCTGACCGTTGTGGGCGGCAAGGTGGTCTACGCCCAGGGCCCGTTCGACGGCTATGCGCCGCCGTCCATCCCGGTGCTGCCGGAATGGTCGCCGGTGGCGAAGGTGCCGGGCCACTACCGCCCTGCCGCCACCCAGGCGCCGGTGTCGGCATCGGCGCTGGCGCACCAGTGCCGCGGCGCCTGCGGCGTACACGCCCACTCCCACGACAAGGCGCGCCGCTCGGATATGCCGGTATCTGACTTCTCGGCATTCTGGGGCGCGCTCGGCTGCTCCTGCTTCGCATTCTGAGGAGAGCACGATGATCAAACCCAGCGACCTGCTGCTCGGCATCAGCCTCGGACTGATTGCCGGTTATGTCGACACGGCCGGCTTCGTGGCCCTGTTCGGCCTGTTCACCGCCCACGTCACCGGCAACTTCGTGCTGATCGGGACGGAAATCGCGCGCCCCTCGGGCGCCCACGTGCTGCTGCTGAAGTTCCTGGCGATTCCGGCGTTCGCCGCCGGCGTGGTGCTGGCGCGCCTGTTCGACGTGCGCTGCGCGCATCGCGGCACCAATCCGGCGCGCCCACTCCTGCTCATGGAGCTGCTGCTGCTGGTCGGCTTCATGCTGGCCGGGCTGGTGGCCGGTCCGGTCATGGATGCGCAGGCGCCGCTGGTGCTCATTTGCGGCATGCTGGGCGCGGCCGGCATGGGCGTGCACAACGCCGCCGGCAAGCTGCAGTTCGCGCGCATCGCCCCCACCACGGTCATGACCGGCAACGTCACCCAGCTGCTGGTCGACATGACCGACATCGTCACCGGCCACGCCAACGACGCCGTGCGCGCGCGCTTCGTCAAGTTCCTGTGGCCGGTGCTGGCCTTCGCCGTCGGCTGCATCGCCGGCGGCACCGCCTACGTCTGGTTCGGTTTCTGGTGCATGCTGCCGATGCTGCTGCTGCTGGCCTGGCTGGCGGTGCTCGACTGGCCGCTTCCCGCGCCGGCGCCGGCAGCGGGGCCGGTGGCCAAGCCGGCCTGAGTTGTCTCTCTCTCCCGGCCCGGTGTCTCCCCGGGCCGGCGTTCCGGCCACGCCGCGGCCACGGCATGGCCGGTTTTTTATGGATCGGCTTGCGCTGCGGGTCCCAGCGCCGCGCCTGAAGCGGCAAGGGCGGCAAGGGCGGCAACGCGCCGTGCTACCATCGCCGGCCCTGTTTGAGCACCTGATGGACACGCCATGACGATCGGACCTTTTTCCTTTGCCCCCGGCCTGCTGCTGGCCCTCCTGGCCCTGTGCGCCGGCCTGGGCGTGGGCAATGCGGTGGCCAGCCGCGCCGGCGTGCGTGTCGAGCGCCTGCTGTGGGCCTGTGCCGGCATCGCCCTGGTTGCCGGGCGCGCGGTATTCGTGGGCCGCTGGTGGCAGGACTATGCCGGCCAGCCGCTGCAGGCGCTGAACCTGCGCGACGGCGGCTTCGACGTCGCGGCCGGGATCGGCGCGGCGCTCGCCTGCGGTGCGGTACTGGCATGGCGCCGCCGCGCCGAACGGCGTGCGCTGCTGGCCGGCCTGGCGGCGGCGTTGGTGGCCTTCGGCGTGGGCCAGGTGTGGATGGCGGCGCGCGAACCGGCCGGCGGCCTGCCGGCGCTGGTGCTGGCGGCGCCGGACGGCTCCCGCGTCGACCTGGCCGGCCTGGCCGGCCGACCCGTGGTGCTGAACCTGTGGGCCACCTGGTGCCCACCCTGCCGGCGCGAGATGCCGCTGCTGGCGCAGGCCCAGCACGATTACCCGGGCGTGCGCTTCGTGTTCGTCAACCAGGGCGAAGACGCGGCGACGGTCGACGCGTATCTGCGCAAGAACGGCGTGAACCTCGGCCAGCTGCTGCTCGACCCGCAAGGGAGCCTGGCACGCATCACGGGGTCGCCGGGCCTGCCGACCACGCTGTTCTTCGATGCCCAGGGACGGCTGGTGGAGCGCCGCATCGGCGAAGTCTCGTCGGCGACGCTGGCCGCGCACCTGAAGAAGACAGGCGAGCGGGTCACACCTCGATGACCAGCTCCGGGCGGAACGCTTCCTGTTCGCCCTTGCTGGCATAACCGAGCGGATTGGCGAGCACGCGGCAGGCGCGCCGGCGCCCGCCGGTGTCGATCTCCACCACATAGTCGTTGGCGCAGTGCAAGTGGCCGTGCATCCACA
>Ga0265798_10002796_pt1 | contig 25347 bp, 23 predicted proteins | sample P3T30metagenome_FD_192430 | JGI IMG/M metagenome (GOLD analysis project Ga0265798, IMG submission 192430) | Plant litter microbial communities from East Loma Ridge, Irvine, California - P3 T30 | ecosystem: Environmental > Terrestrial > Plant litter > Unclassified | place: USA: California...
GACCGAGCGGGTGCCCGGGCCGACACCAGACGCTACTCGTCCGGCGCGGTCCCCGTTCCGGTCCGCCGGTCAGCCGACCAGGTTCTGCACGAACACGTGCGGCGTGAAGCCGGTGAGGTCGTTGATGCCCTCGCCCTGCCCGATGAGCTTGATCGGGATGCCGGTCTTCTCCTGCACGCTGAGCACGAACCCGGCCTTCGCGGACCCGTCGAGCTTCGTGATGACGAGCCCGGTCACCCCGGCGCCCTCGATGAACGCCTGCGCCTGCGCGAGGCCGTTCTGCCCCGTGGTGGCGTCGAGCACGAGCAGGACCTCGGCGATCTCGGTCTGCTTCTCGACGACCCGCTTGATCTTCGACAGCTCGTCCATCAGACCGGCCTTCGTGTGCAGCCGGCCCGCGGTGTCGATGACCACGATCTCGGTGCCCTCGCGCATCGCCTTCTCGACGGTCTGGTACGCCACCGACGCCGGGTCCTGCCCCGGCTGCGCCGGCCGGACGACGTCGACACCGGCACGCTCCGCCCACGTCGCGACCTGCTCGACCGCGGCCGCGCGGAAGGTGTCCGCCGCGCCGACGACCACGCTGCGGTCGTAGGTCTTGAGGAACTTCGCGAACTTGCCGATCGTCGTCGTCTTGCCCACGCCGTTCACCCCGACGACGAGCACGACGGCCGGCCGGTTGCTGAGCTTCAGCGTGGTGTCGAGCTTCGAGAGCCGCTCCTCGAGCACCTCGCGGAGCATGCGCTGCAGGTCGGCGGGGTCGGTCGTGCCGTAGCGGTCGACTCGGGCGTGCAGGTCCTCGATGATCTCCTCGGAGATGTCCGGACCGAAGTCCGCCCCGATGAGCGCGGTCTCGAGGTCCTCCCACGTGGTCTCGTCGATCGTCTTGCGCTGGAACAGCCCGCGCAGCCGGGAGGACAGGGACCAAGAACTCGCCATGCTCCCAGCTTAGAGCGGGACACCCGTGCCCCGTGCCCGGTATGCTCGGTCCCACGAAGGGGAGTATTCCTCCTCGGCGACCCCGTCAGTACGGCCCGGAACGACCCGGGCCCGGGGCGCCGGTCGGGTGGGCCGCAGGACGGTCCCCGGACGGAAGAGACCTTCAGGCTCCGGCGTACCCACGATCGTGGGGCGCCTCGACCTGGAGGAACCCGTTGGACGTCCACCTCTCCGTCTGGCTCATCACCATCGCCGGCATCCTCGCGCTGCTGGTGTTCGACTTCTTCTCGCACGTGCGCACCCCGCACGTGCCGCACATCAAGGAATCCGCGTTCTGGTCCGCTTTCTACATCGGACTCGCGATCCTGTTCGGTGTCGGCGTCCTCGTCTTCGGCGGCGGCCAGGCCGGCGGTGAGTACTTCGCCGGGTGGCTGACCGAGAAGGCGCTGTCCGTCGACAACCTGTTCGTCTTCCTCATCATCATGTCGAGCTTCGCGGTGCCGAAGGAGTTCCAGCAGAAGGTGCTCCTCGTCGGCGTCGCGATCGCCCTCGTGGCCCGCGGCGTCTTCATCGCCCTCGGCGTCACGATCATCGAGAACTTCTCGTGGGTGTTCTACCTGTTCGGGGCGCTGCTGTTCTGGCTCGCCTGGTCGCAGGCCCGCAGCGGCAACGACCACGGTGCCGAGGAGGGCGACTCCCGCCTCATCCGCATCCTGCGCCGTGTCATCCCGACGTCCGAGGACTACGACGGCGACCGGCTCACCACCCGGGTGGACGGCAAGCGCCTCTTCACCCCGATGCTCCTCGTCATGGTCGCGATCGGCCTCACCGACGTGCTGTTCGCGCTCGACTCGATCCCCGCGATCTTCGGTCTCACGCAGGACGCCTTCATCGTGTTCACCGCGAACGCGTTCTCGCTCCTCGGCCTCCGGCAGCTGTACTTCCTCATCGCCGGACTGCTCGAGCGCCTCATCTACCTCGGCCAGGGCCTGGCGGTCATCCTCGGCTTCATCGGCGTGAAGCTCGTCTTCCACGCCATGCACGTCAACGAGCTGCCGTTCATCAACGGCGGCGAGCACATCGAGTGGGCGCCGGAGATCCCGATCTGGTTCTCGCTGAGCTTCATCGCGCTGACGATCACGGTGGCGACGATCGCCTCGCTCGTGGTGTCGCGCAAGCGTCAGGAGCGGGGGCTGACCCCGACGGGCGAGCCGAAGGAGGCCGTGGCCGCCGACGCGGAGTAGCCGCGGGTCTCGCGGACGGGAGGCGCGGTGCCGGCTGGCACCGCGCCTCCCGTCCGTCGCGTGGCCGGTCCCGTGCCCCGGTGCGGTGCCCCGGTGCGGTCCCTGCCGCGGGAGCGACAGATCGCGGCGGACGGTCCGCGGCCATCTGTCGCTCCCGCGGCACAGACGCGCGGGCGGGGCGGGGCTGGGCGGGGCGCGGCGCGCTACGCGACCGCGGCCGCGTCGGCCGGCTCGCGCTTCTGCACGCGCTGCCCGACCACGGCTGAGACGCCGTCCTGCCGCATCGAGACGCCGTACAGCGCGTCGGCGATCTCCATCGTCCGCTTCTGGTGCGTGATGACGATGAGCTGCGACGAGGCCCGGAGCCGCTCGAAGACCGTCAGCAGCCGGCCGAGGTTCGCGTCGTCGAGCGCCGCCTCGACCTCGTCCATGATGTAGAACGGCGACGGTCGCGCGGTGAAGATCGCGACGATCAGCGCCACCGCCGCGAGGGACCGCTCCCCGCCGGACAGCAGCGTCAGCCGGTCGATCTTCTTGCCCGCCGGCTTCACCTGCACCTCGATGCCGGTGTGCAGCAGGTCGTCGGGGTTCGTCAGCGCGATCGCCCCGGACCCGCCGGGGAACAGGATCGGGAAGACGACGTCGAAGGCCTCGCGGGTGTCGTGGAAGGCCGCCTCGAAGATCGTCTGCATCTTCGTGTCGAGCTCGTCGATGATCGTGAGCAGGTCCGTCCGGGTCTTCTGCAGGTCCTCGAGCTGCTCGGCGAGGAACGCGTGCCGCTGCTCGAGCGCCTGGAACTCCTCGAGCGCGAGCAGGTTGACCTTGCCGAGGCGTCCGAGGTCGCGTTCGGCGTCCGCGAGCCGTCGTTCCTGTTCGGCGCGGACGTACGGCACCGTCTCGACGTCGGCGGGGTCGAGCTCGTCGGTCGCGTCGAGCTCCGGCAGGGCCGGTCCGCCGGGCAGCGTGGACTCGGCGACGACGAGGGCGAGGTCGTCCGCGTCGTCGGGTGCGTCGGCGGCACGGGGCGCGTCGGCGGCGGTCGGGTCCTCACCGGGCGTGTCGGCGGCGGCGGACGGGTCGGCGTCACCGGACGCGGCGGCGTCGGCCGCGGCCCGCGCACGCTCGGCCTCCCGGTGCCTGCGGGCGAGCACCCGGGGGTCGACGAGCACGTCCACCGGCACCGGCACGTCCGGCCCGTACTCGGCGACGAGCACCGCCTCCACGAGACCGAGCTCGCTCTGCGCACGGTCGAGCACACCCGAGACGTGCAGCTTCTTCTCGTAGATCTCCATCTCGAGCGAGTGCACGCCGTCGGTCACGGTCTGCAGGCGGTCCCGGAGCTCGCGCTCCTCGTTGCGGATGGTCTGCAGCTCCGTGTTCCGCCTCGCCCGCTCGGACTCCGCCGTCGCCAACCCCACGCGCGCCTCGGCGAGGGACCGGTCGACCGCGGACAGCAGCCCGGGGAGGTCCGCCAGGACCCCCTCGGCGACCGCGATCTGCCCGCGCCGGATGACGGCGAGCCGCGCGGCCTCCTCGGCGGCGGCACGCTCCGCCTCGAGCTGCCGCTGCAGCCCGTCCGCGCGGCGCCGCTCCGCACGGGCGCGCTCCCGGACGGTCTCGACCTGCATCCGCTGCTCGATCTCCGCCGCACGGGCCGCCTCGAGCGCGTCCTGCAGCACCGGCCGTCCCGACGCGTCGACGACCGGTCGCGGCCGCTCCGTGAACGCCCGGTGCGCCTGCTCGGCCTCGGCGAGCACGGCGTCCGCGGCCTCCACCGCGCCGTCGGTCTCCGACAGCGCGGCGCGGAGGCGCTCGACCTCGGCTGCCGCGTTCTCGGCACGGGCGCGCGTCGACGCACTCGCCCGGTCGTACTCGGCACGTGCCCGTGCGTGCGCGCGGGACGCGGCGTCGGCCTCCTCCGCCCGGCGACGCGCGTCCTCGACGGCGCTGCGCGCGGCCTGGAGGCGCGCGGCCGCGTCCTCCGCGTCCGCCGCGATCGCGTCGCGGCGGGCCCCGGCTGCGTCGCGCTCCGCGACGAGCTCGATGCGCGAGGTCACGCGCTCGCCGCCGCCGGTCACGCGGACGGCACGGACGAGGTCGCCGCTGGTGGTGACCACGGTGGCCTGCGGGGCGGCGGCGAGCACCGCCTCCAGGTCGACGGTCTCCGTCTCGGCGACGAGCGTGTCGCGGAGCACGGCGGCGAGGGCGGGCGGCCCGGACACCAGGTCGAGCGCCCGCCGGACCCCGGCGGGCAGGCGCTCGGGCAGGGCCGGCGCCGGTCCGGCGGCGTCGGCGACGACCACGTCGATGCGGCCGAGGTCCGCTTCACGCGCGTGCGCGACGGCGTCGAGCGCGACCGTCCGGTCCGCGGCGAGGACCGCGTCGGCGAGCCCGTCGAGGGCGGTCGCGACCGCGGCCTCGGAGCCGGGCGCCACGGTGAGGTGGTCGGCGAGGCGGCCGACGATGCCCGCGCGTCCCGCGTCGACGAGGGCCTGCGACCCGTCGCGGACGTCGATGGACATGCCGAGCGCGGCGACCCGGGCGTCGAGGGCGTCCCGCTCCCGCTCCAGCGCGTGCAGGCGGTCGCGCTGCTCGTCGCGCTCCGTCTGTGCGGCCTCCTGCGCGGCGCGGGCGGTCTCGAGCGCCGAGGCGAGGGCCTCCTCGTCGACGCCGTCGGCGGGATCGGCGCCGAGCTCCGCGAGGGCCGCTGCCGCGCGTTCGGCGCGCTCCCCGGCCTCGGCCGTGGCACGCTCGCGGCGCTCCCGGTCCGCGACGACGGAGCCGCGCTTCGACCGGGCGACGTCGACGGCGCTGGCGAGCCGCTGCGCCTCGAGGTCGTGCTGCGAGACGAGCGCCGCCTGCGCGGCGATCTGCTCGTCGAGGGCGTCCAGCCGTGCCCGGGCGTCGCGGACCGCCTGCGCCGCCGCGGCCATCCCGCCGGCCATCTCGGTCGCGCGGACCTCGAGCCGGTCCGCCTCGTCGCGGACGCCCTGCACCCGCTCCGGCGTGATCGTGGGGCCCTGCTGCGGGGTGTCCGCCTGCTGGGCGAGGAACATGAGCCGCTGGTTCGCCAGGCTCGACAGGCCGCGCAGCCGCTCCTGCACGCTCTCCAGCCGGTGCACCACCGTCCGGGCACGGTCCACGTCGTCGCCGACCATGCTCTGCTCGACCTGCTGCTGCCGGGCGCGGGTCTGCTCGAGACGCTCCTGCAGGACGATGCGCTCCGACTTCCGGCCGGCCTCGACCTCCTGGTGCTCGTGCAGCTCGCGGCGCAGCCGGACCACGTCGTCCGCGAGGATCCGGGCCTTCGCGTCGCGTGCCACGGCGGCGACCGACTGGGCCTTGCGGGCCACCTCGGCCTGCCGACCGAGCGGCTTCAGCTGCCGACGGATCTCCCCCGCCAGGTCCGACAGGCGCGTCAGGTTCGTCTGCATCGCCTCGAGCTTGCGGAGCGTCTTCTCCTTGCGGCGACGGTGCTTGAGGATGCCGGCGGCCTCCTCGATGAAGCCGCGGCGGTCCTCCGGGGTGGCGTGCAGGACCTTGTCGAGCTGCCCCTGCCCGACGATGACGTGCATCTCCCGGCCGAGCCCGGTGTCGCTGAGGAGCTCCTGGACGTCGAGCAGGCGGCAGTTCTCGCCGTTGATCGCGTACTCGCTGCCGCCGTTGCGGAACAGCGTGCGGGAGATCGTCACCTCGGAGTACTCGATCGGCAGCAGCCCGTCGGCGTTGTCGATCGTCAGGAGCACCTGCGCCCGCCCGAGCGGCCCCCGGGTCGACGTCCCGGCGAAGATGACGTCCTCCATCTTGCCGCCGCGCAGGGTCTTGGCGCCCTGCTCCCCCATCACCCAGGCGAGCGCGTCGACGACGTTCGACTTGCCCGACCCGTTCGGCCCGACGATGCACGTCACGCCGGGCTCGAACGCGAAGGTCGTCGGCTGCGCGAATGACTTGAACCCCTTGATGGTCAGGCTCTTCAAGTACATGCGGGTCTCCGGGCTCTCTCGCTTCCGGGAAGGCTAACGCCTGCGGTGCCGCGGAGCGGGCTGGCACACGGGGCAACGGTGGCTCGACCGGTTCATGAAGGCCTCGCGGACGATCGTCGTCCCGCAGCGCGGGCAGGGCTTCCCCTGCTGCCCGTACACCGCGAGGCGCTGCGAGAAGTACCCGGACTGTCCGTTGACGTTCACGTACTGGGCGTCGAAGCTCGTGCCGCCGTCCTCGAGCGCCCGGCGGAGGACGCTCCGGACCTCGTCGAGGAGGCCGCGGAGGTCCGCGCGGGTGAGGCGGTCCGCGGGGCGGTCGTAGTGGAGCCGCGCGGCCCACAGCGACTCGTCGGCGTAGATGTTCCCGATGCCGCTCACGACGCCCTGGTCGAGCAGGACGCGCTTGATGCCGCTCGACCGCTTCCGTGCCATCGCGACGAACCGGTCGTCGTCGAACGCCGGGTCGAGCGGGTCGCGGGCGATGTGCGACACCTGCTTCGGGATGCTCCGGCGCCACTCGGCGTCGGGGTCGGACTCGTCGGCGCGACCCGCGGAACCCGCCGGTTCGCCGTCCACCGTCGGCACCATGTCGTCGATCGCCATCGAGCCGAACGTGCGCTGGTCGACGAACTCGAGGGCGACGGGGCGCTCGGGGGCACCGGTGCGGTCGGTGCCGCCGGGCTGGACCTCGATGAGGATGCGACGGTGCTTGGCGGGGCCGGGGGCGGTCGCGGGATCGCCGGTGACCGGGTCGCCGGCCGCGGGGTCGCCGGCCGCGGGGTCGCCGGCCGCGGGGTCGCCGGCCGCGGGGTCGTCGGCCGCGGGGTCGCCGGCCGCCGGGTCGCCGGCCGCGGGGTCGCCGGCCGCCGGGTCGTCGGCCGCCGGGTCGCCGGCCGCCGGGTCGCCGGCCGCGGGGTCGCCGGTCGCGCGGCGCAGCAGGATCTGCCCGCTCATGCCGAGGTGCGCGACGAGCGCCTGCGGTCGGTCGTCGGTGCCGTCGCCCGTGTCGCTCGCCAGGGGGAACCACATGAACTTCCCGCGGCGCACGGCGGCGGCGATGGTCCGGCCGGTCAGCCGGTCCGCGAAGTCCTCGGCGGGGCCGTCGTGCCGGGTGAGCGCGCGGTCGTCGACGACGTCCACGTGCAGGACCCGTGCACCGGTGACGGCGGGTTCGAGGCCGGCACGGACGACCTCGACCTCGGGGAGTTCAGGCACGCGGTCAGGCCGCCCGGCCGGACAGTCGCGTCCACGCCTGCAGCGCGGCGGCCATCTCGGCGGTCTTCTTGCTCGACCCGCTGCCGGTCGAGACGTCCTCGCCCTGCAGCGCGACGGTCGCGTGGAACGTCTTGTCGTGGTCCGGACCGTCCTCGGTCACGCGGTACGACGGGTTGCCGAGCGACAGGCTCGACGCGAGCTCCTGCAGGCTCGTCTTCGGGTCCATCGCGGCGCCGAACCGGTCCGGGTCGACCAGGAGCGGCTCGACGAGACGGAGGACGAGCGCGGTCGCCGCGTCCGGGCCGGCCGAGAGGTACGTCGCACCGATCACAGCCTCGACGGTGTCGGCCAGGATCGACGACTTGTCGCGGCCGCCGGTCTGCTCCTCGCCCTTGCCGAGGCGCAGGTACTCGCCGAGCCCGATCATGCGGGCGATCTCCGCGAGCGCGACCGTGGAGACCAGGCTCGCACGCCGCTTCGCGAGGTCGCCCTCGTCGAGCTGCGGGAAGGACCGGTAGAGCTTCACAGTCACGGCCTGGCCGAGGATCGAGTCGCCGAGGAACTCGAGGCGCTCGTTGTGCCCGATCCCGCCGTGCTCGTAGGCGTACGAGCGGTGGGTCAGGGCGAGCTGGAGCAATTCAGGGTCGATCTCGATCCCGAGGGTGCCCTGCAGACGAACGACGTCCGGCCCCACGGGGCGGGACCCCGCGGCGCCGGACGTCGCTGCCATGTGTGCTGTCCGATCAGACGTCGGCGACCTTGCGGCCCTTGTACTCCATGTACAGGGGCGTGCCGGCCGAGTCCTCGACGACCTTCGCGCGGTGCGGGAGGCTGTAGGTGACCTTGCCGTTCTCGATCGTCTTCACGAGCTGGACGGGCGCGGCCTTCCACTGCGAACGACGGGCGTGCGTGTTCGCACGGGACTGCTTGCGCTTGGGAACGGCCATGGTGGTTCTCTTTCGGTTGGTCGGTGGTCAGGGCGAGGGCGGCGGTCAGTCGGCCTGGTCGGCGTCGGACCGCACCTGACCCTCGGTGGTCTGGGTGTCGTCGGTGCTGTCGGCGGTGAACGCGCTCAGGGCGGCCCACCGGGGGTCCAGGACCTCGGGAGCACGCTGCTCGCCGATGTCGGCCAGTCGCTCGCCCGTCACCGGGTCGAGTCCTGGGCAGTCCGGTCGGCAGACCGGCTGGAACGGCAGCGCCAGCACCACCGCATCTCGAACGACCTGTTCACAATCCACGTGGTCATCGTGAACGAAGAAGTCGAAATCCTCCGAGGCATCATACGCGAACAGCTCCGCGAAATCGACCTCGACCGGCTCGCTGATCTCGATGAGGCAGCGCGAGCACTCCCCGACGGCCTCGGCACTCGCGTGACCGGAGACCAGGACGCCCTCGTGCAGGCCCTCGAGCCGGACGTCGATGCGCATCGGCGCGCCCTCGCGGACGGCGATCACACCGGCCCCCATCGCGTCGGGCACCGCGATGTCGAGCGAGTGCTCGCGCATCTCGCCCGGACGGTGCGCGAGGTCGCGCACGCGCAGGGCGTAGGGGCTGTTCACGTGGGAAGACACGATCGTCAAGCCTAGCGCGTACGGGCTGCGGAGTCGAGGCGGCCCGGTGGCGTGTCCGCCGCGGGCGTCACCGGCCGAGGTGCTCGCGCAGCGCGGTCGCGACGGGCGCCGGCACGTACGGCGTCACGTCGCCGCCGAGGGAGGCCACCTGCCGGATGAGCGAGCTCGACACGTGCGCCCGCGACGCCTCCGGGAGCAGGAACACCGTCTCGACGTCGGCGAGGTGCCGGTTCATGATCGCCATCGGGGTCTCGTACGCGACGTCCTCGCCCGAGCGCACGCCCTTGACGAGCACCGTCGCGCCCACCTGCCGGCAGTAGTCGACGAGCAGCCCGGCGGTCCACTCCCCGACCCGCACGTCACCCCGCACGCCGGTCTCCTCGAGGGAGCGCTCGATGAGGCGGACGCGGTCGCCGGCGTCGAACATGGCGGACGGCTTCTCCGGGTTGTGCACGACGAGCACGTGGACCTCGTCGAACAGCTGCGCCGCGCGGCCGATCACGTCGAGGTGCCCGAGGGTGACGGGGTCGAAGGAACCGGGGACCACCGCGATCTGCGCCATGACAGCGACGATACGCGAGTCGCGATGCGTCAGTTCTTGCCGAGGAACGCCGCGTCGGACTCGTCGAGCCGTCGCCCCAGTGCCTCGCGCAGCGCGGGGTGCCCGTCGAGCTGCGGGTCCGGCTCGAGGACCTTCTCCGCTTCTTCCCGCGCGTCGACGATGAGGTCCGCGTGCTCGACCACGCGCAGGAGGTTGAGCGACGAACGGCCGCCGGACTGCCGCTCGCCGAGGACGTCGCCCTCGCGGCGCAGCTCGAGGTCCACCCGCGCCAGCTCGAACCCGTCGTCCGAGGCCGAGACCGCGTCCACGCGCTCCCGCGAGGTCGTCTCGAGCTCGGCGGCGGTCACGAGGAGGCACACGCCGGCGTACTGCCCGCGGCCGATGCGTCCGCGGAGCTGGTGCAGCTGCGAGACGCCGAACCGGTCCGCGTCGAGCACCGCCATCATCGACGCGTTCGGCACGTCCACGCCGACCTCGATGACCGTCGTCGCGACGAGGACGTCGACGTCGCCCGCGGCGAAGGACGTCATGACGCGGTCCTTCTCGTCCGCCGACATCCGGCCGTGCAGGACCTCGATCCGACGCCCGTCGAGCACGGGCATCGCCCGCATCCGCTCGGCCGTCGCCAGGACGGTCGCCGGCGCCCGCTTCGGGGTGTCGTCGTCGGCGACCGGGGCCGGCTCGCCGTCGTCCTCGGCGTGGGCGTCGTCGATGGCCGGGCAGACCACGAACGCCTGCCGTCCGTCGGCGAGCTCCTCCGCCATGCGGGTCCAGATCCGGGACTCCCACCCCGGGTGCTCGGCGAGCCCGACAGTGAAGGTCTCGACGCCGGCGCGGCCGGACGGGAGGCCCGTGATCGTGGAGACGTCGAGGTCGCCGAACACGGTCATCGCCACGGTGCGCGGGATCGGCGTCGCGGTCAGGACGAGCACGTGCGGCGGTGTCGCGCCCTTCGTGCGCAGGGCCTCGCGCTGCTCCACGCCGAAGCGGTGCTGCTCGTCCACGACGACGAGGCCGAGCTCGGCGAAGTCGACCCGGTCACCGAGCAGGGCGTGCGTGCCGACGACGAGCCGGGAGCTGCCGGATGCCGCGGCGAGCAGGGCACGCCGCCGTTCGTCCGTCGACTGCGAGCCGGTGAGGATGACCGGCCGGAGCTCGGCGGCGAGTTCGGGCCCGAGGAACTTCACGATCGACCGGAGGTGCTGCGCGGCGAGCACCTCGGTCGGGGCGATGAGCGCCGACTGTCCGCCGGACTCGGCCACGGTGAGCATCGCCCGGATCGCCACGAGGGTCTTGCCCGAACCGACCTCGCCCTGGACGAGCCGGTGCATCGGCCAGTCCCCCGCGAGGTCGTGCGCGATCTCGTCGCCGACGGCTCGCTGGTCGTCGGTCAGGGTGAACGGCAGCGCTGCGTCGAAGCGCTCGAGGATCCCGCCGGGCGACGCCGTGCGCGGGGTCGCCGCGGTCGCGCGGGCGGCGATGCGGCGCTGCACGAGGGCGGTCTGCAGCACGAACGCCTCGCGGTAGCGCAGGGCGTCCTGCGCGCGCTTGAAGTCGGCCACCTTCTCGGGGCGGTGCAGGAGCTCGAGGGCGCGCCGGAACGGCACGAGGTCGAGCCGCGCGCGCACCCGCGCCGGGATCGGGTCGGGCAGGTCCGGCAGCGTGTCGAGCACGATGCCGATCGACTTCGCGATCTGCCACGAGGACAGCGTCGCCGTCGCCGGGTAGATCGGGATCGGCTGGCGGGACCAGCGGATCGCCTCCTCGTCCTCCGGGTCCGCCGTCGCGCGCGGGTCGTCGCGGTCGAACAGCTCGTAGTCCGGGTGCGCGAGCTGCCGGGCGCCGCGGTAGTCGCTGACCTTCCCCGCGAAGATGCCGCGGGCACCGGGCACGAGGTCCTTCGTCCGCCACCCCTGGTTGAAGAACGTCAGCGTCAGCAGGCCCGTGCCGTCGCCGATCTTCGCTTCGAGGATGGACCCCCGGCGCTGGCGCATCGTCCGTTCGCGGACGTCGACGACCTCGGCCACGATGGTCACGGACTCGCCGATCGCGAGGGAGTCGAGCGCCGTGAGCGCCCCCCGCTCGGCGTACCGGCGCGGCGCGTGCTCGAGGAACTCGCCGACCGTGCGGTAGCCGAATGCCTTCTCGATCGCGCTCGCCGTCCGGCCGCCGAGCACGTTCGCCAGTCGCGCGTCGAGCGGCGCGGGACCGAGGTCCGGCGCCGCCGGCTCGGTCGTCGTCCCGGTCGTCACCACACGCCAACGGTACCCGGCGCGACCGACGCGATCCGCGCCTCCAGACCGGCCTGTGGAGAACTCGGGAGGCGGCGCCGTCCCGCTACGGTGGCTCCATGACCCGCATCATCGCCGGCGCCGCCGGTTCCACGACGCTCCGGGTGCCGAAGTCCGGCACCCGTCCGACGAGCGACCGCGTGCGCGAGGCACTGTTCTCGTCGCTCGACTCGCGGGGGCTCGTGGACGGCACGTCGGTCGCGGACCTGTACGCCGGGACGGGCGCCCTCGGGCTCGAGGCGGCGTCGCGTGGTGCGGCCGAGATCGTGCTGGTGGACCGGGCCTCCGCCGCGGCGCAGGCGTGCCGCGCGAACGCACGTGCCGTGCAGCAGCGCGTGCCCGGCGTCCGCATCGACGTGCAGCCGCAGCCCGTGCTCGGCTACCTGCGCGGCACGGTGCGGACGTTCGACCTGGTGTTCATCGACCCGCCGTACGAGGTCACGGAGCACGAGCTCGCCGAGGTCCTCGAGGCGCTCGAGCCGAAGCTGACGCGGGATGCGGTGGTGATCGTGGAGCGGAGCAAGCGGTCCCCGGAGCCGACGTGGCCGGCCGGACTCGAGCCGTTCAGCAAGCGCAGCTACGGCGAGACCGTGGCGTGGGAAGCCGTGCTCGCCACCGCGTGAGCCGCCGGCGCCCGCACCCGTGCGCCGTCCCCGCGCCCGCGCGCCGTTCCCGCGCGCCGTTCCCGTGCCCGCGCGCCGTTCCCGCGCGCCGTCCCCGTGCCCGTGCGCCGTTCCCGTGTCGGAACATGTCCACGCATGTTGCGACGGTGCACCTGTCGATCGACTCGTGTCCTGACGCAGGAGGCGCCACGCACTCGGTGCGTGTGCATGGGACGACACGGCACGAGTCGATCGACGCGTGCGACGACGCACCATGCACACGCGACGCACGCACCGATGCCGACACGCGCCTCCGACGCGCGCCTCCGACGCGCGCCTCCGACGGGTCGGGAAGCACGGTGCCGGTCCAGCGCGCCACGCGCCTCCGGCAGGCGGCTCGCCCGCGACGTGCCTCCGGCCTCAGCCCGCGGCGCCGTCCCAGTCGGCGTACGGGTCCCACCCGGTCGTCGGGACGGGGACGCCGGCGCGGACGAGGTCGTCGTCCCCACGGTCCCGGACGACCCCGACCCGTCGGAACCCGCCCGGCAGCGCGACCTCGGCCGGGAAGGTCGCGAGGAGGCCGTGGTCCTCACCACCGTGCAGCGCGACCGGGTCGAGGGTCGCCCCCGGGTCGAGGTCGAGCGTCACGCGGCTGGCCCGCGCCAGTCGTCCCGCGTCGATCGCCAGGCCGTCGGACAGGTCGAGCATGGCCGTCGCACCGGCGGCGGCCGCGCGGGGACCGTCGGCGATGGGCGGCTGCGGCCGCCGCTGCCGGGCCACGTCCGGATCGGCGTCGGCGCCGCTCGCCACCACGGCGCGGCGGGAGGGTTCGCCCTGGCCGTCGACGCCTTCGCGGAAGAGCCGGGCGAGCCCCCGGGCGGCGGGGCCGAGCTCCCCGGACACGGCGAGGACGTCACCGGGGCGGGCTCCCGAGCGGAGGACCGGGTCCCGTCCGTCGAGGTCGCCGAACGCCGTCACCGACACGGTGAACACCGCCGAGGTCGACAGGTCCCCGCCGACCACCCCGCAGTCCGGAGCGAGTGCGCCGACCGCGAGCCGGACGCCGTCGGCGAAGGACTCGAGCACGGTGACGGGCGTGTCCTGCGGCGCCGCCAGGCTGATCACGAGCCCGCTCGGGACGGCGCCCATCGCCGCGACGTCGGACAGGTTCGTCGCCGCGGCCTTCCACCCGACGTCCTCGGGGCTGGACCACGCCCAGCGGAAGTCCGGGCCGTGCACCATCATGTCCGTCGTCACGACGAAGCGCCCGTCCGGAGCGGCGACGACCGCGCAGTCGTCACCCGGGCCGACGAGCGGCGACCCGGGCGGCAGTCGGCGCACGATGCGGTCGAGGACGGCGAGTTCGCCGACCTCGCCGACGGTCGGTCCGGCCCAGGCGTCGTTCGTCGCGTCCACACGAGAACGGTAGCCTGGACGCCGATGGACACCGTGCGCCGCCCCCTCCGGATGACCGCGATCGTGGGCGTCCTCGTGGCCGTGGCGGCCGGGCTCACGGGGTGCACCAACGCCGTGTCGATGTCGCCGGCCCCCTCCGCCGACGCCGCCGCCTGCGCTGCCGCCCAGGTGCGCCTGCCGACTGCGGTCGACACCGCCTTCGAGCTGCGGAACACGGACGCGCAGTCGACGGCCGCGTGGGGCGACCCCGAGGTGGCGCTGTACCACTGCGGCGTGGCGGTGCCGACGGTGTCCGACCTGCCGTGCTTCTCGCTGGGCGGCGTCGACTGGATCCGCGACGACCGGGGCGACCGCGTCGTCTACACGACCTTCGGCCGCTCCCCCGCGGTGCAGGTCGTCATCGACTCGACGAAGACGACGAACCAGGTCGTCCAGGACGTCACCGACGCGGTGGCGACGCTGCCCAAGGACGGCCACGAGTGCCTCGACCCGTCCGACGTGCGGGGCTGACCGCCCGAGCGGGGCGGCTGCGCGCGGGTCAGCGGACCGCGGCGCGCCCGAGTTCGATGAGCTCCGTCACGAGCTCGCCGTAGGAGACGCCGGACGCCGCCCAGCACCGCGGGTACATCGAGAGCGGGGTGAAGCCGGGCATCGTGTTGACCTCGTTCACGACGAACCCGTCATCGGTCAGGAAGCAGTCCACGCGCGCCAGACCCGCACCGCCGATCGCCTCGAACGCACGGGCGCCGATGGAGCGGATCTCGTCCGTCTCGGCCTCGGTGAGCGGCGCCGGGCAGAGCAGGGACTCGTCGCCCCCGAGGTACTTCGACGCGAAGTCGTAGAAGCCGTCCTCGGCGACGACGATCTCGCCCGGCAGGCTCGTGCGCGGGACGCCGTCGCGGCCCTCGAGCACGGCGACCTCGACCTCGCGACCGACGACCCGCGGCTCGACGATCACCTTCGAGTCGTGCTCGAACGCCAGGTCCATGGCAGCGCCGAGCTGCCCGGGCTCGTCGACGCGCGAGACGCCCATGCTCGAACCCGCACGCGCGGGCTTGACGAACAGCGGCCAGCCGTGCGCCGCGACGGTCTCGGCGACGGCGACCGGGTCGGCGGCCCACTCGCGTCGCAGCACGGTCGTCCACGGGGCGACGCGGAGCCCGGCGTGCTCGAGCACGGCCTTCGCGACGTGCTTGTCCATGGCCAGGGCGCTCGCGAGCACCCCGTCGCCGACGTACGGCAGCCCGGCGATCTCGAGGAGGCCCTGGATCGTGCCGTCCTCGCCGAAGGGGCCGTGCAGGATCGGGAACACGACGTCGACGTCCGCCACGGTCGTGATCGTGCCGTCCGGGTGCGACACGATGAGGTCGCGCGAGGCCGGGGAGGTCGGGAAGGCGACGCGCGTGCCGTTGTCCGGCACGGTGGGGAGCGCACCGTCGCGGATCGTCCACTGCGCCGGGTCGTCGGACTGCAGGGTGAACGCGCCGTCCTTCGTGATCCCGATCGGCACGATCTCGTACTCGGTCCGGTCGACGACGTCCATGATGCCGCCGGCGGTCACACAGCTGATCTCGTGCTCGCTGGACCGACCGCCGAACAGGACGGCGACGGTGGTCGTGGTCGTGGGAGCGCCTTCGGCGATGGTCGGCACGGCAGGCCTCTCTGGTGTCGGGACCGGACCGGTCACTCGCCCTGGGGCTCGTCGGTCTCGGTGAGGTGCGGCGCGATGTTGCGCGGATCGAGCCTACCGGCGAGCACCTCGGCCACCTGCCCCACGATGGGCATGTCGACCCCGTTCGCCGCGGCGAGCGCGAGGATCGGCGCGACGGACGCGAGGCCCTCGGCCGTCTGGTTCATCTGCCGCACGACCTCGTCGAAGCGGTACCCCTGTCCGAGGAGCCGCCCGGCGGTGTTGTTCCGCGACAGCGGCGACTGGCACGTGGCGATGAGGTCGCCGAGCCCGGCGAGCCCGGACAGCGTCGACGGCTGCGCGCCGAGCGACACCGCGAAGTCGGTCATCTCGGCCAGGCCGCGGGTGATGATCGAAGCCTTGGTGTTCTCGCCGTAGCCGACGCCGTCGACGATGCCGATCGCCACCGCGATGAGGTTCTTCAGGACACCGCCGAACTCGGTGCCGATGACGTCGGTGTTGATGAACGACCGGAAGTACGGGTTCGTCGCGACGGCCGCCACCGCGCTCGCGGTCGCCACCGACGACGAGGACACCACGGCGGCGGTGGGCTGCCGTCGCGCGATCTCGAGCGCGAGGTTCGGCCCGCTCGCCACGGCGATGCGGTCCTGGTCGATGCCGAGCCCCTCGTGCAGGACCTCGCTCATGCGCAGGCCGGTCGACTTCTCGACGCCCTTCATCAGGCTGACGACGGGGACGCCGTCGGGCAGCAGCGGCGCGATCGCGGCGAGGTTCGAGCGGAGCGACTGCGACGGCACGGAGACGTACACCTGCTCCGCACCGTCCAGCACCGCGGACAGCGAGGTCGACGCGGTCAGGGTGCGCGGCAGGTTGATCCCGGGCAGGTACTCGGAGTTGCGCTTCGTCTCGGTGATCTCGCGCGCGACCTCGGGCCGCCGGGCCCACAGCACGGTGGTGGCGCCGCCCTCGGCGAGCACCTTCGCGAAGGTGGTCCCCCAGCTGCCCGCACCGATGACGGCGACACGGGGCTTGTCGGTCGACTGCATGACGACGCGGATCGCCGCGGTGTCGACCGCGCCGGGCGCGGCGACGGCGGGGTCCGGGTGGTCGTCGTGCGGGCGCAGGCCCGGGCGCTGGTCACTCAAACTTGCCGGTCTCCTTCTGGTTGTTCGCCGCCGGGTCCCAGCGGGTCGCGGGGGCCTGCTCGCCGCGGAGTTCCTCGAGGAGCTCGGTGATGCGCTGCATGAGCGCACCCGTCGCCGCGACGAGGGTCTGCTGGTCGAGCGGCTTCCCGCGGTACGCCGACAGGTCGACCGGGTCGCCGACGATGACGTCGACGCGGGACGGCGGGAACAGCCGGAGCTTCTTCCCGTAGCGCGCCATGATGTCCTGCGTCCCCCAGTGGGCCATCGGGATGAGCGGCACGTCGTTCTCGAGCGCGATCCGCACCGCGCCGGTCTTGCCGCGCATCGGCCAGAGCTCCGGGTCCCGCGTGAGGGTCCCCTCGGGGTAGACGATGATCGCGCCGCCCTGCTCGATGACGGACTTGCCACCGCCGAGCGGGTCGCTGATGCGGGTGCGCCCGGAGCGTTCCACCGGGATCTGCCCCATGCCCGCCATGAGCTTGCCGAAGACCGGGACCCGGAACAGCGACGCCTTCGCCAGGAACCGCGGCGCGCGGCGGGACAGCCAGACGGCCGTGCCCACCACGAGCGGGTCGATGTTCGTGAAGTGGTTCGGCGCGAGCACGAAGGCCCCGCCCTCGGGCAGGCGCTTCGGCCCGTGCCAGTGGTACCGCGCGGTGAACCGGAAGACCGGGATCACGACGGACGCGGTGATGCGGAAGGCGGTGTTCAGCTCACCGCGGCGCCACCGGCGCCCGGGCGTGGGCAGGCCCGTGGTGACCTGCGAGGCGGACGCGCCCCGTGCCTCCAGACCGTCACCGGGGCCGTCCGGCGACGGACGCGACGGACGCGACGGATCGGACGACACGGGTCTAGCCCGCGAAGTCGAAGTCGGCGCCGAGCTTGCGCAGCTTCGGGATGAAGTGCTCGTAGCCCCGGCTGATGATGCCGACGTTCGTGATGTGCGACTCGCCCTCGGCGGTCAGGGCCGCGATGAGGTGGCTGAAGCCGCCGCGGAGGTCGGGGACGCGCACGTTCGCACCGTGCAGTTTCGTCGGACCGGTGATGACGGCGGCCTGCTCGAAGGGACGGCGGGCGACGCGTCGGTCGTGGCCGGGGAGCCCCTCCTTGTGCACGACGATGTCGGCGCCCATCTCGTTGAGCGCGTCGGTGAAGCCGAAGCGGTTCTCGTACACGGTCTCGTGCACGGTGCTCTCGCCCTCCGCCTGCGTCAGCGCGACGACGAGGGGCTGCTGCCAGTCGGTCATGAAGCCGGGGTGCACGTCGGTCTCGATGACGACGGGCCGCAGGGTCTCGCGCTCCCGGTAGAAGCGGATGCCGTCCTCCTGCACGTCGAACCCGCCGCCGACCTTGCGGAAGACGTTGAGGAACGTCATGAGCTCCTGCTGGTTGGCACCCTCGACGAAGATGTCGCCGTTCGTGGCGAGCGCGGCGGAGGCCCAGCTCGCGGCCTCGTTGCGGTCGTTGATCGCGCGGTGCGTGTACCCGCGGAGCGACTCGACGCCCTCGATGAAGATGACCCGGTTCGGCTCGACGGAGACGATCGCGCCCATCTTCTGCAGGATCGCGATGAGGTCCATGATCTCGGGCTCGATCGCGGCGTTCCGCAGCTCGGTGACGCCCTCGGCGAGGACGGCCGACAGGAGGACCTGCTCGGTCGCGCCGACGCTCGGGTACGGCAGCTCGATCGAGGCGCCCTTCAGGCCGTCCGGCGCGGTGAGGTGGATGCCGCTCACCTGCTTGTCGACGACCGCGCCCATGGCACGGAGTGCGTCGAGGTGGAAGTCGATCGGCCGGTCGCCGATGCGGCAGCCGCCGAGGTCGGGGATGAACGCCTCGCCGAGCTTGTGCAGCAGCGGACCGCAGAACAGGATCGGGATGCGGCTCGACCCGGCGTGGGCGTCGATCTCGGCGAAGTGCGCGGACTCCACGTTCGACGGGTCGAGGATGAGTTCGCCTCGTGCAGGGTCGGTGACGCGCACGCCGTGCACCTCGAGCAGTCCGCGGACCACCTTGACGTCCGAGATGTCCGGCACGTCCTTGAGGATCGACGGGGCGTCGCCGAGCAGCGCCGCGACCATCGCCTTCGTCGCGAGGTTCTTCGCGCCGCGGACCTCGATGCGTCCGACCAGCGGCTTACCACCGCGGATGACGATCTCGTCCGACTTGAGGCCCACGCGGGCCCCGGCGGCGGCTGCGTCCTGTACGAGAGAGTTCACTTACTTCACCGGCAATGTCTTCGGCCGCCAACGGGAGCGGCGGGATTCGAACTCCGTGATCGCGGTATCGTCACGGAGGGTGAGCCCGATGTCGTCGAGCCCTTCCATCAACCGCCAACGAGTGTAGGCGTCGATCTCGAAGGGCACGTCCACCGCGCCGAGCGACACGCGCTGCGCCACGAGGTCGACGGTCGCCTCCACCCCCGGGTTCCGCTCGATCTCGGCCCACAGCCGCTCGATTTCCGATTCGGTCACGATCGCGGTGACCAGGCCCTGCTTGCCCGCGTTGCCCTTGAAGATGTCCGCGAAACGGGGTGACACGACGACCGTGAACCCGAAGTCGCGGAGCGCCCAGACGGCGTGCTCGCGGCTCGACCCGGTGCCGAAGTCGGGGCCGGCGACGAGGACCGAGGCCCCCTGGTACCGCTCCTGGTTCAGCACGAAGTCGGGGTCCTGCCGCCACCCGGCGAACAGCGCGTCCTCGAACCCGGTCTTCGTGACGCGCTTGAGGTAGACCGCGGGGATGATCTGGTCCGTGTCGACGTTCGAGCGCTTCAGCGGCGCGGCGATGCCGGTGACGGTGGTGATCTTGTCCATCAGTTCGCTCCCTCGGCGGTCGTGGCGGGCGCGGTCGCGTCGTTCGTCACCGAGGCGAGCGCGTCGTCGGTCTCCAGGTCCCAGGGGCTGGACAGCGTGCCGCGGACGGCGGTGGCGGCGGCGACGAGCGGCGACACCAGGTGGGTCCGGCCGCCCTTGCCCTGGCGTCCCTCGAAGTTGCGGTTCGAGGTGCTCGCGCAGCGCTCCCCCGGCGCGAGCTGGTCGGGGTTCATGCCGAGGCACATCGAGCAGCCGGCGAACCGCCACTCCGCACCGAACTCGGTGAACACCTTGTCGAGCCCCTCGGCCTCGGCCTCGAGCCGCACCCGGGCGGACCCCGGCACGACCATGACCCGCACGCCGTCCGCCTTCGTGCGGCCCCGGATGATCGACGCGAAGGCCCGGAGGTCCTCGATGCGGGAGTTCGTGCACGACCCCATGAACACCGCGTCGACGGCGATGTCCTTCATCGGCGTGCCGGCCTCGAGGTCCATGTACTCCAGCGCCCGTTCCGCGGCAGCGCGGTCGTTCGGGTCGGCGTAGTCGGACGGGTCCGGGACGTCCTCGGACAGGGACACGCCCTGGCCGGGGTTGGTGCCCCAGGTGACGAAGGGCTCGAGCTCGTCGGCGTCGATGAACACCTCGGCGTCGAAGACCGCGTCGTCGTCGGTCGCCAGGGTGTCCCAGTACGCGACGGCGTCGTCCCAGTCCTGCCCGGTCGGCGCGTGGTCGCGGCCCTGCACGTAGTCGTAGGTGGTCTGGTCGGGTGCGACCATGCCGGCACGGGCGCCGGCCTCGATCGACATGTTGCAGATGGTCATGCGCCCCTCCATCGAGAGGGACCGGATCGCCGACCCGCGGTACTCGAGCACGTAGCCCTGTCCGCCGCCGGTGCCGATCTTCGCGATGACCGCGAGGATGATGTCCTTCGCGGTGACGCCCGGCCGCAGGGTCCCCTCGACCGTGATCGCCATCGTCTTGAACGGCTTCAGCGGCAGCGTCTGGGTCGCGAGCACGTGCTCGACCTCGCTCGTGCCGATGCCGAACGCCATCGCGCCGAACGCGCCGTGCGTGGAGGTGTGCGAGTCGCCGCACACGACCGTGATGCCGGGCATGGTCAGGCCGAGCTGCGGGCCGACCACGTGGACGATGCCCTGCTCCTTGTCGCCCAGCGAGTGCAGGCGGACGCCGAACTCCTCGCAGTTGCGGCGGAGCGTCTCGATCTGGGTCCGGCTGGTCGGGTCGGCGATGGGCCGGTCGATCGCCAGCGTCGGGGTGTTGTGGTCCTCGGTGGCGATCGTGAGGTCGAGGCGGCGGACCGGACGGCCGGCCTGGCGGAGGCCGTCGAACGCCTGCGGACTCGTCACCTCGTGCACGAGGTGGAGGTCGATGTAGAGGAGGTCCGGGTTCCCGTCCTCGCCCTTGTCCACGACGTGGTCGTCCCACACCTTCTCGGCGAGCGTCTTTCCCATCGGATGAGGCCCTTCCTCGTTGCCGTCATGTGCCGCTCCCGCGGCCCGTCCAGCGAGTCTAGCAGCTTGGTATACCAACGCGCGTCGGGGCGGACGGGAGGCGCGGTGCGAGCCCGCCGCGCGCCTCCCGTCCGACCCGGGCCGCGCCGGCCGACCCCGCCGTGGTGGGAAGATGGTCGGGACATGACGACGCCTGCTCACTCGACCCGGACCGTGAACCTCGAGGGCGCGGGCCGCGCCGCGATCGCCGGCGGCGCACCGCTCGCGCTGCTCATCGCGCTCGGGATGGAGGGCTACGCGGCCTTCGCGATGTTCGCCGGGTTCACGGCGATCTTCGGCGCGACGGAGCCCTACCGGCAGCGCATGGTCACGACGGGCGTCGCCGGGGCGCTGCAGGCGTCGTGCATGGCGGCCGGGATCGGCGTCGCGCTGCTCGGGTCGCCGCTGTGGCTGCAGGCCGTCGGCCTCGTCGTGGTGCTCGTCGTCGCGGTGTGCACCCTCAGCACGCTGCAGACCATCCCCGCGCAGCCGATCTTCCCGGTGTTCGCGTTCCTCGTCTCGGCGCTCGTGCCGGTGCGGCCGGCGGACGTCCCGGTCGTGGCCACGATCATCGTCTGCTCGGTCGCGTGGGCGTGGCTCGTCGCGATGTCCGGCGCCGTCGTCCGCCTCGTGCTGCACCCGCGGGCGCCGCACGTGTTCCGCCCGATCGCCGCGTCCAAGCACCGGTCGTTCGCGATCCTGCGCTCCTCGGCGCTGTGGGAGACGGTCGCGCTCAACGTCGTCGGCGCCCTCGTCGCCGGCGCGCTCGCGGAGACGGTCCCCTGGCTCGGACACCCGTACTGGGCGGTCATCGCGGTCGTGTCGACACTGCCCGCCATCCGCCAGCGGCACACCGTCGCGCGGGCGGTCCAGCGCTTCGTCGGCACGATCGGCGGCACCGCCGTCGCGGTCGGCATCCTGCTGCTCGAACCGGGCGCGTGGTGGATCGTCCTCATCGCCGTGGTCGGCCAGTTCTTCGCCGAGATCTTCGTCGCACGGAACTACACCGTGACGCTGCTGTTCCTCACGCCGCTCGCCCTCGCGGTGTCGTGGCTCAGCCTGCCCGAGGCGCCGGAGCTCCTCGCGCTCGACCGGATCGCGCAGACCACCCTGGGGGCACTGGTCAGCGTCGCGCTGCTCGTCGTCGGCCGGGCGATCGAACGGCGACGGGGCCGAGCGCTCGGCGCGACGAGCGCGATCCGCACCGTCTGACGGACGGGAGGCGCGTGGCGGCCCGCACCGCGCCTCCCGTCCGCTGTGCCCCTTCCGCAAAACGCAACGTCGGCGGTTTCTCGCAGCGGTACATCGCTGCGAGGAACCGCCGACTTGGCGTTTTGCGGGTGGGGGCGGTCAGGCGCCGGGGGTGACGTTCCAGGAGTCGATGACCGGGCGACCGTGCTCGTAGCCGAGGGTGCTGACCGTGGCGGTGCCGAGCTTCAGCACGGCGCCGTCCTGCGGGGCGAGCCGGATCCACGCGGCGCCGAGCGCCCGCAGGACGTGGCCGTGCGCGACGACGATCGCGTCCTGCCCGTCCGCGAGCACCGGTCGGGTCCGGTCGATGATCCGCTCCACGCGGACCCGCACCTCGGCGGCGTTCTCACCGGGGGTGTCCCCCGCGGGCACACCGTCCGTCCAGAGGTCCCACGGCCCGTGCCGCTGCAACTTGATCTGCGGCGTGGTCAGGCCCTCGTAGGCGCCGTAGTCCCACTCGTACAGGTCCTCGTCGAGCTCCGGGTCGACGCCGACCAGCCGCGCGGTCTCGCGGGCACGCTGCAGCGGGCTCGACAGCGCCAGGGCGAACGTGCGGTCCGCCAGGTACCGGCCGGCGCGCTCGGCCTGCTCGACACCGTGCTCGGTGAGGGGGATGTCGGTGCGGCCGGTGTGCTGCCCGCTCTTCGACCACTCCGTCTCTCCGTGGCGGACGAGGACGAGTTCGCCTGGGCGTTCCGAGGTCATGGGTTCCTTCCGATCCAGAGGCCGAGCGCGGCTGCGCCGACCGACACGACGAGCATCCCGAGGCCGTTCAGGACGGCGAGACCGGTCTTGCCGGCCCGGAGGAGCTGCACGGTCTCGACGCTCGCCGTCGAGAACGTCGTGTAGCCGCCCATCATGCCCGTCCCGAGCACGGAGACCATCGGGTTCGGGATCGTGCCCGCCTCGCCGAGTCCCGTGAGCAGCCCGAGGACGAACGACCCGGACACGTTGACGACGAGCGTGCCGAGGGGGAACCGGCGGCCCCGGGCCCTGACCAGACCGTCCAGCAGGAAGCGCAGCGCCGCCCCGACCCCGCCGCCGATCGCGACGAGCAGTAGTCCGACGGCGGTCACCGTGCACCGTCCGGTCGTCGGACGTCGCCCCGCTGCCGGAACGCCCCGGCCAGCACGACGCCGACGGCGACCGCGACCAGCCCGAGCACGACGGAGAGCAGCGCGTACCCGCTGCCGGCGGCCCACCGGCCCGTGTCGAGCAGCCGCGCCGTGTCGTCGGCCAGCGTGCTGTACGTCGTGAAGCCGCCGAGCACGCCCGTCCCGACGAACAGCCGGATGGCGCGGCGACGCCCCACGTCCGGGCCGCGGTGGGCGAGTCCCTCGAGCAGGAGCCCGAGGCCGAACGCGCCGACGACGTTGATCGCCAGGACCACCCAGGCGATGCCGTCGACCGCGGGGAACGTGCCGGCGAGGACCGCCCGGACCGCCGTGCCGACAGCACCGCCGACCGCGACCAGTCCCAGGTACCGCCATCGGAGGTGCGGTGGTCGTTCCTGCGTCACGCTGCTCCCGTCGACGCGGGAGACTCTACCGATTCGTCACGGAGCCGACTTTCCGTGAGACTGTTCAGGGTCGCGCAGGCGACCTCCGCTCTCCCACCCCACCAGCCGCAAGGAGGCTCCGGATGCCCGAGCTCCCGGTCGTGTTCGAAGTCGTCTCGATGGTCGTCGTCGTCGGGATCCTGCTGACGGACCTGCTCATGGTGGCGCGTCGTCCGCACGTGCCCACGCTCCGCGAGTCCGGCCTCTGGGTCGGCCTGTACGTGGGGCTCGCGCTGGTCTTCGCGCTGGCGATGCTCGTCTTCGCCGGCGGCGAGCCCGCCGGCCAGTTCCTCGCGGGCTGGCTGACCGAGTACAGCCTCAGCGTCGACAACCTCTTCGTCTTCGTGATCATCATGGCGCGGTTCGCGGTGCCGAAGAAGATCCAGCAGGAGGTGCTCATGCTGGGCATCATCATCGCGCTCGTCCTGCGGGGCGTGTTCATCCTGGTGGGCGCGCAGCTCATCGAGGAGTTCTCCTGGATCTTCTACGTGTTCGGCGCGTGGCTGGTCTGGACCGCCGTGCAGCAGCTCCGCGACCACGACGACGAGGAGCAGCGGGACAGCCTGGTCGTCCGGCTCCTGCGCCGCCGGGTCCGGATCACCGACCGGTTCGACGGGATGCGGCTCCGCACCACCGAGGACGGCGTCCGGCACTTCACGCCACTGCTCGTCGTCCTCATCGCGATCGGTACGACCGACCTGCTCTTCGCGCTCGACTCGATCCCGGCGATCTTCGGCATCACCGAGAGCGCGTTCATCGTGTTCACCGCCAACGTCTTCGCCCTGATGGGGCTGCGGCAGCTCTACTTCCTGCTCGGCGGACTGCTGGAGCGGCTGGTGTACCTGAAGTACGGCATCGCGTTCATCCTCGCGTTCATCGGCGTGAAGCTCGTCCTGCACGCGCTGCACGGCAACGAGCTGCCCTTCGTGAACGGCGGGGACCACATCGCCTGGGCGCCGGAGATCCCGACGTGGGTGTCGCTCGTGGTGATCCTCGCGGCGATGGGGGTGTCCACCGGCGCGAGCCTGGTGCGGATGCGCCACGAGGGGGCGACGTCCGACGACGAGGAGCCCGTCCGCGCGTCGGACTGACCGGCGGCGGGCGTCCTCGGGAGCGGGCGGCGCTTCCGGACGTGCCGGAACGACAGAACCCCCGACGAGCCGGAGCTCGTCGGGGGTTCGTCCTGGTGGTGGGTGCTTGTCAAAACCTGCGTATGCCCGTCTACTCGCGGATTCGAAGCGAGCCGACGTCCGTGGATGTACACCTTCATCTGGAACTCTGTACACCCTCGCCTCTTTCCCCCGATCAGAGGCTCGAGATCGCGACGTTCCGCTGAAGCGAGTCGGCGGGTGACTGTAGCGACGCACATGTGGCGCTCGGGGCCGATGGCTGCTCTAGATGAAGGCGACACGGCGGTGAGCAGGCAATGGCTTTGCCTTCGGCTGCCCCGGCCCTGGCACGCGGGCTCCTGGTGGCGACTAGGTGTAGTTCCTCGGGACGTTGTGAACGGGTGATGTGAGCGAAGACCTCCGGGACGATGTGGGTTACCACACTCAGATCGTCATCGGAGGTCTTCGTGACTCACGCTAATG
>Ga0265798_10002797_pt1 | contig 25345 bp, 19 predicted proteins | sample P3T30metagenome_FD_192430 | JGI IMG/M metagenome (GOLD analysis project Ga0265798, IMG submission 192430) | Plant litter microbial communities from East Loma Ridge, Irvine, California - P3 T30 | ecosystem: Environmental > Terrestrial > Plant litter > Unclassified | place: USA: California...
GCATTAATGGCCCGCCCTCCGCTACTTTTATTGCTTGGAGCCGACTAGTGGCTACCACAAGTGCAAGGAGCGAGGTAGCTACTGGTGCGCTGCTCGTGGTTCGTGGGGGGCGGCTGCTACCGCGCTGGGCCGTGACTTGCGCAGTAGCGCAGGAGTTGCGCCCTACCCTTGGGCTAGGTATTCAGTACCTCGCCGCCGTTGGGGTGAATGGCCTGGCCGGTGATGTACGAGGCATCTTCGGAAGCCAGGAAGACGTAGGCGGGCGCTACTTCGGCGGGCTGGCCGGGGCGTTTCATAGTGGTGTCCTGGCCAAATTTCTCCACCTTATCGGGCGGAAAGCTAGCTGGGATGAGCGGCGTCCAGATGGGGCCGGGCGCCACCGTATTGGCCCGGATTTTCTTCTCGGCCAGCTGCTGCGAAATGGAGCGGATGTAGGCCGTGATGGCACCTTTGGTAGCCGTGTAATCGACGAGCTGCTGGTTGCCCCGGTAGGCATTCACGGAGGAGGTAGCGATAATCGAGTCGCCCTCGTGCAAGTGTGGCAAGGCGGCCTTCACCACCCGCACGAGCGGAAAAAAGTTGACCTGAAACGTGTCTTCAAACTGCTCATTGGACAGCTCGGCCACGTCGGTGCTGGTAAATTGCTCGGCAGCATTGCTTATCACGATGTTAAGCTTGCCAAATTTTTCCACGGTCTGGGCCACAATGTGCTCGCAATAGGGCGCGTGGCGCAGGTCGCCGGGCAGTAGCAGGCAGCGGCTGCCTTCCTGCTCCACCAGGTGCTGGGTTAGCTCGGCATCGCCTTGCTCTTCAGGCTTGTAGGAGATTGCCACATGGGCGCCTTCGCGGGCAAAGTGGATGGCCACGGCCCGCCCAATGCCCGAGTCACCGCCCGTGATGAGGGCCACCTTGTCTTGGAGCTTGCCGCTGCCTTTGTAGTTGGACCGGATGTACTGCGGGCGCGGCATCATCTGGCTTTCGTCGCCCGGCTGGTGTTCTTGCTGCTGGGGCGGTAGGGTCATGGGGTAATCTTCCATAGCTGGTAAAAGGGGAGTGTGGAAAAGGAAAAAGTAAGCTATCAAAGCGGTCGCCGGGCTACTTTTCAATAGCTGCCAGGTCGGAGTTGGCGGGGCCGTTGAGGAGCTGGCCGTAGGCGGTGAAGCGCGAGCCGTGGCAGGGGCAGTCCCAGCTGCTTTCCAGGTCGTTCCAGTGCACCACGCAGCCCAGGTGCGGGCAAATGGCCGAGCACTCATGCGTCTGGCCCTGCGCGTCTTTATACACCGCTACCTTGGTGAGGCCGTGGCGCAGCACGGCCCCGCTGCCGGGCGCTATCTCCTCGGCCGAGGCCACATCGCCGCCCGTTAGCAGGTCAGTATAATCGGCGGCTACCAGGGCGTTTTCGCGGGCAAATTCCAGGAGCGAATCCGGCTTAAGCGTCACGCGGCCGGGGTCGTAGAGGGCAGCCCAGGGGTTGGGGCGGCCCAGGATGAGGTCGCGCAGCAGCATGGCGCCCAGCGTGCCGTGCGTCATGCCGTGGCCCGAGTCGCCGGTGATGATATACACATTGTCGCTATCCAGCGGGTTGCGGCCAGCGTAGGCCAGGCTGTCGTTGGGCTCTAGCACCTGGCCCGACCACCGGTGCACGATGTCGATGAGCTGCGGGAAGTGCGCCCGCGTCCAGTCTTCGAGGCAGGCGAGGCGGGCGGTGGGGTCGTCGTGGCCCACTTTGTGGTCTTCGCCGCCCACGATAAGTAGGTCGTGCTCAGCGGGCTGGCCCCCGGCGCTCGGCTCGCCCGGCTGGAGGCGAATGTAGTGGTACGGGTCGGGCGTATCCCAGTACAGCGCCTGGGTGATGGCGCCCTTCGGCACCCGCGCCGCCACCGCGTAGGTGCGGTACGGCCCCTGCTTGGTGTGCATCACCACGCGGTCGCTGAAGGGCGTATTGGTGGCGATAACCACCGCCCGCGCCTCCACCACCAAGCCAGTGGCCGTAGTGACCCTAACCGGGCTGCCGCCCTGCACTTCGGCCGCGTGCGAGTGGGTAAAAATGCGCCCGCCCTGCGCCCCAATGGCCCGCGCCAAGCCACTGAGGTACTTCAAAATATGAAACTGCCCCTGGTTCGGAAACCGCAGGCACGGCCCGGTGCGGAAGCCGGTGGTGTCCGAGTCGGGCCGCCACTCCACCCCGCGCAGGCCGGCGCGGTGGGCGGCGGCTAGCTCGTCGTGCAGCTCCTGGGGGTCGCCGTCTTTGGGCAAAAACAGGTAGCCATTGAGGCGGGTAAAGTCACAGGCCACTTGCTCGTCGGCCACTATTTGCTCAATCTGGTCGATGGCGGCCGAGTGGCTTTCGGCGGCTAGCCGGGCGCCATCTTGGCCAAAAAGCTGCTCCAGGGTAGTGTAGCGGTCGTCGAGGGCGTTGGAGAGGTGGGCCGTAGTGCGGCCGCTTTCGCCGCTGGCAAGCTCACCATCTTCGAGCACTACTACCCGCTGGCCTTCCTGGCCGAGCAGGTAGGCCGTGGTGAGGCCCGCGATGCCGGCCCCAATAACAACCACGTCGGCCGTGGTGTTGGCTTCTAGCGGGGCAAACGTGGGCGGCGCAGCGGCCGTGGCAAACCAACTGGGCAGCGTAGTGCCGGAGGTGCGGGCAGGGTCAGGAGTGGCGGGCATAAGAAAAACGTGGTGAGCGGGGATTTACGCCCCCGGCCAACGCGGAGTTAAGGCGGAGCTTTTAATTCAAGCCGCTAGCTGTCAGGCGCTGGTGCTTCGTTTTTTGTAAGAGAGCGGCTAGCTAATCGCCAGTGTCTGACAGGCTAAGCAAGGGCTATTCATTCCGAAAAATGGCTACGTAGGGCTCGGCCTCACCCACGCGATAGGCGCGGCGCATCACGTTGGTATTGAAGGCCAGGCCGATGTTACCGTGCGGGTCGAGGGCGATGAGGCCTTTGTCGCCGTTCAGCTCGTCGTCGCGCAGGTGCACGGCGGCCTGGCAGGCCTCGGCCAGCGGTAGGTTTTTGTACTTGACCAGGGCGTAGACTTCGTGGGCCAGCGCCCCGCGCATGATTATTTCCCCATCGCCGGTGCATGATACGGCGCAGGCCTCGTTGCTGGCGTAGGTGCCGCCGCCCAGCACGGGGCTGTCGCCCACGCGGCCCTTGCGCTGGCCCTCGATGCCGCCCGTGCTGGTAGCCACGGCCAGGTTGCCGGCCTGGTCGAGGGCCACGGCACCCACCGTATCGTGGCCCGCCGGGCTAGCCGCTTCTTCCTGGGCTTTTTCCAACCACTGCTGGTGGGTTTTCTCGGTTTGGAAGTAGCTGGGGGGCGCTAGCGGCAGGCCGTGCTCCAGGGCAAATTCCAGGGCGCCCTCGCCGGTAAGGAAGACGTGCGGGCTGTGCTCCAGCACGAGGCGCGCCAGGCTGACGGGGTTTTGCACGTAGCGAACGCTGCTCACCGCACCAGCTTGCAGCGTGCGGCCATCCATGATGGCGGCGTCCAGCTCGGCCTCGCCCTGGCGAGTGAGGCTGGCCCCACGCCCGGCATTGAAATGCGGGTTGTCTTCGAGGGTGCGCACGGCGGCCTCCACGGCGGCCAACGCCGTGCCGCCCTGGTGCAGTATTTCCCAGCCCGCTTGCAGCGCCTGGCGCAAGCCCTGGCGCTGGAAAGCGGCTTCTTCGGGGCCTAGCTCGCCGGGCTTTATCGTGACGGCCCCGCCGTGCAGCACAAGTGCGTAGGTGCTCATACGTGGCCGATGGGTGTGAGCTGCCAGAGCTGCCCGCCACCCTGGGGCAGGCAGTGCAGGCGAAAATACCCGCGCAGCAACTGGCCATTGAAATGGAGGCGTAGCACGCCCTGGGCTAGCTCGGTGCGCAGGCTGGCCGTAGTGCCGGGCTGGGCCGGGGCCAGGCGCAGCCGGCCGCTTTCCACGCACGGAAGCGCACTCAGCACGGGGGCTGCTGGTAGCCGCCACAGCACCACGGGGCGTTTGGTCACCTGCTTTAGCGGCAGTGGAACAACCCAGTGGGCGAAGTTGCCTTGGTCGTCTTCCAGCGAGAGCTGGTAATAGGTAGGGGCTTCGGGGGAGCGGTGTAGCCAGAAGGCGGCGGGGGCGGGCGGCGCCAGCACGGGCGCTGGCGCGGGCGCTGCAAAAGCAAGGGTGGGAGCCATGAGTAGATAAGGTAATTAAATAGGCGGAACTACCCTTAGCTAAACGGTGGCGCCCTGAGCAGGGCGAAGACAGAAATACTGGTTTTTGCCGGCCCGGGCTACTAGTGCCGGCTTCCGTAGAAGTACGGAGCGGGCGCCGGCTGGCGGCGCGCCGGGTGGCTAGCGCTACCCACCCGGCGCGTGGGGGCCTTGGGTGGCGCGCTGCCGGCCGGGCTAGCTGGCTGGTAGGTAAACTCCAAGATGCAGCCCTTGCAACTAGTGCTCTTGGGGTCTTCCTGGGATGGGCCCGAGGTGACGGAGGCGCTATCGGTGGCGAGGTAGATGCGGCGGCCATCGGGCGAGAGCGCCACGTCGCGGTAGCGTACGGGGGCCTTGAAGTACGTGAGCGTGTCGCCCACCACGGCCGTGCCGGCCACGTTGAGCCCTAGCCGGATGAGCTTGCCGTGCTTGAGCGTGGGCACCAGCAGCGAGTTGTGCCAGCCCGGAATGGCCGTGGCCGTATAAACGGCCAGGCTGCTGGGCGCCTCCGATGGCCACTCGGGCGCGTCGGGCGCGTGGGCGCGTGTCTTCTCAAAAAGGGTGGTGAGAAAAGCGTTGGAGTTGGGGTACAGGGTTTTGAGCGGGTCGCGGTAGGTGGCCGGGCCGATGGCGGTGGCATGGGCGCGCTCGCTGGTGATGAAGGGGTAGCTGGTGTGCCAGGCACCGGGCAGCGCCGGGCGGTCTGACACGCCAGCGGCCAGCCCGTCGTAGTTGCCGTCGGCCAGGCCGATGACGAGTGGGTGGCCGTAGTTTTTGCCGCGCTCGATGAGGTTGATTTCATCGTCGGAGAAAGGGCCGTGCTCAGACTCGTACAGGCGGCCGGCGCCGCCCACCACGGCGTAGGCAAGGCCCTGGGGGTTGCGGTGGCCGGTACTCCACACCGCGCTCTGGCGGCCGGCGGCGGCAAACGGGTTATCGTTGGGCAGCCACTGGTCGGCGGGCTGGGCGTCGGCGTCGGGCGTGAGGTTGAAGCGCAGGATTTTACCTTCGTAGTGGCTGGCCTGCTGGGCATGGTTGGGCCGGCCACCGTTGTCGAACTGCCCGGCCCCGAGGTCGCCGACGCTGTAAAACAGGTAGGCCTGGCCCCCGACCGAGGCAATGGCTAGCCGGCCGCCGTTGTGGTCGCTGCTGCCCGGCAGGGTATCGCAGAGCGTGACGGGGTTGGCCAGCCGCTGGGTGCGGGCCTGGTACTCGTAGCGCACCAGCCGGGTGGTGAAAAAGTAGCCGCCGTAGGTGGGTGCGCCGCCTTTGCCGGGCTGGCTAGCCCCCGCAAAGCGGTAGATATACGCCAGGTACACATAGGGTTGGCCCTTGAGTAGCTGCGGGTGCAGCGCCAGGCCCATGAGGCCGCCCTGGGGCCAGGGCTTGCCGCCGTCCACGGCATCGGGCGTTTTGTCGTAGCGCGGAAACTCGCGGGCGTGGCTGAGGTCGAGCAGCACGGTTTTGGTGCCGGTGGCGGGGTCGAGGCGGCTCACGCGGTAGCCCTTGGCTTCGGTGAGCCACAGGTGGTTATCGGGGCCGTAGGTAATTGCCCAGGGGTCGCTGAGCTGCCGGGCCACCACGCGCCGCACGAAGGCCTCGCCGCGCGGGCCGGTGGTAGTTTGGGCGCCGACGGGGAGCCAGCAGGCGGCTGTTATTAAGCCAGAAAGAACCAGGAGGATGGATAGACGGCGCATAAAAAGGGGTTGGGCAGCGCCGCGCTGCTAGCGGCCTGCCCAACCCCTACGGCCGCCTACCTGTGGGAGTTAGGTGGCGCTTATTTTCAGGACGGTGGTGGAATATCCTCTCTCAACAACGCCCTTTTTCTCCCTTGCCTAATTGTCCTGCTGCCGCAGGAGGCAGCTTATCGCGCCAGAACAAACCGGGCGAACCTGATAAGCTGCTTCCTGCGTCAGCAGGACAGCTGGGGTTTCTAACCCCTGCCAGTAGAAGCTATTCAATCCAGTCATTGCCTACCAGAAGGGGTCGGGGCACGCGGGGCGCGGCTTTTTCTTGAGCTTGAGGCCCAGCAGCACTTCGTGGCTGCCCGACTGGTAGGAGGCCAGCGCCGAGGTGCTGGCATCGTAGGAGTAGCTGAGGCTGCCGATGTCGCCGAAGTTGACGCCCACCATGCCCACGAAGGCATCGGTGGCCCGCCACGAGGCGCCGACCCACAGCACATCGCGAAACTTGACCTTCGCGTTGAGGTCGATGGACGTGGGCGCGGGCGATACAAACTTGACGAGCACCGAGGGCACCACCGCAATGTCGTCGCTGAGGGGCAGGCGCACGCCGGCCGTGGCAAAGTAGTGGCGCGCCAGCCTGTTGGTGTACGTAAACTGCGAGCCCGGCGAGTAGGCGATGTCGAGCTGGTTGCCCAGTATCTGGGCCGAGGAGCCGCCCACGTAAAAGCTTGGGCTATAAAGCCAGAGCCCAACGGTGGCATCGGGCACGCGCGACGACTGGCTGCCCGCGATGGTATTGGGGCCGTAAAACTGAAGCTGCGAGCCATCGACGGCAAACTGCTGCATGCCCACCGATGCGCCCAGGGCCAGGCGCAGGTTGCGCGAGAGCGCCAGGTTGTAGGTGTAGGAGCCGTAGATACCACTGCGGCTGGTGGGGCCCGTCACGTCGCTGTACACGATGGCGCCCACTGCGTGAAAGCCGCTCTGCCAGTCGTGCAGCGTGCGCTTGGACTGCGAGCGCAGGCTGCCCAGCGAGGAGTTGACGCTGGCGTAGTACGTTTTGGGGGCGCCCTCCAGGCCGGTCCACTGCGTGCGGTAGCTGAACTTGAGGTCGATAAAATCTTCCGTGCCCGCCACCGCCGGGTTGAGGATGTAGTTGTTGTTCATGTACTGGCTGTACTGCGCCAGTTGCTGGGCCTGCCCCGGCCGGGCGGCCCCAGCCGCCAAGAGGAGGAAGAATAAAAGGCCAGGTAAGTTTTTTTTCACAAAGAGAGACGGCTAAAGAATCGTGGGAATAAAGCGGGCCGGGCGCAGCTAGCAGCAAGGCCGGGGCATAGTAGCCAGCCGGCTGCTAGCTGCGCGCAACAGGTAAGTTAGTACACTACCGTGAGCGGGCCGCTGTAGGAGCGGCCATTGCCCAGGGTGATGACGTAGTAATAGGTACCCACCGGGGCGGGCTGGCCCCCCACGCTACCATTCCACTCATTGGTGCGGCTGTAGCCCGAGGTTTCGAAAACTTTGTTGCCCCAGCGGTTGAACACCAGCACATGGTTGGCGGCGTAGTCGCCAAGATAATCAATTTGCCAGGTGTCGTTTTCGCCATCACCATTGGGGCTGATGGCGTTAGGGATGCGCAGGCGCGGCCGCACCGTCACGGTGACGGGGCTGCTATCGGCGCAGGTGCCCACGCCGGCCGAAAGCGTATAGGTAGTAGTTACCAACGGCGACGCCACGGGGCGTAGTATGTTGCCGCTGGTAAATGCCAGGCCCACGGTGGGCGTCCAGGTCACGGGGTAGTTGCCGTTGGCCCGGCCTTCCAGCGCCACTTGCTCACCTACCATAATTTCCTTGTCGGGGCCTGCTTCCACATCCAGGGGCGGGTTGAGGGTGGCGCGCACCTTGTTAGAAGCTACCGTTACCGGCCCGCACACGGTAGCGGCGCGCAGGTTCAGGGTCACGACCTGGCCGTCGCGCAGCGTGGTGCTGGTAAAAACCGGTGCCTGCGCCCCGGCTATATCCACGCCATCTACCTGCCACTGGTAAGTGGGGTTGGGACCGGGGTTTGTTACCTTATCGACGCTGAAGGTGAGCGGCGCGCCGATGCAGACGGGCAGCACCGTTTGCAGCGTAATGGTAACGGCTGGCTGGGCCACCGGCGTGCGCGTTACTACCACAGTAGCCTGGGCCGGGCCACTGGCGCAGAAGCCCGCCGTGGGCGTCAATTCTACCCGCACTTGGTCGCCATCGGCCAGCGTGGTGCTGGTAAAGGTGGGCGTGCTGGCTACCAAAGTATTATTGACAAACCAGCGGTAAGTAGGCCCGGTGCCCACGTTGGCCGGCGCGGGGCTGAAGGTGAGCGCCGTGCCCGCGCACTGGGTGGGCGGCGTAGCCAGCGTCACGGCCGATACAAGTGGCGTTTGGGCTAGCACCGCCAGCACATTGGCATACAATACGCCGCACGTGCCGGCGGCTACCCGGCGCCGGTAGTAGGTGGTGGCAGCAACGGGACCGGGCGCATACCCCGGGCCGGTGGCGCCGGCAATGGCCGCCCAGGTGGCGTTATCCGCCGAAGACTCCCACTGGTACGCGTACGTGCCGGGGCCTCCGCTCGCCTCCGCCGTGCTCGTGAGGGGCGCTGGGCTAGTGCCCAGGCACACCGTTTGGGCGCCGCTGATGGTGCCGGGTACCACCACAGAATTTACCGTGACGGCGACCGTGGCGGTGCTGGTACAGCCAGTGGCATTGGTAGCGGTGAGGGTATAAGTCTGGGTGATGGCTGCGCCGGTCGTGTTAGTCAGCGTCGCGGTGGGGCTAGCCACGGTGCTGCTGCTAAGGCCGGCGGCCGGGCCCCAGCTGTACGTGAGGCCCGCCACAGCCGCCGCGCCCAACTGCGCCGTGCCCCCCGAACAAATGGTGGCGGCCGTGCCCGGCAAGGCTACCACCGCCGGGTTTACGATGACGGCGACCGTGGCCGTGCTGGTGCAGCCAGTGGCATTGGTAGCAGTGAGGGTATAAGTCTGGGTGATGGGTACGCCGGTCGTGTTAGTCAGCGTTACGGTAGGGTTAGCCACGGTGCTGCTGCTAAGGCCGGCGGCCGGGCTCCAGCTATAAGTAGTGCCCGCCAGCGGCGCCGCCCCAAGCTGCGCCGCATCGCCCGAGCAGAAGGCTACGGCCGCGCCGGGGGTAGCTACTGGCCGCGGGTTTACGGTAACGGCAACCGTGGCCGTGCTGGTGCAGCCAGGGGCACTGGTAGCGGTGAGGGTATAGGTTTGGGTGATGGGCGCGTCGGTCGTGTTAGTCAGCGTTACGGTAGGGTTAGCCACGGTGCTGCTGCTAAGGCCGGCGGCCGGGCTCCAACTGTACGTAGTGCCCGCCAGCGGCGCTGCCCCGAGCTGCGCCGGGCTGCCGGCGCAAAGCGTTAGGCTAGGCCCTGCTGCCGCTACGGGGGCGGGGTTCACCGTCACTACAACGGTTTGGCTAGCCTGGCAGCCAGTAGCGCTGGTTTCGGTGAGGGTATAGGTTTGGGTGATGGGCGCGCCGGTCGTGTTAGTCAGCGTCAGGGTAGGGTTGGCCGTGGTAGTGCTGCTGAGGCCGGCGGCCGGGCTCCAGCTGTACGTGTTGCCCCCTACGGCATTGGCCCCCAGCACCAGGGGAACGTCGGAGCAGGTGCTGCGCGCAGGTGCCCCAACGCTGGCGGCCGGCAGGGGCAGCACGGTCACGGTTACCTGCGTGGTGGAGCCGCAGTTGGTAGGAGAGGTAGCGCCTGTGATGGTGTAGGTAGTGGTTTGGGAAGGGCTGACGGTGAAAGGCCCCGCACCAGTGAGCGTAGTGGCGCCGCCCGTAACGGTATAGGGCGCTAGCCCCCCGGCGGCGGCCAGCGTAGTGCTACTGCCCTGGCAAATGCTGAGCCTGCCCGTAATAACCGGCGTGGCCACTTCCGATACCAGCACCTGCTGCACCACTGAGTCGGTGAGGCAGCCGTACTGCGTAACGCCCCGCGCCACCAGGGTGCCCGTGCCCGGCCCGCCCCACTGCACCTGCACCGTGCTGGCCGTGCGGCTGCCCACAATAGTGCCGCCCACCACGCGCCAGCTTAGCCGGGGCGCCGCATTGCCGGCGGCCGTATAGGTGCGCAGCGAATTGAGCGAGCACACCAGCGGGTCGCCGGTGATGCTCGTAGGCCCCGCCGGCTTCGTCACCGTGATGTGCAGCACGTCAGACACCGTTTTGCCCGCGCAGCCCTTGTCCTTCACCGTAAAAACCACATCGTAGGGGATAGCGCGAGCCTCCGCACAGGTAGTCGCAAAAACCAGGGTGCCGCGCACGGTGCCCGTTGCGCTCGCTACCGTGGCCGTACCGGTAGGGCTGCCGGGCAGCACCGTGCCCGGGTTGCCGTTAAAAACGGCATTGTGCCCGCCGCTGCCGTCGAGCAGTACGCTGTTCAGCGTCAGGTCCAGCGGGTGGTTATCGGCCTGGCTGGAGGCAATCGGGATGCTAATCGTGCTGCCCGCCTCTACTTCGTATTCGCGGGGGATGATGCTGGGCGGGATGGCTGGGGCCCGGGCCGGCGGGCAGGATGCCACCACGAGCTGCAAATCGCGCCGGGTAGTGCCAATGAGCCGCTCCTGGCCGTTGATGGTGCGGTACTCCCGCACATCGACGGCCACGGCGTACTTGCGGCCCACCTCGGTGGCCCCGTACGTGGCTAGCCCGGTGGTGGGGTTGAGCGTAGCAAAATTGCCGGCCGCCGTGCCAAAGGGCGTAGTGGCCGAGTAGCCAAAGCCAGTGTTGTAGGTAACCAGCGACGGTGGCGGCGCAAAAGTGCGCGGCAGCCCTGTATTGAGCGCGTAGGGCTGCCCAAACGAATACACCAGGCGGTCGCCATCGGCGTCTACCGCATTATTAAGCAGGAAAGTAGTGTCATTGGCACAAATAATGGCGACGGCGATATCCGAGAAAACGGGCGAGCTGTTCGGAATCGCCGGCGGGCTCATCGACACGTACAGGGTCATGGCCTGCTCGTTGGGGCGAAACAAGTTCGTGACATCAACGTTGCGGGCATTATCCGTAAACATGGCGTAGTAGCCACTGCTCGTTTCCGGCAAATTGATGATATCCACGAACTTTTGCAGCCGGTAGGGCTGCGACACGCCCGTGATGGTGCAGCCCGGCGGAATGGGCGGCGATATACACTCCGAAAGCGAGGTGGACGGAATACTCAGCGTACCGTCGAACTGGGCGTACTGCGAGTTGGCAAAAGTGAGCGCCACCGTGCCGCCCGTGGCCTGGTTGTACACCGCCACCCTGGCCACGGCCTTGGGCTGGGCAATGCCCGTGCTGCCGCAGTTGTTGTACACGGTCACCGTTAGCTCGTAGCGGAGCGGAGCCCCCGCCGGGCCCCTGGCGTCCAGGTACCGGTAAGTCATCTCGCCGCCCAGCAGGTGCGTAGCCCACACCGGGCGGGCCGCTCCCCCCAAAAGTAGGAGCAGCGTCAGCCCCACGAGTAAGCCCGAGCGCCGAAGTAAAGTTGTAAGCATAGAAGGGGAAGGAGTAGAGCAGAAAAAAGTAGCGTGGCGGCCCGCTAGCCCCAGGCAGCAGCCCAAGGCGCAGGAAGCAGAAGCAAGCCCTCCCTGGCAGTAGCCAATGCCCGCCTACCGCGCTGCCGGATAAGCGGGCGGCGCACTGGGCCAACTGGCGGCTGGGCCACCGGTAATTTTGGGAGCCGGTTGGCTGAGAGTCAGCCGGTAGGATAGGGGTAAAGGGGCGCTAATTAACTTGCGATAGAGGTAGTCTTAACTGAAGTGCCTAGCTAAGCAGCCTGCATAGGTGAGCCGCTTCAAAGTGGGTGTTGCCCAGGCATTTCTGGGTAAAGGTATTTGCTACAGCAAAAAACCAACTAGAATCCCAGCAATGAAAGGCTTTCAAGAAAAATTAGGAAAGATTTTATTTGTCGGTAATAGCCGGGCTGACCGGCAGACGGGGCTAGCCACTGGTGGCCGTGCGTGAAGCACATCCCATACCCACTAGGTTTTCTGAAAATATAAAAGCGGTCAATAGGGCCGGTAAGGTAGTAGGCCTTAGTGCCTGACAACGAATAAAGTCGGGCTTAAAAGCTGGCCGGCCAGAATGAGGCTGATAATCAGGTAACAATCAAGGTGCGGTGGCGCGTATAAGGCGCAGCTAGTTAGCTATAGAATACCATCACCACCCCTTTAGACATGAAAGCTACTTCCCTTTTCCTCGCCGCTGCCTTCGCTCTTTGTGCCAACGCCGCTTTCGCCCAGACGACCCCCGCCAACAACGGCACCACGCCGGGCAACATGACCACGTCGACGCCCGCTACGGGTGCCGTGGGCACCGGTACTACGAGCAATGGCAACATGAATAACCCCGGTGCCCTCGACGGCGCCGGCATGAACAAGACCACTACCATGGACAAAAGCACCATGCGTAGCAACCGCCGCGCCAACAAAGGCACCAAGATGAAGTCGAAAACCCAAACGACCGGTACCACCAATACCACGATGTAGTAGCCACTTGGCTGCAATTGTCGTAGACTCTAAAACTGGCTGGCCTACGGGGCTAGCCAGTTTTTTTTCGCCTGTTCACTCGTTACGTTATTCAGCCATGAAACTCCTTTGCTTGCTGCTAGCCAGTGCCTTAGCTACCACCGTAGCCCGTGCCCAAACGGTGCCCTTTGATGCCACGGCGCCCATGCGCGGCGGCAGTCAAAACCAAACCTCCGTGCCTCCGCTGAACCCCGCCCTCAATCAGAGCACTATTCAGGGGCCGTCGCAGGTGCAGCGCACTACTACCAGCTACGATGCGCAGCCCAGCCGCCCCACGGTAGGCATGGTGCCGGTAGCGGGCACGCCCGAGCAGTCGCCCACGGCGCTGCCCGACGTGCGCGAGCAAGGACTGATTCCGCAGCAGCGCCGCCGGCAATCAACTGATATTGTGCCCAATCGTGCTTCTGGCTCTAGCAACATCAGCCAGCGGCGCGAGCCGCAGCCTGGGGGCGGCGCTACCCTGGCCACGCCTGCGCCCCGCCCCTAACCTAGCCCTAGTTTTTGGAGTACAGTTGGAACAGCTTTCCGCTTACTCCGTACCTTTCTTCTAGCCTTTTCTTTTCCATAATATGCTTCGCACCAATGTTTTGCTGGCCGCTGGCCTGCTTATTAGCACCGCCGCCTTTGCCCAAACTGCTCCCACCACCAATAGCCCCAGCACCACCCGCAGCACCAATACGGTAGGCCTGGGCGGTACCGTGAGCGGCAGCACCGCCGGCAACGGCACCACTACGGCGCCCGCTCGCTACGACGACCCCAACTCAGGCATGCCCTCCCAAGCACAGGTGAAAACCAAGGGTATGAAGACTAAAAAGGACAAAAGCAGCAAGATGAAAAGCACCATGTAGGCTGTTGCTCATCAACACCAACGAGAAAGCCGCTGGCTCCCTATTGGGGCCAGCGGCTTTCTCGTTGGTAAGGCTTTGTAAGTACCTATTACTTGGTGGCGTGGGCTAGCAGCTCGTGGCCGTGGCGGCGCAGGGTATCGGCTAGCTTAAGCAGGTCGGCTTTGAGGTCGGCGGCAGCGGTTTGGCTGAGCTGGCTGGTTTGGTCACCGAGCATGTTGAGCGAGTTGCCGATGGCCGTAGCGCTCAGGCTGCCGCTGGTGAGCAGCGATTGCAGGTTGCCCATTTCGCGGGCAATGTCTTGTAGCTCAGGTAGGCCGCTTTGCAAAAACTGCTGCTGCCAGGTTTCGGTGTTGTCCATTGCGGAGCCGAGGGGTAAGCTAGTCAGGCCATTTTGCAGCCCCGATAGGGTTGCGTGCAGGAGGTCATTCATCGTAAAAAGGAAAAGAGAAAAATAAAATAGCGGGTAGGGCTAGGCCTAGGCTTTTGGCGTACGCTTTTTGGGAGTAGCGGGTGCGGGGCGCGGGGCAAATACCGGTGGCTCGTAGCCCGCTGGCATGGCGGGTAGCAGCCCAGCCAGCCGCAACACCTCGGCGGCGCGCACAGCGCTGGCTTCCTTGTCCTTTATTTCCAGCATCATATCTACATCCAGGCCATCTAGGTCGGTGAGAAAATCCTGGAAAAGCTCGGGTACTAACGTATCAGTGTGCTTGCCCTTGCGCTCGCCGGGCGCCTGCGAGCTATAATCCATCATCAGCACGCCGTCGCGGGTGGGGTGCCAAGTGGCAGCGGCCAGGCGTAGTGCCTCGCGCATAGGCTCGCCATGATTAAGACACTCGTGGTGAAAATTATCAAACAGGATAGGAACACCCGTGACATCGTGCAGGCTCAGGCACTCGCGCAGGCTATAGAGGCGGTCGTCGTTTTCGACCACCAGGCGGGCCTTCACCGCGTCGGGCAGCATGGTGTGGAAGGTGTCGGTCCAGCGGGCCAGGGCGGCACCCTTATCGCCGTAGGCACCCCCCGCGTGGATTTGTAGCTTGGCCGTGGAGTCTAGCTCCATCAAATCCAGCATCGAACCCTGGTACACAAGCTCGGCAATGCTGCGCTGCACGATGGCCGGGTCGGGCGAGTTGAGCACCACAAACTGGTCGGGGTGAAACGAGATGCGGAGCCCATGCTGCCTGATAAAGTCACCCAAAGCCCGAAACTCGCTCTTAAAGTGCGCCTGCCACGGGAAGGTATTAACCTCGTGCGAGCCAAACGGCACGATCCCCGAGCCCATGCGGAAAAATAGTAGCCCGTGGGCCACGTTCCACTCCAGTATCTGCTGGAGGCAAGCCAGGTTGGCCGCCACCGTGGGCACCAGCCTTTCGGCCGAATAGGAGGCTAGCCGAAAGGTGCCAGCCGCGCTGCACGGCAGCGTTTCATTTACGCAGGGATATCCGATTTTCATCTTCTGGGCTTACGCCAGAAGGCCATAGCGTGTTCAATTATCAGCCAGCAATCAGCACTTATTGCGGCTGCTACTGCGCATAGTGCTGCCTGCTACCGGCTAATCGACAACTAAAAATTATTCGTAGCCCCGGTTATCGCGAAAGGCTTTATTGTACTCGGCCCGCTTTTGCCGGGCTTTTTCGGCCGCATCGCGGGCCTTCAACTCATCCACTTTGCGGCGCTCCTTGCCTTGGCGCGAAAACTGGTCGTAGAGCCAGTCCACGTTGGAGCCGCTGATGGTGGGGGCCTCCGGCTTGGGGGCCGTCGAGTCCACGGCGAAGAGCGGCTTGGGCTTGGGAGCGCGCTTGGGGATTTTCACCACCGGCGGGGCGGGGCGCTTGATGTTGCGCAGCGCCCGGTTGATGGCCGCCCGGTCGGGGCGGTCGGCCGTTACGCGCACCTCGCCAAGCTGCACCGAATCGCGCACGAGCTTCACCTGCACCACTAGCTGCGAGAGGGTAGTGCCGCTCAGTGCCAGCAGATGCGGCTTGTAGCCAATAGCCCGAAAAACGACGGTGTCGGTGGGTAATACGATGATAAAAAACTCGCCCTCGGCCCCGGCCGCCACGCCCTGGCGCGTGCGCCGTACCTGCACGGTAGCTCCCGGAATGGGCTGCTTGTTCTCGGCAGCCGAAACCCGGCCGCTGACGCGTACCGTGGGCGAAGGGCTGCCGGCCTGCGCCCGCGCCTGCCTGGCCCCAACGGCCACGAGCAACAGCAGGCTGATAGTCAGTAGTCTGTGCTTGAAAAATAGGGGAACTGCTGACAAAAACACGAATCTATAACGCAACTTTCCTACAAAGCTGCTACTAAAAGAGTCAAAAAAAACCCGCGTCGTTGCAGACGCGGGTTTTTTGCAGACTAATGGGCGGCTTTCACCGCCCGGGGGCCTACATTTTGGCTTTGTTACCGTCGACGTCTTTCACCTTCACGGTGCCGTCGGTCTTCACTTTTACCTTCGAGCCATCGGCCATTTTGGCTTTGCCCTTAGCCACGCCTGCGCCGCTGCTAATGGGGCTTTCCTCAGTGGTCGTAGTGGTCGAAGTGGTGGTGGTCGAGCTACTCATCGAGCTACTGTCCGAAGGCATGGTGGCGCTGGAGGCGGCCGCCGTTTGGTCGGTGATGTCGAGGTTGTTAGCTTCGTCGTAAGTCGTGCGCGATGACTGGTAGGCGCTGTATTGGGCAGGCGCTACCAGGATGGTTTTGAACTCGTTATCGGTATCGGCATAATACTGGCGACGAGCCGCGCCCAGGCCAGCCGTATCGGCCTTATACTGAGTCATGAGCGCGTCGTAGCGCTTCGAGCGGTTGTAGTAAGCGGTGCGCAGCTTCTCACGGGTAGCCTCGTCCGAGATTTTCATACTTGCCGCAAACTTATCGGCCATGCGGTTGCCACGCGAGTGGTAGGTTTCGTCGGTGGCGGTAGTAGTCGTGGTAGTTGTGGCGGTCGCATCGGCCGGGGCACCGGTCGTGGTGGTGGTGTCCGAGGTCGTATTCGACGAGCAAGAGGCTAGCGAAAGGGCGGCAGCGCCGGCGAGCAGCAACAGGGCATTTTTCATGGCGAAAGGAAGAATCGGGAGAAGAAAATGTTTTGGTTCGGGCTTTAACGAATACGCCCGGCCGAGGTTACCGCTAGCCCTTGGTGTTCAGGCGCTCACCCTCACGCACGGCGTAGTTCCAGCACCGTTATTTCGGGTAAGAAGCCCGCGCGCATGGGCACGCCCAGGTAGCCCAGGCCCACATTGACGTACAATTTCTGGCTGCCTTGCTCATAAAGACCTGCCCACTGGGGGTAAGAATACTGCACTGGGCTCCATTTGAAAAAAGGCAGGTTGATACCAAATTGCATCCCGTGCGTGTGGCCGCTGAGCGTCAGGTCGATGTCCTTATAGTCGAGCACCTGCGCCTCCCAGTGCGACGGGTCGTGCGAGAGCAGCAGCTTAAACGGCGCGTTGCCGCTGGCCGCGTGGGTTTGCGCCAGCTTGCCGTGCTTGGGAAACTGCGGGTGAGCGCTCCAGTTTTGCACGCCCAGCACGGCTAGCTCATCCGCGCCGCGCCGGATGGTGTGGCTCTCATCGAGCAGCAGGCGCCAGCCGATTTTGGCGTGGTTCTGAGCTAGCCGTTGCAGGTTTTCGCGCTTGGCCTGCGGGCTGGGCCACTGCACATAGTCGCCGTAGTCGTGGTTGCCGAGGATGGAAAAAATGGGTAGCTCCGAGGTGATGCCCGCCAGCGCCGCAATGTGCGGCTCTACCTCGGTCGCCACGTTATTGACCAGGTCGCCAGTCATCACGATGAGGTCGGCCTTCTGCGCGTTTATCAGCGCCACGGCGCGCTGCATCGGCTCGGTGTTTTCATTGAAAGAGCCGGTGTGCAAGTCGGAGATTTGCAGAATCTTAAAGCCATCGAACGACGCCGGTAGGTTGGGGTAGCGTAGTACCACGCGGCGCACAGTGTAGTCGGTTTTGCCCTTTATCATGCCCCACAGCATGGCCGATAGCGGCACCAGCCCCAGCCCCAGCGCCAACCGGCTAATAAACTGGCTTCGCGTGAGCGGTGCGCCCGCCGCCGGGGCCGGGCTGCTGAAGCCCCGCGCCGCCCACCGCCCTAGGCGCGTCAGGTCTTCGAGCAGCAGCGGCAGAATGACTACCATCTTGGCCGCCAGCAGTGCCAGCGGCAGCACAAATAAGTAGCTTTTCAGCTCGCTTTCTCCTTTATGACGCGTAGAAATGGCCCAAATACCGACCCCCCAAATGCCCAGCGTAAGTAGCCAGTAGCTAAAGACAAATCCCCGCCGCCCATCCGGTGTAGCGGGGGCAAAAGCCGTGCGAACGGCCACGTAGCCATAGGTTTCGGCCACGAGAATAGCCAGCAAAAGACTCCAGAGTAAAACGGGGTTGCGCATAGTAGTGGGCCAAACGGCCGCCCGCCGTTTTGGTTGGCTAGCGGGGACGGCCAGGTACCCTGACGGCCGGCCCCGCATTTTACTTTACCTTGCGTTGCTATAGTTCAGCTTCCGTATGCTTTCCGATTCGCTTCCTGCCGACGACTACGACGATGATTTGGCGGCTGCCCCGCCCTACGTGGCACCTACCAGCTTCGGCATCAAAAGCTGGGCTGAGGAAGACCGCCCGCGTGAAAAAATGGTGCAAAAGGGCCGCGCCGCCCTCTCCGATGCCGAGCTGATTGCCATCCTCCTCGGCTCGGGCACCACCAAGCTCACGGCCGTGGATGTGGGCATGCTCATGCTGCAAGCCGTTGATAATGATTTGAATGAGCTGGCACGTCTCAGTATCAAGCAGCTGTGCCGGCACCCCGGCGTGGGGCCGGCCAAGGCTATTTCGGTGGTGGCGGCCCTGGAGCTGGGCCGCCGCCGCAAGGAGCAGGGTGCGGGCCGCCGCACTACCATCGGCAGCTCGCGCGATATCTACCAGCTCGTGCGCCCGGCCCTGCAAGACCTGCCGCACGAGGAGTTTTGGGTGATTCTACTCAACCGCGCCAACGTGGTGATGCGCCAGGAAAAAATCAGTAGCGGCGGCGTGGCTGGCACCGTGGCCGACCCCAAGCTCATTTTCAAGCACGCCCTCGAAAACCTGGCTAGCAGCATTATCCTCATTCACAACCACCCCAGCGGCAACCGCCAGCCCAGCAGCGCCGATATCAGCCTGACCAAGAAGCTCAAAGAGGCCGGCAATTTCCTCGATTTGCCCATCCTCGACCACCTTATTTATACTGATAACGGCTACTTTAGCTTTGCCGACGAAGGGCTGCTGTAGCAGGCTGCGCCGCAACTGCGAAAGTCTTTTCGACTTTTGTAGCCTGCGCGGCCGGCTGGAGGTGGCCGCGGCTAGCCTATGCGTAAAATCTTCTTGGTAATTGGCCTGCTGGCAGTGGTCGGCTTGCTTCTATACAGCTTTAGTGGTAGCCAGGTGCCGGCCGCCACAACCGAAACGGACGCCACGTACGCGGCCCAGCTGCGCCAGGCGCGGGCGCAGAAAGACGCGGCTTTCCGCACGGCCGCGACCTCACCCATTCCGGCGGCGCAGCGGGCCGCGTTTGGCGGCTTGCGCTATTTCAAGCCCGATGCGGCGTACCGCGTGGTGGCGCGGCTCACGCGGGCGGCGGTGCTGGCCCCGCTGCCGCTCGCCCTCACCGGTGGCGCGGCCGATGCTTACGTGCGCTGGGGCACCGCCGAATTTGAGCTGGCTGGCCAGCCGCAAAAGCTGGTTTTATTGCAAAAGCAAGGCGAAACCAAGGAGCTGTTTCTGCCCTTCACCGACGCTACCAACGGCCAGCAGACCTACGGCGGCGGCCGCTACCTCGACTTGCCCGTGCCCGCGCCGGAAGCCCCCGAAATCACACTCGATTTTAATGCTGCCTACAGCCCCTTCTGCGCCTACAACCACGATTATAGCTGCCCCAAGCCCCCCGCCGATAACCGCCTCACGGTGCCCGTGCTGGCCGGCGAGCAGCTGGCTCCGCAGTAGCTGGCCGAGGAATAGCCGGAGAATAACAGGGCGGAGTTCTACCAAATGAACAAACTACTTGGGGCCAGCCGGTAACTTTGCGGCCTGCGGCTGGCCCATCCAGCGCCGCCGCCTTTCTGCATGACTATTTCCTTCGACTGGCTTAAAACCCTCTTCCCAACCAACCTTCCCGCTGCCGAAGTGGCCGCGCTGCTCACCGGCTCCGGCCTCGAAGTGGAGGGCTTGGAGGAATTGGAAAGCATTCCGGGCGGCCTGCGCGGCCTGGTATTGGGTACCGTGCTCACCTGCGAGCGCCACCCGGACGCCGACAAGCTGAGCCTGACTACTGTGGCCGTGGGTGACGAAACGCCCCGCCAGATTGTGTGCGGCGCCCCCAACGTGGCCGCCGGCCAGCGCGTGGTAGTGGCCCTGGAAGGTGCCATGCTGTACCCCAGCACCGGCGAGCCCTTCAAAATCAAGAAGTCGAAAATTCGCGGGGCAGCCTCCGAAGGCATGATTTGCGCCGAGGACGAAATCGGCCTGGGGCAGTCGCACGCCGGCATTATGGTGCTCGACACCGACCTGCCCGACGGCACGCCTGCTGCCGACTACTTCGGCCTGGGCTCCGATACGGTCCTCGAAATCGGCCTCACGCCCAACCGCGCCGACGCGGCCTCGCACTACGGCGTGGCCCGCGAGCTGCGCGCCCTGCTGGGCCAGCCCGCCCACCTACCCGACGTGAGCGCCTTCGCCGCGCCGGCTAGCGGCGAGAATATCGGCGTGACTATCGAGGATGACCAGGCGTGCCCACGCTACGCTGGCCTGCTGCTCGATAACGTGCAGGTAGGCCCTTCGCCCGAGTGGCTCCAGCGCCGCCTGCGCAGCATTGGCTTGTCGCCGATTAACAACGTGGTGGATGTGACCAACTTCGTGCTGCACGAGCTGGGCCAGCCGCTGCACGCCTTCGACGCCGGCCAGGTAGCGGGCGCGGCCATCCGCGTGAAGCGCGCCGAGGCGGGCGAGAAGTTTGTAACCCTCGACGGCGTGGAGCGCACCCTGCTGGCCGACGACCTTGTGGTTGCCGATGCCCACGGCGCGCCGATGGCGCTGGCCGGCGTATTCGGCGGCAAAACCTCGGGCGTGAGCGAGGCGACCACCCGCGTATTCCTGGAAAGCGCCTATTTCGCGCCGGCCGTGGTGCGCCGCACCAGCCAGGCGCACGGCCTCAAGACCGACGCCTCGTTTCGCTTCGAGCGCGGCACCGACCCGTACATGGTGCCCACGGCCCTGCGCCGCGCCGCATTGCTGCTGCAAGAGGTAGCCGGGGCGCGCATCGCTGCGCCAGTGGTCGATAAGTTTCCGCACCTCATCCCCAATAGCCAGGTGCGCCTGCGCCTCGACCGCGTGAGCCGGCTCATCGGCCAGGAAATAGGGGAGGAGCGCATCCGCGAAATCCTGGAAGGGCTGGGGATTGTTATCGAGCAGCAAGTGGACAGCGAGTGGCTGCTGGCCGTGCCGCCCTACAAGGTGGACGTGACCCGCGAGGCCGACGTGATTGAGGAAATCCTGCGCATCTACGGTTTCAACAATGTGGCGCTGCGGCCCCACAATGCGGCCTCGTTTCTGTCGCCTTTCCCCAACCCTGACCCCGAGGTAGTGCGCCACAAAGTGGCTAGCCTGCTCAGCGGCCAGGGTTTTTCGGAAATTCTAACCAACTCTCTCACGAATTCGCAGTACTTCGAAAAGGCCGATGCGCCCGTGGAGTCCTTGGTACGAATTCTCAACTATAATAGCCAGGACCTGAACGTGATGCGGCCCTCGCTGCTGCACTCGGGCCTGGAGGTGGTGCGCCACAACCTCAACCGGCGCCAGCGCGACCTCAAACTCTACGAGTTTGGCCGCACCTACCAGCGCACGGCCGCCGGCAAGTACCAGGAAAAGACGGTGCTTGGCATCTGGCTAACCGGTACCGCCACCGCCGAAACCTGGCAGCACCCTAGCCAGAAGGCAACCTTCCACGACGCGGCGGGCGCGGTGCAGCAGGTGCTGGCGGCGCTGGGCCACGCCCAGCCCACGCCGCAGCCCACGCAGCACCCCTACCTGGCCGGCGGGCTAGCCCTGCTCGTGCAAAACCAGCCGGTGGGCAATGTGGGCGCCGTGTCGCCGCAGGTGCTCAAGCGCCTCGACGTGAGCCAGCCGGTGTGGTATGCCGAGTTGGATTGGGAGTGGCTGCTCAAGAAATACAAGGCCAGCCTCGTGGCCCGCGAGCTGCCGAAGTTCCCCGAAGTGCGCCGCGACTTGTCGCTGGTGGTTGACAAGGACATCACCTTTGAGCAGTTGCGGACTATTGCGCAAAAAACGGAGAAGAAGCTGCTGCAAGGCCTCAACGTGTTCGACGTGTACGAAGGCGACCGCCTGGAAGCGGGCAAGAAGTCGTACTCGGTCAGCTTCACGCTGCAAGACCCTGCCCAGACGCTCACCGACCAGGCCATCGACCAGGTGATGCAACGGCTCATTCAGCAGTTTGAAAAGCAAGCTGGCGCGTTGATTCGGAAATAGCAGAAAAAAATGAAGCGCTTGTGTAATGCTAAGCGCGCCGTGGCGAGTAACATTGTGGGCTGGCTGGACTAGGGAAGCTACTCTTTCCTGGCCTAGCCAGCCCTCTCACCTTTAGTTCTGTTATGAAATCACGTTTCGCCTACCCGTTGCTGCTTAGCTTGGCCGTAGTAGCGGCCCCGGCCGCCGCTCAGAAAAAGCCGGTCACTACCAAACCCGCTACTGTAAAGGCCGCACCTACGGCTACCGCCGGCAGCGCCCGCCTCGTGGAAAAAGTGACCGCTAAGCCCGGCGAGTTGGTTATTCCCTACGAAAAATACGTGCTGCCCAACGGCCTGACGGTCGTGGTGACGGAAGACCATTCCGACCCTTTGGTGCACGTAGATGTGACCTACCACGTGGGCTCGGCCCGCGAGCAGATTGGCAAGTCAGGCTTTGCCCACTTCTTTGAGCACATGATGTTTCAGGGCTCCGACCACGTTGGTGACCAGCAGCATTTTAAGCTCGTGACGGCCGCCGGCGGCACGCTCAACGGCAGCACCAACCAGGACCGCACGAATTACTACGAAACGGTGCCGAGCAACCAGCTCGAAACGGCCATGTGGCTCGAAGCCGACCGCATGGGCTTCTTGCTGGATGCAGTAAGCCAAAAGAAATTTGAAATTCAGCGCTCGACCGTGAAAAACGAGCGCGGCCAGAACTACGACAACCGCCCTTACGGGCTAGCCAGTGAGTACGTGTCGAAGACGCTGTACCCCTACGGCCACCCGTATTCGTGGCTGACCATTGGCTACCTCAAGGACCTCGACAACTCGAACGTTGACGACCTAAAAAACTTCTTCCTGCGCTGGTACGGCCCCAATAACGCTACCCTGACCGTGGGCGGCGACGTGACGGCCGCCCAGGTGCTGAAGTACGCCGAGAAATACTTTGGCCCCATCAAGCGTGGCCCGGCCGTGCCGGTGCAGAAGCTGCCTGAGCCCGTGCTCGCCGCCGACCGCTACGTGAGCTACGAGGACAACGTGCGTTTCCCGATGCTGCAAATGGTGTTTCCGACGGTGCCCCACGGCAACCCCGACGAAACGGCCCTCGACGCGCTGGCCGACATCATCGGCAGCGGCAAAACGTCTTTGCTCTATAAAAACCTCGTGAAGCCCCAAAAAGCGGTGCAGGCCCAAGCCTACCAGCGCAATTCGGAGCTGAGCGGTGAGTTTGCCCTGATTGCGCTTAGCCTGCCCGGCAAAGGCCTGGATAGCACGGAGGTCATCATGCGCAATACGCTGAAAGAGCTGGAAAAAACCGGTATCAGCGACGAGCAGGTGGCCCGCTACAAGGCCAGCACAGAGGCGCAGCTCATCAACAGCCTCAGCAGCGTGAGCGGCAAGGTGAGCCAGCTCGCCGCCAACCAGACGTTCTTCAACAACCCCAACCGCCTGCCCACCGACCTCAGGCAGCTACGTAGCCTCACCAAGGCCGATGTGCAGCGTGTGTACGACAAGTACCTGCGCGGCAGGCACGCCGTTATCCTGAGCGTGGTGCCCAAGGGCAAAACTGACGAAGTAGCCGCCAAGGACAACTACACTGCCTCCACGGCCGGCTACAAAGCGCCCAACTACGGCTACGAGGGCCTGAAATACCTGAAAGCCACTGACACCTTCGACCGCGCGCAGCAGCCTAAATCGGGCGCTAACCCGGTGGTGAAAGTGCCCGCTATCTGGCAGGATAAATTCGGCAACGGTCTCAAGGTCATCGGCACTAAAAATACCGAGCTGCCCACCACCACCATGCTGCTCAACATCGAGGGCGGCCACCGCCTGGAGCAGGTCAACCCCGGCAAGGCCGGCATCGCCTCGCTCACGGCCCAGATGCTGAACGAAGGCTCGGAGAAGTATACTGGTGAGCAATTCTCGGCGGCGCTTGACCGCCTAGGCAGCACCGTGCAGGTATTTGCTGGCGACGACAACACGACCGTCTATGTGCAGTCGCTCACCAAAAACCTGCCCGCTACCCTGGCTCTGCTCGACCAGCGCCTGCTGCACCCCCGCTTCGATGCCGCCGATTTCGACCGCGTGAAAAAGCAAACCCTGCAAGGCATCGCCAACCAGGTGACCCAGCCCGTAACCATCGCCAATAATGCCTACTCGCGCCTGCTCTACGGCCAGAACGACATTATGAGCGTGCCGGTAATCGGCACCACGGCCACGGTTTCGAGCATCACCCTCGACGACGTGAAGCAGTTTTATCAGCAGTATTACTCGCCCAGCGTAACCAGCCTCACCGTGGTGAGCGACCAGGACCAGGCCGCCGTGACGCCCGCCGTGGGCTTCCTTAAGGCGTGGCCCGCTAAGCCGGTAACCCTGCCCGTGGCCAGCACCCCCGCGCAGCCCGACAAAACCAAGATTTACTTCATCGACAAGCCCGGCGCGGCGCAGTCCGAAATCCGGGTGGGCTACCTCACCCCGCTGGCCTACGACGCCACCGGCGACTACTACCGCGCTTACCTCTCCAACTACCTGCTCGGCGGCGCCTTCAACTCGCGTATCAACCTGAACCTGCGCGAGAACAAAGGCTATACTTACGGCGCCCGCTCGGGCTACCAGGGCACGCGCTACTTCGGCCCCTACACGGCCCAGGCCGGCGTGCGCGCCGATGCTACCTCGGCTTCGGTAAAGGAGTTTATGACCGAAATCCAGAACTACCGTAACGGTATTTCGGATGAGGAACTGGCCTTCCTGCAATCCTCAGTGGGCCAGAGCGATGCCCTGCGCTACGAAACCGGCCAGCAAAAAGCCGGCTTCCTCTCGCGGCTCGTCGAGTACGACCTGAAGCCTGACTACGTGACCCAGCAGGCCACCATCCTGAAGGGGCTCAAGAAAGAAGACGTGCAAGCCTCGGCCCAGAAATACCTGCCCGCCGATAAAATGTATATCCTCGTAGTTGGCGACCGCGCCAAGGCCTTCCCCGGCCTCTCGCAGCTCGGCTACGACGTGCAGGAGCTGGACCCCAACGGTGCGCCCGTAACGGCTTCGGCGGCCCCCGCCCCAGCTACCACGCTCAGCGCCCCGGCTATGCCTGCCATGCCCGACGGCAAAACCAAAACCGAGACGCCTGACGGCGGTAAGGTAAAGACTAAAAAGAAGCGCGGCGAGTAATTGCCTGGAATGAATTTTGCCCGAAAAGCCCGCCGCTCCGGCGGGCTTTTTTGTAGCCGATTGGGTCGGCATCAGTTCCCGCCCTACCTTCGCGGGCTAAATCATCTCTTTTCGTGGCCTCGTCTCAACAACTTGCTCAGCTCGACCGCCTAGAGCGGCAGGTAACCACCTTAGTGGCTGCCTATCAGCAACTGCGCGAAGAATTGGCCGATGCCCACACCACAATAGAACACCTGCGGGCCGACGAGCGGGAGCGAGAAAAACAGCTCCGTGAGTACCAAAACCAGGAAAATATTGTTAAACTTGTCCAGACTATAGCCGGCGGGGAACCCACCCAGGCCAACGAGCTGAAACAACGCCTCAACGAATACATCCGCGAACTAGATAAGTGCCTTGCCT